>ENA-ORXT01001212-ORXT01001212.1-marine-metagenome-genome-assembly--contig:-NODE-1212-length-35694-cov-6.351377_pt1 | contig 35694 bp, 26 predicted proteins | sample MGYA00237868_ERZ511482 | MGnify/ENA metagenome assembly ERZ511482 | reverse complement strand
GTTTCTTCCGTAAACAAGCCTGTTGCACCCAATGTACCATAAACCTCGTCTGTTGAAACATGATAAAATATATGCTTATCTAAATCATCCTTCCAGTAGTCTTTTGCTGCATTTAAGAGATTAACAGTCCCTAAAACATTTGTAAGCACGAATTCTGTAGGATTTGATATAGAGCGATCAACATGCGATTCAGCTGCTAGGTGGATTATGTCATCAATTTCGTACTTTTGAATGACTTTTTGAACAACATTAAAATCGCATATGTCTGCCTTTTCAAAGCGATATTTATCATTTTGATCAATATCCTTCAGGTTTTCGAGGTTGCCGGCATAGGTGAGCTTATCCAGATTAATAATGTTATAATCAGGATACTTGCCTAAGAAGTGCCTAATTACGTGGGAACCTATAAAACCAGAGCCACCAGTGATTAGAATGTTTTTCATAAAATTTTGAATTGGATTGTAAATAAACTTAAAACGAGTAAAAATTACAATTAATCTAAATTGATTATGAAAAATAAAAAAGCTTTAGTTAGCTCATTTTCAAGTATTTAGATATAATCACCATGATCCTCTTTTACTAAATTGACCGAACATAAAATTTAAAAGAGACCTAAAAGAATTTTTATTGCATCATCATATTCCCATAATCATCGTCAACTGGAACGGCATAGAAGACACGCTAGCCTGCATGGAATCAGTATTAGAGATGCCTATGAATCCTCCATATCATGTCCATTTAGTTGATAATGGATCAAAAGATAATCAATTTAAAAAGCTAGAAAATAAGTTCCAGAACGAAGAAAATGTAACCGTCCACAGTAATAAAACTAATCTTGGTTTCACAAGAGCTCACATCAATGTGTATGAAGAAATATTAAAAGCGCAAGAGGATATAATCTGGGTTGCACTACTGAACAACGACACCCTAATAAAACCTAACTGGCTAAAAGAATTGGTGGATACAGGAGAGCAACATCATGCAGATATGATTACCGCTAAAATGCTAAATTATTTTGATCCTGAATCGATTGATAATATTGGTCACTTGATGCTCAACACCGGAGAAATACTTCCACTAGGTCACGGCCAACACAGCAATGATAGAAATGAAGTATCAGAAAATTTTGGTTCATCCGCAGGTTCTTGCCTTTATCGAAAATCTATGATTGAAGAAATCGGATTTTTTGATCTGTACTTTTCAACGGGTTATGAAGATGCGGAATTTGGATTAAGAGCCATTGTCGCAGGTTATAAATCAATTTATGCACCTGAAGCTATTTGTTATCACAAGAAAGGACAATCCGTCAAAAAGATTTTTGATGGAAATTATACGGCGATGATTCAGACAAGTATTTTTTATGCCTACTTTAAATTGGTTCCTTGGCCACTAATTATCATAAGTTTACCCTTTATTTTTATAAAAGGAATCCTATTGTTTATTACCAACCTATTATTCTTAAAACCTAAGTTTCTTGGGATTATGATTAAGACATGGCTCATTATACTTACCAGTTGGAAAGCAATAATGATTCAACGTAAAAAGGCAAGAAGTCGCATGAAAAATAGAATTAGCATATTTAAGTTGGCAGAAAAAATGACCTTTTTCTTTTGGTTTGATGTAAAGAGATTTTTTAGGATATATATTTATGGTGAACAGTCCGCTTGGGATAAATATTAAACTTTATCAGAATAGACTCACAATACAGATTTGAAAAAAGAGATAGTCATAGAAGTTAAAAATATATCTAAAACCTTTAAAAAGGAAAATCAACGCGTTGATTCGTTTCGGTCTATCTTTTTAAATAAGAAAGATAAGTTAAGTGCAACGAGCACCGAAGTACATGCATTAAGCGAAATTAATTTCCAAATAGAAAAAGGGGAAACCTTTGGTATTATTGGTAGAAACGGAAGTGGGAAATCAACCTTAGTACATTTAATCATTGGCTGTATGAAAGCCGATCCAGGTGGATCAATATCTACCCATGGAAAAATATTGAGATTGGCCCTAGGATTAGGAATGGATCCCAATCTTTCAGCCAGAGATAACATATATATTAATGGCAGTGTGCTCGGTTTAAGTTTTAAAGAAATTGGGCTGCGCTTTCATGATATTTTAGATTATGCTGGTCTCAATGATTTTGTGGACACTCCGATAAAGAATTTTAGCAAGGGAATGCAGGCTAGATTAAAGTTCTCTATCGCCATGTATGCAAAAGCGGACATATTCTTACTTGATGAATTTTTTGGCGGCGTCGGAGATGAAGAGTTTAAACAAAAATCAAATGATGCTTTTAAGAAAAGCATTGTTGATCAAAAAACAATCTTAATTATTAGCCACAATAAATCTATCATTGAAAAACATTGCGACAGAGTGCTTTGGATTAATGGTGGAAAAATGAAGATGATAGGAAAACCAGATGAGGTAGTTGCCGCATATCACGAATCTTTTATCAAAAAAAATAAGACTCCGTGAATTCAAATTTATCTACGCCGATAATAACTCGACTTCCGGAATCCAACAGATTAGAAAGGATCTGGAAGCTTGCGCAAACAGATTTCAAAAAGAGATATTTTAATACAAAGTTGGGCGTGCTCTGGGCACTCATAAATCCGATCTTTAGACTATCCATTTATCTTTTTGTTTTTTCATTTCTTGGAGGTTTTAAAACTGAAAACTTTGGGCTATATATTTTTAGTGCATTGATTTTATGGATGTCTTTTTCTGAAACTACGGTAAGGTCCATCAGTACGCTGAAGCAGAAAAGATATCTTCTAGAAAATATCCAATTCAATATCGTTGACTTATATATCTCCAATACGCTATCTGTATTTCTCGGATTTTTGTTCAATTTGCTAGCTTACATAGTTGTTGCCATAATGTTAGGAATTAGCTTTAGTTTCCAACTACTCTGGTTACCTGTCATTCTGCTGATACTTGTCATATTAAATATGGGCGTATCCATGATTCTTGCATCAATTAATATCTACTTGAAGGACATACATCACCTATGGGACATGATGTTATTCGCTGGATTTTGGACCATTCCCTCCATTTTTCCTTTAGAAAATTTCACTGGATATCTTGAATACCTTATTTACCTCAATCCAATGGGAGGTATTTTAATAAATTTTAGAAATGTAGCACTCTATGATATTCCGATCAACTTCTATTTTCTTGGACATAGCTTAATTTATGCGCTTGCTTTATTTTTAATTGGTCTTTTTTTTATCAAACGACACTGGCAAAATGCCTTAGAAAGATTTTAAATTGATTGTAGTTTTTAAAACCATATTATCACTTTTTATCAAAGATCCAATTCTATTTATCAAGAATTTGAACATTGAAAATATTGCTAAATTAAGAACTGCCATTAATCAAGAAAGTCCTGCGTTAATATCGCAGAACATGTCCTCTTATTTTGATAAATCTAAAACGCACCCAGATGAAATTGATGTAGCAAAAGTTGCAAAATTCGTAGGTCAATATAAAGAGGCAATCAATGAAAAAAAAGAAGTCATTTTATTTATTGGTCATGAAGCGACACTGACGGGAGCACCACTCATTCTTTTGAAGGCTATTGAAGAAATTAAAAAGAAAAATGATATACTTCCTGTTGTTATACTTTGCAAGGATGGCGTCTTAGAGAAGGAATATAAAAAACTTGGTCTAGTCTACACATTACCCAACCATAGAAATCCTTCCATAGATAATAAAGAATTAGATGGTCTATTGAACAAAGTCAATGATATCAAAAAAATATCAAAAGCTATTTTTAATTCTGTTGAATCTAGAAGAATATTAAAGGTCGTCAGAAAACATACTTCTAAGCTCACATACTTAATACATGAGCTGGGCAATTTATATCCTAAAAATGCCTGGAACATCATCGATAAAAATTCAGATAAGATCGTTTTCCCAGCAGAATTTGTAAAAAGGAAAGCCATTGAAAATAATTCTTTTGATCTGTCAAAATTATCTGTTCAGGCACAAGGTTTATTAAAACCAAGATTACTTAACAGAAATAAGTCAGAAGCTAGAAAAGAGATAAGAGATAAACTCAAGCTACCAGCCAATGCAATTATTATATTAGGAGCGGGTACGGGAATTCCTAGAAAAGGTATAGACTTTTTTACTTCGATCGCCTTATCCGTTTTGCCAAAAACAGAGCAACCCATTTACTTTATTTGGTTGGGTGAAATGCCCATCAACGATTATAAATATTGGATCGAAAAGGATATTGAACACAGTGGATATTCAGATCGCATACTATTACTGGGGGAACAGAAAGAAACTGAAAACTACTTTTGCGCAAGCGATCTTTTCCTTATGACCTCAAGAGGTGACCCATTCCCATGTGTAGTACAAGAAGCTGTTGCTTCAGGCTTGTTTATTATTGGTTATCAAAACGTCGGAGGATTCACAGATCTTATAGATCAAAACAATGGAGTATTACTACCCTATGGAGACGTACACGGCGCAGTAGAGGTCATTCTAAATAAAGATTGGTCTGATATTAATTCAAACTTAGAAGCTGCCAAAAAGAAATTGAACTCTATGGAGTCTTATGCAGAATATCTATATAACACCTTAACCTAATGCCAATCTTCAAAATCAACAGCAAAGTCATTCTATTTTTGCACATCCCTAAAACTGCAGGCACAAGTATAGAAAAATTACTTTCTGATTATGGAGAAATGGGGCTTTATCAAATTGCCATTCCTGGGGGAATGAAAACTACACCACAGCATTTAACCAAGCATGACATCGATCTTTTGCTCGAAAATTTAGTAGAATATGATTTGTCTTTCGCTGTAGTAAGACATCCTATTGAAAGATTAGTAAGTGAGTACTTTTACCGCACTAAAAACATGTTAAAAAAATTCAACCATCGTCCTGATTTTTCTACGTGGACCATAAATCAATTAGGGTTATTCAAGAAAAATAAATTTCATTTAGATAGCCATCTTCGGCCAATGAACCATTTCATTGATGATGAAGTGAAAATTTTCAAATATGAAACTGATCTGCCAAAACTACATCAATGGTTAAGTGAAACATTGGAAATAAATGAGCTAAAAGAACTACCCATGCTCAATCAATCCAATAGGGAAGAATTTAGAATTTCAAATGAATGCAAAGATCTAATCCAAGATATTTATAGCACAGATTTCAAAAAGTTCGGTTATTCGTTGGACTAAATATTAAATTATTTGCAAGTTAGGAGGTAGTAGGACTCCTTTGGTCCCAGGATTGTGAGTAAGTATTTTTGGTCGTTTATATCTTTTAGTCTTAAGCTCAAAAAATATTTCATTGATAAGCTTAGCGTATTTAACACCCATATCTTTCACAAATAAACCCTTTTCTTCAATTGAGCTCACCGCATTATTAGAAAAAGTTTTCAACCTAATCTCATCTTGCATCAGTGAAATAAGGGAATCCGTATATGCTTCTATGTTCCCATTTTCAATGATCAACCCATTATAATTGTCAGTTAAAACTTCGTCCATCCCACTATCAATTTGATACATCACAGGAACACATCCTAAATTCATTGCTTCTAGCAATGACAAAGACAATCCTTCAAATTCAGAAATTAGAGAAAAAACATGAGCTTTTGATAGCTCTTGAAAAACAAAATCACGATCTACTCTACCATGGATTTCAACCAGACCCTCTTTATCAAAAGGTTCCATTAAGGCCATGAACTCTTGCATCTGAGGACCATCGCCAAAAAACTTAACAACGAATGGAATTGTAGTTTTTCTTTTAAGTGATGCTATTATATCATAATAGTCTAATATCCTTTTTTGAAAGGTTGAAATTCTTCCTGAATAAATAATTGTGAATTTCTGATTCTTTACAGAATCCTCCAATTTAGGTTTCTCAATTCCATAATGAATAACACTAGTTTGTTCTTTAAAAGATAAATTAATCTTTAGAAGCTTGCGCTCAATCTCTTTACTCACGCAGACAATTCTATTCCAATAGGCACCCAACCTATAAGCATGTTCGTAATGTTCTACATCATCGCTATGAAGCACGCCCAAAATACCAACATTATTCTTGAGACTTGGAGAAAGGGATGAGGCTAGATAATCATAGTTAGGAACAAAAATACAGACACCTAAACCATTTATATATTCCTCTAATTTTTTCAATCGCTCTGCATAATCATATGCATCAACTTCTAAAAATTCATGAGGTATATCTGGAATCAAAGAAGAGTCTTGGATATTTTTCTTAGCTACAGTAAAAAGGAGTTTCGCATCGTACCCATTTTGATTGAGGTACTTTATCAATAACTCTATGAAGGTATTCACTCCAGACAAACCCCAACCAGGAAGGGTGAAAATAACCTTCTTAGTAGCCTCTTTAAACATAGCTACGGGGACATCTAAACCGAAACTTTTTATTTCCTCAATTTCATAGAAATTCTGAAGCATATTATCCAAGAGATAATCCACATAACTGGAGTAATCAAATTTTTCAACAACTGCTTTGTAGGCGTTATTGGAATATTTAAGGTACTTCTGCTCATCAGAAAATATATCCAAAATGGCATCGACTCCAGATTGAATTGAAGCGTATTCTACTAATTCTCCAATGTTTTCAGTTTCCACTAATTCTTCTGTACCTCCGGATTTTCGGTAGGATATAATAGGCAATTTGCACGCCATCGCCTCATGAATCACACAGGGAAAAGGATCCTCTCTTGAGCTTAAAAAGAAAACATCAGATCCAGCAAAAAAATAAGTAGTATCATCATGGGCTCCAACAAATAAAACTCTGTCGCTAGAATTGGTTTTCTCCAAATCTAAAAAGGTCCATTTATAATCTTGTTTTATCGCCTCATGTTCACCTCCCAACCACATAAAATAGATCCGTCCAGATTTATCTTTCTCTACAACCTCGATCGCTGTTTTCACAAATAGATCATAACCCTTTCTTAAAACCATACTACCACACCCAAGTATAATGAATGCATCAGAGGGTAAGTTATAATTTGATCTTAACCAGAGTCTTGCAGTTTCTTTGTGGTCTTTTAACAAATTAGGTTTTAATAAGCCCTGCCCTCGTACAATAATTCTTTCTTCTGGAAGCGATGTGTTTTTCTCTGCGCTTAGTTTCACTGCGTTACAGGGGAATACCACCATGTCAGAAAATTCGAAGATGCGAGAAAATTCATCCCTAGGATATAAATGCCCCATTTCATGAATCAGAGAATATATTGGAATGTCCAAAACAGAAATTGGTTCTAGAATCTTTCTTGATTCTGCAGAATTTATAAAGCCACCGATAACTTTCAAATTCTTAGACTGAATCATATCCACGTAATATCCTATCTCTTCCGTTGATACTTTTTTAGAAAAGTTTTTAAAATTTTGTAAAACCAGTGTGGGGCCGATGTGAAAAAAATCGTCATTTAAAACTCCTGAGTAACCAACTATATTTATTATTTGAAAGGCATAGTCATTTTTTAATTGACTGGCAATATTTAAGATTATTAATGGAGCTCCGGTCCTAGATGCTTCATGGCTCATGCAAATTATCGTAGGAATTTTCTCATCTAAAGAATCTAAAGTCTTACTGAAATTATTTTCTCCTACACTACTACTTTCAGAAGGATAAAAAGTTTGTAAACCATCTCTTCTTTTTTCAATCATCACAAATGAAAAATCAAGACTTGGTTTGATCCTTTCTTTAATTCCTACTTTATAAAAATGTTCAAGTGGGGTTTCATTTAGAACTCCAACTTGACTTAAGTAAAATTCTGTATCAAAGTCTGGATGCGGATTAACTCCAGGTTTATTCCCATTTTTGGAATAGTGATCTATGGGATTGATACTAGAGTCAAGATTTTGGGATTGAACATAATAATGGGTGTCAAATAAAAATGAAGGGTTTCTCTTTTCTTTCCAACCAAATTCAAAAAAATGAATTTTCGGACTAATGCCTGCAGCCTTAATATCTTCATAGGTATTAAGATAATACTCATGACAAATTAATGAGCCCGAGTAATTGACTTTATTCTTTTTACTAAAAATTTGAAATATGTCCATTCAACTAAATCTAATTAAAACTCCTATTTTGGTTTTTAATAATATCATTCGAAATCTTTGCATAATTACTATAAACCTTTTTATATATCTCAATGTCTATGTGATGTATTTCTTTTAATTTATTAATAACTTCAGGACTGGGGTTTATTTGATTTATAGTCAGGTTCTTGGTGACATTCAATTTATTACCTTTTGCAGTTAAATCCTTCCCCGTAATACCACTTAAAACCTTAATAGATAAGTCGTATAATTCCGTAACTCCTATAAAGGCATATTTAGAAACAAGTTGATTATAGCCATCCTCTATATCATAGATATGACCGAGTAATTTTTTTAACTGAATATTAGGAGGCTCCTTAAGTGCCCAAGATTCAAAAGTTGGAAATTTTTCTATAAATTCCTTATGAGGTGGATGTAACTCCGTTTTTTGATACCTATAATCCGAAATCAATCGACTTACCGGTTCACGGATGAAAGTTATTGTATTAAAATCCAAATTAGAAAATTGCATTTGTCTTATGTGCCGAATAGCAAAATGACCTGTAAAGAAATCATATTGTTTTGAATTTTGCTTCTCAATAAACTCAAGTAACATTTTATCGATCTGATCATACTTCATATGATAATATAAAGGATATTCCCGCATAAGGACTTTCAATAATGATGTTCCAGCAGTTTTAGGTACATGGAGAAAAGCAAGGAACTTTGAACCTTCACAGTTTATTATCTTATTATTTTTACAACTTTCAAAATCATGAATTACTTCAGAAAATTTCATCTACTAGTATATTGAATCTAATTTGGTAAATGTAGGAATCATAGCTAGGCTTAGCTAATAATAATCTAAATTTGAGAATATTCTACGGTTATTAATAAACCATCTATAAAAATATGTCCAATTATAAAAAATCCAAGCCAATATTCATTGTTGGCGCTCACAGATCAGCTACTAGTCATCTTAAAAAATGCGTACAAGAAGGTTTTGATATGCCCGGTAATACCGAAGGATATATTTGGTCAAATATTTCAAGTTTGAAAGAAAAAATTGATTACGTAATAAATGTAACCTTGAATGGTGAAAAGTCAGGATTAGGAGCTAACTTTTCAATAAAAAAATTTGGTCATTCTCGGGTCTTAGAATCAGTAATAAAGTCTATTGATGAGATACATCAAACAGAACTTAATTCAATAAAATGGATAGACAAAACTCCAGGGCCAGATATGATCAAAATCCTTCCATCTCTAAATCAATATTTTCCATCAGCAAAAATTATTTATTGCATCCGAGACTGCGTTCAAAATCTTGAAAGTAGACGAATCCGATTTAATAATCCAGATCTTGAAAAACCAATTCAAAATTACTCAAACACCATTATAAACTGGGAGGAAATAAAAGATAATTTGAACGAAAATTATATAATTATTGATCAGAGTAACCTGAAGAGTGCTCCAGAAGATTGCGCAGAAAGAATAAGCAAGTACTTAGAAGTAGAAAATAACGACAAGTTCATTGAACTTCTCAGAGGGAAAACCGAGAAAAGTGATAGGGAAGAGAAATCTTCTCAAGAAATATTTGACAACTGGACACCAAGAAATAAATATCATTTTTTCAAGAACTGTTTTTTCTTCAAAAATTACAATTTGAAATTTGAAAATTTATATGCTGTTAATACTAATACTTGGACCAGTTCTAGTTGGGAGAATATTTCTGATACTTTATTAATTCATCCTAACCTTCATAAAAAAGTAATCTTAATTTTTCCAAATATCAAGATTAGTGAAGATTTAAAATGTCTAGTAAAGCTCAAGAATAAAACACGGGAGGAAAAAGTCGCCTTAAGATTTACATTTTCATTGAGGTCCAGAGATAATACAGAAGTTAGAACGATTTACCTTTTCAATCGTAATGAAATTGTAGAAGCTGAGTTTCTTAACAAGGAGAAAAATGATTACATCTTAGAGGTAAGTTGTGAGAACTTAACAGACAATATATTTTATAATGGGTGTGATTTAAAAGTAATGTATTAAAAAAGCCTTCCCATTTTAAATGAAAAGGCTTTTATATTATTTATTATTAGATATTACTTATTTCGACAATATCATCTTTTTAGAGTCGATAATTTTACCGTCAATAACTAAGTTGTACGAATATGTACCATTTGGCATGTTGTGTGTATCTATACTGACAGCTCCTGCTTTATTAGAACTATCAATTTGAATGGTCTTTAAAATTTTACCATTTAAATCAAATATGTTTAAGCTTGCATCTTTAGTTGAATTTGTCAACTTGTATGAGATAGATGTTGATCCATCAAATGGATTAGGATTGTTCTGCTCTAAAATAGCATCCTCACCTATCAATTCAACATTCTGAGTTGAAGTACCACCCATCGCTAAATCTTCTAAAAGAGCTTCAACTCTTTCAAGTCTGTCTGAAAGATCATTGATTTGAGCGTCTTTGGCTTCAATCATTTTTTGCTGCTGCTTGATCGAGTTGATAAGCATGTACTTGATTGCTGTATCATCAACAGCTAGGAATTCTTCACTTACTGTTTTATTTACATCTTCATGTATGAACGTATTAACCATAAATGGAGCAACCTCTTGAATTTCCTGAGCAATTACACCAACAAACTCTTTGTCAGTAGGAGTACCCGCTTTCCCATTATATGTATAATAAACAGGTCTAATTTTTAATACATCATCTAAACCATATTTAAAATCTCTTACAGAATCTTTAGTTCTTCTATCTGAAATTGCGGTCCATGAACCTCCTCCAGGCTTGTAAGCATCTTGGGTAGATTGGATTCTTGTAGGTGTTACAAAGAATTTAGGAGATCCTCCTCCTGAAAAATAGAATGCTCCAGCATTATCCTGAAGATTAAATACAACGTTAGAACCACCTCTGTGATCAATATTTGTAAAACCATTTGGATATCTTAAAAATCTAAATCCCCAATCTGGGTAATTACCAGCATCAGCAATCAGCTCAAATGATGCTTGACCATCTGAAGTTCTCCCGGAACCAATCTCAAGCTTTGCTTTACCTGTTCCAGCGTCTGCACCTATTTGTAAATTATTACCATCGATTCTCGCATTCCCTTCAACATGTAGTGCTTCAGCAGGCGTAGCCGTCCCAATACCAACGTTACCGCCATTATAATATGCATTAGATCCACTTTGACTCCATACTGAAGATCCTCCACCACCGGTTGCTGTAAGTGAAACCCATGATGATCCGATGTAACCTTCGAGATCTCCATTATTAAATCTTATTGTTCCTGGATTTGTTCCAGCAGAATTTCCTACTTTGATACCGCCATCTACATCTAGCTTCTCAACAGGGCTAACAGCAGTAGTTCCGATTTTTACATCTCCATTGGGTGCTACTACTTTAATTTGACTGAATGCTACTGTTGTTAACAGCGCTAAACTCAGTGTAAGTGCAATGTTTTGTATTTTCTTCATTTTCTATTAAAATTTACAAGAATATTATAATGATTGTTAAAAATATGGAAGCCCCTAAATATAAATCATTTGTTTGTTTCTTCCGAAATTTTTGACCCAAAAACTCGAATAAGATTAAAGTTTTTTGTCAATTAACTATTTGAAGACAAAATCCTTACCATTCTCCTTGTTTCATTGAACAAAATTGAAACAATAACCGATTTGTTTTTTCCATTTAAATGGTCATATAGGTTAAATATTTAATACCTATTTCCATTTTGGACACTCATCTATCTATTAATGTTGAGAATTAGCCAATCCGTTGCAAAAAATAAATTTGAAACCAATTTTATCAACGAAGATCACTTAATCATGCCATCTGTCAGTTAATTGGCATTTAGAATAATGACAAAATTACAGTCAACTTTAATCTGCGCGATAAACAGCCATGATAGACAGCATAGATTTAACTTGGGAATCAAGTCTTTTACTTATGCTTCCGCAAATGAAAAAGATCACATTTATTGACATTTTCCCTATCCTTGCATAAAATTAAAATTCCATGAAAATCACTGTTGTAGGAACTGGATATGTAGGTCTTGTCTCAGGTACTTGCTTCGCTGAAACTGGCAATGATGTATTATGTGTTGACATTGATGCGGCAAAAGTTCAAGCCATGCAAAATGGTAAAATACCAATATATGAACCAGGACTTGAAGCACTTTTCCATCGAAACATTGAAAAAAACAGGCTTAAATTCACCACATCACTTGAAGACGGTGCAGCACATGGCGAAATTATCTTTCTTGCCCTTCCTACACCACCAGATGAAGATGGTTCGGCTGATTTAAAATACATCTTGCAGGTCGCTAATGATCTGAGTAAAATCATTAAAGACTATAAAGTTATTGTTGATAAAAGTACAGTCCCTGTAGGAACTGCAGAAAAGGTGCATGCTGCCTTGGTTTCCAATCTTTCTGAAGATTTATTCGATGTTGTATCAAATCCTGAATTTCTAAGAGAAGGTGTAGCTGTGCAAGATTTTATGAAACCTGATAGAGTGGTGATCGGCACCAGCTCAGAAAGAGCTGAAAAAACAATGAGACGATTGTACGACCCATTTGTACGACAAGGAAACCCAATCATCTTTATGGACGAACGATCTGCAGAGATGACCAAATATGCTGCAAATTCATTCTTGGCTACAAAGATTACCTTCATGAACGAAATTGCAAATCTCTGCGAACTAACCGGTGCAAATGTTGATAAAGTCCGCAAAGGGATCGGTACAGATACAAGAATTGGAAAGCGGTTTTTGTTCCCAGGTGTAGGTTATGGTGGTTCTTGTTTTCCTAAAGATGTTCAAGCATTATATAAAACAAGTAAGGACCATGGCTATAACTTCAAGATTCTTGATTCTGTTATGGAAGTCAATAGCAAGCAAAAGTTAATCATCGCCAATAGAATTATTGAAAAATTTGGTCCAGATCTATCTGGAAAAACCATAGCAATATGGGGTCTTGCCTTCAAGCCTTCTACGGATGATATAAGAGAAGCGCCCGCACTTTATACCATAGATCAACTACTAGCCGCTGGGGCAAAAATTCAAGCCTACGATCCTGAAGCCATGGATAATGTTGCAGAACGCTACGGAGACAAGGTGAGCTTTGCGGATGATCAATACCAAGCGTTAGATAATGCAGATGCATTAGCAATTCTCACAGAATGGAATGTTTTCCGCACGCCCGATTTCAATTTTATAAAGACCAAGATGAATAATCCAATCATCTTTGATGGTAGAAACTTATTTGATCCCGTTTTCTTGAAAGAGCGTGGGTTTGAATACTCCTCTATCGGAAGACCGGGATAATTGTATCCCAGAAGGTGTATTAGAATTACAATTTAAATTACAATTTTTCATTTCTAATAATCACAAATGAAAGTTCTTATAACCGGTGCCGCCGGATTCCTTGGATCACACTTAAGTGATAAATTTCTATCAGAAGGCTTTGAGGTCATCGGAATGGATAATCTGCTGACAGGTGATATGTCCAACATTGAGCACCTTATGCCCAAAAAGGAATTCACCTTTTATCATCATGATGTTTCGAAATTTGTCCATGTACCCGGTGAATTAGATTACATCCTGCATTTTGCATCACCAGCAAGTCCGATTGACTATCTAAAAATGCCGATCCAGACGCTCAAGGTTGGAAGCCTTGGGACGCATAATCTTCTGGGCCTAGCTAAAGCAAAAAAAGCCAGACTTTTAATCGCCTCTACTTCCGAAGTTTATGGAGATCCTTTGGTTCATCCTCAGACGGAAGACTATTGGGGTAATGTAAATCCTATCGGACCGAGAGGAGTTTATGATGAAGCTAAAAGATTTCAAGAAGCCATCACCATGGCTTATCATACCTATCACGGTTTAGAAGTTAGAATTGTTCGAATCTTTAATACCTATGGACCTAGAATGAGAATGGATGATGGCCGAGCCCTACCAACCTTCTTTTCACAAGCAATGAAAGGAGAGGACATTACTGTATTCGGAGATGGAAATCAGACTAGATCGTTTTGCTACGTCAGTGACTTGGTCGGTGGAATATACAAGCTTTTGAAAAGCGATTATGCACTGCCTGTCAACATAGGTAATCCTGTAGAAATAACCATCAAACAAGCTGCAGAGGAAGTGGTTGCTCTTACTGGAAGTGGCTCCAAAATTATTTATACAGAGTTACCCAAAGACGATCCAAAGGTTAGGCAACCAGACATCAGTCTTGCTAAAAAATTACTTAACTGGGAACCAGTGGTCGGGCGGAAAGAAGGGCTTTTAAAGACCTATGAATATTTTAAGACTAAAATGAACGTAGCATAAGAAAAGCGCCCCCCGATTGATTCGGAGGGCGCTCTTTTTATTTTCGATTTTAAAACAATTTCTAGCTCTTTACCTTAATGCTACATCCAATTGCTTTGGTTGTTGCAGGATCAGGATTCTTTCCTTTCTCAAGTGCACTAATCGCATTTTCTAAAAACTTCTCTTCAACTGCACCCGCATCCCTTGGACTATCATCAATAGATCCAATATATTTTACTTGCTTTTCTTTGTTCAATAAATACACATGAGGTGTCTTAGTAGCTCCATACATCGGATATACTTTCTGGCCTTCATCAAGTAAATAATCAAAAGTAAAACCCTTCTCTTTGGCACGGACAATCATATTATCATAACTATCGTCAGGCTTGACCTCAGGGTCATTAGGATTAATTGCAATTACTGGGTAACCCATGGCATTGTACTTTTTATGTAATGCAACCAAACGATCTTCATACATCACAGCATAAGGACAGTGGTTACAAGTAAATACAACAATGTATCCCTTGGCATCTTTATAGCTATCCAAAGAAACCATTTCTCCAGAAGTAGACTTTAATTTAAAATCAGGCGCAGTATCTCCAATTCCTAGACCTTGGGCCATGATGCCGCTAGATAAGCAGAGTAATAAAAAACTACATAGAACAAAACTTCTCTTAAACATGATTTTTCTTTTAAAATTTAATTAATATTTATTCTTTCTAAAGCTGAGATATAATTTCCCTTAATTCTTCTACTGAATGAAATTCGCGCTCATAAAATGCACGCTTATCTCCTGAGTATACGATTGTTATCGGAATCGCTCCTGACCAACTTGGATCAACCTTATCAATCCAATTGTTTGGTTTACCATCAGCCAATAAAACAACTTCTGAACCAATTTTGTTCTCGTTCAGGAAGTTTAATACTTTCCCATCCACATGCCTTGGTAAATCTAAACTTACCAACACCACTTCCACAGGCTTCCCCTTAAATGTTGTTCCATCTAGTTGTTCAAAATATGGCAGCTCCTTCACACAAGGACCACACCAAGTAGCCCAAAAATTGATCACATGAACGGTATCTCCTCCACGTTCAAAAACTGGCGTCAGATCTTCGAATGTTTCATAGACTATTATATCGTCTGTATCCCACATTTGCGCAGACAGTGAAAAAGGCAATAACAGTAAGAAAATATATTTTATCATGTGATCTTTAGTGAATTACTTAAACCCAGAAGCTCTTCTATTTATTATTGATTTTAGAAGAAATATGGCGGGCTTGATTAATTAACAATTTTATAACTCATCCCCAGTCGTTCCAATTGACTTATCAATTCAGTACTTATTTCAACCAAGTTATTTTTAGACGATAGATTTACGGCATATTCTTCCTCTTCATCTAATAAATTAAACTTGACCGGTTTATCGCCTGCATAGGTTTTTAAAATAGAATCTATTTCATCCATCTTCTTTTCAGTCAGGGAACTTAAAGGTAAACGCAGAGTAATGGATTTTGTTTTTTCATTGCTTAAGGTAGCAAGTAATTTAAGGTCGATAATATTGAAATAATACCGATCACTATTTTTTACTTGACGATATCTTCCTTCGAGGTATATTACCTGACCCAGCTGAACAAAGTCTGCATACTTGGCACAATTTTCACGGTACAATCCAGCTTCAAAACTTCCTGAAAAGTCTTGCATGGTAAATCGCACGTAAGGTGTATTGTTAGTCCGTGAAACCCCTTGATGGACATTTGTAACCATCCCAGCTATTCTATATACCTTCTCTTCCTTTTCATCTATATCTTCCAACTTACAATTCACAAACGTTCGCATCTCCAATAAATATTGGTCCAGTGGATGACCACTAAGATATATGCCAGTAACCTCCTTCTCCTTTTCCAACATCATCACATAGTTCCATTCCTCTGCCTTTGGAATATCCGGAACCACCAATAATTGATCACTCATATCACCAAAGAGTGAGTTCTGCGCTTGATTCTGCTCTTGTTGATAATTCTGGCCAAATTTAATAGAATGCTCTATCAGAGATCCGAATTTCTCATAAGGTAAAAAGTACTGCGCTCGACTCAAGCCGAAACTATCGAAGGCACCCGCAGAAGCCATGCTTTCAAATGCTCGTTTATTTAGACTTCTTAAATTGGCTTTCTTAGTGATGTCATAAATGGTGGAAAAATTTCCTTTTTCTCTAGCTTCAAGTAGCTCATTGACAGGCCCATCTCCGACACCTTTCAATGCAGATAAACCAAACCTAATCTGACCCTTTTCATTCACGTTGAATTTTCCGATACTCTCATTTACATCTGGACCGAGCACCTCGATCTCCATACGCTTACATTCACGGAGATAAAAATTTAAGGATTTAATATCATTCATGTTATGGTTCAGATGAGCCGCCATAAATTCCTTGGGGTGATTGGCTTTTAGATAAGCCGTCTGAAATGCAATAAATGCATAGCAGGTGGAGTGAGATTTATTAAATGCGTAAGCCGCAAATTTTTCCCAATCCTTCCATATTTTTTCAACTACCTTTTCACTGAAATTATTCTTGGAACAGCCTTCCAAAAAAGTCGGGTACATTTTATCAATGATGGCTTTCTTCTTCTTACCCATCGCCTTTCTCAACTGATCCGCCTGTCCCTTACTAAAACCAGCTAATTTTTGCGAAAGCAACATCACCTGCTCTTGATAAACCGTAATTCCGTAAGTCTCTTTTAAGTTATCTTCCATCTCTGGAAGATCATAGGTGATCGGCGCCTCACCATGTTTTCTCTTAATAAAGTCTGGGATATAATCCATCGGCCCTGGACGATACAAGGCATTCATCGCAATTAAATCTTCAAACTTATTCGGCTTCAGAAGCTTTAGGTTTTTCTGCATCCCCGGAGACTCATACTGAAAGATGGCTATGGTTTCCCCCTTTTGAAATAATTCATAGGTCTTTTCATCGTCCAGAGGAACCAAATCAATATCAATTTCAATGCCTTTATTGTTCTTTATTAAGTTTACGGCATCCTTGATTATGGTCAGCGTTTTTAAGCCCAAAAAATCCATCTTCAATAACCCAGCATCTTCCACGACATTGTTGTCAAACTGGCTCACAAGGAAATCTGAATCCTTGGCCACAGTCACTGGCACAAAATTTTTAATATCCTGTGGCGTAATAATTACACCGCATGCATGGATGCCTGTATTTCTCACAGACCCTTCCAGTTTTTTAGCTAATTGTATTAAATCTCCAGTCTGGCTTTTTTCTTTGGCCATTTCCCGAAACTTATAGGCCAAATCCATTTCATCTTTGTTCAAAGTATCTTTGACCTTCGCACTTACATCATCTCCATCCAATAGTTTATTCAGTGTTACTTTACTACTAGGGAATGCTTTAGCAACTTTATCCACATCTCCGTACGGAACATTCATTACACGACCTACATCTCTGATGGACATCTTCGCGGCCATGGTTCCATATGTTATTATCTGGGCAACCTTATCTTTTCCATATTTATCAATCACGTACTGGATAACCTTGGCTCTACCTTCATCATCAAAGTCAATATCAATATCCGGGAGAGATACTCTTTCTGGGTTCAGAAAACGCTCAAATAGTAAATCATATTTGATCGGATCAATATTGGTAATCCAGAGACAATAAGCAACAACGGAACCTGCCGCTGATCCCCTACCCGGCCCCACAGAAACACCCATTTCTCTCGCGGTGCTTGTGAAATCTTGAACGATCAAGAAATAACCTGGATAACCAGAATCATTGATAACTCCCAGCTCAAAATTTAATCGCTCCTCGATGGCTGGTGTTATTGTACCATATCTTTTTTGCGCTCCTTGGTAGGTTAAATGGTGGAGATAACTTCCTTGATCTTTAAATCCCGCAGGCAATGGAAATTCGGGAAGGATGACTTTTTCTCTAGCAAGATCAAGCAGATCAATCTTATCATAGATTTCCATGGTATTGTCAATCGCCTCAGGAACGTCTTCAAAAATCTTATTCATCTGAGCCTGCGTCTTGAAATAAAAGTCGCTGCTCGGAAATTTAAATCTTCCCTCTTGTTCAAGAACAGATCCAGTATTTATGCAGAGCAAGGCATCATGCGGCTTCCAATCTTCCTCTTCTAGATAGTGCGAATCATTGGTCGCAATAACCTTTATATTGTATTTCTTTGCAAAGCCTAGAAGGATCTGATTCACATCCTCTTGACTCATTCCGGTATCATCAATTCTTTCAAGTCCTTTTTGCCGTTGGATTTCTATGTAGTAGTCCTCTCCAAAAACATCCAACCACCATTGCAATTTCTTTTCGGCATCTTCCGTATTCCCTTTTAATATCGTCTGTGGAATCTCTGCCCCGATACAACAACTTGTAGCTATTAACCCTTCGGAATATTGGACCAATATCTCTTTATCAATCCTAGGGAAACCCATGTAATTTCCTTCGATAAAACCAGCCGAACAAAGCTTGGACATATTTTCATAGCCCTTGGAATTTTTGGCAAGTAACAATTGATGATGTCTCACATCCCTTTCTCCAGCGGCCCTAGAAAATTTCTGTATGTGTCTGTCTTCAACTAGATAAAACTCACAGCCGACCATCGGCTTGATGTTCCGCTTACGAGCTTCAGCTACAAACTTAAATGCGCCATACATGTTTCCATGATCCGTAATTGCAACGCCCTTCTGGCCATCTCTTTCTGCCTTATCAAGCATCTTAGAAATATCAGAAGCTCCATCTAGAAGAGAATACTGTGTGTGGCAATGTAAATGGCAAAATTCTGGCATCGAAGATCTTTTATATGAAAGGGAAAACTAATATAAGGGAATTCATTTTTCTATGACCCAATTGGTAAAACATTAATTATTCTTTAAATCAGCAACCTAGGAATATGAGAAATGTTTCTTATTTAGAAATATTTTTTCTTTTAAGTAAAGAAATTCTAGAAGCCGGTTTTTCGATAAAAACATGAGTAATTGTGCTAAGAAGTAGCACCAGAAGGAAAAAACCAATCCATAACAGCGTCGGATGATAATCACCTGAGTCCAACCGTCCAAAAAGCTTAACAATTGGCCAATGGATGAGGTAAATCCCAAAACTGATCAAGCCTATAAATCGAAGACCTTTAAACTGTAAAATTCGCTGGAAGAAATTTGAGCTTCGATTGGAGCAATAAATAACGAGCATAAAAAAGAAACCCTGAATAACAATGAACTTTCTAAAAATAGAAAAGATGTAACTGTGTTTCCATCCGATAATTTCACTGAAAAAATAAGAACCTCCTAAGATAATGGCCATCATAATCAAGACAAATCCACAAATATCAAATAGAACATTTTGTTGCTTAGTTGATGAGTTGACTTCAAGGAAAGCTAGCAAACTACCACACAAAAAAACCGGTAAATAGGGCCACATTTCTGAGACTACTCCTTCATTAAGGTAATCATTTGAATAAGTGTACCAGCTTATACCAAGCATCAAAGAAATAAAGAAAGGTAAAACAATCGCTTTTTTCGATTGGAACAGATCAGTAATGACATACATAAGGAAGGGGCTGAGTATATAATATTTAAACTCAACTGGTATTGACCAGAAAGGCCCAAAGCCTTTGGCCAAAAAAAGATGGCTTAAAATATCCTCAGGTCCTCTCATACAGATGCATATATCCGAGCCTAACTTATATATCAAAAAATAACACAGCAATAAGAATAAGTAAAGTGGGTATATCCTTAAAACCCTTCGCAGGAAATAGTTTTTCCAAAAGCCTATCCCATCGGATTCATTCTTGATGGCCAAAAGAATTTGTCTATCTAATAGATAACTACTTAGGACAAAAAACAAATAGACGCCAGTCTTACCTAGTGCAGTGAAATCAAGAAATGGTAAAAGGTTGATATTATGTGGATCAAAACTGAGATGAGCACCAACAACCAAAAGCACCGCTATTCCTCTTAAGCCATCCAGCGAAAGATTTCTACCAGGTTTTGAGTCTGAAGAAAATAAATATTGATTGATTCTTTCGAGCATGGTGTTCTTCTCGATTCTACAATATAAAAAAGCCCTGACACAATTGCCAAGGCTTTTCAATTTATTTCTGTGGGGTAAATTATTATTCTTCCTCTGAAGAAGTCAATGGTTTACCTCCATCTAATTTATCTTGTAAAACTTGTAGCTCATCCCATTTACCATCTACTGCCAATTGAGCTTGCTGAGGCCATGTGGTAGGATTATGCGACTTATATCTATTTCCTGCTGCATCAAGAGTCTCTCTTAGTGTAGCGAATTCAGCTTTTGCTAAATCTCCAAAAGTAATAATTCCAGAGGCAGCTAAAATTTCTGCAATCTTTGGACCGATTCCTTCAATTTTCTTTAAATCATCTGGTTTTACTTCAGCCTTAGGTGCCGCTACTGGAGCTGCTGCCTGAGGAGTCGCTTCTGCTTTTGGAGCAGGTGCTGCCTGTGGCGCTTCAGCCTTTGGAGCTTCAGTCTTTGGAGCCTCATCTTTCGGCGCCTCAGCATTTGGTGCTGGCTTAGCTTTTTTAACCTTAGCTACTCTTTCAACAACAGGTTCAAACGGATCTATATTTACGAAGGTCCTATTATTTCTTCTTTTAGTGAATTTCACCAATCCATCAACTCTTGCATGCAAGGTAAAATCTCTACCCATGTATACATTGACGCCAGGGTGGAATTTAGTTCCTCTCTGTCTTACGATTATGTTTCCAGCGATCGCTGTTTCGCCACCAAATAGCTTGACACCAAGTCTCTTACTATTACTGTCACGTCCATTATCCGTACTACCAACTCCTTTTTTATGAGCCATGTTTTAAAACTTTATCCTGTTATTGAATCGATCTTAATCTTTGAAAATTGCTGTCTGTGACCATTCTTCACTCTATAACCCTTTCTTCTCTTTTTCTTAAAGACAATTACCTTGTCTCCCTGCACGTGTTCTAGAACTGTGGCCTTTACAGATCCTCCACTGATGGTCGGAGTTCCGATGGTACTCCCGGCCATTAATACTTCATTAAATGTGACAGAATTACCCTCATCTTCAGATAATCTATGAACGAAGATCTCCTGACCCTGCTCAACCTTAAACTGCTGTCCTTGAATGTTTACTATAGCTATCATATTGAAACGCCTTTAAAAATGGATTGCAAAGATAAGCTTATTGTTGAATTTTTCAAATGAAAGCTTAAGATCTGTACATATATGAGATTGTTTAATCTGTTGATTATAAGCAACTTCTGAGCATCAAGCCCTAAAACAGACTCAAAAATCCTACATGGACCTTCGGACGGCTCAAATCAAATGCCGCATTTCCATATTTTCCGGTAGCCACAGAGAAATTAAGCATTCCAGCCTTCGTCCTAAAGTTTATCCCTCCACCGATCCCTATCGCTTGCTCCCACACTCCATTTGTTGATAAAACAAAGCCATAATCTATAAATGGTATGGATAAAAATGAAAATTCATCTAGTAGTACATGAAGTGCCAGACCAGGTATTACATATGCTTTCGCAAATATTGATTCCTCATCAAAGCCCCTCAATAAGCGATTACCTCCAATCCTAGAAAACTCATTTTCATAAACCCCAATATTTGAAAACAAGGCAAATCCATCAGCGTAAGCCTTCAATGCAAAGTTCTGACCAATGGGGAAATATCGATCAATACTAGCTTCAACATTAAATTGGTATCCGGACAGAGACAAAGTATCATAGGCTGTTGAAAAATCAACGGTATTAGATTTTAATTCGCGGATCGCATCATTGGGCACGATCCTTTTGGTACTTGCTCCTACCTTGACTTGAATATCCCACCCTTTGGATGGATTTAAGCGCTGGTCTAAATTTCTCCAGCTTGATCTTATGGAAAGTCCATTTCTGACAACGTCCAGGCGAGATGGCAGTCTGCCAGCATTAATGATCGCCATCGAATCCACATTGATCAGTCGGGAAGCCAGATAGGTCCAGACCAAGCCCACACTCTTATCACTGTCAAAAATGTAATCAACCCCCGCATCAGCTTCGACATCTTGAAATTCTAAAGAGCGTCGATACAGTCCAAAATTACCAGTCAATGCAATCGGTAAATCAAGGACATATGGATATCTCAGAGCAAATTCTAGTTCTTGATTTTCCGGACGGAGCCTAGCATACCTGAATTTAATCCATTCGCCATACTGCAACTGATTACTTAATTCTGCTTCAACATCGAAGGTTATAAAGAATCGTGTTTCCCCGTTTTCATTCAATGGATTAACCCCGATCAATAAATCAAACCGACTGGCATTCTTTTGATCTAGGCCTACATGGAGTGAGGCATATTCACCGATGAATTTTAATTGTGTTGGTTCTGTCATTTTTGCAAATGGAATGGAACGTAGCAATTTATCTGCCTCAACAACATCGTCATGTCGGTAAACACCCCTAGATTCTATGCTTAGATATCGCATCAAGTAATTGGGCCTCAATCTCAGACTACCTGTGTAATAGATGGAATCATATCTTATCTGTGGACCTTGGTTTAGTTGGATGCTTGCGCAAATGTAGTGCTCGGTTTCTGTAATAGAATCCAAACTTATCTTAGCAAATGGATAGCCTATATTGCCCAAATATCTACTGAGTTTTTCACCATACCGAGACCAATCCTCTGGCGCCCTTACCCTTTCCAAACGTAGCTCATCAAAAACCTGCTGTGTTACATTCCCGGGCTTCAATTTAAATCCCTTGTACTTCTTGCCACGATATATCTCGGCTTTCCGCTCCTCAAAATTTACACTATCCAGAGAAGCGCCCCAAAAACCTTGAGCATACAATGAATCAACACTCCGCTTAAGCTGAACATCAAGGCTCTGACCGAGTTTAAGACTTCGAGTAGTTTGTATGCCTTCTTCGGTGGTGTAACTATATTTTAGTGTGTCGACCTGTGCATTTGCCGAAAGGCAGAAAAATGCTACGATTATGTATCCAAGATTGGACTTTGTGGTCATCATGTTAAAACGAATAACTGAAATTATTTATTAGCCTATTTCTTTATCTGTCTTTATTCTTATAATTGACAAGAATAACTGCAAATTTGAATTTTATTATTTCATATCCATCAATTAATTTAATTTAGTGCTTTACATCCACATACCTTTTTGTCGGCAAGCATGCCATTACTGTAATTTTCATTTTTCTACCTCCTTGAAATATGAAGATGAAATGATAACAGCGCTCACAAAGGAAATGGAAATGAGGATCAATTTTCTGAAATCTAATAAACTTAAAAGCGTCTACCTCGGAGGAGGAACCCCCTCAATTATTTCAATCCCAAATGTAAAGTACCTTTTCCAAGCCATTCATAAGATCTTTGAAATTGAAGATAAGGCAGAAATTACGCTCGAGGCAAATCCTGAAGATATCTCCATAGATAAATTAAAGGCATGGATGGATGTAGGGGTCAATAGATTATCTCTAGGAGTTCAATCATTTCACGATCGAGATTTAGAATGGATGAATCGGGCGCATGATTCCACGGCGGTTACAAAAGCCATTGAATTAATAAGCGATACAAACTTAGAATATTCCTTAGATTTAATTTTTGGAACGCCAGGAACCACACATAAAATGTGGAGGTCAAATCTGTATAGAGCCATAGATTTAAGACCGAGTCATATATCCGCATACGCGCTTACCGTTGAAAATAAAACGGCACTTCACACCATGATTAAAAAAGGGCATGAAAAAGAAAGTCCCCCAGAATTAATCCGAGAACAGTTTTACCTTGCGGACGAGCTCTTAACCGCGGCCGGATACCAACACTATGAAATTTCTAATTATGCTTTACCTGGAAAGCATGCAGTTCACAACAGTAAATATTGGAGTTCACAAGAATATTTAGGGATCGGCCCATCAGCGCATTCTTATAATGGAAACTTAAGAAGCTGGAATGTGGCGAGCAATGGCCAGTACCTCAGTTTTATGTCTGGTAAAAGAAACCCGTCTACTCATGAGGAATTAAGTTCACTGGACAAAATCAATGAATATTTAATGACAAGACTCAGAACAGCCAAAGGAATAAATGCCGACGACTGGAAGGATAGATTTGACGAAAGTCTACGTAAAGAACCAGAACAAGTACTCCAACAAAAAATAGCTTCCGGTGAAATTATCTTAAGTGATGGACACTATATCCTTAGTAAGGATTCGCTTTTTATTGCTGATAGTGTTATTTCAGATTTATTTGCCGTGGAAGATTAATACCTAGGCTACTTTCCTTGAATATCATCCACCATGACATCATCCATGGCCATATTAAATCCGATTGGATTAACCTTAGCCGTATCGTCTTTATCATCATCATAATCTTCCCAGGCAATAATTTCTTGCATAAATTCTTCTACATGTCTTAAAATGAACGGTTCTTTCATTTCATGCGGACGAAGGATCTCAACAGTCCGAGGTGGTCTCGGTTCGCCGTATCCTTCAATGCTAGGATACATGATCAAGATCAACATTTTACCATTGAATAATTGTTGATAAACTAAAGCGCCCTTATGTTTGATCATTGGTCTGGTCGCATTTGACCCCTCAAGCTTCTCCCCCAATCCGCTGACATCAGATCCAAGCGTCAAAACAACAACCTCTAGGTTTTGAATATTATCCTTAATCTCTACTTTTGCCTTCAGCCCTGTTTCTTTAATTATTTGGCCCAATCCACTAACCAACATTGGCTTGAGTTGATCATGCCAGTCTTTACGATAATTAATTGTGTTGCTTAATATTTCATTGTAGCTGTTAACCTTTACTTGAAGGCTACCTATATCTAAATTGCTTTTGTTATCTGACATATTCTAGTATGCTAATATTTTTTGAATTGAATCTTTTAATCGATCTATCGGAAGAAATAATTTCTCTAATGACGGGGTGAAAGGAACGGGTGTATCAAGGCTTGCAACCCTCATTACTGGCGCATCTAAATGCTCAAAGAAATGTTCCGTTATATACGCAGCAATTTCCGCACCAATTCCACCAACCATTGTGTCTTCATGCAAAATAATAACCCTCCCAGTTTTCTTGACCGTACTTTCTATTGCGTCATAGTCTAAGGGCTGAAGGGTTCTAAGGTCCAGAATATCCGCACTTATCTTATCTAAACTACATCTTTCTTGTGCCCAATGTACTGCCTGCCCGTAGGTGATAATTGATACATCGCTGCCCTCTTCTGTGAGAACCGCTTCACCTATAGGAATGGTATAATAACCGTCAGGAACCTCCTCCTCCAATTTTCGATACAGGGCCTTATGTTCAAAAAACATCACTGGATTAGGGTCCTCAAAAGCAGCGATTAGTAAGCCTTTGGCATCCGTCGGATTGGATGGGAAAACTACTTTTAATCCCGGCGTCTTGACAAACCATGCTTCATTACATTGAGAGTGAAAAGGTCCAGCTCCTACTCCACCTCCAGTCGGCATTCTAATAACAACATTGGGACTATGACCCCATCGGTAATGTACCTTTGCTAGATTATTTACGATTTGATTAAAGCCGCAGGTTACAAAATCAGCAAATTGCATTTCAACCATTGACTTCATTCCAGTAAGACTCATTCCCATAGCAATTCCTAAAATGGCACTTTCACACAAGGGGGTATTTCTAACCCGCTCTTTCCCGTATTTTTTTACAAACCCATCGGTAATTTTGAATACACCTCCATAATCTGCAATATCCTGGCCCATCAGCACAAGATCTTTGTCCTTCTTCATGGCAGCCTCGAGGCCCTGGGTAATTGCATCAATAAATCTAAGACTACTTTTCTTTACAGGCATTTTTCGTTCCTTCAATTTAGCCGGTCTATAGACATCTCTCAGCTCATTTTCTATGGTGCTTTCCATGGTTGAAAATGAATCCGCATCAGCCAAACCTTTCTTAATCTCAGATTTAATTTGGGCTTCTAAACTTTCAATGTCCGCCTTCGAAATAATCTTTTCACTCAAGAGAAAATCCTCAAAATTTGTCAAGGGGTCTTTCTCTGCCCAGGCATCCATTAATTTTTTAGGAACATATTTTGTCCCAGATGCCTCCTCATGTCCTCGCATCCGGAAGGTCTTCATTTCTATCAAATATGGCTTCGGAGATTTTCTTATTTCTTTGGCAATCTTTGAAATGGTCTGGTACACTTCCAATATATTATTCCCATCCACAATCTTACTTTTCATTCCGTAGCCAATCCCACGGTCCGCTAGATCCTTACAGGCATATTGTTCAGAAGCTGGAGTTGATAAACCATAGCCATTATTCTCGATAACAAAAATCACTGGCAATTTCCATACTGCCGCCACATTCAATGCTTCATGAAATTCTCCTTCACTCGTTCCCCCCTCTCCCGTAAAGGCTAAAGAGACTTTATTTTCACTTTTCAATTTGTGCGAAAGTGCAACTCCTGCTGCTAGAGATAATTGGGGGCCAAGATGAGAAATCATTCCTATGACCTTATAATCCAATGTACCAAAATGGAAGGACCGATCTCGACCTTTGGTAAAACCTAATTCTTTCCCTTGCCATTGTCCAAATAAACGATTAAATGGAATTTCCCGACTCGTAAATACGCCTAAATTTCGATGCATTGGAAATATGAATTCATCGGAATCTAAGGCCATGGTACATCCTACAGAAATGGCTTCTTGACCTATTCCTGAGAACCATTTAGAAATTTTACCTTGTCTTAAAAGCGATAACATTTTTTCCTCGATCATTCGAGGCCTTTTCAATGCTATGTAAAACTCTTTCAGCTTGGATTTGGATAGTCCTTTCTTATTATAATTAATCGCCAATTTTCTTGCTTTAATTACACAAATATGGTGATTTTCATTAATATAATATAAGATTAGGAATTGGGGTTCATGAAAAGAGACTCCTTTACAGAAGTCTCCTCATCTCCTTCCAAAGAGATTTAGCTACTGTACCACCAGCGCTCATTAATCAATGTACCATAAATAGGTACACCAACAGTAAGAGGGTTCAGAGACCGCAATTACTTACATTGTTAAAGTATAGTAGGCGACTTAAGAAAACAAAGTTCGGCAAACCTCTAAAGATGCTAACGGTTTAAAGCCTTCTACATGCAGTTGGTAGTACATCATTAAGCCATCGAGGAGCTTTTGTCTGGTCTGTTTATCTGAGATTATGGTTGAATCACCTCTCATAAGATCAAATAGTAGTTTTGATTCCTCCGCAGTTATACCAAAATTACTCCCCGTAGAATTTGGACTAAAAACCCCGCTTTCTAAATTAAAAATTGGATTTTCTTCAGACCAATTATCTCTGGGATAGAAACCCAGAAACTGGGTTAAATCTATGGCAAATCTCAAATGATGAAACTGCAATGTTTCTTTCGTGCGATCTAGAGCAATAAGCTGATGAAAAATAAAATCATATAAATGCGGATTAGATTCCCGCTCCTTTATCGTCGAACGACAAAGATCTATCATAAACATAGCAACCGTTGATGGTATCACTGCCCGATTTATCTGTTCATAAATGTGTTCATATTTCGCCTCTTTAATCCGAAAGAGTTTTTCTTGATCGGAGGTGTAAGCAACAAAATTTAATACGTTGATCGGTTTATATAAGTTCTGGCCTACACTTGATTTTTTCTTACGCACACCACTTACAATATAGGAGTGTAGACCATTTTGCCTACTATAAATATCTAATATCAATGAGGTCTCAGAAAAAGGCAATGCCTTAAAAATGATACCATTCAGTTTTTCTAATCCCAACTTTAGATAAATTTATTAAACTACTCTGTCTGGTTAATACTCCCAGCCGTCGATTGGTTTTTGTTTATATTTCTTTTTCGTCTCAACCCGTTGCTTTTGGCGTTCAAAAATTAATAGACTAAACCCTTCAGCAATTGGCAAAGGAGATTCTTTCGAAAGTACAAATTTTAATTTCTCTTCAAGTATATCTAAACGATATAAATAGCTCATTAAAAGTTCTGGGTCCTTCTCCAACAACTCATTCACCCTTGTTCTAATAAGGTCTAAAATATCTAAATTTTCTCCATCACCCTCTTTCTCCAAAAGCTGCTTTTCTATGCCTTCTAGTTGTACATTCTTACCCATTGGTATAACTCAATATTTCTTCAATAATGATTCGATCATTGCTTAATCTAGGAATTTTAACCTGAGCACCCCATCTTGAGTTTGCCCTTAACCATCGATCAAAAGATCCTTTCTCTAATGCTACGACCTTTGGAATTTGTATGGCCAAATCACCCGTTCGCTTGGCCTCATAATCTGAATTCAATTTTTGCAAGCTCATGTCAAGCACCTCAGCAAAATTCTTAAGGCTATCTGGTCTTTTATCAAACTCTACTAGCCATTGATGTCCTGGTTGTTCATCTTTAGTGTTAAAAAAAATTGGTGCTGCCGTATAATTTGAAACTGTACAAGATAATAGGTCGCAAGTTTCTGCAATTGCTTTATCTGTATTGTGTACCATCAGTTCTTCTCCAAAGGTATTGATAAATTGTTTCGTCCGACCCACCACTTTAAATCGGTAGGGATTTATTTCTTGAAAACGTACAACGTCCCCTATTTTATACCTCCATAACCCACAAGAAGTTGTAATGACAATGGCATAATCCGTATCAATTTCGATTTCTTCCAACTGTAAAGATCTTGGACTTGTTGAATCAATTTCCGATAAAGGCAAAAACTCATAATAAGTGCCATTATCGGTTAGAAGTAACATTCCTTCTTCATGCATTCTATCCTGAATTCCAAAATATCCTTCTGAAGCAGTATATGCTTCGAGGAATAAAAAGTCTTCCTTGGGAAACATCTTTTTAAACTCATCACGATATGGATCAAACCCCACGCCTCCATGAATAAAAACCTTGGCATCAGGCCACACTTCATGCATATCACCTGCATCCTTATAACTCATAATTCTTCGAAATAATACAAGTAACCAAGTAGGGACTCCAGCAAAACAGACAACCTTTTCCTCTGAACAGATCGTGGTCATTAATTCTAGCTTCTCATCCCAGTCAGCCATCAAGGCTATTTCACGGCTAGGTGTATAGAATGCTTTCGCAAATGAAGGCATATGTTCAATTATAAGAGCTGAAACATCTCCATTTGTACTTTTGGGGTTTACATCAAAGGGACTCAAACTCCCTCCCATCAAGAGACTTTTTCCTTTAAAAATACCAATGTCAGGATTATGATTGTACAGCAGACTGACAACATCCCAATTTGTTCTTGTATAGCAGTTTCTCATGAATCGTCGGGTCACTGGAATAAACTTACTTTTTGCTCCTTCGGTCCCTGATGACTTAGCATACCATTTTACTTGACCAGAACACAATAAATCTCGTTCGCCAGCAATCATTCTCTGAATGTATGGCTCCAAGTCTTCGTAGGTAGTCAAAGGCACTTGATTTAAGAAGTCAGATCTTTTACTTTTTCTCTTGATCCCATGTTCTTTTAAATAGGAACAAGAAGCGGATTTATATAAAATTCGATCAAATAATTTTTCTTGAAACTTAACTGAATTAAACCTCATAGACTCTATTCTAGGCCATTGGAATAGGGCATATGTTTTTACAAACTTATCAGTAAAAGAGGTCATGAAAATTAAATATAACAATGGTGATTCTTATAAATATAGCTTTTTAAAATCTTAAGCTGACGGCAAATTGGGCTTAAAAACAATAATCCTTCTTCCTAATAGCGTTAAATAAGCAGACAACATTATCATATTACATTTATTTGTAATATTTTTATACCCGATCCACAACTTACCTATTCATCCATTTTATTAATGAACTATGTCAGATTCTTCGAATTTTCTTCGGGGTCTATCCCGCTTACTTTGGCTTTGTTTTATTGCAGGGTTAATTTTTACCGCTGCTGTTTTTGCCTTCGTGTCGAAAACTAAAATGCCAGATACCAAGGAGTTAGAAAATCCAAACTTTGAGTATTCATCTATTGTCTATGATGAGAATATCAAAGAAATAGGTAGGTACTATAAATACAATAGAGAGTCCGTTAATTATGAGGCGCTTAATCCCTTCTTGGTCAATGCACTCATTGCCACAGAGGATGAGAGATACCGAAGGCATTCTGGAATTGATGCAAGAGGAACTGCTAGGGCTGTATTTTATTTAGGCAAGAAAGGAGGGGCAAGTACCATCACGCAACAATTAGCTAAGCTTTTCTTTACTGAAAGAGCTGGTTCAACCATAAAAAGAATATGGCAAAAGTTAAGTGAATGGGCCATTGCTGTTCAATTTGAAAAGCGATATACTAAAGAGGAAATCATAGCGATGTACCTCAATAAATTTGATTACATCAATGGGGCCCACGGAATACAGGCTGCGTCTCAGACCTATTTTGGAAAAAATCAAAAAGACCTAAATATATCAGAAGCCGCCTTACTCATAGGCATGCTAAAGAATCCATCCAGGTATAACCCAAGGCGATTCATAGATCAAGCAACACATAGAAGAAATGTGGTATTAGGTCAGATGGTCAAGAATGGGTATTTGGATCGTGTGGACTTTGACAAATTAAAAGTAGAAAAGGTTGATATTTCCAATTTTAAAAGAGATGTGCACTATGAGGGTCCTGCACCCTACTTCCGCGCAACTCTTACAACATATTTAAAGAAGTTACTAGCAGAAGATAAATATAGAAAACCCGATGGCACCAAATATGACATTTACCGAGATGGATTAAAAATATACACCACGCTCAATATTGAAATGCAGAAACATGCAGAAGCTGCTGCAAAGAAAACTATGGGCATTGTTCAGAATAGGTATTTTGATTTATGGGAAGGAAAAGATCCATGGACTTATGATGCTGATGAAAATGTACAAAAAATAAGAACAGAATCGCTCAGTAAGCAAGTGAGAGAATCCGATAGATTCCTCCAACTCCGCCAAAAATATTTGTCAAACGTAAATCGAAGCATACTTGAATCTTTTCCAGATGCTAGGCTATGGGATTCAGACCTGTTCCGATTGTTTAAAGCTGAAAAAGATGATAAGCATTTAAGAAATCTACTTTCGAAAAATATTATCCGGCGAGATCAAGCAGACATTTATAATAAGATATTAGCAAGTGAGTTCTGGCCAGAACTAAAAAAACAATGGAATACTCTTAATCGACAAGCAAAAGATGTTTTTAATAAAGAAACACAAATGACTGTCTTTGATTATAATTCTTCTGGAGAGAAGAAGGTAACGATGACACCCCTTGATTCTATTAGATACCATAGGATGCACATGCAGATTGGGAGCGTGTCAATGGATCCAAAATCTGGGTATATCAAAACTTGGGTGGGTGGAGTTAATAATAAGTACTTTAAATACGATCATGTCACCTCAAATAGGCAAGTAGGCTCTACATTCAAGCCATTTCTATATGCCACAGCCATGTTCCAGCAAAGCATGTCTCCTTGCCAACCAGTGCGTGATGTACAATATACCATACCGGCTGGTGATCCAAATTTTGGTTTAATGGAGCCATGGTCTCCATCTAATTCTAGAGGAACTTTTACGAATAAATACGTAACGCTTAAGGAGGGTTTGAAAAAATCATTGAATTCCGTTTCTATTTGGTTGATGATGCAGTTAGGGACACCAGCACCTGTAAGGGAACTTGCTGGGAACATGGGTATTGACAAATCAAAAATTCCTAACGTACCTTCTATTGCCCTTGGAGCCGCTGAGTTAAATGTTTTTGAAATGACAGCAGCCTATGGTGTATTTGCCAATAATGGAGTCTACAATAAGCCAATTTTTGTAACACGGATAGAGGATAATAATGGACAAGTAATTTATAGTGCTATTCCAGAAAGAAAAAAAGTGCTACCTGAAAATTACAACTATGCAATGGTCGAATTATTGAAGTACGCATCAAGTCCTATTAATTGGGCTTTAGAAACAGAGTTTGGAGGTAAAACTGGAACTACCAATGATTATGTCGATGGATGGTTTATGGGTATTACACCTAATCTAGTTACAGGGACTTGGGTTGGTGGTGAAGATCCTTGGATTCGGTTTCTAACCATTGAACAAGGACAAGGGGGTGTGATGGCGCGACCTTTCTTTGTAGAGTATATGCAAAGAGTAGAAACTGATCCTAATTTAAACTTTGATAAAGAGGCAACTTTTGTTGTCCCGGCTGTCGATTTAATTGAAAGTAACTGTGAGCTATATAATGTTATCCAGAAAGAGACTCCGGATAGTTTAGCTAAATTTGAAAAGGTTCTTGAAGAAGAATTTGATGAGGAATTCTAGTCTCCCTTGAGTAATGGACAAAAAAAAGCTACCTGCAAAAATTTTACAGGTAGCCTCAGGAGTTTTAATTATCGTTATTCAACTACGACAACTTTCATCATCTTCTTAGTTCCCTTGTTTGTTACGATTCCAACCATATAGGTCCCATTCTTTACATGTGGATAACCATCGATCTTATCGACGCCCATGGATGCAGATAATGCTTGAGTGTAGAGTACTTGTCCCTTCATATCAAATATTACGATGTCAGCTGACTCGTATTCGTTGATATGATAAACGACTGATATATTGTCAAAAGAAGTAGCAGGGTTAGGATATAAAAACATATCCACTGCATCTATTCCTATACCATTATTGGCAGCTATAAACTGCGTAAACGGTAAGGTCAAAGATCCAAAACTAAAATATTCGTAGTTATTTAAATCTACAGTACCAGTCGATGTAATTGATCCTGAAATCAACGCGCTCGCTGTAGTACTAAAGACTCTATTGAAACTGTAGATATCTAGTTTGTTGGCATCAACTGAAGATGGTATCACATCCCAGTTAGTACCATTCCATCCTGCAATTGTTAAGTTAGCAATATTAGAACCTGTTAGGCCTCCAATGTTACTATTCATGTCCCATGTTAATGTAAGGGTCGTAGCAGTTGAGCCACTAGCTTCCCAATAATCAACATTAGAAATAGCTGCGATTGCAGTATTTGTATTTGCACCACTTACGGATGCAACGTCACCATTCCAATAAGCCGCTGTTGTAGGTGTTCCACCTGCAATAGCTAAAGGCTTATAAGCTCCATTATGTCCAATCGGGAAAGTAAATCCAGAAGTCAAACTTGATACAACATAGCCATCGATGTACTGAAGTTCATCAGCATTGGTCCATGAGCTACCAGTATTGAAGTAAATCAACCCTGTATTTCCAGCCGTTCTTGAACTAGTAATCACTCCTGGAGAGGTAAAAGTCCCTCCATAATCGAAGTGATGATTATCAAAAAAGGACATAGAACAGCTTCCTAAAACACCTACTCCGCTTAGAGAGCTTGATTGAGCATTTACATTTGACCCCCAGGCGGAGATCAAACATATTAATAATGCTGCAAAAATTCTATGTCCTTTATTTGATGTCATTTTATCTATTTTATTTGTGAATAATATCATAATCCTTAAGGATTTAATTCACATTAATGAAAATAGGTTAATTCAAATTTACACTCTTTATCCCAGTCCTGACACTTGTCAGTTCTGTTTATCAAGACTGTCACACTCATTGATGTTGGCTGTGTAACAAATGTTATTGTGAAACCTTTGTTTGGCATCATCAAGCTGTATGCTTGTGCAAATGCACATGCTACATCATGTCCAATGTCATTGAATGTATATACTATTCTAAGTCCTGGATTCATACCCGTAGCACAATTAGCGTGCTGCGGAATTTGAATTTTCCAGTTTACTGTTCCAAAACTAGTTGTTTGGAATGATCCTGTGTCTCCAACCTTAGCACCAACTAGAGAAGGTATAACAAAACAATCCTTCGTAGCATTAAGTCCACCTGCTGGGCCTGCTGGTCCTGCATCACCTTTTGGTCCCGCTGGGCCTATAGATCCTGCTGGTCCGACTGGTCCGATAGGTCCTATTGAACCAGTAGGTCCTGTTGGTCCCGCTGGGCCTGTTGGTCCTGCTGGGCCGACTGTTCCAGGTGTTCCTGTAGCTCCTGGTATTCCCATAGGTCCTACTGGGCCTGTAGGTCCAATTGGGCCGACTGGGCCGATAGCTCCTGGAATTCCTGTTGGTCCAATAGGGCCGATAGGTCCCACTGGGCCTGTTTGACCAATTGGTCCCACTGGGCCAGTTGCTCCATCCATTCCGTTTGTTCCATTAGTTCCATTTGTTCCTGGGGCACCAGTTGCACCTGTTAGACCAATTGGACCCATAGGGCCGATAGGTCCCACTGGTCCTGTCTGACCAATTGGTCCTACTGGGCCAGTTGCTCCCGTTGCACCTTGACAATCTAAAGCATTGTAAACACCATCATTATTAATATCCTCAGAAGGATCTTGCACACCATTACCATTAATATCCCAACAACTTAATGAAGTTATAAATTGGTCAGGAGTACCAACATTTCCTTGAGCTATCCATAACTCATAAGCTGATTGACCGTCTGCACCATTTGCTCCTGTTGGACCGATTGGACCGATTGGACCGATTGGGCCTACTGGACCAGTTGGTCCAGTTGCACCATCCACCCCGTTTGTTCCATTTGTTCCGTTAGTTCCAGCAGCTCCTGTAGGACCGATTGGACCTATAGGACCGACAGGTCCAGTTGCGCCGGTAGGACCAATTGGTCCGACAGGTCCAGTTGCTCCTGTAGGACCGATTGGTCCTTGACAATCTGCAGCTGTATACTGTCCATCGTTATTCAAATCCTCATCCGGATCAGCTATACCATTACCGTTAACATCCCAACATGCTAGGCCTCCAGAACCTGCAACTCCCGCTGGTCCAATTGGGCCGATAGGACCGACAGGTCCAGTAGCTCCGTCCATTCCGTTAGTTCCATTTGTTCCGTTAGTTCCAGCTGCGCCAGTAGGACCGATAGGGCCAATTGGACCGACAGGTCCAGTTGCTCCCGTAGGACCAATTGGGCCTATAGGACCAGTTGCTCCTGTAGCACCATCCATTCCGTTTGTTCCATTTGTACCGTTAGTTCCAGCTGCGCCAGTAGGACCGATTGGGCCAATAGGACCGACAGGTCCAGTTGCTCCCGTAGGACCAATTGGGCCGATAGGACCAGTTGCTCCGTCCATTCCATTTGTTCCATTTGTACCGTTGGTTCCAGCTGCTCCAGTAGGACCAATAGGGCCGATAGGACCAGTTGCACCCGTAGGACCGATTGGTCCAATAGGGCCTGTTGCTCCGGTAGCACCATCCATTCCATTTGTTCCGTTAGTTCCAGCTGCGCCAGTAGGACCGATTGGGCCAATAGGACCGACAGG
>ENA-ORXT01001210-ORXT01001210.1-marine-metagenome-genome-assembly--contig:-NODE-1210-length-35739-cov-5.771998_pt1 | contig 35739 bp, 31 predicted proteins | sample MGYA00237868_ERZ511482 | MGnify/ENA metagenome assembly ERZ511482 | reverse complement strand
GCGGTCGCTGGGCGCTCCCTTCGGCGGGTCCGGAGGCCCACGCCCTACCACGGTCGCGAAATCCTCGACCCGCCTTCATGGGAGCGAGGCCATTTTTGATTTAACCAAGCACAATCCGGACTAGGCCGATGGCGCTTGGTTAAGAACTTTGAACCCACCTTCGGTCATCTGACTTCGGAGCCCCAACGGGGCTTCCTATCATAGCCTGGGGCAACGCCCCAGGAACCTGCACAAAAAGAGATTCAAGCCCTGTAGGGGCGCTCTATAAGGAGCACCTTCTACGAGACCCCGAACATCGACCTGATCGCCACCGAGGGCATCCTCTTCACCAACGGCTGCGACTGCGGTCTGCCCCCTAGCTGCCTCAACCCCAACAACAAGCATGCGATGACACCAAGGCCATCATGAGCGACCATGCCGGCTTTTGCTACGCCTGTCCTCATTGCCGGAAGGTACTCGGAATTTCGGACTTCTCGTGACGAAGCTTTTGAAGATGTGGCGACCTCGCCAGAGGTCGCAACCTCAGTCTGAAAGCTCCGAGGCCCATGCATCGATTCCGCCGGCGACATTGACGACTCGCTCGAGTCCCCTTCCGCGAAGCAGCATGACGGCACGGGCGCTCCTTCCGCCTGACTTGCAGTGCACGAGGATTTCTCGATCGGCTGGGAGTTCGCCCCAGCGATCGCCAAGCTCTCCGAGAGGGATGAACAGACTCCCCGCGATGCTGGCAACCTCCCGCTCATCGGGCTCGCGGACGTCGAGTAGCACCGCAGGATCCGTTTTCCGCCGGCGCCGAGCTTCCGCCTCGGCCGGCCGGACTTCGTCCATCTCGCCGGTCCGCAGTTCACAGGACGACGGTCCCCCACAAAAAGCGACGTAGTCGATGAAACCGGTGACGGTCGGGGATGATCCACAGACCACGCACTCAGGATCGCGACGGAGCTTGAGCTCCCGTACGCGGGCAGCGCTCATGTCGAGATGGAGAAACCGCCCGACCAGAGAGCTGCCCTCCCCGAGGAGGAGCTTGATGGCCTCGCTGGCCTGAAGCAGCCCCACCTGACCGGGGAGCACGCCGAGGACGCCGTCCTCTTCTCACGTCGGCACCAGGCCCGGCTCTGGCGGCTTCGGAAATAGACAGCGATAGCAAGGTCCTCCGAGATGTGGAGCAAACACGGTGCACTGCCCCTCGAAGCGGTAGATCGATCCATGGACCACCGGCTTCTCCGCCCAGAAACTCGCGTCACTGGCGAGGTAACGGGTCGCAAAATTGTCGCTTCCATCAATGAGAACGTCGCACATTGAAAGGAGCGCCTCGGCATTCGCGGAGCTGAACCGTTCGGCGTGGATCTCGATGGAAAGACCGGGATTGAGATCGAGGAGTCGGTCCCGGGCGGCCTCGACCTTGAGTCGCCCGACGTCGCGGGTGCCAAAGAGGATCTGGCGCTGAAGGTTGGAGATTTCCACCGTGTCCGGATCCACGAGGATCAGCCGGCCGACCCCCGCCGCGGCGAGATAAAGGGCCGCCGGCGACCCGAGCCCGCCGAGCCCGACCAGGAGCACGCTGCCGCTCTTGAGCTGCCATTGCCCCTCCTCACCGACCTGAGGCAGTGAAAGATGACGCGCGTAGCGCAGGCGCTCGTCGGCACTCAGTTCGGATGCATCGGGCTCGGACATCAGGCAACCCTCGCGGAGGGAGCTCGGCTACGCAAGGGAACCGGGATCAGGTCTCGCTCTGATCCTGCTCCTCGGTCTCGATCACGCGGCCGTGCGCCTGCCGCGGCCTGTTCGCAGCCTGAGGATCGACGGGCACCCCGCCGACTCCACCCGCGACCACCCGCACGGTTCCATCCTTCATCTTTTGGGCGAGGCGGACCCGAAGAATGCCGGCCAGCCAATGTCGACTCTTCGGAACGAGCAGGGAAAGCCCGACCAGATCGGTGAGCACGCCCGGAGTCACCAGGAGCACGCTTCCGACCAGCACGAGCAGCCCGGAAAGCACGCCCTCTTCAGGGAGCTTCCCCTCGGTCATCGCCCCGCGCCATTGCGAGATCACCTTGCGACCCTGCTGACGGCTGAGCCACGCGCCCAGCAGGCAGGTGCCAATGACCAAAGCGACCGTCGGCCAGAAGGTGACCAAGGCGTCCAGCCTGATGAGCAGAAACAGTTCGAGCAGCGTGACGCTCGTGAAGAGGAGAAAGAGGCGCAGAAGCACGGAGAAGAATATCACTGCCTGTCGATTGGCGAACCCGAAATTTCCAACGATCTTCCCGCGCCGGCGAATTCGCGTCTCCCGTCCGTAGCCGTAGACAACCGGTCGGGCTGCGGTCAAACTGCCCTGGAGTTTCCCATGCCGACGCCGATCCAATTCGACAATACCTACGCCCGCCTGCCGGCCTCGTTTTTTGCGCGGCACGAGCCCTCGCCCGTTCCGGCGCCCCATCTGATCCGTATCAACGCACCGCTCGCCGAGGAACTCGCCATCGATCCAGACTGGCTAGCTGGCCCCGAAGGCCTTGGGATGATCTCAGGCAACCAGATGCCCGAGGGGGCTGAGCCGCTGGCGCAGGCGTACGCAGGTCACCAGTTCGGAGGATTCTCCCCGCAGCTGGGGGATGGCCGCGCCCTCTTGCTCGGGGAAGTCGTCGACCGCGATGGGGTCCGCCGGGACATTCAGCTGAAGGGCTCGGGGCCGACCCCGTTTTCGCGCGGCGGCGACGGTAAATCGCCCCTCGGCCCTGTGCTCCGCGAGTACCTCGTGAGCGAGGCGATGCATGCGCTCGGTGTGCCCACCACACGCGCCCTAGCTGCCGTCACCACCGGCGAAAGGGTACTTCGGCAGGACGGGCCATTGCCAGGCGGCGTGTTCACGAGGATCGCGGCCAGTCACGTTCGGATCGGAACTTTCCAGTACTTCTATGCCCAGAACGACGTCGAATCCGTGCGCACGCTCGCCGATTACGCGATTCATCGCCACTACCCCGAGGCAGCAGATGCCGCTTCGCCCTATTTGGCCTTGCTCGCCTCGGTGGTCAGCGCCCAGGCCGAACTCATCGCTCACTGGATGTCGCTTGGCTTCATTCACGGAGTCATGAACACCGACAACTCGACCATCTCCGGGGAGACCATTGATTTTGGTCCCTGTGCCTTCATGGACAAGTTCCACCCCAACTGCGTCTTTAGCTCGATCGACCGCCGCGGACGCTACGCGTGGAGCAAGCAGCCTGAGATCGCCTTGTGGAACCTGAGCCGCCTCGCCGAGACCCTCCTCGTCCTTGTCGATGACTCGACCGAAGAGGCCGTGGCGCTCGTGGAACCGGTTCTCGCCGAATTTGCGGCCCGGTTCGAGGAGGCCCAGGAGCGCCGCTTTCGAGCCAAGCTCGGTCTTTCCCAAAAAGCCCCCGTCTCCCTGATTACCGAAACCCTTGAGCTGCTCGCGGAGGAGGAATGCGACTTTACCCTCTTCTTCGACCGGCTCGCGCGCCTCGCGGACGGCGACGATAGCGGAGCGCTTCGCGACCTTTTTGACAATCCGGAAGCACTCGATGCCTGGCTCCTCTTCTGGCAGGAACAGACGGGAGGAGCACCGGACAGCTCAGCAATGCGGCGCGCCAATCCCGTCCGCATTCCCCGCAACCACCGGATCGAGGAGGTCATTCAGGCCGGTCAACAAGGCGACTTCGCTCCCTTCCACCGTCTCGTCGAGGGCTTGGCCCGGCCTTACGAAGTCTCTACAGAGTTCGCCGATCTTGAACGGGCTCCCCTTCCCGCCGAAATTGTCCAAAGCACCTTTTGCGGTACCTAAGACCATTTACAAAGTTGGATGGTTGGAATCGGCGAGGTATTTTTGTTGCTGAGTAGGCGCGGACGAGGAGCGGGGCCTGCCGCGTGACGAGGGCGTAATTGGCCGCGATCGCCTGAGTGCTGTTCCGGGGCTACCTGAGGAGGACGCGTTTGACACGGATGCTTCTCAGGAAATCGTGCTGGTGGAAAGTCCGACAGGATCCTAGCCACAATGGCGCTTGGTTAAGAACCCCCCGGGCGATTCGGGTATGGGGTTGGCGAAAGGTAGGGAGGTGCGTTCCTGCGCCTCCGCTCGCAGCGCTCCGGACGAGGAGAGAACCTCGTCCCTACCCCAAGACAATCGATTTCAGATCGATCAGAGCTTGAGGCGTTCTGGACTCGGGGCTTCCGGCGACTGACTAGCGAAGACAGTTCAGGGCCACACCCGGCTTGATGCAGACGACCGCGCACTCAAAGTTGCGACGACGCAAACCCGACCTAAACTTCTCCCCCAGTGGCAGTGTTGAGCGGAGAGGATTTGCTGGAGGCAGGGTGGCCGGAGGGACCGGTCATTCGTCGTCTTCTTGTGGCCTCCGCCGAATACGAGGAGCGGGGCATCAACGATCCCGCCTACATCCTCAAGCTGCTCGCCCGCGACTTCGAGCGTCCGCCCGACAAGCTCACCCTTCGGCCCGAAGGACTCGCCTTCGGCGAAGCCATCGAGGCCACCTGTCCGGAGGACGAAGGCAACGTCGCCAAGGTGCGCAAGCACATGCGCGAACTCCTCCGCAACCCGATCCTCGAATCAGGCGCGATCATGCCCGACGCCTGCCCGGCAGGATCCTCCCCCGGCACGATCCCCGTCGGTGGGGTCATCGCCGCGCGCAACGCGATCATTCCGGGCGCCCACAGCGCCGACATCTGCTGCTCGATGTACGCGACCTTCTTCGAGAGCGACCAGTCGGTGACCGAACTGCTCGAGGCGCTCATGGATTCGACGCGCTTCGGCTACGGGGGCCGCAAGCCCGACGACCTGGTTCATCACCCCGTCCTCGACGAACCGGTCTGGACCAACCGTTTCCTGACCGGACTCGAGGACAAGGCTCGGATCCACATGGCCGATCAGGGGGACGGCAACCACTTTGCTTTCCTGGGGAAAATCAAGGTCACACCCGCGCTCCGATCCACGCTCGAGGAAGCTGGGCACGATGAACTCGCCGCGTCCCTTCTGCCTGATGACATGGACGTCGAACGTACTCTTCAGGTTCTCGTCACCCATCACGGGTCGCGCGGCCTGGGTGCGCATCTCTACAAGCGTGGCCTCAACGTCGCGATCAAGGAGACGGCGAAGCGCGCCAAAAACATTCCCAAGCAATCGGCCTGGCTCGATGCGACGGGCCCCGACGGAGAGCAATATTGGGAGGCGCTCCAGTACGTCGCCCGCTGGACCCGGGCCAACCACGAGAGTATCCACGCCCGCTTTCTCGAGCGCACGGAATCGGACGCGATGGCCGCCTTCGGCAACGAGCACAACTTCGTGTGGAAACGAGGCGCAGTCTTTCTTCACGGCAAGGGTGCGACACCCGCCTGGAAGGACGAGACGGATCGACCCTTGCTCGGGCTGATCCCTCTCAACATGGCCGCCCCCATCCTGATGGTGCTTGGCCGCGACAACGAGGACTACCTCAGCTTCGCCCCTCATGGTGCAGGCCGAAACCTCAGCCGGACCGCGATGAAGCGGAAGTATCGGGGACCCAAGGAAACCGAACGCGCCATCGAGGAAGGGACCAAGAGCATCGAGGTCAGGTGGTACTGCGGCGACCCCGACCTGAGCGAAACCCCGGTCGCCTACAAGCCGGCCGAGCAGGTCCGCGCCCAGATCGAGCAGTTCGAGCTCGCCGACGTCGTCGCCGAGATCGAACCGCTGGGATCGATCATGGCCGGCGATTCAGGTCCCCCGCCCTGGATGAGTCGAAAGGAGGAACTGAGCCCGAAGCAGATCCGCCAGATCGGACATCGTGCCGACCGGCGCAAGACGCGTCAGAAGCTTGGCAATCAAGACGCTTGGGAGGACCAGGTTTCCTAAGGAGATCAGGAACAATACCGCCATCTCAGACGTATAAAATCCAACGAACACGAACAGACAACCAAATGGCAAAAACCGACAAACATCAGAAAGACACCAAAGTCGAATGGGACTGGGGCAACGGCACCGGCGAGGGAAAAATCGTCGAATCCTTCGAGCGCGAAGTCGAGCGAACGCTCAAAGGCAGCAAGGTGAAGCGCAACGGCTCGGAAGATGATCCCGCCTACCTGATCCGTCAGGATGATGGCGACGAAGTGCTCAAGCTGCATTCAGAAATCCGCAAGGCATCCCGATGACGCGCCTGCCTCAAGGTGGAGCGTGACGTCCCGGCGCGCTGGCGTTGCCAGAGGATGAGGGGCGGGCTTCTCGGCGAAGCCCGCAACTCGCCGGGGACGTCGAGTTCCACCTTCAAGGCAATACGCTCGAGCCCGATTAGGAATTCGAGAAGACACCTTCGATCCCCCTTGCAGTGGCTGAAGGCGGCAACCGGCCCACCCCCTTCGATTCTAGGAAAAGCAGCTACTCAGCACGTCAGCGCCCTACTCCCGCTGGTCTTTGATGAGGGTGCGCACTCCATCCTCCAAGGCCTCGGCTACGCTCTCCCAGCCAGCTCGGTTCTCGGGCGCCTCCTTGAAAGTCATCGCCGGCCCGATTCGCACGCTCACCTTGCGATGGCGTGGAAACCTGGCATGGGGCGGGAAGGCCTCGTGGGCACCGGTCAGAAGGCAGGGGATCACAGGCACTTCCGTTCCGGCGACCATCATTCCGATGCCCGGCTTGAAACGGGCCATCGTGCCACTCCGGCTGCGCGTTCCTTCCGGAAAGACGACGTAGCCGCATGGTTCGGCGACAAGGCGCCCCTTCAACTGATCGAGAGAGTGGGCGCCACAGCGTTTTCGCCAGATCGGCAGGGCGTTCATGAAAAGCGAGGCAAAGGCGGCGGCCTTGCGGGTCTCGAAAAAGGTGTCACCCGCTGCGATCGGAAAGACGAGGCGATTCAGCCCTGCTGGCAGAATCGAAGCGAGGACAAGAGCATCGAGATGACTGGAGTGATTGGCGACCAGCACGAAGGGAAGCCGTTTGGGAAGATGCTCTTCACCCTCGACGGAAAGTCGGTGGAACGTTCTCAGATAGGTGCGGAGCAGAGCCCAGCGCAGCGTGGTGAGAATCGCGGTGACCAGGCCCACTTCACGCTGGGTGCTCCTGAACCTCTCGCGGGAAGACAGCTCGAGATCGGCTGCAGGCTGGTATTTCCAGTCCTCCTTCATCCTTGGCCGGTAAAGATCATCACCTGCTGATCGAGACCGACTCCCCGAAAGTAGCCGACGTAGTGGAACACCGCCGGCGCCACCAGCAGCAGGCTGTCGAAACGATCGAGCAGACCTCCGTGGCCGGGGATCGTCGCAGCCATGTCCTTGATGCCAAGATCCCTCTTGATGGAGGACAGCATGAGGTCCCCGAGCTGGCCGGCGACGCTGACCAAGATCCCCAGGCCAACAAGAGGAGCCCGCCCTCCCAGCGAGTCGCCGAAGACCGCCCCTCCCAGGAAGTACACGAGCACGGTCGTGCAGACGATGGCTCCAAGCGATCCACCGATGGTCTTGTTGGGGCTGGTCTGCGGAGCGAGCTTTCGTCTCCCGAACGACTTCCCGCAGAGGTACGCAAAGATGTCGTTCGCCTCGACGGCAAGCAGCACGAGAAGGAGTACGGGGCGAAAGTCCCGGTCGTTACCGAGGTAGGCAAAATGACCGAGGCAGACAGCGAAGAGGAGAAACCCGAAGGCTCCGAGCGCCACTCGCTGAATGTAGCCTTCGGGGCGGTCGGCGAGAATGCCGACCGATGCGATCACGACGACACCCAGAGCGGGTAGGGCAAGAAAAAGGCCGTACCAGTGATCGATCGCCGCGCCCATGATGACCACGATACCGACCACCACGGTCGCGCTGATCGCAAAATATCGGAACAGACCCGTGGCCCGGGCGTACTCGCGGTAGCAGGTGATTGCGAGCAGGCCCGTACCGAGCATGACCCAAAACGCACCAAGCAGAATCGGCACGACCAGCAGAGGGGCAATCACGCACCACGAGAGGGTTCGCTTGCGAAGCTCGTCGTAGGAAGCGGGGGAGAGTTTACCCATCCGATTCAAGCCGAAGATCAGCGCAAGCGTAGCAATGAGACATGCACCAATACCGACCGTCGCCCCAAGGGTGACTGGATGTGCAAAAGCGTCCTCGAAACCAAAGAGCCGCAATCGAGTCTCTTCGTTCATGGCTGTTTGGAACTCGCGGTGCGGGCGGTCCGATACAGTCGACGCATCCCCGTGAAAAGACAGCCCCCGATAATGATCCACAAGATGGTCTTCGTGATCGTGGGAGAACTCGCTGGGAACCCTGCCGCGGCGATGCCTGCCAGGGTGACCAGGAACATCCGCTGAGGCTTGGCCATCGGTCCGCAGAACTCCTGCTCTCCTCCAGCGACCTTGCCCATGGCTCGGAGGTACGCCACTGACACCGCTGCGATCGCCGACCAGAGCCCGAGCTGAGGCGAAGAGCCGGCAGCAAAACCGAGTCCCACCAGAATGGCGACGTCGGAGACTCGGTCCGGGACTTCATTGAAGAGCTCGCCCACAGCAGAAACCTTCCGACTCTCGATCGCGACCATCCCGTCAAAGAGGTTCGCGAGAAGGCGCAGCTGAGCGAAGCCTGCGCCCGCGAGCCACCAAAGTCGCTCGGCATCGCCATGCCTCGACGTCATGGCGAAGGCGCCCCCAGCGACGAGCCCTGCGAGCATTCCCGCCATGGAGATCCCGTTCGGACTCACGCCCCGCCGAGCAAGGAAGGAGGAAATCCTCCGAGCCCAGCCGGTATTTCGAGACGCGATCGGACGCCGGTCGCCCGGAAGCTGGTTGGAGTCAGACATGATCAAGGAGGTCGCGGAATTCGCGTCCACCAGACTGGACAGGTCCTAGGCGCGGCGACCAGTCATTTTGCGAAATCTTCATCGACTCAGTCGTTTCGCCCACGCCTGATCGGCTCCTCCGCTCCGATGAAAAATCAATGTCTCATCGCCAAGGAGGGCATGGCCCCGCTCGCTGACGTCTTCGGTCCATAGATCCTGAAGGTGGTAGAGCCCCCTACTGGCGTTTTTTCAAAGCGCTTGAGGTAGGCTTCTTTTCAGGGCATTGTTCTAATTAATTGGCTCATTTGAACTTCTTGATTCCACTGCTCCCTAGCTGACGCGGTCGGGCCGAAATCTGGAAAGCAGGCTCTGAAAGGGCCTATCCATGAAAGCTATTCTTCCCCTTTCCCTCCTCGTACTCAGCTCGTGTACTGGGGTATCGAATCGCTCGCCGGGCGTCGGACATGGGGCGGGCAAATTTCATCTTACAAAGGAGGACTCCGCACAGATAGAGCCTGAAGCTCCGAGCATCTCGGAACCTACAGGTGCAATCTCTCTTGCTCAGGCGAAGGCTCTTGCGCTTAGAGGTTCGCCCAGTCTCAGGGTTGCTGATGCCGAGCTCAAGCAGGCGGAGGCGGAAATGCTCATCGCAGCAGCCCGTCCTAATCCTTCGATTGATGTGGAGGTGGAGAATTTCTTCGGAAGAGGCGAGTTCCGCAGCCTTCGTGGTGCAGAGGAGACGCTGGCCCTGACGCACGTGATTGAGCGGGGTGAAAAGCCTGAATTTCGGCAAAGGAAAGCCTCTGCGGGGATCGTCCAGGCTCAGAGTTCAAGGGAATTAGTCAGCTCCTCCCTCCGTCGCGATGCAACGGTCTCGTTTCACAAGCTCCTCGCTGCTCAGGCGCGTTTTGATCTCACTCGAGACCACCTGGCCGTCGCTGAAGGTTTCGCGGCAGCGCAGGCAGAACGTTTCAACGCAGGTGCCGTGCCGCAGGCCGACCGAGACGCCGGCCAAGTGGCCGTATCCCTTGCGAAAGTTGAAATGGCAGATGCAGAAAGGGGTGTGAATGCAGCGTGCGTCAGGCTCGCGAGCATCTGGGGAAATACGCAGCCCCGTTTCTCTCGGGCAGCGGGAGTGCTCTCCGAGACAACTCCAGCCCCATCGCTGGCGTCTCTGCAGGAACGGCTCGATGGATCCCTGCTTCTGCACCACCTCGGTTCTGGGATCCGTCTGGCCGAGGCAGAGACGGCTCTCGCCAGAGTGAGTGCCGTGCCAGACTGGGAGGTTTCCGCAGGTGGTCGTCGGTTTGAGGCCGAGGATGATTTCGCCGGGGTGTTTGGCATGAGCCTCCCTATACCTGTATTTAACAAAAACGAGGGTGGCATTGCGAGTGCGGAGGCGGGTCGGGAAAGTGCCGTCGCGGCGTACGAAGCCGGCCTCGCTGCGCTCGCTGCCCGCCTCGCGGAGAAGCACGCCACCGCAGAAAGCGGCCACCTCCGTGCCAGCTCTTTAAAGAAGGCGCTCGATCAAGCTGAGGCGAATCTTGCCCTTGTCAGCGAAGGCTATGTCAACGGCAACTACCCCTATGCCGTGCTCTACGATACCCGCTCCGTGGTGTGGGATATCCGCTCTCAATTGGTGACTGCGACCATCGATCATCACCTCGCTCTCATTGAAATCGATCACCTCATCTCTGCCCATGCCAGAAAGTAGACTTCTGCCGGCCTTCACGCAGATTGCCGTGCGGCGTGTTTTCTCATGGCTGATCATCATCGGCTTTCTCATGTTGGCGTTTCCTACCGCAGGCGCCTCCGATCTTGATCGTCGAGCCGCCAGTACGGTGATTCTTACCGCGCAGGCTGAGAAGAATCTGAGGGTGAAATCCGTGACAGCCGAACCCCGAAAGTTCGAGTCTACCGCGTTTGCCATCGGTCACCTTGAGGAGATTCCGAGCCGCCGTGCCGCTCTTTCATCGCGCATTGCTGGGCGTGTCGTCGAGGTCGCCGCCTATCCGGGCGACACGGTGGAGAAAGGGGCCGTCCTCGCTCGGATCGAAAGTCGGCAGCCGGGAAATCCTCCTCCTGTCATTAATCTTATTGCCCCCGCTGCCGGACTCGTCGTCGAATCGCAGCTCGTTCCCGGAGCGGCCGTTGATCCAGGGACGAACCTCCTTAAGACCGCCGACCGCTCTGTTCTCTGGGCGATGATCGATCTCCCTCAGGATCTCGCCGCGAAGCTCCGACCGGGCGAGAGCTCTGCCCGCCTCTCTCTCCCCGGCTTGGAGAGTCCACTCACCGTCACACTTGAGCGGTTCGCCATTGAGGGTCGTTCCGTCAGCAACACCATCGGCGGCATTTTTGTCGTCGAGAATGTGGAGGGACGGTTCAGACCAGGGATGCGGATCGAGGCCAGCATCGTTCTTGCGACGCGAGCAGAGGTCATGGCAGTTCCAAAGGCCGCGATCCAAGGAGATGCGGCAGATCCGGTTGTTTATGTCCGCGACTTCGAGATTCCGAATGCCTTCGTACGAGCACCGGTAAAACTTGGCGAGGTCAGTGGCGAACATGTCGAGATCATAGGCGGTCTTTTTCCCGGAGACGAGGTCGTGGTCCAGGGCTCTTATGCCATCCACCATGCGGGTGGGGGAGGAGGTCTTTCGTTAAAGGAGGCACTCGACGCTGCCCACGGTCACGAGCACAACGAAGACGGTTCCGAGATGACCGACGAAGACAAACGCCTTCAGGCCGATGCCGACGTGGATAATGGCGGCGCGTTCTCGCAGGGGATCTCGCCGTTGGGCATCGCCTTGATCGTCTATTCGGTGGTCACGACTTTGATCGTTCTTCTCTTGGCCCAGACCTTGATGAAGCAACGGGGCAAGAAGTCTCAAGCGGTCTCGAACTGACCACTTTCTCGGTCCATGCTCAACGCCCTCATCCGTTTCAGCCTCGCGCAGCGCCTCCTCGTGCTCGCGATGGCTGCGCTGGTTCTCTTTCTCGGGATCCGCAAGGCACTGGAGCTGCCGGTCGACGTCTTGCCCGACCTGACCAAGCCCACCGTCACGATCCTGACCGAGTCCCCAGGCTATGCACCGGAGGAGGTCGAGGCTTTGGTCACCGTACCGCTGGAGACAACGCTGCAGGGGGTGCAGGGCGTGACTCGCACCCGCGCGATCAATGACATCTCGCTCTCGCTTCTGATCCTCGAATTTGAGTGGGGCACCGACATCGATACGGCACGCGCTCACGTACAGCAGCGCCTGGGTGGCAGCGCCGAGTTTCTCCCGGAGGGCATTACGCCCTACATGACCCCAGCCACCTCTCTTATGGGAGACATCCTGCTCATTGGCCTGCGGGATGCCACCGGCGAGACCTCCCCCGCCGAGCTTCGCACGCTTGCAGACTGGGTCATCGGGCGACGAATTCAGTCAATTTCCGGCATCGCGGAAGTGCTCAACATGGGAGGTGGTGCGCGCGAACTCCATGTCCTGCCCGACCCGGAGCTGATGCGTGTGATGGGCGTCTCCTTCCAAGAGCTGCACGAAGCCGCTGCCGGCGCGGTGGGCAACACCACGGGAGGATTTCTCACTGGGGGCGATCAGGAGATCATGGTGAGAAATCTCGCCATGACCACCGACCTTGCCGCCATCGGGCGCAGTGTTGTCAGCCACGATGGCTCTCGCGCCATCACCATCGCCGATGTCGCTGCCATTGAGTGGGGAGTCGCTCTCCAGCGGGGTGAGGCGGGGGTGGGAACCAATGTCGGCCTTCCCGAGGGGGAGAGAGATGCAGGCCATCCGGGTGTGATCATCAGTGTGCGCAAGGCGCCTGGATTTGACTCGATCCGCCTGACGGAAGCGGTGGAGGCCGCCCTTGATCAACTCCGCCCGAGCCTGCCCGAAGGTGTGGAGGTCTTCCCCGTGTATCGCCAGCGCGACTTCATCGATCTTTCCATCGGCAACCTGCAGGAGGCCCTCCGTGACGGTGCGATCATGGTCTCCCTCATCCTCTTTCTCTTTCTGCTGAACCTACGGGTCACCCTGATTACCCTCACGGCCATTCCACTCTCCCTGGGGGCCACCATCCTCGTTTTTGATCTCATCGGACTCACGGTGAACTCGATGACGCTTGGCGGCTTCGCCGTGGCCATCGGAATGGTTGTGGACGACGCGATTGTGGACGTGGAAAATGTCTTCCGTCGCCTGCGGGAGAATGCCTCGCTTCCTGAAATGGAGAGGAAGCCCAGGTTGGAAGTCATCGCGCTCGCCTCGTCCGAAGTGCGATCCTCCATCCTCTACGCGACGGTGCTGATCATTCTCGTCTTCCTGCCTCTCGTCGCGCTCAGCGGAGTGGAGGGGCGGCTTTTTACCCCCATCGCAATCGCGACCATCCTCAGCATGGCTGCCTCTTTCGTGGTATCCCTCACAGTCATCCCCGTACTCTCCTCGCTTCTTCTCAACCCAAAGGCGGGCAAGGAACACCGCGATGCGCTGCCCGTGCGTATCATCAAGAAGGTCTTTTCCGCCACTTGGCTGCGCTTCGCCCTCTCTCAGCCCCTCGTCCTTCTCGCAGGAGTGGTTGTCCTCGGCGCCGTCGCAGGAGCGACTTACCTGAGAATGGGAGGCAATTTTCTCCCCGCCTTTCGAGAACCTACTGCGGTGGTCGCCACAGCCCTCGCACCCGGCACTTCTCTGAAAACAACGACGGAAATGTCACTCGCCGCCCAGAAGCGGCTTCTTGCCACTCCTGGTGTTGAGACGGTCGGTTTCCGCGTGGGCCGGGCAGAAAAAGGCGACCATGTCGTGCCGGTGTCCACCGTCGAGATCGAGGTGGAATTTGATGAATACGGCGAGCGCCACCGGGAAGAAACGCTGGAGGCGATCCGCGCGACGATGCGGGACTTTCCCGGCTCCTTCAGTGCGATCTCTGCGCCGCTCGCCGACCGCATCGGGCATATGCTTGCGGGGGTCAACGCGAAGATCGCGATTAAGGTGTACGGCCCCGATCTCGGAGAACTCCGGCGACTCGGCAATGAGATCGCAGATCTTGCGCGGAGTATTCCGGGCTTGGAAGAGGCACGCACCGAACAGCAGGCCTCCGTCCCACAGCTCCGCATCGAGGTGGATCGCGATCGCGCCCACGCCTACGGGATTTTGCCGGGTGTCCTCAACGACCAGCTTTCGGAGATGATGGGGGGTGATTCGGTGGGCGAGGTTTACGAGGGAGAGCGCGTCTATGACCTCGTCGTCCGTCTTCCTGAGGAGTGGCGGGAAGATCCGGCAAAGTTAGGATCGATCTACTTCGACACCGCCTCTGGGATCCAAGTGCCACTTTCCCAGATTGCCCGCATCCGCGAGGCCAGGGGACCGAACACGATCCTGCGCGAGAATGGTGTGCGCCGCTTCGTCGTCTCGATCAACCCCACAGTGGCCGACCTCAACACCGTCGTGGAGGAAGTCCAGAGCAGAGTGCGGGAGGAAGTTGAGTTGCCCGAGGGCTATTCGCTGTCCTTCGAAGGGGAGTACGAGGCGCAACGAGCGGCTCGCCGGACCATCGTCCTGATGTCGGTGGTCATCGCAGCGATCATTACCTTCCTCCTGCTCAGCTACTTTCGCAGCCTTCCTCTTGTCCTCCTCGTCCTCAGCAATATCCCCATTTCCATTATTGGCGGCATCATGCTCACGAAATTGGTGGGTGGCACCGTGAGCATCGCCACATTGGTCGGTTTCATCGCCATCTCCGGCATCGCCGCCCGCAACAGCATCATGATGCTGAGCCACTACCTTCACCTCATGAAGCACGAAGAAGAAGAGTTTACCGAGAAGATGGTGAATCGAGGAACCGAGGAGCGCCTTGTTCCCGTGCTCATGACCGCTCTGTCCGCAGGAATTGCGCTGGTGCCACTGGTATTGGCTTCGCATGAGCCGGGGAAAGAAATTCTCGGCCCGGTCGCCATCGTGATCGTTGGCGGCTTGATCTCATCGACCGTTCTTGGGCTCGCAGTCACTCCATCGGTCTTCTTCCATTTTTGCCGCCGGGCGGCCGCCCGATCACTTGAATCAGATGCCGCAGCCGCTGGTTGATACGCCACCCGAAGAGGGGCAGCCTTCGTAGTTCCAAGACTGAATCATGAAAAAACAATCCATCCGCATCTTTGCTTCCGCCATCGTAGCGACCATCGCCATAGGCCTGGCCGCCTGTGGAGGTAAATCCACTTCCAGCGCCGCGGTGGAGGCCGAACACTCAGATCATGATCATGGAGCCGACCACAAAGGGCATGATCATGCTGACCACGAAGGGCACGATCATGCTGACCACGCGGAGCATGTCAAAGCATCGGGCCCCAACGGCGGACGGATTATCGAATCGGTCGAGCCCCACCTCGAAGTGCTCCTCACCGACGACAGGAAACTTCGGATCACTCAGCTCGATGCCGAGAATCAGGCTGTCCCCATGGGCACCCAGGAGATCAATGCCATGCTTGGAGACCGGGCGGCTCCCACCTCCCTCGTCTTTTCACGGGACGGTGACAGCCTCCTATCCAATCAGGTCGTCCCAGAAGGCAACATGAACCCGATCGTGATTTCGATCAAAGACACTGCTGACGCGAGCCAAACCCACCGAATCAAGTTCATCCTCGACCTCGCCGATTGCCCCACTTGTGACTACCTCGAGTACGCCTGCATCTGCGATCACGATCACTAACATCCAAGACATAGTTGTCGCTCCTGGTTGTTTTCGGGGCAACGACTTCGCGGACTTCAGGTGAAGAAATCCCGCGCCCCCGAGCAAACGGCGGCGCTAGCTGATCCCGCGCAGGGCTCGTCGGAATTCGGTGGGATTGTTGCTCGCCTGTTCGGCAATGGCGGCATCCACGCGACCCTGCTGACAATGGTGCACCAGATAGGCGAGAAAGGTGCGGTTCTCGGCGGTGTCGCCTTTCGCGATGAATTCCTCGAGCTGGGAAAGCTCGACGTTCTCGATCCACTCGCGGGTCGCGCCGACGTTGGCGAAGTGCTCGAGGGCGAGCACGCGGCCACCACTGACGTCGGGCACGAGCTTCTGGCAGATGACGCCGCAGAGCTGCGTCGACAAGAGGCTGAGCGCCGCCTTCCGCTCGGATTCGGGGAAGATGTTGGTGATGCGCTCGACAGCGTCGGTGACGCCGCTGCTGTGGAGGGTGGCCAGCACGAGGTGCCCGGTCTCGGCTGCCTGGAGCGCGATCATCGCGGTCTCGGGATCACGGATCTCGCCGACGAAGATGACGTCTGGAGCTTGCCGTAGCGAGGCCCGCAGTCCATTGGCAAAGGAATCGGTGTCGATGCCGACGGCGCGCTGCGTGAAGTAGCAGAGGCCGTTGGTGAAGAGATACTCGATGGGATCCTCGATCGTCACGACGTGCGCCTTGCGGACCGTGTTGAGCCAACTGAGCGAGGCCGCGAGGGTAGTGGACTTTCCCGAACCAGTGGGTCCGGTGACGAGGACAAGGCCGGAAGGTCGCATGAGCCAGTCGTGGAGCAGAAACTCGGGCAAGCCGAGAACTCCCATCTCGGGAAGCTCGGCCTTGATCCGACGGAGCACGGCGCCGAGGAGGTCGCGCTGCCGGTGCAGGTTGACCCGAAAACGCTCGCCGTTATCGGAGTGGTAGCTGGAGTCGTGGTCATGGTCGGAGGCGGGGTCGGCCCCACATTCCTTCCAGAATGCCTCCATGTCGGCGCGCGCCACCACCTCGCCGCCAAGATCGATGAAGTCGCCCTGCACCTTGAGGCGCGGGGTCTCTCCTACCCCGAGGAAGAGGTCACTGGCATTCCTTTCGGCGGCGGTGCGGATCAGTTCGGCGAACATGAGAGCGACTCTACCAGTTCCTCGGAAGGAACCGCAACTCCGACTGCCGATCTTGCAATTCGTCCCGACGATCCGATGCTGGCCGATGCGTGCTCTCCTCGCCTTTCTCCTCCTCGTGGCGGGTGCCTCGGGCGCTGTCCCACAGAAACCGAACGTCATCGTGTTTCTCATCGACGACCTGGGCTACACCGATCTGGGCTGCTACGGGTCGTCGCTGTACGAGACGCCTCGTCTCGACGCGCTCGCTGCTGCGGGGGTTCGCATGACCGATTTCTATTCGGCCAACCCGGTCTGTTCGCCGACCCGCGCCTCCCTCCAGACGGGCAAGGCGCCCCAGCGGATGGGCCTCACCCAGTGGCTGAACCAGCCCAACGAGAAGCACCTTCCCCTGGAAGAGTTCACGGTGGCGGAAGCCTTCGCCGAGGCTGGCTACGCGACGGGCTACATGGGCAAGTGGCACCTCGGACACGAGGCAGCCCATCAGCCCGAGCATCAGGGCTATGCATGGACCAAGGGCGTCAACCTGGCGGGCGCACCGGCCAGCTACCATTTCCCCTACCAACGGGGCCAGCAGGGCGGCAAGCGACCGAACTGGCATGACGTGCCTGATCTCGAAGACGGCGAGGAGGGCGACTACCTGACCGACCGCCTCACCGACCACGCGCTCACGTTTATAAAGGACCGCGCCGCAGGTGAGAGGCCGTTCTTCCTCTGCTACGGCCACTACGCGGTGCACACGCCGATCCAGCCCCCCGCCGAACTCCACGAGAAGTACGAGGCCAAGGTCAGGGAGCTCTACGGTGAAAGCGAAACTCCCAAGGTGACGAGTCGCTACGAGTCCATCGGGCGGGGCCGACAGGACAACGCCGCCTTCGCAGCCATGGTCGAGAACCTCGATCAAAACATTGGCCGGGTTCTCGATCAGTTGGACGACCTGGGGATTCGAGACAGCACCCTGGTGGTCTTCACTTCCGACAACGGCGGACTCTGCACCCGCCCGATGAGCAAGGGCAAGGGCAAGCGCATGGGGCCGACCTCGAACCTGCCGCTTCGTGACGGCAAAGGCTGGACCTATGAGGGAGGCACTCGCATCGCGACGATCTTCTCGTGGCCGGGCACGCTCGAGGAGGCGGTCGTCGATACGCCGGGAATCACGATGGATCTGTACCCGACCCTGCTCGAGCTTGCCGGTCTTCCCTCTCGCCCCGAGCAGCATCAAGACGGCCTTTCTCTTGTGTCCGCCCTGCAAGGTGAGCCATCGGCTGAGTTGAAGGAACGCTTTCTCGCCTGGACCTATCCGCACGATCACGGCTCGGGCCACAAGCCCTCGCGCGCCATCCGCAAGGGGGTCTGGAAGCTGGTCCACTCGGACCGCGACGGGGTGTCGGAACTTTACCACCTCGGCAACGACCTAGGCGAGCGCAACGACCTCTCCGGTATGCATCCCGAAAAAGTGGCGCTTTTGAAAAAGGAACTCGACGACTGGATCGAGGCCACCACCCTTGCTGAATCCAAATGAGTCATACCTCTGATCCAAATTCCCCTTCTGCATCCGATTCCGATGCCGATGCTCAGTCGGCCCCCGACCTCGATCATCTGGTGATCGGCGATCATTCCTTCGAACGAGGCAAAACCGGCTTCGTCGAACTGCCGTTCGGCCGGTCGATCTTCAACAGCGACCTCTGCTTCGGCGTGCACGTGTTCCGCGGCAAACGGCCGGGGCCGAGGCTTCTTGTTTCGGCAGGGGTTCACGGAGACGAGATCAACGGAGTCGAGATCGCGCGAAGACTGCTTACCTCGAAGCTTCTCAAGAAACTCAGCGGCGACCTCATCGTGGTGCCGATCGTCAACGTTCCCGCCTTCGCCGCGCGAAGCCGCTTCCTGCCGGACCGCCGCGACTTGAACCGTCTCTTCCCCGGGACGCCACATGGATCGCATGGATCGCGCTGCGCTCACGTCTTTGTTTCCGAGGTGGCCTCGCATTGCACCCACATCATCGACCTGCACACGGCATCGAACAACCGGACGAACCTGCCGCAGCTTCGAATCGACTTTCAGCTGAAGGGCAACCGGCAGTTCGCGGGAGCTTTCGGGGCGCCGGTGGTGGTCAATTCCAGTGCTCCCGAAGGGTCATTCCGAAGAGCCATGACGGCGATCAAGAAGCCGACTGCGGTGTACGAGGCGGGTGCGGCCGAATCGCTTGATCTGCCCGCCGTCCGCTTCGGATTGCGGGGTGTGCTTCGGGTGCTGCGGCATCTCGAGATGATCCCGGCTGCGAAGAGCGTGCCGCCATCCACCAAGACCGCGTTCTGCAAGAAGAGCGCCTGGCTGCGGGCGCCGACCGGGGGGATCTTCCGGGCGATGTCCGCCCTCGGCACGGCGGTTTCGCCGGAGACGCTCGTGGGCATGATCTCCGATCCCTTCAGCTCGAGCGAAGTGCCGGTCCACGCGAAGAGCGAAGGCATCATCATCGGCCGGACCAATGCACCGCTCGTCGACGAGGGAGATGCGCTGTTCCACGTCGCCGAGCACGGAGACGCCGAGACGGCGGAGCAGGGTATCACCGACTCTGCCGAAACGGTTCTTCCCTCCGGAGGCGACGCGCTGTTTGAGGATTCGGTGGTGGATTGAGAATGAAGTGATCAGCGCCTTCGGCGAAGATTTGCGGTCGGAAGATCTTTCCGCCGCTGAGGGTGTTACGTCCTCGTCACGAGGCAGGCCCCGCTCCCCGTCCTCGCCTACTCAGCCACATAAACACCTCGCCGATTCCAACCATCTAACTTTGTAGATGGTCTTCGATCGTGCCGACTCGGAAACGAAGGGTTCGGGTGGAACTTCGATTTTCCGGTCATCGAATCCCACCAGAAAATGCTCTTCGAGATGAGGCCCTGGGTGGGGTCTCTCAAAGAGCCAAATTGCGTTAAGAGCAATTCAGAAATTGCGTGTAGGCAAGGCTTCGTTGGCCTCCGCAGGGAGCCAAAGGCGACCGTCGCGAACGACTTCTGGACCAACGGATTCCTCGTCAAGCCTCAAGGCATCGACCCACAGGCTGCGGTTGCGCTGTGGCTCGGGCGGTCCGTCGCTTCGCTCCTCCCCGGACGAGGAGGGACCCTCGTCCCTACCACAAGGCACGCTGCCTACTCGGCAACCTGGGACCATCGGCCTGATCTAGAATTTCAGGTCGAGATCGTGCTTCCTCCATCCCTTCGCGAGTTCCTCGCGAAGCTGGTCCAGGTCGCGGCCTTTGAGTAAATGCTCCTCAAGAGCTTTCTCCTCCTCGACCCCGTCCTTGATGGCTTGGAGATATCGGTACATCGCCTCGCCATTCGGCTCTCCGTCGAGATGAACGAAGAAGTAGAAGAGGACGTGCGCCGAGGCGTAGTTGGCAACGTCGATGGAGGCGTTCCACTCTCCCTGAGTCATGGCGAGGAGTCTCTTCGGATCGGTCATCAAAAACTCGTCTTCCCAGACTCCCTTGAGATTCTTCATGTACTCCCGGGACCGCTTACCATGGCCGGTCAAGGTGAAGCGTCCATTCCGATAGCCCATGCTGGCAAAGTACTCCGCGCAGCCCTCGCTCCACCAGGCCCGCCGAACGCTCTGACTCCAGTGAGTGGTCAGCTGGTGGGCGATCTCGTGAATCAAGGTCTCGTTGCCCTGCTTGTCCTCGATGCTGTAGCGGCTCCCCACCTTCTTCACCCCGAGGCTCGCGAGCGGGACCATCACGGTGTCTGTGTTCGGATCGTAGACCCCGGCGGCTCCGGTCATGCCCCCGCCGAGGGCGGTGAGAAAATCACTCTCGAGTTCGTAGAGCCGCACGTCGAAGAGCTTCTCGCGCTGCTGGGCGATGAGTCCAAGGGGAACCCCGTTGACCGCCGCGTAGGTGCCCTCGAACAGACGCCCGAACTCTTTCACCAGGGAAACGCCGAGTTGCACGTCGGAGGTGAATCGGAAATGCTCGCTCTCATAGAGGAAGAGCCCGCTCTCGCTACCTTCGGATTCCACTTCCCTGACCTCGATGTTTTCGGCAGCGACCGAAGTGGGCCAATCTGCGAAGTCGGGATCCTCCGCAGAAGGCGGCATCGACTCTCGCTCGCGCTCGCGCTCGCTCCACCACTTGCGGGCGTAGTCGCGATCGGCCTCCGAGAGCTTGTCCGGAGCCACCTCGAAGGTTCGTCCATCTTCTCGTTCCAGGACGACCATGCCGTCCTTGATCCCATTGATCCTGGCTTGAATGACGACTCCCGTGGATCCCGTCCATGCCCGCACCTCCTCGCCCCGGGACAGCGAACCGAGCATCGTGATGAAAATCAAGGTACCGAGCAGGAGACTGATTCTCATTCGAAGAGCTAAGGGTGCTGTCAAGGAAGGGCAATCAGGCGTTTCAGAGCGACGCCCACCGTTCTTGCTTTGCCTCCGGCCCCAAACGGCCGATACTTTCCCATGGCTCAGGCAATCATGGATCCGGAGGAAGTCCGCCGCTTTGCGGAGGAGCTCAAGAAGTTCAACACCGACGTCCAGGCGCGGATGGGATCTCTGCAGGCGAGGTTCGGGGCTCTCGGGGATACCTGGAAGGACCGCGAGCGCGACAAGTTCGAGGAGGAGTTCAAGGACGCCCTCAAGGCGATGAAGAAGTTCCTCGATACCTCGTCGAAGCACGGCCCCTACCTCCTGCGCAAGGCCCGCAAGATCGAGGAGTACCTCGAGCAGCGCTAGTTCGCTCCCCCAGACTCTGCCACTCTGCTACCTCATCGTCCCCGAATTCATTCATGGCAGATCAAGCCAACGTCGGTTCGATCGAGAAGATCGAGTCACTCCGATCAACCCTTCTTCTCTGGACGGAGCGGGCGAACCACTCTCTGGCGGAAGCGCATGAGGAGGTGAGCCGAAGCCGGACCTGGCTGATGAGCGACCGCAAGACCTACTGGCTCGGAGAACAGCGAAGACGAAAGAAGGCCCTCGAGGCGGCCGAGGCGGAGCTCTACAACGTGCAGCTCTCGAACATGCAGGACTCCGCCGCGCACCAGAAGCTGGTGGTGCGTCGGCGCAAGGTTCTGCTCGATGAATCGGAAGAGAAGCTCCGCGCCATCAAGAAGTGGATGCAGAATTTCGACAGCCGTGTCGAACCGCTCGCCCGCAAGCTCAACAGCCTCGATCACGAGGTTCAAAACCAGATGCCCCAGGCGGCGGCCTACCTTCATGACACGCTCCGGCTTCTGTCCGAGTACGCGTCGATGAACACCGGCTCGGGCAAGGGTGCCAAGCCTGCTGAGACGTCGGAATCCTCCGACCCGGCGGAAGACAGCTCGGACGCATGAGACTCGGCGCCTCCAGAGGACGGCTTTCCAACGCCACCAAGCAGCTTTTCAGCTCCTGGAAGGAAGCTCGCAAGGACTGGCGCGACGCCAAGGCACGACAGTTCGAGGAAAAATATCTGGTCGATTTAAAGGACAGTGTCGAGAGATCCTTGATCGTGATGGAGGAACTGGACAAGGTACTCGACCAGATCAGAAAAGACTGTGAGTAAATCTCCCCCTCCATTCGAAGGCGTCAGCCTCACCCTCGAGCGCATCGACCGGCTTCGTCGCACCATCCGCGATCACCGCGAACGCGAGAAGAAGCTCGAGGGCTCTTTTCTCCTGCAGAAGCATCGTCTCGACGAAGCACTCGAGGAGCGGGGTGGTCGGGAGGAGGCGCGGATCAATCAGGCAATCCAGGCACGCGCGCTCGTGTTCGAAGAGAGGATGGAGAGCCTCATGCGGCACCACGAACGGCGGATGGAGACGATCGATCTCGCTCACCGCAGGACGAAGAAGTCATTCACCGAAACCCTCGGCCAGAAGCAGGGGAGCCAGACCTACATCCGGCAGAAGGCGAAGATCGACGCGGACCGCGACCACGCCGAGGCGATGGCGCCGGTGCAGGCGCGCCGCGCTGAACAGGAAGCGCCGCTCTCCCGCGCTCGAAGTCACGTCGCCACCCTCGAAGCGGCTGCCAGCAACGGACTTTCCGCCTACCCGGGCCTCGGGACGCGAGTCCGTGAGATGACGTCTTCGGGTACAAGTACGGGTACGGATTCCGCCGGCTCTCTGGACGAGCAGGTCGAGACTCTCAAGGCTCAGGTTCTCGCCACGGACGAGGAAATCGCGTCCCTCCGCAGTCTCCCCATCCCCGCTTTCTTCCGCATTCTGCCGCCCGTCTTCTTCGGACTGCTCGCGCTCATCATTCCCGCGGCGGTCGCCCTGCTTCTGAGGTCCCCTTCCTTTGGATTTCTTCAGGCGGGAATCGCCGGGGCCGTGGCGATGGTCGCCGGCTTCGTGCTTTATCTTTTCGGCAAAGGCGGCGCGGAGCGCCAAGCCTCGAGCGCCGGTGCAAAACTTGCCGAGACCAAAGCCTCGCTGGCTGCCGCCGAGGCCATGGCCGAACAGGAGCACAAGGACCTCGTCCGCGCCGCGGAAGCGAACCGAGAGGCGCGCATCGCGGAGGCTGAGGACCTCGCGCAACGAGCCGGAGTCGAAGCCGTCCACCTTTCAGAATCCCGTCCCCAGCAGATCGAGGAACAGGCGACTCGGCTCCGAGACCTCCAGGAGACTCGCTTTCGCGTTCAGATGGACGAACTCAAGGCGGGGCGCGAAGCTGCCATGGACGAACTCCGCGGCGAGGCCTCCGGCACGGAGCAGAACCTTCTTTCGGAGAGAGAGACCGGGGTCCTCGGCGCGCAGGAACAGCGGACCACCGGCTGGGCCGCTCTCGAGAAGAGCTGGAACGACACGCACCGGGAGGACTACGAGGCACTCGCCTCGGTTGCTCCGGCGTCGCGGGATTCCTTCCCGAGCTGGGACACTGGCAACTGGGAGCAATGGTCCCCTCCCACCCAATTCGACCACGCGGTGCCCTTCGCCGAACTGAAGCTCGACTTCGCGAAACTAGCGGACGGACTTCCCGAAGACGAGCGCCTGGCGCTGCCCGGGTCCAGTGACCTGGAGGTGCCGCTTCACCTGTGCTTCCCCGACGAGGGATCCCTGCTCTTTGAAACCGAGGACGCCGGCCGCACCGAAGCGATCGACCTGTTCAACTCCCTCATCCTCCGCCTGCTCGCCGAGGTGCCTCCGGGCAAGCTTGCCTTCACGATTTTCGACCCCGTCGCTCTAGGCGAGAATTTCGCCGGGGTGATGAATCTCGCCGACTACGAGGAGAGCCTGATCACCAGCAAGATCTGGACCCAGACGAACCATATCGAGCAGCGTCTCGGGGATCTCGCCGAGCACATGGAGAAGGTCATCCAGATGTATCTCCGCACCGACTACCAGACGATCGTCGAGTACAACGAGAAGGCGGGCAGCATTGCCGAGAAATATCATTTCCTGGTGGTGGCGGACTTCCCTTCCGGCTTTTCGGAAACTGCCGCCAAGCGGCTGCTCAGCATCGCCACCAACGGCCCCAAGTGCGGAGTCTATCTTCTCCTTCACTGGGACACGCGACTCGCGCTGCCTCAGGACTTCACGCCTGACGACCTGCGCACGGCCTGCACCCGCATTGTCCGCAAGCAGGACCGCTTTGCCCTCGCCGACAAGCGTGCGCTGGGCACCACCCTGGAACTGGCTCCGGCGCCGCCCGCTTCCTTTGCCGCCGAGTTCGTGCATCGGGCCGGAGCGGCCAGCGTCGATTCGACTCGCGTCGAGGTGCCCTTCTCACAGGTATCGCCTGCTGCGGGCGAAGAGTGGACTCGAAGCACCACCGCCGAACTCTGCGTGCCCATCGGACGCACGGGGGCAACGAAGCTTCAGGAACTCGCGATCGGCAAAGGCACGAATCAGCATACCCTGGTGGCGGGCAAGACCGGCTCCGGAAAGTCGACCCTGTTCCACGTCATGGTCACCAACCTGGCGCTGTGGAGTTCGCCCGACGAGGTGGAATTCTATCTGGTCGATTTCAAGAAAGGCGTCGAGTTCAAGTCGTACGCGACGCAGAAGCTCCCCCACGCGCGGGTCATCGCCATCGAGAGCGACCGGGAATTCGGACTGAGCGTGCTCCAGCGCCTCGACGAGGAACTCCGCCGCCGGGGCGATCTCTTCCGCAAGCTGGGCGTCCAGGATCTCGCCGCGTTCCGGGGGCATACGGACGGCGGAGTGATGCCTCGGACCCTGCTCCTGATCGATGAGTTCCAGGAATTCTTCACCGAAGAAGACCGCGTCGCCCAGAGCGCGGCGGTGCTTCTCGACCGCATCGTCCGTCAGGGCCGGGCCTTCGGCATTCACGTCATCCTTGGATCGCAGACCCTTGGCGGGGCCTTCACCCTCGCGCGCACCACGCTCGGGCAGATGGGCATTCGCATCGCGCTCCAGTGCAATGAATCGGACGCCTTCCTGATCATGGACGACGACAACCCGGCCCCGAAGCTGCTGACCCGTCCCGGCGAAGGCATCTACAACGACATGGCCGGACGTCTCGAAGGCAACAGTCCCTTCCAGGTCGTCTGGCTGCCCGACGAGGAGCGTGACGCCGCGCTGGCCCGTGCCGCCGAGCTTCGGACCACGATGAAGAACCCTCCGCCCGAGCCCATCGTGTTCGAGGGCAACGTCCCGGCGGGAATCCGCGACAACCCCGAGCTGCGTGAGCTTCTCGCACAGGGACCGGCGAAGGATGCCTCGAAGACGTCGGCCACGATCTGGCTCGGCGCCCCCAACTCGATCAAGGGACCGACCCGCGCCCAGTTCACCCGGCAGAGTGGCAACCATCTGCTGATGGCCGGGCAGCGCGAGGAAGCCGCCCTCGCCATGTGCGGAGCAGGGGTCATCGCGCTGGCCGCGCAGTTCCCCAAAGACAAGGACGCCCGTATCATCGTGCTCGACAGCTCTGCGCCCGATTCAGCCGAGCAGATCTTTCTCGACCGGGTCGCCGCTTCGGCCGGACGCGAGGTGGAGATCGTGCGCGGCGGAGAACTTCCCGCCCTGCTGTCCGGGCTGGCGAAGGAAAAGAACCGTCGCACCGAAGGCGAAGGGGAAGCCGGTGCCACCGCACCACCCGTCTATCTTTTCGTGCTCGGCCTGCAGCGTTTCAAGAAGCTCCGTCACGAGGAGGACTTCGGGTTCTCGCTCGACGATGACGATGACGACGACCACGGAGGAAACCCCGGCACGCAGTTCGACGAGATCATTCTCGAAGGCGCAGGGGTCGGCCTCCACGTCATCGCCACCTGCGACAGCTACAACAACCTCAACCGCACCCTCAGCCGCAAGGCGATCGGGGAGTTCGAGATGCGGATTGTCTTCCAGATGAGCGCCAACGATTCCGCCAGCCTGATCGAGAGCTCGAAGGCGACGACGCTGGGCCTGAACCGCGCCCTCTTTTACAACGAGCAGGAAGGCTACCTCGAGACCTTCCGGCCCTACGCTCTGCCCGACGACACCTGGCTCGACTCCGTGATCGGTCGTTAGACAGGGGAAAGGAGCTTTGCCTCGCCTGGCATTTCTTACGGGCGATTCCTTCCATACGTGGCATCGTTACAGAGTTCCACCAACCACTCATGAGCGAATCCACACCCACCCATCCCGAAACCGACGATTTGCGGCAGACCGCCCGCGACACCGCCGATGACATTCGCGCGGCCGCCGCCGAACGCGCCACCCAGTTCCGCGATGCCGCCGCACCGCACGTCGAGGAAGCACGGGAAACCGTCAATGACCTCCTCAAGGAGGGCGAGCGCTACGTGCGCGAAAATCCAGGTCGCGCCGTGCTCACGGCTCTCGGAGTCGGCTTCGTGCTCGGCGCGATCCTCAAGCGCTAGCATGTCCGAGCCAGAGGCCGGTTCTTCGGGCGAAGACTCCCCGGGGGGTCTGCAGGCCATCCAGAAATCGGCGATCCGCTATCTCGAGGCACGCCTCCGCCTCTTTCAATACGATGCCGCCGAGGCCGCCACGCAGGGACTCGGCCTCCTCGCTCTCGCAGTACTCGCCGTGAGTTTCGGTCTGATCGGCTGGCTCCTCGTCGCCGCCGCTCTGGTGGCCTGTCTCGCTCAGTGGCTCGACTGGCGATGGGAATTCGTTGCCCTCGCTCTTGGCGCCGTTCACTTTCTCGCGGGGCTTCTCTTTGTGGGAATTTTTCTTTCCAAAAAGCGCACCCACCTCTTGTTTAGAGGCACCTCTGCGGATCCCTCCTCTTCCTAAACCAGCACCCCCGCCCTGCCTTCATGTCTCAAGATCCCCGCCGGCAAGCACTCGTTTCCGAACTCAACGAGGCTCGTGAGGAGTTGACCGGCGTGTATTCGGAACTGGGCACCACCCTCAACCCGCGCGAACGGCTTCTGCAGAGCGTCCGCGAACGCCCATTGCTCTGGACCCTCGGAGCTTTCGCCGTCGGTTATGCCGGGGCCGGTCTCCTTCGTGGAAGGCGGGACAGCGTTGTCAGCACGGCCCGTACGGGCGGCATGACCGCGTCGCTGGTGGGAGCGGCCGCCGCCATCATCCGGCCCACGGTGACGCGGAAAATCATCAAGGAAGCGGAGCGGTTCGTCAGCGAATGGTCTCAGCCGCAACCCCCGGAAGACGCACCCGCCGACCCCCCGGCCTCTCTACCTCCCGGCACCGATGCAGAAAAAGGGGTCGCCAGCTCGAACGATTCCCCCTAAATTCCACTCCCCCACCCCACCACCGAATCTCATGTCCGAAGAAGCCACTCAGGAAGTTCCCGTTCTCAGCCACGTTGACGAGTATCTCAAAATCGGCCGCGAATACGAGGCCTCAGACATCCACCTCGCCACGTCGGCCCTGCCGACTTGGCGACGCTTTGGAAAGCTGGTCCCGATCTGGCCCAATGCCGACCGCCTCACCGAGGAGCAGTGCACCAAACTTGCCCACGATTTCCTGCCGGATAAAGAGCGAGCCCGCCTCGACGAACGGGGTGACGTCGACTTCGCCTACGTCGCCTCCGACGGCTCACGCTTCCGCGCGTCCGTGGTCAAACAGCGGCTCGGCATCGACATGGTGTTTCGAATCATCAATACGGAGGTTCGCACCATGAAGGACCTCGGCCTGCCTGACACCATCAAGCCGCTTCTCCAGTACCAGAACGGACTTGTCCTCGTGACCGGTTCCGTGGGCTCAGGCAAGTCGACGACACTGGCCGCCCTTGTCGATGAGATCAACCGCGAGCGCGAAGACCACATCATCACCCTTGAAGACCCCATCGAGTACGTCCTCGATTCCAAGGGCTGCCACCTCAACCAGCGCGAGGTCCACACCCATACCGAGTCCTTCGGACGCGCCCTTCGAGGAGCGCTCCGAGAGGACCCCGACGTGATCATGGTCGGAGAGATGCGCGACCTCGAGACCATCTCTCTTGCCATCACTGCGGCGGAGACGGGCCACCTCGTCCTCGGCACTCTGCATACCGGAAGTGCCGCTCGTACCCTTGACCGAGTCCTCGACGTGTTCGCCATCGACCAGCGGGAACAGATCCGCATCATGGTCAGCGAATCCCTGCGTGGCATCCTCTCCCAGCAGCTCATCCCGAACGTCAACGGCGACGGGCTCGTGATGGCCCTCGAACTGCTCGTCAACAATGCCGCCACCGCCGCCTGTATCCGCGACGGAAAGACCTTCATGCTCAACGGCGTCATGCAGACCGGCAAGAGCGTCGGAATGATCACCATGGACGATTCTCTCAAGGCCCTCTACGACGCTGGCAAGATCACGCAGGAAGAGTGCATCTCCCGCGCCGATGACCAGACCCTCATGCGCGAGCACCTCGAGTCCTAGGAACCGATCTCACGTCTTACCCGACCACTCTCCCCCGCACCCCGACCCAGCAACGACATGGCCGAAATCGACCGACTTTTCACCCGCCTCAAGGAAGATGGCGGATCCGACCTCCACCTCTCTCAGGGCGAACCGCCCAAGTACCGCGTCCATGGAGGTGTCAGCGTGGTCGAGGGCGAGGATCCCGACGTCGATCTCGACGGCGACACGATGAAGCGTCTCCTCACGGAGATCTGCGAGCCGCACGCATGGGAAAAATACGAGGAGGAAGGCGACCTCGACTTCGCATACGAGATGGATGAGGAAACCCGCTTCCGCTGCAACTACCTCAAGCAGCGCAACGGCTACGCGGCCGTGTTCCGGATCATTCCCACCAAGATCATGAGCCTCGAGGATCTCAACGTCCCGACGGTGATCAAGCGGTTTGGTCAGATGAGGAGCGGCCTCGTCCTCGTCACCGGCCCCACCGGATCCGGGAAGTCGACGACCCTGGCTGCCCTCCTCGACTATATCAACATCAACTACTCTCGGCACATCATCACCGTCGAGGAACCCATCGAGTTCGTGCACTCGAACAAGCAGAGCATCATCACCCAGCGCGAGGTTCCCATCCAGACTCCCAGCTTTGCCGACGGTCTGCGGGCCGCCCTCCGTGAGGACGCCGACATCGTGCTGGTCGGAGAGATGCGCGACCTGGAGACTATCGCCCTCGCTCTCACGGCCGCCGAGACCGGACTTCTGGTCTTCGGAACACTTCACACCAACAACGCACGGAAGACAATCGACCGGATCATCGACGTGTTCCCTTCCGATCAGCAGTCGCAGGTGCGGACCATGCTCTCTGCCTCATTGCAGGGGGTCGTCGCCCAGCTGCTCTGCAAGCGCTCTGACAAGCCCGGTCGCTGTGCCGTGAACGAAATCATGTTCAGCACCCCGGCGGTCAGCGCGATCATCCGCGAGGGTGCGACGCAGAAACTGTACGACGTCATCATCGGCGGCAAAGGCCTCGGCATGCAGTTCATGGACGATTCCATCTGGGAAAAGCTTCGCGAGGGCGTCATCAGTCCGATGGAAGCCTACATGAAGGCCATCGACAAGAAGCGCTTCAAGGCCTTCCTGTCCGAAGAGGACGCCCAGAATGCGATCGCATCCGGTGCGGACGTCGATGAAGGATAGCTGACCGGATCGCCTTTGGCTGCCTCAAAGGAAAGATCAACCTTTCCACTTGAAGCCCTGCCCACTTGCCATGAGCTAGAAGGGAACGGCATTGCACCGAATGAAGACCGAGAAGATCACCTTCCAGTGCCCCGAATGCGGCGGAAGCCTGAGTGTCCCCATCGAGGCAGCAGGTTCCACCGGACCCTGTCCTTTCTGCAAGGAGGTGATCACCGGACCCGGCGATCGAGGGACGACCCCAGGCCCCGTGCCCCCGTCGGATTTGCCTGCACAAGAGCGCCCGATTGTCAGCGATTCCCGCCCCAGTCGATCGAGCCTCGCTCTGCCAAGCTACGGTGAGAGTCGGGAACGCGAGTCCAAGGGGACTCGCCGCTCGCGGCCGTCAGGCCGTCCGCTCTGGGCAGACGCCCCTCCAGAATCCGACGATAGCTCTTCCCAGAGCACGCCGCCCGGAAATACAGCCAGCGAGAACACAAAACCGGCGAGAGACTCGTCCTCGTCATCCGGTCACCCATCCCCTTCCAAGGTAAAGTCTCGGCCCCAGGCGCGCCGACGCCCTCTCAGAGCAATCCTGTTTGGAGCGACTGTCCTCCTCCTTCTCGCGGTTGCGGCCTATTGCCTGTCCAAGATCTTCTTTCCGGCCGGCCTTGAAGACGCTCGGAAGGATCAAATCAGCGATTCGACGGAAGAAAGTGCCTCGCGTCAGAATCCGATTCTGGCCCCCAGTCCTGTCGATCTGCCTGATACGACAGCGTCCGTCGGCGACCCGGACGTGAACTCGAGCACGTCAATGGCCGAGGTGGCTCCCAAGTCGGACGTACCTCCAATCGGACTCCCCACGATCCGCACTCCGGAACTGGCTGAGGTAAAGCCCCGCGTGGCCTCGGCACTCGGAGACTCTCCCGCCCTTGCCTATGATCCCACCAACGCGGTTTCCTCTCTCAAACTGGAGCCCGCCGAAAGAACAGCACCATTGACTGAACCCTCGGAGCCTCCAAAACCAGGTGGACCGCGGGCAGGAGGACTCGAGGCGGCGCCTGGCGATCTGCCAGCGCTGGAGATCAGGGCGGCCGTCCCTCTCTCTGTCGAAGAAGTTCCCACGCCGGCTGAGCCGGAGACCTCCCTCCCGGAGACTCCCCAAGTCATGATCGCACCGGAAGCTTCGACGCCCGCCACACCCGCCACAACCGACGATGCGGCTACGGGTAGCCAGGATTGGGAGAGCCTTCTGGCTCGTCCCATCCCAGCATCCGCAACGGGCGCCTTTACCGCACTCACCTCCTTCCTCGAGGCCAAAACCCCGCAAGAGACCCTTTCGACCGTCACCGGATACCGTGTCCGCCTCGAGGACATCTCCGACTACTACTCCCGGCATGACTCCGAAACGGCCTTCGCTCCAAGTGGTATCGACCTTGCCGACATCTCCCACAACGATGATACAGACGAGGAGCTCGCCATCTTCAGCATGCTCTATCGAGAGGATGAGAAGGTGAAGTTTTTCCCGATCTGCGTCCGAAAGAAAAGAGGAACCGATGCCGACTGGAAGGTCGATTGGAAGCCGTTTGTCGAATTCAGGGAAGGACTTCTTCAGCAATTCACTACCGGCTGGCGTGACAACCCGGAACTCTTTCACCTCTCTCTGACTCGAAAGCACTTTTTTGGGGATGGACAGCCGGAGGGAGACTACGTCTCTTTCGAGGCGAAACAGCCAACCTCCGATCCTGGAGTGATGATCTTTGCCCCCAAGTCAGGGGCGGTGATGAAGGACCTCAATGCCCGCGAACTCGCAAAGTGGAACGTCGGCTTCCACGTCGTGGCGAAGCTCGTGTGGAAAAAGGACGTGGCGGGCAACGAGTACATCGAACTCCTCGACATCTCGAGACACGGCTGGTAGTTCGCCTCAAGGCGAACGGAATGCGATTCCCGGGCCGTCGTCAGCGCCTCCGCGAGGATCGAAGGCGTGAAAGGTCTCCGGCAACGGAGCCTCGACCTCAAGAGACGACCCCCGGGGATGCCTGATCCCTAGTTGCCAGGCATGGAGCATGAGACGGGGCACCTTGAGTTGCCTTGAGGGACGGGCATAGATCGGGTCACCCAGAACCGGGTGGCCGATCGTCTTGAGATGAACCCGGATCTGGTGGGTCCGACCGGTAAGAATCCGGCAGTTGATCGCTGACCAGCCCTCTCCCTTGGCGACGACCTCGTACTCGGTGATCGCTTCCTTGCCTCCCTTCTCGACCACCGCCATGCGCAGACGGTTGCGGGGATCGCGGCCCATCTGATTCTGAATCCTGCCCGCGTCATGGAGCGGTTCCCCGCCGACCACGGCCCGGTAGGTCTTGGAAACCTCCCGCCCGCTGAACTGCGCCACCAGATGAATCCGTGCGGCCTCGGTCTTCGCGGCAATGAGGCAGCCGCTCGTGTCCTTGTCGAGACGGTGGACGATGCCGGGCCGGTCACTGCCGCCAACCCCTGCAATCTCCGGACAATGGTGAAGCAGCGCGTTGACGAGGGTGCCACCCACGTTGCCAGGCGCAGGATGCACGACCATCCCAGAGGCCTTGTCGACCACGATGACGTCCTCGTCTTCGTGCAGAATCTTCAGGGGCAGAGCTTCGGGCTGATGCTCGGTCGGCCGATCCTCTGGAATCTCAATCTCGACGACGTCTCCCGGCTTAAGCGAGCGAGAGGGTTTGGCCCCAGCTCCGTTGACGACGACACAGCCCTCATCCACCAGCGACTTGATTCGGCTGCGCGACAATGCGCTGAGAGGCCCTGAGAGAAACCGATCGAGACGGTCCAGACCCTCTTCCTCCCCTTGAATCTCGAATTTCACCAAGCCAAGTCTCGCCCTCCCGCCAGAGGGTGCAAGCCCCCTCACGGTGCCGTTGCCTTGCCCGATCCGGAGTGCTAGCGTCCGCCTCCAATCATGCCAGGGAACGTCCCCATCATCGAGCCGTGCCCGGCGTGCTCCCAGTCGATCGACGTGTCGGCGAATGATCCCTTTGCGCTCGTGAACTGCCCGGCCTGCGGCGAGACCATCCGGGTCCGATCGCGCTTCAACCAGTTCGAAATCAAGGACATCCTCGGGGAAGGCGGCATGAGCGAGGTCTTCCTCGCGCGCGACACCACCCTCGATCGGGAAGTCGCCATCAAAATTCTCAACCGCCGCTACGGAGCCGTCTCCGAACGCATCGCACAGTTCGAGCGCGAAGCCCGCCTTACCGCCTCCATCAGTCATCCTCACGTGGTCAGGGTCTATTCCGTGGGGGAAGATCAGGGTCTCTTCTACATCGCCATGGAACTGGTCGAGGGCGGCAGTCTCGACGAGCGGATTTCCAAGGAAGGCCGCCTGCCCTCTAGCGAGGTCGCCGAACTCGCCGCACAGTGCGTCGAAGGACTGCAGGCCGCGCACGCCGTCGGGCTGATCCACCGCGACATCAAACCCGGCAACATCCTCTTCTCCAAGGACGGAACCGCCAAGATCGTGGACTTCGGACTGGCCCTCATCGCCGACCGCGAACGGGACGAGTCCGGCGAGGTCTGGGCCACGCCCTACTACGTCGCCCCCGAGGCTCTCACCGACCAGCCGGAGGACTTCCGAAGCGACATGTACAGCCTCGGAGCGAGCCTTTTCCACGCCGTCTCCGGGCAGCCTGCTCACAAGGTCGACACGACCTCCATCAAGGAACTCGCCAAGATCAAATCCAAGCAGGTCCATCTCCGCGATCGTGACCCTGGGCTTCCAGCGCCGCTCTGCTCCGTCATCGACCGGATGATGGCGCGAGACCCGGCACGCAGACACAGCTCCTACGAACGGCTTCTCGAGGACTGGCGGGTCTGCAACGCCGAACTCGTCGGCACCCCGGACGACGACCCTACCGAGACCTCGTCGTCGAGGCGGCGCAGGCGGCGATCCAGCAACACCCCGTTCATCCTTGGAGGTCTCGGCATCCTGGCCGCCATCGCATTGATGGCCGCGCTGGCCACGCTGGGCGGCGACGCCGAACCCGACCCATCTCCCCCTCAGAACGACGCTGCAGCAGGCACGTCGCAGATTCCGGTCGTCGATCCCGGCAACATGGGCGCCACCATTTCCGAACGATTTCTGGGCGCGCGAGCCGATCTTCTCGGCGGTCGTTACAAGGCGGCCGCAAGTACTTTCTCCGAGGTGGCCGACGACCCTGAGGTACCGCTTGAGACCGCCTGCTGGTCCTGGACGAATGCCGGTGCCGCCCGACTTCTGGACGGCCGGCTCGACGAGGCGCGCCGGGAGTTCCACAGTACCGCCACCGCACTCCAGTCGGGCGGAGACGGTCTCACTCCGGCCGACGTCGCCTTCTTCCGCAATCTCGACAGCGAGATGCAGCGCAGCCTCGTCCCCGGCGACGATGGGATGGCCTACAGCCTCTCGGGGGGACAGGCGATCGCACCCTTGATCCTCGGACTGAAGGCCTGGCAGTTGGGAGCCTATGACGAAGCCCTTCGCCTCTTCACGATCTTCCGGTCCCTGGAGGGAGGACCGGCGGCCCCCTGGGTTGCCGAGTATCAGCAGCTCGTCGATCCCTACTTCGCGGACGCGGAACTGGTGCGCCCGCTGGGACAACTGACCCGCACGATGGACCGCCCCGCGGTCGAGAAACTCATTCAGTCCACTCGTGAAGTTCAGGAAAAGCTCCAGACCAAAGGACGCCTTCCAGCCGCTCTCAAACGGAGCATCGCCGCTCTCGAGGAACGGAAGCGCACGCTCGGCGCCGACCTTGCAGCGACCAATGTCGCCCGTCTCGAGGCGATCCGCGAAGAGGAACTCGAAGAGCTGATCAGTCTCGTCGAGGCCCTCGACGAGTACGGCGACGAGTACCGGTTTAGCGAAGCGACCGACATCCTCGCCAACGTCTCCTTCAAGAGCCCCGAGGTACGCAGCTCGATCGACGACCAAATCTACCTCTGGGAAGGTGCTGACCAATTTCTCGACCAACTGGTCACCGACCTCGTCGACATCGGATACACCGGCCCCATCCCCGGGGCCGCCGAAGGATCGACTCTCACGGGCACCGTGATCGAGGCCAACCGCGATGAAATTCTCATCCAACTCGAAACTGGGCAGACGCGTGTCTCGATCGATCGTCTGAGCCCGACCGTTTTGCTCTCGTTGGGGTGGTATTTCATCGGGCAGATCCGCGACTCCACGGACTACTACCGCCGCCTTGAACTGATGGTCGCTTTTGCCGAGCGAACCCACCAGGAGAAGTATACCAAAACGCTCAGCTCACAACTCATGGAGGAAAATCGAGCCTTTCGAGTCCGTTGGATGAGGGTCATCGAGAGTTCGACCGGCGGCTAGCACCATGGCAAAACCACGCCAACGAGACTCCAGCGAGGCACGTGCCAACCGGCATAGTGAGCAGGGCTCAATCGCCCCGCCTCTGAGCGAGGAGGAACTGGCCGAGCGCATCGCCGCCGACCCCGACGCTCTGGTGCTCATTCTCGACGGTATCCAGGATCCGAGGAACCTCGGCGCCTGCTTCCGCACGGCCGACGGCGCGGGCGTCCTCGCCGTCGTCGCCCCCAAGGACCGAGCCGCCCGACTCAGCGAGACGGCGGTCCGCGTCTCCTGCGGCGGCGCGGAAAAGGTTCCCTACGTCACCGTGGTCAATCTCGCCCGGGCGATGAAGCGCTTCCAGAAAGCCGGCCTCTGGCTTGTCGGAACGGATGATGCCGCCACCGAAGATCTCTACGAGATGAATCTGAAAGGCCGGATCGGCATCGTTCTCGGTGCTGAGGAAGACGGGCTCCGCCGGCTCACCGCCGAGTCCTGCGACCACCTCGTCGTCATCCCGATGCTCGGCAAGGTACCCTGCCTCAACGTCTCCGTGGCCACCGGGGTGTGCCTCTACGAAGCGGTCCGGCAGCGGCGCTCTTAGCTCGGAGGAACAAGGCATCTACTCGGGGCAGGCTTATCGTTGGCGCAGATCACAGGCTCCTGGAGGGAGTTGATCGCGCGCCGTGCCGATCCCCTCGTACATCCAAAATCATTACCCATTGCCCCAAGTGCCAATGGCGCTTGGTTAGCGAGGGGTATCGATGGTTTTGTCTCGAATTCCTCGCTCGGGCTCGAGCATTTTGCCTTGAAGGTGGAACTCGACGTCCCGGCGAGTTTCGGGCGAAGCCCGCCCCTCGCCCTCTGGCAACGCCAGC
>ENA-ORXT01001209-ORXT01001209.1-marine-metagenome-genome-assembly--contig:-NODE-1209-length-35763-cov-18.843300_pt1 | contig 35763 bp, 32 predicted proteins | sample MGYA00237868_ERZ511482 | MGnify/ENA metagenome assembly ERZ511482 | reverse complement strand
AAAAAAACACCGTGCCCTGATTGGGGTACGGTGTCTATATTTGAATGCTGTAGGGCAGTTTAGCTCGCTATACGTTGTTCCCGGTTTTTCGTCCATGTTATAACCATTTCGGAAAGCTCCTCAGCGGAGACTGGCTTGGTCATAAAATCATTCATGCCGCTGTCAAAACAGGCATTGCGGTCATCGTCAAACGCGTTGGCAGTGAGCGCGATAATCGGCAAACTCTTGGAGCGATTAGACAATGCGCGGATTTTACGGGTGGCTTCGAGACCGTCCATATTCGGCATACGCATATCCATAAAGATAAGATCGTAATGCTGGGCTTTTACTGCGTCCACAGCTTTTGCGCCGTCTTCTACCGTATCGACATCACAGCCATCAGCTTCGAGAAGCGTGCGGGTCAAGAGCGCGTTAATCGCATTATCTTCTGCAAGCAAAATTTTCAAAGGGCCGCTAGACGAGGCTTCCGGGGCGGCGTCCGCCTCCTGGGTGGTTCCCGCAGCAATACCCGCCACTGCAGCGGCAGGCGCGGCGGCGCCCACAGCCTTAGCGATCACAGCATCACGCCAGTTATTACCTAAAACAGCATCACCGTTCTCAATTGGCAGAGCACGTCGTTCAAAATCGCGTTGTTCGTCGCGGGCATCATTATGCTGCGCTTCTTCGGCAGCGAGCGCAGGCGCCTCCGCGTCTTCAGAGGATGTGAAATGGCTATCGTCTTTATCGAGAATAGTTTCAAGCGGAGCTGCAGACACTGGTTCTGGTGCAGGAGCTAGCGCTTCAGGCTCAGTAGACTCCGGGACATATTCCGGTTCAGATGTCGCCTCAAAAACAGGCTCGATAGGCTGGACCGGTTCTTGAGTAACGGCATTTTCAAAGACTGGCTCTTCATATGCTGGCTCGGCGAAGGCTTCAGCAACTGGCGCTACTGCAGCAATGGGCTCAACCGGCAACGGTGCTGTAGGGACAATTTTCGGGGCTGACAGATAGGTCACATCCCGCGCGACGGCCAAAGTACTGCCATCAGCAAGAGATTGTTCAATCCAATCATAGACCATTTCGGTTTCGGCTGAAGGGACGCGAATTTCAAAACGGTAAGGCGTACCTGGTGCTTGCGGGGCATGCCAGCCCGTAATTGTATTTCCGCGCCAATCTTCAATGGAGCCGCCATATAGCCGAAGAAAAGCGGCGTTTACAAATAATATGCGTCCCATAGCATCGCGCTTAACAATGGGATCCGGCCATGGCCACATTTGTGCAGCAAATACTTCATCTGGTGACATTTTCGTTCCCCGCGGCTTTACAAAATCAATCGATTAAAGACCGTTGTGAGGGATTAGTCTAAAAAATGTCTTACCAAATATATTAAAAAGTGAGCTTCGGACGTAAAATTCACTGGTGTTTTACTAAATTGCGCATTTTTCGAGCCATATTGGGTTTTATGAGCGATAACTTTGCGAAGACGCATTTCGCCTCTCATGCGGTATATTCAGCCCTTTTCGCGCCCGCCTGTGGGACAAGCTCTCTGCAATATGTAACCTGTGAATACTCTCAGACCCTGCCAAATCGGCCAATGTACGCGCCACGCGTAAAACGCGGTGATAGCCCCGCGCCGTTAATCCGAGAGTTTCCGCTGCTTGGACTAGTAATCTCTGCCCGTCTTTATCCGGCTGCGCCACATGATCCAGCCTGTCTGTCCGCAATTCTGCATTTGTAACGCCGCCGTTTCGTTCAAGCTGCAAACTGCGCGCCCTGAAAACACGCGCCGCAATTTCAGCGGTTCCTTCTTTGGCTGGCGGCAGCGCAAGATCAGCAGGGGTCACGGCGGGCACATCAATTTGAATATCTATCCGGTCCATGAAGGGGCCTGAAATACGCGCTTGGTAATCCGCAGCGCAGCGCTCCCCCCGGCGGCAGGCGATTCCATCCGCTCCGCCGCTTCCGCAGCGGCAGGGGTTCATAGCCGCCACAAGCTGGAACCGCGCCGGATATTTCACATGGGCGTTCACGCGGGCGACGCTAATTTCGCCAGTCTCTAAAGGCTGGCGCAAACTATCGAGCACTTGCGGGGTGAACTCCGGAAGTTCATCCAAAAACAATACGCCGCGATGCGCGAGTGACGCTTCCCCGGGCTTCGCTTTAACGCCGCCGCCAACCATGGCCGCCATGCTGGCACTGTGATGCGGTTCGCGAAAGGGGCGTGTCCGTGACAGCTGACCTTTATCCAATAAACCTGCCACACTATGCACCATCGAGACATCCAAAAGCTCTTTGGCTGTTAAAGGCGGGAGCAGTCCTGGGAGGCGCGCGGCGAGCATGGATTTACCGGAGCCCGGCGGCCCCACCATTAAGAGATTATGCCCGCCCGCCGCAGCAATTTCTATCGCGCGCTTAGCCGTTTCCTGTCCGCGCACATCTTTCATGTCGAGCGGGCTTTGCGCGTCTAGCATTTCACCGGGCGCGGGCCGTCCCATGATCTGCGTGCCTTTAAAATGATTTATCAGCTGAATGAGATTATGCGGCGCGAGCAAAGGCATGTCCCCTGCCCACGCCGCTTCTGCCCCATTGGGCTCGGGGCAAATCAGACCCAAACCAGATGCGTTTGCGAGCACGGCGGCAGGGAGCGCGCCGGGCACGCGTGTTATCGTGCCGTCCAGCGACAATTCCCCGATCGCAAAAAAGTCTTCAATCGCGTCCGCCGGCACTGCGCCGATAACGGCCATGAGCCCGAGTGCGATTGGCAGGTCATAATGCGCGCCCTCTTTGGGCAGATCCGCGGGCGCGAGGTTAATGACTATACGTTTATAAGGCAGCGCCAATCCGATAGAGGCGAAAGCGGCGCGCACCCTGTCCCGGGATTCCGCAACGGCTTTGTCAGCTAATCCGACAATACCGAAATATTGTTTTCCTGGTGCAATTTGCACCTGCACATCCACGCGCCGCGCTTCCGCGCCTTCAAATGCCACTGTCGATATGCGTGCCGCCATGGTGTCCTCCGGGGAAACTAATAATCACACCCGTAAGAACAAAGCAAGAACTTTATTTGAGTGTTTAATAAGGGACTTTCTTTATTACGTCGTCGCCGCCCTTGTGGCGGTTATCCATGTGCAAATCCGTCCGCGAACCCTTGAGCTTAGATTTTGCGTGACTCTCCGCACATGGATTACCGCAACAAGTCGATAATAACGGGGTGGTAGATTTAGGGGTTTATTTCCCAATGCCCCTCCCCTCATCTCCTCAGCCGTAATCGGAATGTGCCGTATATCAAAGACCCAAACTTCGGGCGGGCGGAATTTGATCGTTAATCTCCGCGCCTCGCGGCGTTCAACGATTTGCGCATCGACGAGCATGGCCCATTCCAAACGGGTTTTGGGATTATGAATACTTGTCTTATCAGCGCCCGGTCCACACGGCGGCGATAAGACAGGTATTCACCCGAAATATAAAACCGTAAGCCTGATAGAGTGAAACGAATTCAGGCAGATGGGGAGGTGCCGGATTTCGTCAGTGTTACTCTCGAAACACAAACTCTATCTGGCCTACTGCGGCTTACTCAGCAGCCACCAACCTTCCGCCATACTTCCGTATCAACCGCGCTTTTGATTTCGGGTCCAAATTCACTTTCGTGATATCACCGCCGGCCCAGTCCATTACGCGTTTATCCATCACTTTGTACCAAAGCGGCGGGATGACGGCGAGGGTGTAGCAACCGAGGTATCCGGCGGGCAAAGTCGGGAGGTCGTCGAAGTTTCTTAGGACTTGGTAAGGGCGTAGCGGGTTGGCGTGGTGGTCGCTGTGTCTTTGCAGATGGAAGAGCTGCATGTTGGAAAACATGAGATTGGTATTCCAGCTATGGCGCGGCTGAGTGCGTTCATATTTTCCGTTGGGTTTCTTCTCTCGCAGTAAGCCGTAATGTTCGACATAGTTCGCTTGGGTGAGCGCGTACCAGCCCAGCATATGATGCGGAATAATGAAGAGCAATATGAGCGGACCAAGCGCCGCTACGCAAACCGCCACTATGGCGAGCGTAAGCGCGTAGCTTTGCAGGACATCATTGCGCCATGTCCAAAATCCATACCCTAATTTTTCGAGCCGTTCGCGTTCGTGTAACCAACCGCGAGCAAATGTCCCTGATATCTCGCGCACGGCGAAGCGGTAAATGCTCTCGCCCATACGCGCGCTCGCCGGGTCCTCGGGGGTTGAGACCATGACGTGATGGCCGCGGTTGTGTTCAATACAAAAATGCCCATAGCCAATGATGGAATTGCCAAGCTTGGCCATGAGCTGATCTGACTTATTCGCTTTGTGCCCGAGCTCGTGGGTCAGGGTGAGAACTCCGCCGCTGCCGAGACCGCCAGAAATGAGTAAGGCGAGGTAAGACCACCACGGCAGGCTTTGGGTGCCCACGAACCAGACCGTAACCACGAAAACGGTGAAGATCGTGAGAATATGAGGATAGATAGAAAACCGGTAGTAATCATCCTTCATCATGGCAGGCATGACCTCTTCGGGGGGATTGTGTGGGTCTTCGCCGACCAGAATATCTATAATCGGGGTCACGCCAAACAGCCATATTATTGGGATAAGCGTGACAAGCGGATTATTACCGAACGCGAAGTAGGCCCAGAATGACGTCAGATAAATAACGGGCGAGACGTAGGCGAACAGATACCAATAGCGTTTGTGATCTTTGTACGTGACCGTGCTGCCGTCTTCGGATGTCCCTGTAAACGCCATAATATTCCCCTTATTATCGAGGATCATATCAGGAAAAGCGTCAAAAGTACATATTCAGCCTTGAATTCGCCCTATGCCTTACCGTTATCCCCGACACCGATACAACGGAGCGATTTAAAGGCGCTAGAGCTTTGCGGGAATATGAGCGGGGATTTGGATTGCCGCAGTGGGTCACGCATATGAAATCCGCGGGAGTCGCGCTTCACTATCATGGCCCAATGGGAGCGCCCGCTTGGCAGGATAAACCGCGCCATCGGATAATAGCCATCGCGCAGGCAGGTGTTGATATCGCGGTCTGTGACGGTGTCATAATAGCGGGCATTAGCTTTGCCATTTGTAACTTTTTCAATACCGCTCCAGATGAGCCAGCCTTGTTTGGTAAAGCTGTCATGGGCCGTCAGGCGTTTGTTCAGGTCTGCTGGCGTCGTTTTAAAACCCAGATTCCCCAGTGCCATAGCCGCAGCGGTCACAAGACATCCGTCAGAGCCCATCGTATCTTTGGATTTACCGAGCCTATCATTGGCCCAGCGTTTGTCTTTTTGTAGAAAGGCCGTCTTGTCCGGTAGCGCGAGCGTGCCCTGAGAAACGCCGACATTCTTCTTAGACTTGATAGGTTTTGGACTTGAGCCACAGGCGGACAGGGCTGTTGCGAGTAAGGAAATGACAAAGGCTTTTTTGAACATAGCCTTGGTCTATAGGCTAATCCCTAAGAGGGCGTTAGCAGAAGTGTCAGTCCTCTACCGGGAGGCCGACAATCGCGAGCCGCTTACCATCGGGACTAACCGACAAGCGATTTGCGTCTTTAATACCGAATGTGTCTAAATCGGCGATCTTTTTCCATCCGTCCGTTTCACCCTCTTTCCAGCGCATCAGAAACCCGTCTTGAATCATCAGGATGGCACCGTCCGGGGTCCAGCCATAATTCGCATTTTTTCCGGTAACGGCCACCAAGGGCCGGACGGCTTTGGTTTCCGGGTCGAAGGCTTTTATCCAAACTGCGCCGTCACCCTGGCGATGAACAAAGCTGAACGTGTGAGTACCGGGAATTAAATGCGGCGTGGACGGAACCGCGTCACCTGACACATAAAACGTCTCATCATTATTCGTATGCGCCAATGTCACATTTAACCCGTAACGCGACCAAAACAAGACATGATAATTAACGTGATCCCACGCATAATAACCAACAGGTTCTCGCAAAGAATTTCCGGTTAGGAGGTTTTCCATTTCTGCCGCATTTTCACGAGAGATGACGGCGATATTCTGGGGCGCGCCGGGGCCATCTGTGACGAAGGATATGGCCTGGTTATCTGGTGATGCAACGGGGGAAAATTCATTTGTATGACTGTCCGTTATTTGTGTCGTTGTTCCGCTGGCAATATCGTATTCATAAACATCCGTCTGATACGCATCCCCGCGCGCGAAGAGAAATGAGGCGCTGTCCGGCGTGAAGGAGGGTTGATTGTCATAGCCGGGGCGGCTGACGGCGTGCAAGGCATTGGACACCTCGTCCCCCGATATATCAAACAGGAAAATATCAGTTTCCGGGAAATTGGCTTTCACACGCAAGTCGCTGGCGCTGGCCCCGCTCATCATTAAACCGGAGAGGAAAATCAGGGCTAAGGCGGATTTAGATCTCTGTCTCATGAAGGTTTCCTTTGGCTGCAATCTAATGGACCGGCGGGGCGCGGAAGACGTCTTCGTCCAGCTCGCCCTCCCACTTTGCCACCGTACACGCGACAGCCACATCGCCGGAGACATTTGTCACCGTGCGCATCATATCTAGCAAGCGGTCGAACGGGAAGATGAAGGCAATGATAAGAATCGCTTGGGTTTCGTCGATACCGAAGACGCCTTGCAGCAAACCGACCGCGAGGAACAGGCTCGCCGACGGTATGCCCGCTGCGCCAATTGAGGCCATGGTTGCCGAAAGCGCGATCAGGAAATATGTCCCAAGACTTACGTCTAATCCAAAAGCCTGCGCGGCAAACATGCAGACTATACCGAGATAAATCGCCGTCCCGTCCATATTAATTGTCGCGCCCATAGGCAGGACGGAGCCAGCGACAGATTTATCAACGCCTAGGTTATGTTCCGCGCAAGATATCGTGACGGGCAATGTCGCACTGGAGGACGAAGTTGAATACGCCACGCCGAGCGCGTCTGCTATGCCTTGGAAGAAGCGTTTGACGGGTAATTTCAAAATCACCCGCACAATCAATCCGCCGTAGATAAAAACAATTTGCAAAACACAGGCGAGATATAACGCGACTGCAAGTTTGCCCATACTCGCAAGAATGCCCAGCCCGTTCACACCCATGACCCATGCCATCAATGCCAGCACGCCGTAAGGCGCGAGCTCCATAATCAGGAGTGTGACTTTCATCACGACTTCGGACGCAGATTCGAAAAAGTCAGCCACAGGCTTGCCTTTATCACCTGTCAGCAAAATCCCTACGCCCATCAGGATCGAGAAAAAGATCAGAGCGAGCACGTCGCCATTCGCCATAGCCTTGACCGGGTTTTGCGGAATAATGGAGAGGAGGTATTGCGACAAAGACTTCTTAGCCGACCCCGCGCTGCGAAGCTTATCCGCCACGGTTTCAGACGCGCCGGAACTGCTCTCTATAATCTCGCTCATGCCCGAACCGGGCTGAATGGCCGTGGCAACAAGCAATCCTAACCAGACCGCAAAAAAGGTCGTCAGCAAATACATGCCAATGGTTTTTACGCCGAGAGACCCTAACCGTTTTGGGTCGCCCATCGCAATAACGCCTGCAATCAGCGTCGTCACAATCAACGGTACGATGAGCATTTTAATGAGGTAAACGAAGGCGTCGCCAAACGGTTTAAACCACGTATTCGCTATATTCCCGCCAGCCTCTTTGCCCAGCCCGTAATGCAGGCCAAGCCCAATCGCGACGCCAATAAACAGCCCGACAAAAACGCGCTTCCAAAGTGTGATAGCCTGCCAGCGTGAAAGCATAATGATCCCCAATATTATTATTCGGAGATTATTCGCATAAATTACAGCAAAGGCCTAGGGGCGATTGTTATCAGCCTCCCATAGACTCTTCAAAAGCCTTTTGCCGTTTTTCCATCTCTTCCATCGAGACGTCTTCGACATGGGTGCTGAACGTCCAGCTGTAATGGTATTTATCTGAGACAACCGATGTGCGGTCGCCCCAGAACATGGTTTCAGGTTCGGAGTGTGAGGTCATGCCCGCCTCCACAGCGCGTTTGTGGGCAGCGTCCACATCGGGAACATAGATGTAGAAGGCAACGGACCCCGGCTCGGTCGGAGCTTTGCGGGGGAAGAACTCGGCCTCCTCCCCGAAAAACACAACACTGTCCCCGATGGTCATTTCGCCGTGCATAACCCAGCCATTACTGGCGGTCATTATCTGAACGTTGCTCGCACCCAAAGCCGTCTTGTAAAAGACGGACGCCTCTTTCGCGTCCTTGAACATCATATTGGGTATGACGTCCTGATAGCCTTGTTCTTTGTAGTGCATGCAATCCTCTCTTATTACTCGTCCATTAATTTCCCGGCCAAGTATGAATAGATCAGCGCATAAGAATGCGATGTTTCATCAAGGTTAGCTGCGCCCGCATGGCCGCCGTCAATATTTTCGTAATACTGGAACGGGAGGCCGAGGTCTTCGAGGCGCTTGGCAAATTTACGCGCATGCGCCGGATGCACCCGGTCATCTTTGGTGGACGTATAGATATACGGTTCTGGATATTCCACGCCGGCTTTCAGGTTATGATAAGGCGAAAGGTTACGAATAAATTCGCCTTCAGCACCCTCGTCCTCAGGGTCGCCATATTCACCGACCCACGACGCGCCCGCGAGGAGTTTGTGATAACGCTGCATGTCAAGCAAGGGCACGCCGATGACAACCGCATTAAACAGGTCGGGGCGTTGTGTGAACATAACGCCCATCAACAGACCGCCATTCGAGCGTCCGTGAATGCCGAGATGTTCCGGCGATGTAATGTCTTTATCAATCAAGTCTTCGGCCACCGCGATAAAGTCATCATAGACGACTTGGCGTTTGGTCTTAAGACCTGCCTGATGCCATTTCGGTCCGTACTCTCCGCCGCCGCGGATATTGGCGGAGACATAGACCCCGCCCCGCTCGAGCCAGGCCCGGCCAATGGTCGCGCTGTAACTTGGGTTGATAGAAATTTCAAAACCGCCATAGCCGTAAAGCAAAGCCGGGTTCTTTCCGTCCATCTTCATGCCTTTAGCGCCGACGACATAATACGGCACTTTCGTCCCATCGGCGGACGTGGCGAAATGCTGTTTCGCCTCCATTGAATCCGCGTCAAACCAAGCTGGCAAAGACTTCGCTTCGAACACATCCATTGTTTGCGTATCTACCATCCAGAGCGTGTCCGGGGTCAGAAAGCTTTCCGTTGAGATGAACGCAATGTCTTCTTTGCCGTTCGTGCTGCCGATAGAGACGGACCCATTTTTTGGCATGACTAGCTCTTGCATCGTCCAGCCATCGCCGTCCCAATCTATAGCTAAGGCTTGTCCTGTCACGTCTTCAAAAACGCTCATCAGGATTTTAGATTTTGTCGCGCCAAAGTTTTCAATAGAGGCATTCTTGTCCGGAGAGTAAACAACATGCACATCATCTATTTCGCCGCTATCAAAGAAGTCTTGGAGATTAAACGATACGAGGTCGCCTTGATTAAAGTCGCGCCAGTCTTCATTCAACTTGAGCAGCATTTGCCCTTTAAATTCACCCGCAAGATTGGACTTCATCGGGACTGGGAACTGAACCGGCTTGCCGACCTCCATACCGTCATCCGGAATCCAGTAATACTCGCTATCGTAAAATGTGACTGCACGGGTCACGAGAATTTCACGGCGGCCCTCAGCGAGTTCCATCGCTGACGACCAGACGCCGACATCAGTTTTCTCGCCGCGCATGAGCTCCATAGCGTCTTCAAGCGGCGTTCCCCTGTCCCATAATTTTGATACCATTGGATAGCCGGAATCCGTCATGGTGCCTTCGCCGAAGTCCACGCCGACTACCAGGTGATCTTCATCAAGCCAATCCACAGAGCCTTTAGACTCAGTCAGCATAAACCCGTCTTTGACGAACTTACCTGTATCAGCGTTAAATTCACGGCGCTCCACAGCATCTTTGCCCCCAATAGAAATATTCACAATACAACGGGTATAAGCCGGGGCGAGACAGTTATTGCCTTTGTAGACCCAGTTCTTGTCTTCTTTTTTGGCGAGCTTATCGAAGTCTAAAATCGTTTCCCAATTGGGCTCATCCGAGAGATAGCTTTCCGGGTCCGTCTTCCGCCAGATGCCGCGCACATGCGTATCATCCTGCCAAAAATTATGCATATCCCCGCCGCGGTAAGACACATAAGGAATTTTTTCCGGCGAATTGTAAACTTCGAGGAGTTCTTTTTTCATGTCTTTATAAGTGTCGGTCTTCATGACCTTGGCAGACGCCGCATTCCACGCATTTACTTGGGCGAGGGCTTTCTTGCCCTCAACCTCTTCCAGCCAAATCGCATCTTCAAGAGGCGTTGCTTTTGTCGGACTCATTTCGGATTTTTCCATTTTGTGTGTTTTTTCCTTCAGAGGTGTGTCGTGTGGATGTTCCGCCGTAAAGCCAGCGGTTGTCATCGACAGAGTAGACCCGAGCAAGAGAGCGGCGAATAATTTTGGCTGTGTCATAGTAATCCCTAATATCTTGGTTATTTGCGCGTATAAAACCCCAACTCGCGACGCGCCGCAAGTCCGCGCACGTTACGAGAGAGTCATCAGGCGTGTTTCTCCAAGGCCAGAACAGCATCTGTCACACTTTCCATGCGTTTCATCAGTATAGCTTGGGCGTCGTAGAGGCCTTGATTATAATAAATCGCGCCGAGCTCTTTCTCGAGAAAATCCAGCAAAAACTGCGCCTCGAACCGCCCGATTTCCTGATCCAACTCGTCCGCAAAGTAAGTTTGTATTTTCTGCGAAATCGCGGCCTTGTCGGCTTCGTTGATGTCTATTGTCATTTTAAGTTACCATCATCCCCGCCTAGGTTTTTGAAGAAACGCTATGAGCGGGGACCCATCTCTTGCTCTATGCGCTCTGAAATGAAAGTTTAGAATGTAACGGCTGGTAAAACTAGCCCTATCAGAGCCTTCATTTATATCCTTAAATGCGGGAGGTGGGTTCCCGCTCGTGGTGTTTCTTCGAAATACCTAGGCGGGAATGATGCGTAGAGAGTGGATTGCGCCGCTGAGCCTCCCCCCCTATATCCCCCCTATGAAGTTTCTAATTATGAACGGCGCGGGGAACCGCTTTGCGGTCTATGACGCGTGGGATCATCCGGACTTTGCCCTTGGCGAAGAGGCCATAAAGGGCATCTGCGCGTCCGGCTCTATAGAAATGGGCGAGAAAGGCGCGGATCAACTTATCATCATGCGTAAGCCCAAAGTGCCCGAAGCCGATATTTTCATGGAAATCTGGAACCGTGAAGGTTTTGAGGTCGATGCTTGCGGAAATGCGACGCGCTGTATTGCGTGGCTCTACATGCGCGAGGCCGGCGTCAACGAAATGGTCCTGCAAACCAATGCGGGCCTTCTGCCATGCGAGGCTAAAGGCGAGTTACAAATTGCTGTTGATATGGGCGAGCCCAAATTAGAATGGGAGCAAATTCCCCTCGCCGAAGCCATGCACACCCATCATATAGACGTCAAAGTTGGCCCGATTGACAACCCGGTTCTGCACAATCCCGGCGCGGTGAATATGGGCAACCCTCATTGCGTCTTTTTCGTGGATGACGCCGAGACCGTTGCCGCGGATAAAATCGGCCCGATGATCGAGTTTCATCCGCTGTTCCCAGAACAGGTCAATGTCGGCTTCGCGCAGATCATTGCCAAAGATAAGATCCGCTTACGTGTGTGGGAGCGCGGCGCGGGCCTGACCCAAGCGTGCGGCACAGGCGCGTGCGCCGCCGTCGTCGCCGCCTCCCGCCAATCCCGCAGTTTTCGCAAATGCGACGTCATTGTCGACGGCGGCGTCTTGCATATTGACTGGCGCCCCTCCGACGATCACGTCATCATGACAGGGCCTGTTGAACTAGAGTTTGAGGGCACGGTTTAAATATAGAGCTTAACGCATTTTCGTCTGGTTTAAGACGTGTATCGTTTCGTATGTCAGCCCGCCTCGCGCTAGATTTTTAGAGATTTGGAAAGCTTCAATCGCCTCGTACATAGCTTTATCAAGCACGGCTTCGGAGCCGCGTTTATGCGGCACTTCGAGAAATTGATTATTCGCCGCGAGCCGTTCTTGCACCCAAATGATAAATTCCGGCGTCACTTGGGTTTCGCAGATAACTTGTTTCCAAAGTTTCTCTTCGCCCTGCATTTCTGTTGAATGTGCTGGGTTTTTTTGAATACCTGAAGATTTCATCATTTTCGCATAACACTCGCCGCCGGATACACCCAGTTTTCGAAAAACACTAATAGGCAATCCAGTGACTTCATTATCAAGAGCAGAATCTGAATGTAAGGCGTCTTCAGAGAAAGCCGCCGACGACAAGAACGTAAACCCGCAGATGAATATACAAAGCCATTTTATCATACTTAAAGCTAACTACCCCTCTCAGAATTGTCAAACATGGTGACCTTGACCCCTCCCCTTAAAACGCCCACATAGCGGCCATGACTAAACCTGCTGATACATCCGTCGACATCGTCACACTCGGCTGCCGCTTGAACGCGTATGAGTCAGACATCATGACGGGGCATGCCAAAGATGCAGGGCTGACCAATGCGGTAATTATCAATACGTGTGCCGTCACGAATGAAGCTGTGCGAACTTCCCGAAATACCATTCGCAAAGCCAAGAAAAACCGCCCCGGTGCGAGCATTATTGTGACGGGTTGCGCGGCGCAAATTGACCCCAAAGCCTTTGCGGAAATGCCGGAAGTCGATCAAGTGATTGGCAATGCGGAAAAAATGCTCGCGGGGACGTTTGAGCCAGAATATTTACTGGGCGGCGAACCGATCAAAGTGAACGATATTATGAGCGTGCGGGAAACGGCCCCGCAATTAATTAGCGGAGCGAACCGTCCTCTCGAAAAATCCCAATCCCGCACGCGGGCCTTCTTACAAGTTCAAAACGGGTGCGATCATCGCTGTACATTTTGCATCATCCCTTATGGACGCGGACAAGCCCGCTCTGTCCCCGCAGGCGAAGTCGTGGCTCATGTGGAGTCTCTCGTCTCGCAAGGGTACGGTGAAGTCGTATTAACGGGTGTCGATTTATCGTCTTGGGGAAGCGACCTGCCCGGCACACCGCCTCTCGGTGATTTAGTGCGGCGGGTTTTGAAACTCGTGCCAGACTTAAAGCGCTTACGCCTCTCCTCTATCGACCCCGCAGAAATTGACCCAGCCTTATTTAAAGCGCTGACAACAAACCCGCGTATGACGCCCTATCTGCACCTGTCTTTGCAAGCAGGTGATAATATGATTTTGAAACGGATGAAGCGCCGTCATTCCCGCGAAGACGCGATTGAACTTTGCAAACGTCTTAAAACCGCGCGGCCTGACATGACCTTCGGCGCGGATATCATCGCAGGCTTCCCGACTGAAGATGACGCTATGTTTGAAAACTCTCGAAATATCATTTCTGAGATTGGTATTCCGTGGCTACACGTATTTCCTTACTCAGCGCGCGAAGGCACGCCAGCCGCAAAAATCCAACCGGTTCATGGCAAGACCGTGAAAGCCCGCGCCAGAATATTACGCGAGGAAGGCGAGCGTGTGAAATCCATGCATCTCGCAACCCGCGTCGGTGATACAGACATAGCCCTGTTTGAAGAAGGCGGTCTCGGGCGTCTCCCGGATTTCTCCATGGTTGAAGTGGACAATCCCCCGAAAAGCGGTAGCTTTGCAGACGTGAAAATTACTTCCCATGATGGTGAACACTTAACAGGGGAAATAATACAAGAGGCGCGGAGTGGAGCGAATTTTACTTCGAAAAATTTGCGGTACGACAGGGAAATTAAAAGTGGCGGATGAGAAGAAAAAAAAGAAAAAAGGCTTTCTGTCAAAACTTGGGTTTAAATCCAAGGATGACAAGCTGGCCGCAGAGGCGGCTGAAAAAGCGGCGAAGCAGAAACTTGTCGATGAACAAATGGCCGTACGTATGGCGGCTATTAATGCTGCCGCTCTAAAGTCTGCGCGTCAGCAGGACGAAGCCGCACAGCCTGTCTCCGCCGAAGCCGAAGCCGCGATTGAGCTTGAAGAGAAACGCCTCGCAGAAATTCAAGCCGCTAAGGATGTCGCGCGCTCCAAACAACTCGCAGAAGAAAAGCTGCGTAAAGAGGAACAAGCGAAAGCCGACGTAGAAGCTGCGACCAAGCGCGAAGAAGAGGCCAAGGTCCGCGCCGAAAAACAAGCCAAACTTGAAGCCGAAGCTACGGTAAAAAAAGAAGCCGAAGCCAAAGCCCGCGCCGCTGAAGAAGCGCGCCTGAAAGCTGAAGAAGACGCGGCGCTCGCAAAAGCCCAAAAAGAGCAAGGCGAAAAAGAAGCGGCGGAGCTTAAAGCTAAGCAAGAGGCCGAAGCTAAAGCGCGCGCGGACGCTGAGGCCAAGCGCATTGCCGACGAAGACCGTGCGGCTGAAGAGGCGCGCCTTGCGGCGGATAAAATCGAAGCTGATCGACTTGAAGCCGAGCAAAAAGCCTCGGAGAAAGCCCAAGCGGACCGCCTGCGCAAAGAGGCCGAGGAAGCCGACCGCCGCGCCGCTGTGGCCGCGCAAGATGCCGAACGCGAAGCCATGGAACGCGCTGCCGCTGAAGAAACGCGCCTGAAGGCCATCGCTGACGCCCCGCCCGTGCCCGAAACGGATACGCTTGCGGAAGGCGGATTTCTGAACCGCATCACCAAGGGTCTCAGTAAGTCCACCTCGAAAATGTCGGACAGCATGTCGTCTATGTTCAACAAGCGCACGCTTGATGATGAAGCGATAGAAGACCTTCAAGACCTCCTCATCGCGTCAGACCTTGGCGTCGGCCCTGCCATGAAAGTCACGGAGCTTCTCGCCAAAGATAAGTTCGATAAACAAATTACAGATATGGAAATCAAGATTGCTCTCGCTGATGTGATTTCAGATATCCTGACCCCCCTTGAGAAGCCGCTCGTGCTGACATCTGCCAAACCGCAAATCATGCTTTTTGTCGGCGTGAACGGGTCAGGCAAAACCACGACCCTTGGCAAGCTCGCCAAGCGTTATACGGATCAAGGCAAGAAAGTTTTATTGGCTGCGGGGGATACATTCCGCGCCGCCGCCGTCGAACAACTCACCGTTTGGGGTGAGCGTTCGGGCGCACCAGTTGTGTCAGCATCACTGGGCGCGGATGCAGCCGGACTCGTATTTGACGCCATCCAAAAAGCCAAAGATGAAAACTATGATATTCTTATGATTGACACGGCGGGCCGATTGCAGAACCGTACTGAGTTGATGGACGAGCTCGCGAAAGTCGTCCGCGTCATTCAGAAAGCCGACCCCGCCGCCCCGCATCATTGCGTGCTCGTGCTAGATGCAACCGTTGGTCAAAACGCGCTCCTGCAAACCGAAGTGTTCCGCGACGTCGCGGGCGTGACAGGATTAATTATGACCAAACTTGACGGCACCGCCAAAGGCGGGGTCTTGGTAGCCCTTTCCGACAAATTTGCCCTCCCCATCCATCATATTGGCATCGGCGAACGGATAGAGGACCTCGAGAATTTCAGCGCGCCAGTGTTTGCGGCGGCGTTATCCGGTGTGGCAGATGCGATGACGGAGAGTTGAGTACAATAATGTTTGAGTGGCTTAAAAAATTATTTTTAAGAGACAATCCTGAAACTCAGGAGGCTGATGATGAAGAACTGATTCCTATCATAATACCCGCTTTAGTAGCTCTCCTTGTCCGTGCAGAAGACTTAAAAGAAAGCCCCCTTAACTTTAGAAGAGGTTCTTAAGTTAAGAGATCAAGCCCCATCCGTGGTACTTCCGGTTTCTGCAAAAATTAGTATGGAAGAATCCCGGGGGTATAAAGATATTGACCCCGAAAACGCTTGGCATGACTGGCAAAATTATCGCAGAGAAGCGGGCCGCAAACCTGACATAGACCCTGGGCCAAGTTTTTCGCATATCAATACTAGCGCCCCGGCTTATCTTCAAACTGTAGATGATGCGAAAGCAAGTCTTGAAACATTTCGCAGCATGCTTTCCGAAAAATTTCATTTTTCAGCAATGGTAAAAACCATGATTTTTGAAGCTGATAATCACGCGAGAATGTGGTTAAATAACACAGAGTAAAGTGTGCTTGCAATTCGCTATCCTAATGCATTGAGATCGAAACAGCGGCTTATGGCCTATAGTGGGTTTAGATTACTATAAACATGACTCCCGCCCTCTTCGCCACGCTCCTCATGCTGCTCTCGGCGGTGACACATGCGCTTATTGGCGCGATCATGAAGCGCTCCCATGACAAACTTGTCTTTCGAGCGGTTATGGGTGGCTTGTGTGCGGCGATTTCATTACCAATTGCGCTCAGCCTCCCGCTACCTCCCTCCGAAGTTTGGGTAATATTGGCTTTATCTGTTGCGGTGCATTGGACCTACCAAGTCTGCCAAGCAGCGGTGCTCACGCGCGGAGATATGTCCGTTGTCTATCCGATTATGCGCGGCGTGGCCCCGGCGCTTGCTGGGATGTTTGCCTTTATCTTTCTAAAAGAAACTCTCGCGCCTCTGGAAATCGCAGGGCTTGTAATTTCGGTTGCCGCTATCATTGGCTTTGGGCTGCCTGGGAAAATTCGCAAAGTGGATTGGAAAACCGCCCTCGCCTACGCTCTGGCTTGTGGGGTGATGACGGCGCTCTACACTGTGATCGACGCCAAAGGCATGCGTCTCGCGCCGATTAAATTGTCCTATGTGGCGTGGCTGTTCGTCATTGATGGCATCGGCATGCCGATTGTCACGAGCGTAATCCATCGCAGGACAATCTTGGCTAAAATGCAGATTGAGCTTAAAGCCGGAAGCGTGGGCGCCGTCCTGACATTGTTTTCGTTTACCGCCGCGCTTTACGCCCTCTCCCTGGCACCCGTCGCCAAGCTCGCCGCTATACGCGAGACCAGCGTTGTCTTTGGCGCCATCCTCGCAGCCGTTTGGCTGAAAGAAGGCTTTGGGGCGCGGCGGATTGCGCTTGCGGCGGTGCTTGCATTTGGGCTTATCCTGATGCAAACCGCGTAAATGACAGAAGATACAAAAACGCCCCTGCCCGAAACTCCGCCAAAAGCTGGCAATAACTTCCTTATCGATTTTGGCCCGATTTTGGTCTTTGTCGTCCTCTACAATTACTTGCGCCGAAGTGACCCTGACGGCGCAATATACGTAGCCGCTGCCGTATTTGCTGTGGTGGCCATTGCCGCCCTCGCCTATTCCCGGATAAAGAACGGTAAGGTCTCAGGCACGCTGTTGTTCACAACTGCGATCATTCTCGTCACTGTTGGCCTCGCCTATTTTTTCAAAGATCCGCGTTTCATTTATATAAAACCCACCGTCGTAAATGCCGTCTTCGGCGCAGTGACCATTGGCGGCGTATTTGCCGGAAAGAACGTCATTAAGATGATGATGGGCGAAGCGTTTAAACTCCCAACCAAGGCTTGGAACACGCTCGCAATCCGGTGGGGGGTATTCTTTTTTGCCATGGCCGCACTCAACGAAGTTATTTGGCGCACGCAAACAGAAGCGTTTTGGGCCAACTTTAAACTGCTCGGGTTTTTGCCGCTGACCTTCGTGTTCACTCTGACCCAAGTTCCTTTCATTATGAAGCACAACGAGGCCGACGAAGACTAAGTCCTCTACAGACTTCGTTAACCCTACGCCGTGAATTCACAATACTTGAAACTTCAAATATTGTATAGAATGTTGCGGGCGCGGATTTTAGTAGGGCAAATTGCCTGAAAATTGAATGAGGCTGACAAGATGAATAGTCCTGTAAAAAACTTCCCGCGTGTTAAAGCGGTTGTGACCGTGATTGCCCGCGGCAAAGCTAACGATAAGGCGTCATCGCCCGAGTCTGCGCACTTTTATCAGTTGCGCGCGGCCCACAGAGTCAATGTGTTTGAACCCTTTACGCTAGACCAAAAATTACTCAACGGACTACTCTCCGAACTGCACGCTGGTAAAGACTCGTGTGAAAAGGCCTGGGAGCTCTACACGAATAAAACTGCGGCTTAATTCTCTAATAAAGCTCGCGTATTTGCATCTAATGTCTTCGGTACGAGAGCTCCGGATACCCGCGCGAGAACAATGCCGTCTTCATCAATCAAGAAACTTTCAGGGACGCCGTCGACACCATACGCGTCTAAGGCTTTACCCGTAGGATCCAGATACAGCGTGGAAAACGGGTCCCCTGCCTCAGACAGATAAGTTTTAATACGGGCTGGGTTATCCCGGTAAGCCACACCCACGATGTTCATGCCGTTATCGGCCATGTCCACGAGGTATGGATGTTCCGCGAGGCACGGCGTACACCATGTCGCCCAGAAATTGATAAGTGTGTTTCCGTCTTGGGTGGCGCGGGCGGTATTGCGGGCCAAAGTTTCAAGGCTAATCTCAGGCGCGAGTTGCCCGACTAAAGGCTTTACAGTCTTCGCTGGACGGAAAAAAACAGCGATAAGCGCGGCCACCCCCACGACAGAAACGGCTAGCAATGTCCATATTCCCGCTTTCTGCATGTTCTCGCTCCAAACGCATCTCACCTCCCATTAGCAATTGCGCTTCGCCGCGCCAATGCTATAAACCCGTTCACACAGCTATTTTTACGCGAACTATATTTTACAGGATTTTATTATGGCATCTTTGGACAGCTTCAATTGCGAGCGCACGCTTTCCGTACGCGGCGGCACTTATACATATTTCGACCTTAAAGAGGCTGAAAAAAATGGCCTTACCGGCATTTCAAAACTGCCGAACTCTTTGAAGGTCTTGCTTGAAAATCTATTGCGCCACGAAGACGGCAATACTGTCAAGAAAGAAGATATCCAAGCCATCGCGGATTGGCTCGGCCCTAAAACGTCTACACACGAAATCGCCTACCGTCCGGCCCGCGTCCTGATGCAGGATTTCACAGGCGTTCCAGCCGTTGTTGATTTGGCCGCCATGCGCGACGCCATGGTCAAGCTCGGCGGCAAAGCTGGCGCGATTAACCCGCTCACACCCGTCCATCTTGTCATCGACCATTCTGTAATGGTTGACTATTACGGCACCAAGACTGCGTTCAAGAAAAACGTCGAGCGCGAATATGAGCGCAACGGCGAGCGTTATGACTTTTTGAAATGGGGCCAGACAGCCTTTGACAACTTCGCAGTTGTCCCTCCGGGCACAGGCATTTGTCATCAGGTCAATCTCGAGAACCTCGCGCAGACCGTTTGGACAAAAACCGAAGACGGCAAAACATATGCCTTCCCGGACACGCTTGTCGGCACGGATAGCCACACGACCATGATTAACGGCCTGTCTGTTCTGGGTTGGGGTGTTGGCGGCATTGAAGCCGAAGCGGCGATGCTCGGCCAGCCGATTTCTATGTTGATCCCTGAAGTCGTCGGATTTGAGCTGACAGGCAAATTACCGGAAGGCGCGACTGCGACTGACCTTGTGCTCCGCGTTGTTGAGATGCTGCGCAAAAAAGGCGTGGTGAGTAAATTCGTTGAGTTCTACGGCGAAGGCCTCAACCACCTGTCCCTTGAAGACCAAGCGACGATTGCCAATATGGCGCCAGAATACGGCGCGACATGTGGCTTCTTCCCGATTGACGATGACACGCTGAAATATCTGAAAGCTACAGGCCGCGAAGATACGCGTATTGATTTGGTCGAAACTTACGCAAAAGCGCAGGGCATGTTCCGCGGTCAAAACACACCGGAATTCACGGATACAATTGGCCTCGATATGAGCACAGTGGCTCCGGCGATTGCCGGACCCAAGCGTCCAGAAGACCGCTTCGATCTTAAAGGCGCCAATGTCCGTTTCGCCAAAATCCTACGTGATGAATTTGGTAAGACGCCCGTTGCAGACAGCGAAGTACAAGTTAAGGGTAAGAATTACGCCGTCGATCACGGCGATGTTTTTATCGCGGCGATTACGTCCTGTACCAACACATCCAACCCCTCCGTCATGATGGCCGCTGGCCTCCTCGCGGAACGCGCGAACAAACTTGGCTTGACAGTTAAGCCTTGGGTGAAAACCTCCCTTGCGCCCGGCTCTCAAGTCGTCGGCGAATACCTTGAAAAATCTAAACTTCAAGACGAGCTCAATCAGCTCGGCTTTGATGTTGTGGGCTATGGCTGTACGACCTGTATCGGGAACTCCGGCCCGCTCGCGCCTGAACTGGCCGAAGCGATTGCCGAAGGCGACCTCGTGTCCTGTTCCGTGCTCTCTGGTAACCGTAATTTTGAAGGCCGTATCGGCCCCGATATCAAAGCCAACTTCCTCGCCTCTCCGCCTCTTGTTGTGGCTTACGCGCTGGCCGGTTCGCTGCATCATGATTTCGAGAGGGATCCGCTCGGCGTTGATCAAAAGGGCAATGAAGTTTACCTTCGGGACATCTGGCCGACGTCGCAAGAAATTGCCGAAGTTGTCCGGAAAGTTATTACGCGCAAAATGTTCGTCGACCGCTATGCCACCGTCTTTAAAGGCGACAAGCAATGGCAGGACATTAAAGTCACCGGCGGCGAAACATATAACTGGGCTCCGGGCTCGACCTACGTTCGTAACCCGCCTTATTTTGACGGCATGACAACCACGCCGGACGCTGTTGAAGACGTGAAAGACGCAAACATTCTTGCACTTCTTGGCGACGGCATCACGACGGATCACATTTCGCCAGCGGGTAATATCAAGCATGACGGCCCAGCGGGGGATTACCTGTCCTCGCATCAAGTCCCGAAAAATGAGTTTAACTCATTTGGCTCCCGCCGCGGCAACCACGAAGTCATGATGCGCGGCACGTTCGCCAATATCCGCATCAAGAACCAAATGGCGCCCGGTACAGAAGGCGGCGTCACGAAATACGTCCCAACAGGCGAAGTCATGCCTATCTATGAAGCATCCATGAAGTACCAAGAAGCGGGCAAGGACCTTGTTGTCTTCGCAGGCGGATTGTACGGTAACGGCTCATCCCGTGATTGGGCCGCCAAGGGAACAATCCTACTCGGCGTGAAAGCCGTCATCGCGTCAAGCTTTGAACGTATTCACCGCTCGAACCTGATCGGTATGGGCGTGTTGCCGCTCGAAATGCCGGAAGGCACAACGTGGGAGTCTCTCGGTATGACAGGCGACGAAACCGTCTCTATCGCAAACATAGATGGTCTCACTCCGCGCGGCACGCTCGATGTGGACATCACTTTTGCTGACGGAAAAACCAAAACCATCACAACAACAGTCCGCATCGATACGGATAACGAGCACGAATACTTCAAGAACGATGGTATTCTGCACTACGTCCTGCGGAACTTAGCGCGGGAAGCACAGGCGGCATAAACCTGAAGAGAATAAAAAATAACCGCCATCCTCGGGTTTATCCCGAGGATCCATGTGCAGACGGTGAAGACGGCACATGGATTACCGGGATAAACCCGGTAATGAAGTTACAAATTAGACCTTCCTAAGATATTGGGAAGGCTTTTTTGTGGGAGACCAATCCATGTCCTATGACCTTTTATTCAGCCTGGTAAATTTGTCTGTTATGCCAGCTTGGGCGCTCCTTATCCTCGCCCCCAAATGGAGCGTCACGGATAGGCTCGTCCACTCCATGTTCTACCCGCTTCTCCTTGGCGGGCTTTACTTCAGCCTGATGATAGCAAGCATAGCTTTCGGCGTCGGCGCAAGCCCCAATGACGCGCCCGTAAACTTCACCACAATAGATGGCGTGCGCGGAATATTCGGATCCGACATCGGCGTCATTATCGGCTGGGCGCATTACCTCGTCTTCGATTTATTCGTCGGCGCCTGGGAAGCGCGCGATGCACGGCGCCGAGGTTTCAGACACTGGCTATTAATTCCGTGCCTGCTCTTGACCTTTATGTTCGGCCCGGTTGGGTTGCTGCTTTATGTGATTTTGCGGAAAGTGACGGGTAAGGGCGGTTGGAGTTTGGTGGAAAATTAGTTGTCTGATAAGCAACTTGCGTGATACAGTCTTTTAGCGATAAGCGCACAGAGCAAATCTTTCGGGGTCAATTCGTAAAACGAATGCATCCCGACCTGCAGCGCAAAGCTTTAAGGCGATTACGCTATATAGATGCGGCGGAAACAATAGACGATCTTCGCATTCCCCCATCGAACAAGCTCGAAAAGAAAACGGGCGATTTGAAGGATTTCTATGCCATCTGTGTGAACACCCAATGGCTGATTATATTTCTGTGGAAAGATAGCTCCGCCCATGATGTGCAACTGATTGATTATCACTAGGAGATAATGATGGTAAAAATGATTGAAATTGAACATCCCGGCATCATGCTGAAGGAAGATTTTCTGGATGACCTTGGCGTTAAACCCGGAACCTTTGCACGGGCCATCGGCGTTGACCGCGCAGCTATTAAGAAAATTATTGATGGCAAGCGCGCGATAACGGCGGATATGTCTCTGCGCTTCGGACTGTTCTTTGATATGAGCGCAGGCTTCTGGCTCAATCTGCAAAAGGATTATGAGCTAAGGATAGCGAAACGGGATAAATTACCGGAGCTTGAGAAGACTGTGGAGCGGTTTGGGTAGCTAATTATGGAAAATATTCATGCATACAAATTGTTACAAATTAAGCCAAATGCATTTTGTACAGATTGTGAAAAAGAAGCTTTAAACTGTCATGATGAAGAAATTTGAATAATTAAAAGTACGCTATTGAGGTGCCAAAATGTTCGGATTATGAGGGTTTATATTGACTTATAGACCGCTTCGCGGCTGACATTTAGCGCGGCTAGAATTGATCCACTGGATCAATTCTCTAGACGCCGCGTAAAATATCAGTGCCTAAAGTGACGCATCCCCGTAAACACCATTGCGATACCTTTTTCGTCTGCCGCCTTAATGACTTCATCATCGCGAATGCTTCCGCCCGGCTGAATAATTGCTGTGGCGCCTGCGGCGGCGGCGGCGAGCATGCCGTCGGCGAAGGGGAAGAAGGCGTCTGAGGCACATGAACATCCCTGTGTTCTGGGCGTGTCCCATCCGGCAGTCTCTTGCGCGTCAACCGCTTTACGGGCGGCAATACGCGCGCTATCGATGCGGCTCATTTGGCCCGCGCCAATGCCCGCGGTGGAGCCGTCTTTGACATAGATAATCGCGTTGGATTTAACGTGCTTGGCGACTTTCCACGCCATGCGCAGGTCTGCCATCTCGGCGTCTGTCGGTTTGCGTTTTGTGACGACTTTCAAATCCTCATCTGGGACGTGACCATTATCCCGGTCTTGCACCAAGATACCGCCCGCCACATTACGCTGCGTGATACTCGGCGAGGCCGGGTTCGGAAGGTCGCCAACAATTAATAGACGCAAGTTTTTCTTTTTCGCAAAGACCGCAATCGCGTCTTCATCCGCGCTTGGCGCGATGACGACTTCTGTGAAGACTTTGACAATGTCTTTCGCCGTCTCTTTATCCAGGCGACCGTTTAGCGCGACAATTCCGCCAAAGGCCGAGACCGGATCACAGGCCAGCGCGGCGCGGTAGGCCTCGATGAATGTGTCCGCGACCGCAACGCCGCACGGATTGGCATGTTTGATAATCGCGACCGCAGGTTTTGCGCCTTCGCAGTTGCGGCCAAATTCTGAGACAAGCTCATAGGCCGCATCGGTATCATTGATATTATTGTAGGATAGCGCCTTGCCTTGCACCTGTTTCGCTGTCGCCACGCCCGGACGATTGGAGCCGTCGGAATAAAACGCCGCTGTCTGGTGCGGATTTTCGCCGTAACGCATTTCCTGCAGCAACGAGCCGCCTTGCGCGCGGAAGTCAGGCGTTCCGCCGATTTGATTTGCGAACCAATTAGATATGGCCGCATCATAGGCGGCAGACCGTGCATAGGTTTTAGCCGCAAGCTTCTGGCGAAGCGTGCCGGATGTTTGATTATCATTCGCGTCCATATCCGCTAGCACAGCGTCTACGTCTTCGGCGTCTGTACACACCGCGACATGGGCATGGTTCTTGGCCGCCGCGCGTATCATGGCCGGGCCGCCTATGTCGATATTCTCTACGCAGGTTTCATAGTCAGACCCCGACGCCACAGCGTTTTCAAACGGGTATAAATTCACAATCAGCAAATCGATTGACAGAATACCGTGCCGATGCATGGCGTCCTTGTGAGAGGCGAGGTCGCGGTCGCCCAAAAGACCGCCGTGAACCATCGGGTGCAAGGTCTTCACCCGGCCATCCATCATCTCCGGAAAATGCGTGAGCTCGGACACATCTTTCACAGGAATGCCCGCAGCCGTAATCGCCTTGTGCGTGCCCCCTGTCGAAATCAACTTGACGCCGCGGTCATGGAGAGCTTGCGCTTGGTCGATTAACCGAGATTTGTCAGAGACAGAAATTAATGCGCGCTTCACAAGGGCCAAGGCAGACGCATCAAAAGGTTTCAGGTCGGGATTAGGAGACGGCATAGGAGTTCCATTCACTTCATTATTTTATGTGTGCGCCTCTAACATGAGTCTTTTTCAAGAGAAAGACCTTGTTCAGCACGGGCTTATTTTAAGCCGCCATTCGGTATGAAATTCGGAAGTAGCTTCGCCAAGTCTTTGACAATTCGCCCTCTATCCCGCGACTCTGTCGCGTCTAATAACTTATCTATACATTTTCTGACGGAAGATGGGTCAGCAATATCGCCCGTGAACCGCAAGACCCCCTCGATATAGGTCGTCTCAAGGTTTTCAGCTCTGCCGGTAAGGCGCTCCGTGATTTTTTCACCGGGCCGTAAGCCTGTGAAAATTATCTTGATATCCCGGTCAGGGACAAACCCTCGAAGACGAATGAGCTGCCGCGCGAGACGCGCAATGTTGACCGGTTCACCCATCTCCAGAACATAGATTGAGCTTTCTTGTTTCTTTTGGTTCGCGTTGAGCGCGGTCGCTTGCAACACCAAACTCGCGGCTTCTTCGGTTGTCATGAAATAACGGTTCACGTCTTTATGCGTCACAGTTACAGGGCCGCCTTTGGCAATCTGCTCATCGAAGAGCGGAATAACCGATCCGGTTGAGGCCAGCACATTCCCGAACCGCACCGCGCAGGCAGAGAGTGTTTCTTGGCCATCCGTCGCCATAGTCAACATCTCGGCGATGCGCTTGCTGGCGCCCATAATGTTACTTGGCGTCACAGCTTTATCCGTCGAGATAAGCGTGAAGCTATCGGACTTGAATTCGTTCGCCATCTCAATCAATGTATTTGTCCCGCCAACATTAGTAATTAAGGTTTCAACAGGATTGGTCTCGCTCATAGGCACATGTTTAAATGCTGCCGCGTGAATAATAATCTCCGGACGTTCTATGTTAAAAATTTCACGCATCCTGCTTTTATCTGCGACGTTCCCTAAAAGCGGCTTCCAGAACTGCTCGCCCCCGCTTGGCAACATGGCATGCAGAGTCCGGTCAATTTGGTAAAGATTATGCTCTGACGTTTCCACCAAGATCATTTTAGTTGGAGATAACACCGCGATTTGACGTGTCAGTTCGGACCCAATCGTTCCGCCCGCGCCTGTAATTAAAACCCGTTTGCCCTCGATAAATTTCTTAACCGGACCAATGTCCAGCGCGCGGACTTCGCGCCCGATAAGGTCGGCGGCTTCAAATGGTGTCAGCGTATCCGCTAGTCCCGGGTTAACGCGAACGAGCGGCGCAGAAATTTCCGACGCCGTGCGGACAAGATCATATGACTGATCTTTGTTAGGTTTCGTATCCGTCGCAATCATCGTGGGCGACGCCTTATATCTTTCTGTCAACCGTTTAAATACGAGGGGAATATCTTCAATTCCGCCCATCACAGGTATGCCCCGAATAGACCGCCCCTTATGCGTTTCTGATGTATCAATAAGGCCAATAATATTAAACCCCGGCCCTCCATGTTTCCGGGTCGTATCCCTCAGATAATTATGAAGCGATCCACCGGACCCCACAAGGATGGCATTAGGGCGGTCTTTTATTTTACCTCTAAACATGGCGCGGATATCGCCGTTGCGGATCGTTACCGTCAGCATGCGCGTTATTGTCAAAACGGCTAAGAAAAGCGGGGCGGCAATAAAGATAGCCGTCCTCGGGAAATCTATCCCGCGATCAAAAAATAGGAACAAGATGAGCGGCACAAGCAGGCTAACTAAAAATATGGACCTAAATAGATTTTTTATGTCGTCTAACGACGTAAACCGCCAAATCGCTTTATGCACTCCCGTAAATATCCAGACTGCCGCCACAGTTGCTGAAAAAATTACAGCCGATGTCAGGTTAATGTTATTCGGGACCGGACGGTTGAGAAAATCATATCGCCATATGACAGACCCGTGAATACAAAGACCACCAAGAAAAGAGTCTATGATCAACACGCCTAATTTGGTTGCCCAAGGCGACCCTCTATATGCGCGCGCCTTCGCCATTATTTATGGGCCTTAAGACGGCGGAGCGACCACCGCACCCGGTTTGACCGCGTGGTCCCGTCACTATCGCAAAACGCCATGCCGGAAATAACAATCTGCTCACATTTTTGAGGACGGTGACCTTCTGCCATATAGGCACTTTTTTCAAGCTTGAGAGGTCCGCCGTCAGTTCTAAACCGCCAGCCAACTTGACCCGGTTGTATCAAAAGGGCGCTTTTTTGGTCTTGCGCAAGGCTCACCCGAACACTTGGGTGCAAATGAAATCGAATATCAAAGGGTATTTTATCATGGCTCATCGGCACATTACCAGAAGGTACACTTAAACTATCTTCGCCCCGCAGATCCCCCCCTTGCGCGTCCACGTAAAGTCGGCGCGTATGAATAAGGCCCGTATCTTTTACATATCCATCGTGCGCGGCTTCGATCCATGTGCCTTGAGCTTGATCCTTTCGCGCAGCCCTCGCCGGTCCTGCCTGATGCGCTATCGCATCGCCTAACAGACGAGACGCAAAACCAGGCGCCAGCAATTCACCCGCGGAACGGTCTCCGAGCGTCAGTGTCGTGTGCGCCGCCGTTGAGCGCATAGATCGCCGCCAAGAGGCAGGCTGCTCTTTCGCCCACCCGCAATTCACAAAAAGGCGTCCGGCCTCCGTTGAAAATTCCATGGCGAGAGGTGCCAGATGGGCCTCAAGATCAAACGGACGCTCCGGCGAGGACCCGGTATCCATCATCAAAACGCTACTCCCATTGGCCGCGCGCTGATATCCTGTATGCGGACAACTCGTTAAGGCTTTGGGAGGATTTGGAACCATTGCAAAAGAGGCGGCAATGCGCGCTTCCGACACAGCAGACCCGCCATTAAAGCTCACAAGGCCGCCATCCGAAGCTTTAAAAAAGGCCGTTGCCGGGAGCAAGCGGTCAATCGCGCGGCCCATTGTGCGCGTACCCTCAACGCCGCGGCGATTTAAGACTTTATCCAAGGTAAGTAAAATTTCGAGTGCCCGAAGCGTTTGTTGCGGACTGCGGCTTATATGGCCCCCATCCGGCAATATCTGCGCGTCAATTTCATCGTCCAGCCAATCAAGCCCCCGGTCCAGAAATCCGTCCGATCTTTCAGCAATACGCGCGCCGCCCATAGCAATAGAAGCCGCTGCCTGAAAGCGCGGGAGCCCTGGCGTTGTACGTTTATATATACGGCGCAGACGTTTGAGTTGCCGCATAACATTAATACGGCGTATTTGAGCATCTTCTGTCAGCTTATCCAGCGTCATCATTGGCGACCAATAGGTCAGCATATTATAGAGACGCTCTGATAAAATGTCAGGCTGCCAACTATAGGGGTTCCATTTGCCGTACACATCTTCCCAGCGATCAAGAAGAAAGCGCGCGCGAACGGCTGCGTTCGTACTGGCCAGTACGTTCAAGTCTTCTAGCCATGAAAACCCGTGAAGCCATTTCGCAAAGTCTTCGGAGGGCAGCGCGATTGACCACGGGTCGCCGTTCGCGCCGACATCCACAGTCTGGCCGCCGTAAAGGAAATGACCTTTAAGTATAGCGTTTCCATGCTCCGGATTTCCGTATTGCATATCGGATTTAATATCAAAGAACGGCGACGGCCTCCCGACGCGAAGTCCTAATGACCGCGTTGGCCCGCCCATATCAACAGCGAGGCGGCGATAAGCCCGTTTCACGGCAGAGCCCGCAATATATGTAAGCGGGATGCGCTTCGACATGTGAGCGGCCCGCCCCTTTACGCAACTTGCGAGGCGCGCGTACCGCGAAGCGCCGCAATGTTAGAGGCGTAATCGCCGGCCCCTTTGAAAACGGCACTCCCTGCCACAAGGGACGTCGCGCCGGCTTTTATACACTCGGCTGCGTTTAGAGGATTTACCCCGCCGTCAACTTCAAGAAGAATATCGTTACCTGACGCGTCAATCATCTGACGAAGCTTGGCGATTTTGCCAAGCTGGGAAGGAATAAAGCTCTGGCCGCCATACCCAGGGTTAACACTCATAATTAATATAAGGTCCAGGCAATCCATCACATTTTCGATAGAAGAGACAGGCGTCGCCGGATTCAACGCCACGCCCGCCTTTGCGCCTTTGGCCCGAATGGCTTGCAATGTACGGTGCAAGTGAGGGCCCGCATCCGGGTGAACTGTAATAATGTCCGCACCTGCGGCAATGAAATCATCAATATGCGGATCCACAGGCGCAACCATTAAATGAACGTCAAAAGGTTTCTTGCTGTGGGGACGCAAGGCCTTCACGACATCAGGTCCGATCGTAAGAGTCGGCACATAATGTCCGTCCATTACATCAATATGAATCATGTCCGCGCCTGCCGCATCGATTGCGCGCACTTCCTCACCAAGCTTTGCAAAGTCTGCCGATAAAATTGACGGGGATATTTTTACATCTGTGAACATAGAATTTTATTATCAGTGTGCGGCTCTGCGCGCAAGCTACTGCACACACAAGGTCATCAGTCTGCCGAGAGCATAAAAAAAAACCCGCCGCGGCATAAGCCGAGCGGGTTTTCACTAAATTTTTGAAATCTATTTACGCACAGGGAGATAGTCACTCGCTGAGTATCCGCCATCGGATGTATAGCCGTAGCTAGATGAAGAAGACGCTGCGTCACCGCTGTAAACTGACCCTGAATCATAGCTTGTTGTCGGAGCAGAATATGTGCTTGTTGAGTCATAGCCACCGGAGTAGCTGCTGCCTTGCATGCATGTACCGTCGTTCTGGGCCGTTGTACCGGCTGGGCAATTAACCGGCATAGCTGGCGCCATAGGTGCTGAGTCCATAACCACATCAAAATCATTATAAGATGATGTTGAGCCATACGATGAAGACGAACCGTAAGATGTTGTGTCAGAGTAAGTCGACGTGGTTGCACCTTCCATACATGTGCCGTCTGGCTGAGCCGTTGTACCGGCCGGGCAGTTCACAGGCGCCATTTGTTGCATTGGCTGTGAGTATTGCGCTTGCTGAGTGTATTGCGGCTGTTGGTAAACAGGCGCAGCAGGTTGTGTGTAAACTGTTCTAGGCTGTGACATCACTTGCGGGCCACATGTCCCCATTTGAGCACAGTCAACATAAACAGGCGCTTGTTGCATTGGCGCTTGCTGCGTGTAACCGCCGTAACGTGAGGATTGAGCCGGTGCAGAAGCAACTGGGCCACAAGGCGCAGTGTTACAGTTAGAACCGCTTTCGTAAGAATAGACATCGCCGCCGCCATAGCGTGAGCTTTGTGCATTTGCAGATGTTGCGACGCTAGATACGCCAAGGGCCGCGATTGCGGTAGTGATAAAAAGTGTGTTGATGCTCATAGGAGCCTCCCATTTTGAAACAAGTCTAAGTCTAGTTTGCAATCTTTAGACCAAAATATGGTTAACCAGTCTTTACGACGCAGTTATTTTTCTTTGATCATCAGACCGATAAAAAATCCGTCCATACCGCCCTTTTCCCCTAGGAAATGCGGCAAAGACCTCACATATCCCTCATTCGTAACAGCCTCTGGGATATCAGAGGCTTTGCCATTTAAAGGCGAAATAAGGCGAAAATCTGTCCATTTCTCCAAAAAGCGCCCTAATTGCAGTTCACCCTCTTCAGGCTGAAGAGAGCATGTACAATATAATAGGGAGCCGCCGGGCGCGACGAGAGAGGCGGCTTTTTCCAGTAATTTTGCTTGGAGGCGTGATAATTTTGATACGTCTTTGGCTGTTTTATTATGCAAAACATCCGGATGCCGACGATAAGTCCCCGTTGCACTACACGGCGCATCGAGCAAAACCGCATCAAATCCGCCTTCATCCTCAGGAAAATCGAAGGCGTCAATCGCGCGAATGTCTGCTTTGAGCTTTGTCCGTTGTAGGTTTTCGGTAACGCGCTCAAGACGCACTTCTGACCTATCAATGGCGGTTACATTTGCGCCGGCCGCCGCGAGTTGCAGTGTTTTTCCGCCGGGGGCTGCACACATGTCTAGGACGCGCTTGCCGGAAACATCGCCGAGCATCTTCACGGGGAGGCTGGCGGCCACATCCTGCACCCACCAGTCGCCGTCTTCAAAACCTTCCAACGCGGTGACGTCGCCAATGCTTTCCAAACGCACACTTCCCGTGGGCAGCACAATACCCCCAAGGCGCTCGGCCCACCCCTCGGGATCAGATTTAACGCTCAGGTCCAGCGGCGGGTCTTTTTGCAGTTGCAAAGCCATGCGGCGCATTTCAGGCGATCCATAAGCGCGCTCCCACGAACCCCGTAGCCAGCCCGGAATATTATCCCGCGGCGGTCTTGCGCCCGCAAATGCCACGCCTTTTTCAGACACGCGCCGCAATATCGCATTCATCATGCCCGCATTATGTTCATGGCCCCGCACGGACTTTATCGCCGCCACAGACTCGCCAACCGCGGCATGCATAGGCGTTTTCAAGAATATTAACTGCGCCGCGCCGCAGCGAAGCATGGCATGAGGCAAAGCAGACGGCTTCTTACGGATAAAAGGTTTGAGCGCGGCCCCTATTTGCCCGGACCGACGAAACACGGTCGCGGCAATCAACCGGGCAAAAGCACGGTCACGGCCAGAGAGCTTCATAAATCCCGTTTGGTCCGCAAACGATTGTTCCAGCGGGATTTGGTCCGTGACAACGGAGGCGACAGCTCTCGCCGCGCACAGACGCGTGGCTACCCCCGCTTTCGAGGCCTGGGCCCGCGCGTCTTTGTGCGTGTCTTTTGAATGGGATTCTTTTTGGTTCTCTGACATAGGCGCCGCGCTTAGCAAAGATTGACCGACGTTCCTAGCATTATCAGTCAAACAACGCCTCGCTCAACCTTGCTGCAGGCCTGCGATTGCGCTATGACAAGATCTGCAATCTAGAGAGGCTATATATGTCGTTATTTGAACACGTCGTCGTTAAGGGCGATACACTCTGGGCCATTACAGAAAAGCATTTAAGCGATCCGTATGAATGGCCCCGTATTTGGAAGTTCAATAACCGCAAAGAAATTATGGCTATCACAGGAACGGGCATCCCCAATCCTGATCTTATTTACGTAGGCCAACGCATCCTAATCCCTGAATTGCAATTCATCGTAAAGATGAAACCAAGCCAAGCGCCCAAGAAACACGGATCCAACAGCCCGCGCCGATCCGGCGGAAGTCTAAGAGATCAACTCGAAGGCATGAATGGCGTGACAGCGCTCGCTTTTGATTTGGGGCAAATTCCCCTTATCACGTCGGTCGGGCCTGGGTATGTTGCAAAAATTAGCATCAAAGGGTCTGTCGTACTTAAATCCCGTCAAGGGACACCTATGGTGCAGTCATCAATGAAACCTGGGGTTAAAACTACGCGACAAGTCATGGCTGAAAATGCCTTTACGACATTAATGAGCGAGCATGAAATCCAATACGATGCCAAGGCCGGCACTGTAAAATTAGGATCTATGTTGGTTTCCAAAAGCACCACACCAAATTTACCAAGCTTTGCCTCCGGTATTGAAATGTCGGCTAGCTCTCCAATTCCCAAACTAAAGTTTGAAATAAGGTATCCCAAATTAAAGGGGTACATCCAAGGATTTTCATATGTGGCGATGGGCGTAAAATATGTGATTGAGCTTACCCCTACAGCTCCCCCGCCGCCGTCAAGAACTCCTGTGACAACCGCACCGACGGCCTCTATGGTGGCTAAAACAGCTGGCGGCGTTATTATTTTTGCCGCAGGTGTCGTCATTGTAGCGACAATCGTAGAAGATTTCATGACGCTTGGCGCCGGAGTGGCCGATGACCCAGCCTCATTTGCTGCAGCGGGCGGCATGACAGCATTGGGACGAGGCTTGTGGGCAGGACGGATTGCTCTTCCAAGAATGTCACCCACAGTGCTGAGACTATCTTTCATGTTCACCCCCGTCGGAATGAGCACGGCAGCTTACGCACTAGGACATAAAACTGCGGATTCGGACACAGAGAAGCCTAAGGGGCCATAATGCCAAACTCAAAATGGACGCGCTTGGGAATAGTCTTTCTCTTATTGCTCGTTGGTATTTTTCTTTGGAATTACAAAAGCACTGCGCCGCATAAGCTTCCGGGCCAAGAGGACAGTTCCAGCACGCCGCCACTCTCGGCAGGACCTGCAAAATATACAATCGACGAATTGTTCGATAAAATCCCTGAAGTGGGCGAGCGTTTAGGTGTTAACATTCGTTTCGCTAATCCCGCTACGGCTATTGAAATGACTGTGAACCCAGAGAGCGGAGAGCGCAGACCGACTGGGTTTACAACAGAATCTTTTAACCAAGCGATGAGTTCTGTCATTATAGAAAGTTTAGAACGTGTCGCCGAAACTTACCCTCAAGGAAGTTTCGGGGCGCTATGCAATACTATCTACGTAACCAAAGCAGTGTCTATCAGTGGTTACAAACTTAAGGAGAGGTCGGACGAAGCTTGGATTGTTTTACCTGCACCTAAAAACCCCCTCAATAAACAAAATTATGATGCACAGTTGGCCATTACGCTGGGAGCAATTCATCATGAGTTATCGTCGTTCATCTGGCACACCCAACCTACACTACAAACAAATTGGCAAAAAACCTTACCCATTAATTGGGAGGTTCTTGGTGAGAAAGCACGAAAAATGGGCGCGGCGATTGGAACATTTCCTAATCCTGACACGGGATATCTAAGCTTTTGGTCTGAAGTCAGCGCAGAAAATGACTATAATATTTATGCTGAATTCGTTTTCGGTAACCCCGAAGACCTCATTACCCTCGCTAAAGAGCACGATATCATCGCCCAAAAGCTCTCTCTTTTTATTCAGTCCTATGAAGATAATGACCCGCGCTTTGCAGATTATTTTAAAACATCAGGATTGAAGGATGCGTCCCAGTAAATAGCAAAATAGATTTATCAATCCCGTTAAGACCTCTTAACAAATTTATAGACCCGCATTAATCAAATTTTATGCCTCCTCTTGTATCAGAACTGGGCAGAAACCAATTAAAGCCGTTTTACGGTTTGTTTTGGTATCTGTCTTTGGACGACCTTTTAGGTTTGACGAGGGGATTATTGCTGGGTTAGGGACGGGTATGAGTGATCAATCTGTTCCAAACGCTGCGCCGGGTAAAATTTTAAGTTCTGCTGCTAAGCGGGCCTTGAAAGAAGCCGAAGAGCGCCGCCAAGCCGAAAGTGACACATCCTCGCGTCCCACCGAAAAAGCCGGTCCATCGGGGGCCGAACCTACGCGCTTTGGCGATTGGGAACGCGGCGGGATAGCTTACGACTTTTAAGTCGTAGACCTGCCTCCCCCAAATGAGAGTGCGCTGCCAACTGTGTTGGTAGCGAAAGAATTGATGAGTTCGTGCGCGGGTATAAAATCTGCGCCGTCAAAAAAGTGGAGATCGCCCTTATGCGTATCAAAGGTTCATTATTGGTCGTCCTGAGCGGCGTAAGTTTAGTTTCAATGAGTTCAGCAGCCTTCGCTGGTGGATGTGGCTACGGCGCGCCTGCGCAGCAAAACTGTAATCCAGGCGTTGTGGTCACAACAGGTACTGCGCCCGTGTTTGATCCGATGACCGTTCATATTAATCAGCCTATGGGTCATCTTCGCAACGTACAATTCAACCGCGCCCCGAACGTCTCTATTACACGCGTTCACGGCATGGGCCCAACAGCGGGCCTCGAAGACGCGCCTTCCGGATTTACAGACGGCTGTCATCCAACCTCAACCTATTACTGCCGCGGCGGCGATGTTCGCCCTGCCCCGGCCCCGCAGCCTTACATCGCGCCTGCTATGCCAATAATGGCCGCGCCCGTTGTGGCCCAGCCCGTTTATCAAGGCCCGCGCACCGTTCACGTCGGCGGCGGGTATGACCCGTCAAAATTCCAACCCCGTCAATACGGTGAAAACACGTTCACACCCGGCATTGCGCATATCCCAACATCTTATGTTGACCGCAGCCTAAGCCAAACCGGCGCTTACACAGCTGGCGAGTTCCAACAGCACAGAGCCACAGCGCCTGCTGCACCCGGAATTGCCCCCCTTGTGATGCCGTCTATTATGGGCGGTACGCCGATGATGGGCCAAAACATGGGTATAGGTATGCCGATGGCGCAAGCTCAAATGATGCCGCAACAAATGGTTCAGGCTCCAATGATGGCCGCACCAACGATGTCACAGCCTATGATGAGCCAACCGCGCATCGTCGGCGGACTCTCCGCAGCCCCTGTAAATTCCGGTCCGGTACGAACAACATCGGGCCTCTATGCCAGCGCTGTATCGCCTGATGGCTCATATTGGGAAAAAACATCCGGCCCGACAGTTTTCGGGAGCACAATCGCGACACAAGTCATTTGTCGTCGCCAATTACCGACACAAACAGTTCGGCCAGTTGTCGGCGTGCCAACAGCCATTCCCGTTCCTATCCAAACAGGCTGTATTCCAGCGCCGCATGCGGCTCATCCGGGTCATGGTATGCAGCTTGCCGGCGCACCGCATGGTTATGCGAAAAAGCCTGCAATGGGCAGCGGACGTTACGGCGCGCAAGCTGGACGCTGGACACACTAAATAGAATAAACTTGGGACGTTGAAGGGCTGCTCTCGGGCAGCCTTTTTTAAATGGGGGACCTCAATAGGTAAGCTTCAAAAAGATTCTCTTTTAAGGTGAATCACTTTGCTTTGGCACGCCTCTTGCTTTCCCTATCAAGTAATTGTTTAAATTTGAAAGGTGGGGTTCATGATTTCCCGTATTACTTTAACATCTGCAGCGATAGGTATCGCCGCACTAATGTCATCCGCAGCGTCTGCTAACTGCGGAAACTCCATGTATTGTAACAACTCTGTCAGCGCTTACGAATCTGCGCCAACAACTAGCTACAGCAGCAATATGGTGTCCGGCTACACAACGCCTAGCTATGGCTCGTCTTATGGATATTCAAGCTACGGCACATCAAGCTATGCCGGCAGCGCGTCTGACTCTTATGCAGACTCAGTCTATGGTAGCGGGTCAATTTCCGACGCATATGTTGACAACTCAACTGTCGGATCAACATATTCATCTGGGTCGATTTCAGGCCTTAGCATGCCAGGCCTTGGTGCGAATGAGCGCCTCGTCCCAACATCATGTGACGTCAATGTTCACGGCGCAGACGGCGCACGCGTTTTAGGGTGTTACAGCGTCGCTCAGCCTGTGCAGCAGGTTTACACACCTCCGCCGGTTCCGGTTCAGAACTATGTCCGTGTTGTTCGCCCCATCGTTTATGTGCGAACACCTGTGCCCGTCCCTGTCGCCATTCCTGCGCAGTCATGTGGCTCCCAGTGGCGCGCACGCTACGCAAGTTACGGTCCAAGCCGTTGCGGTTGGTAGTCTAAATTATTT
>ENA-ORXT01001208-ORXT01001208.1-marine-metagenome-genome-assembly--contig:-NODE-1208-length-35823-cov-24.192721_pt1 | contig 35823 bp, 31 predicted proteins | sample MGYA00237868_ERZ511482 | MGnify/ENA metagenome assembly ERZ511482 | reverse complement strand
TTCCATTCTTCTGGCTTATGTAAAGTATAGCCATCGGCTTTGGTAATGGCGGGTGGTAGTTGGTGATCTTTTAGTTTAAAAACTATCTCGCTTTTTTCTAAATAAAAAAAACTCCACCTCTTCAATTTTGAAGGGGTAGATTCGGATTAATTCATCTAACGCATCACTTACGCTTCCTTCGCCAAGGCGCATTCTTCAACCAATCGCCAGCCATAATGCAACCGTAAGGTAGTACTTCATCAATTATTTTACCCAAGTTAAATTGTTTCATTTGCTGGCGCACCATGTTTGCATTTTTGTAAGCGGAAGGTAATTCGCTAATGTCAATTTCATTAGAAAAAAAGCGTACGTCTAAACCAACTGTTTCTTCCTTAAAAATGGTTTCAATAGTTTTTCCTGCTTTTAACTTTTTATGTTTTGTCCGGCTAATATTTCTACCCGCGCCGTGCGGAGCAAAGCCTAAGTTTTTAACAGTAGTTTCACCTTCAACAATTAATATGGGTTCTGCCATGTTTAAGGGTATTAATCGTGGTCCGGTAATGTCTGGCATAAATTTAGGATTTAAAGGTGTTGCCCCTTTGGCATGGTAAAACAAATCTCCATCTTTAAAAACAAAGTTGTGTTCATTCCAGTAACGGTTTTTTACGGTAGCAGCAATTTTTTGTGCGGTAGCATCGTGAATACAAATATGGTTTTGTTTTGTAAAGGCTCGCACCACTTGTAAAGCATCCCAATATTGTTGACCTTCTTCGGTATCAAAAGGTATCCAGGCATTGGCTTTAAGTGTTTCAGGAGATAATTGTTTTCTAAATCGTTCTGCAATTGCCATTCCTTTTTTGTACACTTTTGCACCAAAACCGCGCGAACCGTGATGTGTAACCAACATTGTATTTCCTGTTTTGGCAGATTGGCCAACAAACAAAAAGTGATTGCCATCACCTTGTGTGCCTAAATGCTTGCGCGCCACTTGTATTAAATTGCCATCGTTTAACAAATGGTTGGCTTCCATCATTTCTAACAATTCGCTTGGAAAACGGAATTGTAGATCTCTTTCTCTTCCACCGGGGCCAAAATGGGTAACTTGCTGAGCGGCATCTAAAACAGTTTTTGGGTTTACCTTACCCAAATCGGACAGCATTACAGAGCAACAGATATCTGCACTATGCATACCAGGGTGAATGGCATTTTTTGCAACTGCAATTCCTCCAACTGGTATTATGCCTATTGCTCCTGTTGGGCAGGCATCGGGCATAATGGCTCCGTTAACTAAAGTTGGCGTTTTCATTAGCGTGTTCATTGTATTAATTACAGCGCTTACATTTTCTTGCTCCAGGTCGGTTTCTGCTTCAATATTTACTGAAAATTTTGCTGGTTCACTTAACAATTTCACAGCTGGTGGTGTTTTAAATTGTTCTAAACATTGATGCAAGGCTTCGTCGCTCAATTTATTTTTATTGATGTGAGTTAATGCTTCACTAAACCATTTTGCAGGTTGATAGCCCATTTTAATTAAAGTATTTCCGTTAATTGGCAATGCTTCTTTCATAATTTTTTTATTTATTTGTTGATGCAAAGATGAACTACAAGTATGCACTGTTTTTGCGTTGATGAATATAATTTTGGCATTATTTTGTAACTATTCAGAAGTCAGACTATTTCATTATCAGACGTTGGACATTAGACACAAGAAGGGCGAAAAAGAGCGTTTTTGACCTCACTCAACCGAATTTATTTGACGTCTGAGAGCGAAACGGTCTGACTTCTGACCCCTACTGAATAATTACATTATTTTTAAAAAAAGTAGTTTTAAAAATGTTGAAAATATGGTTTAGATGCTTTTTTGAATAGCTTTTACGTGCCTGCGAAATTGGAAGTTTTAGCCCCGATAGTAGTGTTTCCGTTTTCTGGCCTATTAAATTAAATAACAAATACCAGAAACGGAAGTAGCGTATAGCGGGCTGCACTTTTAGGCGAGTAAAATGTTTCGCTTCAAAAAAAAATTGTTTCAAATTTAGAAGCTCTAAGCATATTTTGTAGTTTTATATTTAAAATAACATAAACAATGGCTCAAAATAAGAATGCCTTAATACGCTATAAAACTATTGATAAATGTTTGCAAAATAGCTATAGAAGGTGGACTATAATAGATATAATTGATGCTTGCTCAGATGCCTTGTACGAATATGAGGGCAAAGAAAGTGCAGTTAGTAAACGTTGCATCCAAAACGACATTGCAATGATGCGTAGTGACAAACTGGGCTATAATGCTCCAATTATTGTATACGAAAAAAAATATTATAAATACGATGATCCTGAATATTCTATAACTAATATACCTGTTACCGGGGAAGATATTAAAGTGTTGGGAGAGGCTATAGCCATACTTAAACAATTTAAAGAATTTAGTATATTTGATGAGTTAGGAGGTATTATTCAAAAATTAGAAGATGTAGTATACACAGAAGAACATCAACAGTTACCAATTATTTTTTTGGAAAAAAATGAACAGTTGAAAGGCCTGGAGTACTTAGAGATTTTATATCAAGCCATTTTAAAAAAAATTACGCTAAACATTGAATATCAATCTTTTAAAGCTGACAAACCTACCTCATTTGTTTTTTATCCTTATATTTTAAAAGAATATAACAACCGATGGTTTGTGATAGGGAAAAAGTTTGAAGATAGAAAAATAACCACTTTTGCTTTGGACAGAATTGTAAGTATTGCATTTGAATGGAACAGCCCCTATGTAGAAGATGCCTTTGATGGTTCTGCATTTTATAAAAACACTATTGGCGTAACCGTAATGGGCGATAATGCATTAATAGATGCAAGGATTAGGGTAGATGTTTCTAATGCGCCTTATGTGCTTACAAAGCCATTTCATAAAAGTCAACAATTATTAGAACAGTACGATGATGGTAGCATTTTGATTGGATTGAGCGTACATTTAAACTATGAATTTGAAAGGTTACTGTTGGGTTTTGGAAAATCGTTAGAGGTAGTTGCTCCCCGTAGGTTGCGTAACCGCATTAAAGCCAACTTAAAAAAAGCAGCAGAAAAATATGATTGATCGGTGATGATTTTAGACAGCCATAAAAAAATGCCGAACAAAACTGTCCGGCATTATAAATTATTTTAAGTATAAAATACGGTCTAAAGAATTACATCAGAAACTTCTTTTGGAGCTTCTTCCACTTCTTTTTCTTCAGGAGCATTTAACCTATCGAATTCTTCTCTTGAACCTACTATTAAATCTTCTAAGTAAGGCATACCAGTTCCTGCTGGTATTTTGTGCCCAACAATTACGTTTTCTTTTAAGCCTTCTAAATAATCTCGTTTTGCTTCTATTGAAGCTAATGACAGTACTTTGGTTGTTTCTTGGAAAGAAGCTGCTGAAATCCAACTTTTTGTACCTAATGACGCTTTTGTGATACCTTGTAATAAAGGTTTAGAAGTTGCTGGTATTGCATCTCGTACATCTACCAATTGCTTATCACTTCTGCGTAATACAGAGTTTTCTTCTCTTAACTGACGTAAACTGATGAGTTGCCCAATTTTTAAGCTTGCAGAATCGCCTGCTTCAACTACTATTTTCTTATCAAAAATATCATCGTTAACTTTTATAAAATCAAACTTATCAACTGGTGTATTTTCTAAGAAAATAGTATCTCCAGAATCTTCAATGTTTACTTTACGCATCATTTGACGTACAATTACCTCAATATGCTTATCAGAAATTTTTACACCCTGTAAACGATAAACTTCTTGTACTTCATTTACAATATACTTTTGTACTGCATATGGTCCTTCAATATTTAAAATATCGTTTGGTGTAATGGCTCCATCAGAAAGTTGCGTTCCTGCTTTTACAAAATCACCATCTTGCACCAAAATATGCTTGGTTAAAGAAACCATATATTTTTTGATAGTACCATCTTTTGATTCTATGATAATTTCTCTATTACCACGCTTAATATTACCAAAAGAACAAACTCCATCAATTTCGGAAACTACTGCTGGGTTAGATGGATTACGTGCTTCAAATAATTCGGTTACCCGTGGTAAACCACCTGTAATATCGCGCACCTTGCCTAAAACCCTTGGTATTTTAGCTATGGTTTTAGCTTGTTTAACCTTATCGTTTGAGTTTACGCTTATATGCGAACCAACTGGTAAGTTGTAAGATTTTAAAACCTCACCGCCCTTTTTATCTAATATTAATAGTGTTGGTATTTTGGTTTTATCTCTCGACTCAATTACCACTTTTTCAACGTGACCAGTTTGTTCATCTGCTTCTTCACGGAAAGTAACACCTTCTACTATTCCTTCGTAATCAACTACTCCATCAAAATCGCTCATAATTAAAGCGTTGAACGGATCCCAAGAGCAGATGCCATCGCCTTTCTTAATTTTCTGACCATCTTTCACAAACAAATCAGAACCGTAAGGTATGTTGTAAGAAATTAATTGACGACCATTTTGAGCATCTAAAACATTAATTTCACCAGTACGACCCAGCACAACTATTTTGTCTTTACCACTATCATCTTTTACTTTTACGGTACGTAAACTTTCAAACTCAATTACACCGTCAAATTTAGCAATATGCTGCGACTCGGTAGCACCTGTAGATGCTGTACCACCTGTATGGAATGTACGTAAGGTTAACTGTGTGCCTGGTTCACCAATTGATTGGGCTGCAATAATACCTACTGCATCACCTCTTTGTGCAGTTAAGTTAGTGGCTAAGTTACGGCCATAACATTTTACACAAACCCCTTTGCGTGATTCACAAGTTAACACTGATCTGATTTCTACTCTTTCAACAGCAGTCTTATCAATTTTTTCTGCAATAAATTCATTGATTTCAGTACCTGCTTCTACAATTAAATCTTCCGAAATTGGGTCGTAAATATCGTGTAATGAGGTTCTACCTACTATACGGTCATATAATGATTCAATAACATCTTCATTTTCTTTTAAAGCTGCAATTTCAATACCTCTTAATGTACCACAATCTTCATCATGTATTACTACATCTTGCGCAACATCAACCAACCTACGGGTTAGGTAACCGGCATCTGCAGTTTTTAAAGCTGTATCTGCCAAACCTTTACGTGCACCGTGTGTAGAAATGAAATACTCTAACACCGACAAGCCTTCTTTAAAGTTGGCTAAAATTGGGTTTTCAATAATTTCACCACCGCTGCTACCAGACTTACGTGGTTTTGCCATTAAACCCCTCATACCACCAAGCTGCTTAATTTGTTCTTTGGATCCCCTTGCTCCACTATCCAACATCATAAAAATAGAGTTAAACCCTTGATCATCTGTTGAAATTTGATCCATTAAGGTATTGGTTAACTGCGAGCTGGCTCTTGTCCAAATATCAATAATTTGGTTGTAACGCTCGTTGTTGGTAATAAATCCCATATTATAGTTATTCGTTACCTCTTCAATTTTATCTTGCGCTTCTTTAACTAAAACATCTTTACTTTCGGGTACAATAATATCTTTTAAGTTAAAAGATAAACCTCCTTTAAAAGCCCAATAGAAACCAAGATCTTTAATTTTATCTAAGAACTTTGCAGTTTCTGCCACGTTGGTTTGTTTCATTACGTGGCTAATTACTTTTTTAAGTTCTTTTTTGGTTAAAACTTTATTTATAAATCCTGCTTCTGGTGGAACTGATTCGTTAAACAATACCCGACCAACAGTTGTTTCCATTAAATGATTTATTGGATTGCCTTCTTCATCAAGATCATCTACCCTAACTTTTATTGGCGCGTGTAATTCAACTTTACTTTCGTTAAAAGCAATTACCACTTCTTCTGGCGAGTAAAACATTTTTCCCTCACCAAGCACTTTACGTGTTTCAGTTGAAACCCTAAGTTTACTAATGTAGTAAAGCCCTAATACCATATCCTGCGAAGGTAATGTTATAGGCTCGCCACTTTGTGGGTTTAAAATGTTATGCGAAGAAAGCATTAACAACTGTGCTTCTAATATAGCTCCACTACCTAATGGAACGTGTACTGCCATTTGATCACCATCAAAATCGGCATTGAAAGCACCACAAACTAATGGATGCAATTTAATTGCTTTACCCTCAATTAATTTTGGTTGGAAACTTTGTATTGAAAGCCTGTGAAGTGTTGGAGCTCTATTTAATAATATTGGATGACCTTTTAAAATATTTTCTAAAATATCCCATATTACCGGCTCTTTTCTATCTACTAATTTCCGGGCTGACTTTACTGTTTTAACAATACCTCTTTCAATTAATTTTCTAATTACAAATGGCTTAAACAATTCTGCTGCCATATCCTTAGGTAGGCCACATTCGTGCATTTTCATTTCTGGGCCACCTACAATAACCGATCGGCCAGAATAATCTACCCTTTTACCTAAAAGGTTTTGACGGAAACGACCTTGCTTACCTTTTAATACATCTGATAGTGATTTTAAAGCTCTACCACCTTCTGCTTTTACTGCGTTAGATTTTCTTGAATTATCAAATAAAGAGTCTACCGCTTCTTGAAGCATACGTTTTTCGTTACGTAATATTACTTCTGGAGCTTTAATTTCAATTAGTCGTTTTAAACGATTGTTTCTTATAATAACTCTTCTGTATAAATCATTTAAATCTGAACTTGCAAAACGACCGCCATCTAAAGGCACTAAAGGTCTAAGTTCTGGTGGAATTACTGGTAAATATTCAATAATCATCCACTCTGGCTTGTTTTCAATACGCTTGTTCGCATCTCTAAAAGCTTCAACAATTTTTAAGCGCTTTAAGGCTTCTGCTTTACGTTGCTGAGATGTTTCTGTTGCCGCTTTATGACGTAAGAAATAAGACAATTCATCCAAATCAATTCTTGACAATAACTCACGGATACCTTCGGCGCCCATCATTGCAATAAATTTATTTGGGTCGCTGTTGTCTAATTGTTGATTTTCTTTTGGTAATTTACTTAAAACCTCTAAATATTCTTCTTCGGTAATTAAATCCATGTGGTTCATATCCATTTCTTCGGCAGCACCAGCTTGAATTACTACATAACGCTCGTAATAGGTAAGCGTTTCTAAATTTTTAGAAGATAAACCCAGTAAATAACCTATTTTGTTTGGTAGGGATTTAAAATACCAGATGTGCGCAACAGGAACTACCAACTTAATGTGACCCATTCTTTCTCTACGCACTTTTTTTTCTGTTACTTCTACCCCGCATCTATCACAAACAATACCTTTGTAACGAATACGCTTGTATTTACCACAATAACATTCATAATCTTTTACCGGGCCAAAAATACGTTCGCAAAACAGTCCGTCTCGCTCTGGTTTATATGTCCGGTAATTGATAGTTTCGGGTTTCAATACTTCACCATAAGAACGCTCTAAAATAGTATCGGGAGATGAAAGCGTAATGGTTACCCTAGTGAACTCAGATTTTATTTTATTTTCCTTTTTAAAAGGCATATTTCCTCCTTAAGTTTTAAACCGGTTATTTAATTTTATTCAAATACTAAATCTAATGCTAAACCTCGTAGCTCGTGTATTAATACGTTAAACGATTCTGGTATATTTGATTTTGGCAGATTGTCACCTTTTACAATGGCTTCATAAGCTTTTGCTCTACCAACAATATCATCAGATTTAATGGTTAATAATTCTTGTAAGATGTTAGATGCGCCATAAGCTTCTAATGCCCAAACTTCCATTTCACCAAAACGTTGCCCACCAAATTGTGCTTTACCACCAAGCGGCTGCTGTGTAATTAATGAATATGGGCCAATTGAACGAGCATGCATTTTATCATCAACCATGTGCGATAATTTAAGCATATAAATTACTCCAACTGTTGCTGGTTGGTGAAAACGTTCGCCAGTTTCGCCATCATATAAATGTGTTACACCACCTTCTGGCAATTCTGCTTTTTCAATGTAATCATCAATTTCCTGCAAATGCGCTCCATCAAAAATAGGGGTAGCAAATTTCAACCCTAATTTTTCACCAGCCCAACCTAATACTGTTTCGTTTATTTGCCCCAGGTTCATCCTTGAAGGTACCCCAAGTGGATTTAAAACAATATCAACAGGCGTACCATCTTCTAAAAACGGCATATCTTCTTCTCTAACCAAACGTGCTACAATACCTTTGTTACCGTGGCGACCTGCTAATTTATCTCCTACTTTAAGTTTTCGCTTTTTGGCTACATAAACTTTAGCTAATTTTAAAACGCCGGTAGGTAATTCATCTCCAATGCTAATATTAAATTTTTCGCGTTTTAAGCGACCTTCTTCTTCGTTAGCTTTAAAGTTGTAGTTGTTTAATAAACGTTTTAGATGTTTGTTTACATCGTCATCATCCGTCCAATTACCAGCGGGTATTTCATTTACATTTAAATTACTTATTACCTTTTGGCTAAACTTAACTTTTACAGGTACTACCTCTTCGTTATAATTATTAATTACACCAGTTGACTTCGCATTTTTTAATAAAATGGTCAGCTTTTCTTTTAACAATTCGTCAAGCTCAATCAACTTTTTGCTGTGTATTGCTTCTAAATCTTCAATCAGTTTCTTCTCTTCAGTTTTGCTAGATTTATCTTTTTTAGCTCTGGCAAAAATCTTTTTGTTAATTACTACACCCGTGGTAGATGGTGTTGCTTTTAAAGAAGCATCCTTTACATCACCTGCTTTATCACCAAAAATTGCTCTTAATAATTTTTCTTCTGGTGTAGGATCGGATTCACCTTTCGGAGTGATTTTGCCAATAATGATATCCCCTTCTTTAATGTGAGCTCCTAATCTTATAATACCATTGGTATCTAAATCTTTAGTGGCTTCTTCACTTACATTTGGAATATCGTTTGTCAATTCCTCTTCTCCTAACTTAGTATCTCTAACTTCTAAATCGTACTGGTCGATATGAATGGAGGTAAATACATCTTGTTTAACAATACGTTCTGATATAACAATTGCATCTTCAAAGTTATATCCCTTCCAAGGCATAAAGGCCACTTTTAAATTTTTACCAAGCGCTAATTCACCAGCTTGTGTTGCAAAGCCTTCGCATAGTATTTGCCCTTTTACAACACTATCTCCTTCGCGTACAATTGGTTTTAAGTTAATACAAGTTCCTTGGTTTGTTTTTCTAAACTTAACCAATGGGTAACGCTTTTCATCACCATCAAAACTTATTAATCGATCTTGATCTGTACGCTCGTATTTAATTATAATTTCGGTAGCATCTACATATTGTACAATTCCATTTCCTTCTGCATTTATTAACATTCGGGAATCGGTAGCTACCTTTTTTTCTAAACCTGTACCTACAATTGGCGAATCGGTTACCATTAAAGGAACTGCCTGACGTTGCATGTTTGATCCCATTAAGGCACGGTTAGCATCATCGTGTTCTAAAAACGGAATTAAAGAAGCAGAAACTCCAACAATTTGGTTGGGTGCAACATCCATAAACTCAATTTTTGTAGGTTCATAAACTGGGAAATCACCATGTTCTCTACATTTAACTCTTGAATTTTCGTAGTTACCTTTATCATCTATTGGTGCATTTGCCTGTGCGATAATTTTTATATCTTCTTCTTCGGCAGTCAAGTATAATGCATCACCCTTCAAAATTACTTTACCATCTTGAACTTTTCTATATGGTGTTTGTATAAAACCCATTTTGTTCACTTTTGCGTGTACGCAAAGTGTTGTAATTAAGCCAATGTTTGGTCCCTCTGGTGTTTCAATAGTACACAAACGACCATAATGGGAATAATGAACATCTCTAACTTCAAAACCTGCTCTTTCTCTTGATAAACCACCAGGGCCTAAAGCTGAAATTCTTCTTTTATGTGTTATTTCAGATAGTGGATTGCACTGATCTAAAAACTGACTTAATTGACTTGTGCCAAAAAACGAATTAATTACAGAAGATAATGTTCTGGCGTTGATTAAATCAACTGGTGTAAACACTTCATTATCACGAACATTCATACGCTCGCGAATGGTACGTGCCATACGAGCTAAACCAACTCCGAATTGAGAGTATAATTGCTCTCCTACCGTTCTAACCCTTCTGTTAGAAAGGTGATCAATATCATCAATATCTGCCTTTTGATTACTTAAATTTATTAAGTAGGTGATAATTGAATTGATATCTTCTTTTGTTAAAACCCTAACTTCATCGGGTGTTGTAAGTGCTAATTTTTTATTAATTTTATAGCGACCTACCTGCCCTAAATCGTATCGTTTATCAGAAAAGAACAATTTTTCTATAATGCCACGTGCTGTTTCTTCATCTGGTGGATCAGTACCACGCAATTGGCGATAAATGTGCTGTAATGCTTCTAATTCTGTATTAGAAGTATCTTTATGTAAGGTATTATAAATAATAGTAAAGTCAGCCGTTAATTCTTCACGCTGTAATAAAACAGTTGGCGTTTCGGTTTCTAAAATTAACTCAATATGTTCTTCTTCAATTTTAGTATCTCTTTCAAGTATAATTTCATTTCTTTCAATAGATACTACCTCGCCTGTATCTTCATCTACAAAATCTTCAATCCATGATTTTAGAACTCTTGCGGCAAGCTTTCTTCCAATAGCATCATTAAGCGATTTTTTACTTACCTTTATTTCGTCCGCAAGGTTAAACAAATCTAAAATTTCTTTATCTTTTGTGTAACCAATAGCTCTTAGCAATGTTGTAACCGGAAATTTCTTTTTCCTGTCAATGTATGCATACATTACATTGTTAATATCGGTTGCAAACTCAATCCAAGCACCTTTAAATGGAATTACTCTAGCAGAAAAAAGTTTTGTACCGTTAGGGTGAAAACTGGTACCAAAAAACACACCAGGTGACCGATGTAATTGTGATACAACAATTCTTTCGGCACCATTAATGACAAAAGTACCTTTAGGTGTCATATATGGTATATTACCTAAAAACACATCTTGCACAATGGTTTGAAAATCAACGTGCTCTTCATCATTACACGATAACCTTAGCTTTGCCTTTAACGGAACAGCGTAGGTTAAACCCCTTTCAATACATTCTTCAATAGAATAGCGTGGCGGATCTATGTGATAATCCAAAAATTCTAATACGAAAATATTTCTCGCATCTGTTATTGGAAAATTTTCACTAAAAACTCTGTGCAAGCCTTCCTCCTCTCGCTCATCGGGTGTAGTATCTATTTGAAAAAACTCTTCAAATGATTGAATTTGAATATTTAATAGATCTGGATATTCAACAGTTTTTTTTATTTTACCAAAGTTAACTCTTTGTTTTAGCGTTGCCTTCATATTTTTACATCGTATTTAAAGATTACCTAAAATACGTAAAGGCTTGAAGGATTTACATCCTTAAGCCTACGTTTACACTTACTATTTAAAAAAGTATGCGTATCCTATTTAACTTCAATTTCTGCGCCTGCCTCTTCTAATTTAGATTTTATTGCGTCAGCCTCGTCTTTAGGTACACCTTCTTTAATTGCTTTCGGAGCATTATCAACGATATCCTTTGCTTCTTTTAAACCCAAGCCTGTTATTTCTTTTACTACTTTTACAACCTGTAGCTTAGCACCGCCTGGTGCTTTTAAGATAACATCAAATTCGGTTTGTGCTTCAGCAGCTTCACCGCCACCGGCACCGCCTGCCATCATTACAGGAGCTGCAGCAGCAGGTTCAATACCGTGCTCATCTTTTAAAATTTCAGCTAGTTCGTTTACCTCTTTTACCGAAAGGCCTACTAATTGATCTGCAAATGCTTTTAAATCAGCCATTTTACTTTATTTATACTTGTTAATAATTTATTATATAATTGGAGTATTCTAATTCCTATTCTTTTTCAGATAATGTTTTTAAGATGCCCGCTAACTTATTTCCGCTTGATTGAAGTGCTGAAATAACGTTTTTGGCAGGAGATTGTAATAATGATATTATTTCACCTATTAACTCATCTTTTGATTTTAATGAAGCTAAAGCATCTACTTGCTCATCACCTATGTAACAATCGCTATCAATGTAAGCAGCTTTTAAAACTGGCTTATCGTGTTTTTTGCGAAATTCTTTTATAATTTTTGCTGGAGCATTGGCTATTTCGCTAAACATTAAAGAAGTTGGACCTGCCAAAACAGGATATAATTCTTCATAATTAATGCCTTCTATAGCCTCTAAAGCTTTTATAACTAAAGTATTTTTTGCTACTTTAAGTTTTACATCATTTTTGTGACATAGTCTTCTTAAATCGTTTACTTGAGCAACATTTAAGGTAGAAGAGTCTGCAACATAAAAAACTGAAGAGTCTTCTAACTCCTGTTTTAATGTTTGAATTTCACTTGTTTTCTCTTTTCGTGTCATTATTATACTCCTTTAACTGTCTTTAAATCTATCTGAATTGACGGACTCATAGTAGAAACCAAATAGATGCTTTTGAAATAAATTCCTTTTGCAGAACTGGGCTTCATTTTGTTTAAAATGTTAATTAATTCTGATGCATTTTCTGCTATTTGGTCAGCAGAAAATGAGGTACGTGCAATTGAAGAATGTATAATACCAAATTTATCTACTCTAAAAGAAAACTTACCTTTTTTCACTTCCTTAACAGCATCTCCTACATTTGGTGTAATAGTACCAGTTTTCGGATTTGGCATTAAATTTCTTGGGCCTAATATTCTACCCAATTTACCAACCTTGGCCATTACATTTGGACTTGCTATTACAACATCAATATCTGTCCAACCGCCAGTAATTTTATCAATGTACTCGTCTAAACCTACGTGATCAGCTCCAGCTTCTTTTGCCTCATCATACTTATCTTCTGAGCATAATACTAAAACAACTTTTTCTTTACCTGTACCGTGCGGTAATGAGGCTGTACCTCTTAATGCTTGGTCTGCTTTGCGTGGGTCAACGCCCAAACGAACATGTAAATCTACTGAAGCATCAAACTTTGCAGTATTTACTTTTTTTACTAAAGCAGCCGCTTCGGTAATATCATATTGTTGACTTTTATCAACCAGTTCGTTAACCTTTTTTCTTTTCTTTGCTACTTTCACTATTTACTATTTTTTTAATTAGCGGCTTCAGTTTCCCAAGGTGCAGGCCCTTCCATTGTTAAACCCATACTTCTTGCTGTACCAGCAACCATTTTCATAGCTGAGTGTACTGTAAAAGCGTTTAGGTCGGTCATTTTTTCTTCAGCAATTTTTTGTACGGCATCCCACCCTACTTTACCTACTTTTATACGATTACTTTCTGGAGATCCTTTTTTAAGTTTGGCAGCTTCCAATAATAAAATTGCTGCTGGTGGTGTTTTTATAATAAAATCGAACGATTTATCTTTATAAACCGTAATTACCACGGGCAGTACTTTGCCTTGCCTATCTTGTGTGCGGGCATTAAACTGCTTGCAAAAATCCATAATGTTAAGACCTTTTGCACCTAATGCTGGGCCAACGGGAGGAGCCGGATTGGCAGATCCACCTCTTACCTGCAGTTTAACGAAAGCTTCTATTTCTTTTGCCATATATTTAAACTTTTTCTACCTGTATAAAATTTAATTCTACAGGAGTTCTTCTACCGAATATTTTTACTATTACTTTTAATTTTTTCTTCTCTTCGTATATCTCCTCAATGTTTCCGTTGAAATCATTAAATGGGCCATCAACTATTTTAACAGTTTCTCCAATAATAAATGGTTCATTAATGCTTTCACCACTTTCCTCCATTTCATCAACCTTACCAAGTATCCTGTTCACTTCAGCTTGCTTCATTGGGTGAGGATTGCTTTTACCAAGGAAGTGAATAACACCAGTCATTTGAGATATTGTGCTGATCATATCTCCTGATAATTTACCTCCACCAGCTTCAATCATTATATAACCTGGGAAAAAGTTTCTTTCAGTAATTACTTTTTTACCGTTTTTTACTTTAAATATTTTTTCGGTTGGCACTAAAACCTGCGTAATAGTCTCTGTCCAGCCAGAACGACTAATTTCTTTAGTAATCCATTCTTTGAGTTTTCGTTCTTTACCGCTGATAACTCTTAATACGTACCAATTTGAATTTGCAACCACCGAAATATTATTTTATATCACACTCTTATACCAATTGCTCAATGCAAAATCCGATATTTGATCCATAACGAAAATGATTATAGCAAAAATGATAGAACCAATAATAACTAGAGTTGTACTATTTTGGAGTTCCGCCCAAGTTGGCCAGCTTACCTTGTTCATTAACTCGTTATAAGATTCTCTTATGTATTCTAAAAGCTTGTTCATTTATTAAAAACTAAATCATAATTTATAAAGCACGGGTGGAGAGACTCGAACTCCCGACACCTGGTTTTGGAGACCAGTGCTCTGCCAACTGAGCTACACCCGTTTAAAAATAAGTGATCTTATTAATTTAATAAGATCACTTTATATTATTTGAATACTATTCTAAAATTTCTGTTACCTGACCTGCACCTACTGTTCTTCCACCTTCTCGAATTGCAAAACGCAATCCTTTTTCCATTGCAACAGGGTATATCAATTTGATAGTTAAAGAAACATTATCGCCAGGCATTACCATTTCTACGCCATCTGGTAAAGTAACTTCACCAGTTACATCAGTTGTACGCATATAAAACTGGGGACGATATTTGTTAAAGAATGGAGTATGACGTCCACCTTCTTCTTTCGACAATACATAAACCTCTGCTTTTACTAATGTATGCGGAGTTATAGAACCAGGTTTAACGATAACCATACCACGCTTGATGTCGTTTTTATCAATACCTCTTAATAAGATACCAACGTTATCACCAGCTTCACCTCTGTCTAAAATTTTTCTAAACATTTCCACACCAGTACAAGTTGAAGTCATTGAATCTTTCTGCAAACCAACTATTTCAATTGAATCACCTGTATTAACAACACCTCTTTCTACTCTACCAGTAGCAACTGTACCACGACCTGTAATTGAGAATACATCCTCTACAGGTAGCAAGAAGTCTTTATCAACTGGACGAGGAGGAACAGGAATCCATTCATCAACACTTGCCATTAATTCTTTAACTTTAGCAACGCCTTCAGCTTCGCCGTTTAAAGCATTTAATGCAGAACCAGTAATAATTGGAATATTATCACCATCAAACTCGTAAAAGCTCAATAATTCTCTCACTTCCATTTCTACTAACTCTAATAATTCCGGATCATCTACTAAATCGGCTTTGTTCATAAAAACAACCAACTGAGGCACACCAACCTGACGAGCTAATAAGATGTGCTCTCTGGTTTGAGGCATAGGCCCATCAGTAGCAGCAACAACCAAGATAGCGCCATCCATTTGAGCAGCACCAGTTACCATATTTTTAACGTAATCGGCGTGACCAGGACAGTCAACATGTGCATAATGTCTGTTTTCTGTTTCGTATTCTACGTGTGCAGTATTAATGGTAATACCACGCTCTTTCTCCTCAGGAGCAGAATCGATAGTAGCATAATCCATTTTTTCCGCCAAACCAGACTCAGACAACACTCTTGTAATAGCAGCTGTTAAAGTTGTTTTACCGTGATCCACGTGACCGATTGTACCAATGTTCACGTGGGGTTTATTCCGTTCAAATTTTTCTTTAGCCATAACTTTATAGACTTTAAATTTAAATTTTTTTAATAATCGTTAATTATATAAAAATAGTTTAATAATACACTTACTGTTTAAAAAGCCGACGGTGAGATTTGAACTCACGACCCCTTCCTTACCATGGAAGTGCTCTACCCCTGAGCTACGACGGCATTTTTTAATTTCTGAGCGGAAGACGAGACTCGAACCCGCGACCCTCAGCTTGGAAGGCTGATGCTCTACCAACTGAGCTACTTCCGCTTAAAAGTGGGGGGAGCAGGATTCGAACCTACGAAGTCGAAGACAACAGATTTACAGTCTGCCCCAGTTGGCCACTTTGGTATCCCCCCAAGTATTTAATAATGTCAAAGAATAAAAAGAGCCGATGGAGGGACTCGAACCCACGACCTGCTGATTACAAATCAGCTGCTCTAGCCAGCTGAGCTACATCGGCTTATACATAATTTCTTAGGAAATGAACAAACCTTGATAAAACTTAATTTACTAAAGGCCTGCAAAGGTACATATAATTTTGAAAATATCAAATACATTTATCAACAAAAAATATGCTCGAAAAAACTGGAAACAGTAACCTGTAAAAAGGTTAAATGTGGAAGCATTCGTTTCGCTTTTTCGTGTAACAATTGCAAATGTAACTATTGATTTAAAAAAAACAACTATTTCTCAAAAAAAAATTTAAATTTTAATATAAACAATAATACTTGACAAATACCCTCAAATCCGCATACCAATAATTTTGTTTTTTCACTTTTTTACCATTTCCACTATTCCGCAAGCTGATATGGCAGTCGGAATTGCTCTTATATATTTTTATTTTGACTATTAATTGAGTTGATTTATCTGTTCTGCCAGTTGTTTTAGGATAAACAAGATATACCTTCCCTTACCCACTTTACTGATTGGCTGTTGTGAGAAGGCCAGACTAACCCATAAATCAATTAATCAAATAAAACCGGAAAGATTAAAGCCAGCAGGTAAGAATATTTTGGTTTTTAACTGCCGACCTGTTTTAATAAACTTGAAGCAGAGTCGGTTAACAAACAAAAACCTAAAGCGTTTAATACGATCAGTTATTTTTAATAAACCGCTGGTAGCTTTGCTAAGTTTTTTGATGAGCCATTTGTAGATCAACATTGTTATACAGCTCAATATTAAATGAACTGTATTTTCGTGCAACAGACTAAAAGGCAGGTGTTTTGAATTGAAATTGTTATTCAACTGGTCGAACACTTTCTCGCTTGAGCCTCTTTGGTTGTAAAATTCAATAATCTGTTTTGGTGTCCAATCTTCATCGTTGGTAATAATGAAAAAGTACTTGTAGGCATCGCCAGTAATGGCATTCAACTGCCCGCTTTTATTTTTTTGACGATAGACGACTCTACGATGAGTATGAGCGCCAAATTGATAGTCGAAACTACTGGCCTGATAGGTTTGCAAATCAACTGTAATGGTTTTATTAATTTGACGGTTTTACATTTGGAGTGTTTGTTAGTAGGAGTGATTTGGAAGTTTAGCCCCGATTGAAGAGGAAAGCCCACAGCTGAAGTTAAGCCTGAAGCGTTGGCAGGCGAGGACTTGGAACGGAAAGCGGGGAGCCCGTTTTTAAATAGTTTTATCGTTTCGCTTCAAAAAAAATCTAAACTGGTTAGTTTTAACATTACAATTACCATCTCTGTTTTCGCAAAATACTGGCAAACTATTTATGGTGGCAAAGCCAGGAAAGAAGCCTTTCTTCATTTTGTAGCTGTGGCTGGCTTCGACTTTTTGGCAAACCATTAATTGATGATCAAAATCTAAAGTATAGCTTTCGTGCGGTTTTAGTAAATCTAAAAATAAAACTATGCTAACTAACAACTGGTTTAGTTTTTCATTGGCATTAAATTTATACTGTTTAGCCGAGGTGCTTTCTACCAGCTCATTTTTATAGCTTAACTGTTTCTGCAACCTCAAAATAGTATTGGCACTACTAACTTTGTAGTCTTTCATATTCACCAACCCTTTATTAATATAGTTAATGTATTCTGCACATTGCCCACCAATAAAACAGGTATATATTTTTACTAAAATCATATCTGAAAATTGATAAAGTACATTGCCGCTGCGTTTTCCTAAGTGTTGGGTAATCAACCCGATTAACTTTTTTTCTAAAATATAGTTGTGAATAATAGGAATGCCACCAAAAGTGAATATATTTGGTTTAACGAATTTCATTCATTTAAATAAGTGAATTAATAAAGGATTTCCAAACTTTTGGAAGCCTTTATTTAGCTAATCTTTCGCTATATTATGGTTTTTTAGTTGCGTTTTTGAGGATATAACAAATTTTGTTCTTAGCGACAATGGTAAAGGAATTCCGAAAGAAGATTGGCATCGTATATTTGAACCATTTAAAATTGCATCAAACAACAACAAAAAAATAAAAGAAAGTACAGGCTTAGGTTTATATATTTGTAGAAAAATTGTACAAGCCCACGGTGGTAAAATTTGGGTAGATAAAAGTGATTTGGATTCACCAGGTATTGACTTCAAGTTTACTATTAAGCAATAATTTGGTATGGGAAAACTTCTTTAATGTTATTGAAATAATACTTTCCAATTGAATTAGCAACTACGCATTCTACATAATAACTTGGAGGTACTTCAGAATGTAAATAAATATGGCCATTTTTAAAATGGACTTCCATTTTTAATGAATTTCTATTATAACCAATTTTATTAATTTTTGAAGAATTTACTAATAGGTATTTCATAGCTAAATTAAAGTTTAATATGGGTTAAAGTAACAACAAAAAAATTACCAGTTGGTAAATTATTATCGAGTTGATATTGGCTAAAAGCCCTTTTAATTTCACTTCTACTAAAATTGTAGGTATTTGAACTTAAATAATTGATTTCTATTAATTTATCACTCATTTTTTTATAGAAGTTATTGGTAAGCATGCTTTCACAAATCACCTCTAACCATTCTGGTTCAGATTTTACAAATTGTTTCTTTTTAACTATACTTTTTTTGTAGGTTTTTACCGTGTTTGTATCTAATACTACATAAATAGTCTCAATTTTAGGTGGTATTTCAACAAGGCATTTTATTTCGCAATTTTTTGGATTTGACAACTTACAATTCGGATTAATTTTAGTTTCCCATTTTACCGATCCTGGGGCAATTTTAATTTCTTTCTTTTGTATTCCTACAAGTTCAAAATCATCTCAAGTATATTCTATAAAATTTAGTGTATCAACAATAATTTTTTGTAAAGTATACTGTGCATAACATTTTCCTGGCTCTACATTTTTTGGCAAAGGTCCTCTCCTACTCTGCGGTGAAATTGGTTCTGGTACTAAAGTTTGATAAGAATAATTTGAAAAACAACCCGTTGCAATTAATATAATTACAAAGTGTAAAAATTTTGATGTCTTTGAGTAGAATTTGTTTATAAACATATCATTAGCATTAAAGCAGACTTTCAATTTTCTGTTTCATAGCTTCAAATTCTTCAATATCAAAAAGGCGAGTTAAGTATACAATTTTGCCATCTTTATCAATAATAACATTACGTGTTACTCCACTCTTTTTTGCAGCAAATTTCTGGTAAATTTCTGCCCCAGGATCTAATGCAATAGGGTAAGTGACCCCTGTTTTTTCAATTAGCATTTGTGCTTTTTCTATAGGTTCATCTCTATCAACACCAATAACTATCAATCCATTATCTTTCCATTTTTGCCAAATCTCCTCTTCAATATGCGGCATTTCTTTTATACAAACTCCACACCAACTTGCTGTAAATTGTAACATTACTGGTTTACCTTTATAATCTTTCAATTTGGCCTTTGTACCATCTGTAAATTCCATTTCAAAATTTGGCGCTTTATCGTTTAAACGTACTAAATATCCTCTGTCATCTGGGGTACGTTTAGCTATTTTATTAGTTGGCGAGCAAGCCTGAAATAATGAAGAAGTAATTAGTAAGTAAAATAAATACTTTGAAACAGTCATCTTCAATTGAAATTAAAATGGTAAATCATCTTCAAAATCTGCAACCGTTGGTTCACTAGCTTTTTCAGGTGGTGGCGCATCATTTGGAATATTTGTAGATGTTGGCGTAGCAGCTTGCATTGTTTGTGCCGGAGGTGCAGTCTCCCCTCTTTGTATTCGCCAAGCTTTAACATTAGTGTACCATTTACCATTATACTCTCTACTTTCAATATCAATACTAACCGTTAATTCTTCTTGAGGTTTAACTTGAAAAGCATCAATATTATTTCCCCAAACATCAAAGCATACTTTTTTTGGATATGCGCCTGGTAATTCTAATACATAGCTTTGTTTACGCCATTCTCCGTTTGCTCCCTGGCCCGTTATAGGCTCTAAAACCTCAACTATTGTTCCTTTAATTTCCATACATTTTACTAATATGATGCAAAGGTATTAAAAATTTGACTTTTATACTAAATTCAAATTATCGGCTTTTTAACCGATATTCTATATTATCGGCTTTTTAACCGATATTTTGAAATATCGGCTTTTTAACCGATATTTGTTGTTGAGATGATAGCAGTTATTACTGGTGATATTATTAATTCGAGAGTTGATAAAAACAATAATTGGCTTACTGAATTTAAAGAAATGCTTAATAATAAGCAAATAGTAAAATATTTTAAAATAAATGGCTGGGATATATATAGAGGTGATAGTTTTCAAATTGAAGCTGGCTATGCTCAAATATTAGAATTATGTTTTTTAATAAAGGCAGTTATAAAGCATCATAAAGCATTAGATGTTAGAATGGCTGTAGGATTAGGCAATAAAACGTTTAATGCCAAAAAAGTAACACAATCAAATGGAACAGCGTACGTCAACTCGGGTGAGTGTTTCGAAAAATTGAGTGGTTATACACTCGGTATAAAATCAACAGATGAAATTTTTGATAAAGACCTGAATTTAATGCTAAGGCTAGCCAGCAAAACAATTGATTTTTGGAAACCCAGTACCGCAAAAGTAATAAAAACAGCATTGGAAAACCCAAACTGGAAGCAATATGAAATTCAAGAACATCTAAACATGAAATCGCAAAGCAGTATTAGCGAAGCCTTAAAAAGAGCAGCTTACGATGAGTTGATGCAACTGTCAAAAAACTATAAAAATAAAGCTACCAAACTATGCCAGGCTCATTAATATTAAATTTAATTTTAGCACATTTAATAGGAGATTTTTTACTACAACCTAACAAGTGGGTTATAAATAAACAGAAAAATACGTGGAAATCACCTTACTTATACTATCACATTCAAGTACACGCCATAGCTTTAATGATACTACTTGGCTTTAATATTCAAAAATATGGAATTGCCATTTTAGTAATATGCCTTAGCCATTATGTTATTGATTTGGCGAAAATTTTATTTAGTAACAAGCAAAATGAAAGAAGATGGTTTGTAATTGATCAGTTACTTCACTTAATAGTAATATTTGTTGTGGCGCATTGTTATGCTCCTTTTAATATTAATTTAGAATACATCTTTCAACCTGTAAACTTGCTATTTTTAATAACTATAATTTTACTAACAGAAGTTACTGGTGTGGTAATGAAATATTTACTACAAAGTTATAAAACAAATGCAGATCATATTAACAACTCGTTATTAAATGCAGGGAAGTACATTGGTATTTTAGAACGTAGTTTTGTTTTCGGTTTTATATTGTTAGATCAATGGTCGGCAATTGGCTTTTTACTTACTGCAAAATCGGTTTTTAGATTTGGAGATCTATCTAAAGATAAAAATTGGCAGCTTACAGAATATGTGTTACTTGGAACTTTGTTAAGCTTCGGAATTGCAATTATAATAGCATTGACTTACAATAAACTATCAATAATGCTTTAATAAAAATCGAAATTTAGAGTTCTAAATTAAAAAAAATACGCCCGGAAGGATTCGAACCCTCAACCACCAGAGCCGAAATCTGGTATTCTATCCAGTTGAACTACGGGCGCAACACTTTTTAGAAAAAACCAAGCTATAGAAAAATCTAAAACTTGGTTCTTAAAGTGACCCAGTCAGGACTCGAACCTGAAACCTGCTGCTTAGAAGGCAGCTGCTCTATCCAGTTGAGCTACTAGGCCTTTATTAAAATACAAAGATAGAACAATTTCAAAGATAAATAATTCCTAAAGCAGAAATTATTTTTGAATAATCATACAAGCTCCAACTGTTTCGTTTGTTGCTTCGTCAATTATTATTAAACTGCCAGTAAATCTATTTCTGCTATACCCATCATAAAACAAGGGCTGCGTTGTTCTAATTGAAATTCTACCAATGTCGTTTAAACCTATGCTCACATCTTCCTCAATTCTATGTAAAGTGTTAATATTAACTTTATACTTAATTTCATTTACAATACACCTGGCTTCTCTTGTAGTATGCTTAATGGCATATTTACCTTTTAATTGTAAAGGTTTTTCGTGTAACCAACAAACCATTACTTCTACATCTTGCCCATATTCTGGTTGGTTGTTTGGCCTTACAATCATATCTCCGCGGCTAATATCAATTTCATCTTCTAACCTAATAGTTACCGACATAGGGCTAAAAGCCTGTTCTACATTTCCTTTAAAAGTATCAATAGATTTTATTTTGGATGTAAAGCCAGACGGTAAGGCCATTACATCATCACCTGGTTTTAAAACACCACCTGCTACCCTGCCGGCATAGCCACGGTAATCGTGATAATCGTCTGAATATGGCCGAACTACATACTGTACCGGAAAGCGGACATCAATATGGTTATGATCACTTCCGATATGAATTGTCTCTAATAAATATAATAAAGTAGGACCATCGTACCAACTCATTGTTTCGGATCGGTCAACTACGTTATCACCTTTAAGTGCAGATATTGGAATAAAACGAATATCTTTTGTTTCTAGTTTAGAGGCAAACTCTTTAAAGTCTTCCATTACCTTATTAAAAGCTTCTTCGGAGTAATCTACCAAATCCATTTTATTAATACAAATTACAACGTGTGGTATATTTAAAAGCGAGGCTATAAAAGCATGTCGCTTGGTTTGCTCCATAACACTATTTCTTGCATCTATTAAAATTATAGCCAGGTTAGCAGTTGAAGCACCAGTAACCATATTTCTGGTATATTGTATATGCCCTGGAGTGTCTGCAATAATAAATTTACGCTTAGGCGTGGCAAAATAACGATATGCCACATCAATAGTTATGCCTTGTTCTCGTTCAGCTTTTAAACCGTCGGTTAACAGGGCTAAATTTACATAGTCTTCACCACGCTTTTCACTTGTTGCAACAATTTTATCATATTGATCTTCAAAAATTGACTTACTATCATACAACAACCTGCCAATTAGTGTGCTTTTTCCATCATCAACACTTCCGGCGGTGGTAAAACGCAGTAGTTCCTTTTGTTCGTTGTTATCCAAAATTTAAATTATTCTTTTTGTTAATAAGAAGATTTTATTGTAGGTTAAAAGTACCCTTCTTTTTTACGGTCTTCCATTGCAGTTTCTGAGCGTTTATCATCACTTCTTCCGCCTCTTTCAGTTATTCTTGTGGCGGCTACTTCTGCTATAATTTCATCCAAATCAGAGGCATCTGAAGCAGCTGCACCTGTGCAAGTCATATCGCCTATGGTTCTAAACCTTATCACCTTGTCTTCAATTACTTCACTTGGTTTTAAAGTTATAAAATCGTTATTAGCTAACCATACACCATCTCTATTAAACATTTCTCTTTTATGGCTAAAATAAAGATTTGGTATCTCAATATTTTCTTCTTTTATATATTGCCATATATCTAATTCTGTCCAATTACTCAATGGAAAAACTCTAAAATGTTCTGCCATGTTTTTTCTTGCATTAAACAAGTTCCATAGCTCTGGTCTTTGATTTTTTGGATTCCATTGGCTAAATTCATCTCTATGAGAAAAGAAACGTTCTTTTGCTCTTGCTTTTTCTTCATCTCTTCTTGCTCCACCTAAAGCTGCATCAAATTTATTACCTTCAATTGCCTCTAAAAGTGTTGTAATTTGCAGCATATTTCGGCTAGCATTTGCCCCTTTTTCTTCTATTGCTGTTCCATTATCAATTGAATCTTGCACCATTGCAGCAATTAATTTTACACCGAGCTGCTTTACTAATTTATCTCTAAATACTATGGTCTCTGGAAAGTTGTGTCCAGTATCAACGTGTAAAAAAGGGAAAGGAATTTTTGCTGGATGAAATGCCTTTTTTGCTAAATGTGCCATTACAATAGAATCTTTTCCACCGCTAAACATTAAGCAAGGGTTTTGAAAGCTTGCGGCCACCTCTCGCATCACAAAAATTGATTCAGATTCTAACTCTTCTAAGTGATCTAAATTATATGATACCATTATTATAGTTACGTAAATTTTATTTTTGAAAGGGCGAAGGTAAGCAATTGATCAATACTTTCAACTATTGTTTGGTTTTCTGTTGTAATTTCTATTGCCGGGTTTTTTGGTATCTCAAAAGGGGCATCAATGCCTGTAAAATTTTTAATTTCGCCTGCTCTTGCCTTTTTATATAAGCCTTTTACATCGCGTGCCTCACAAGCTTTTAAAGAAGTATTTATAAAAACTTCTTTAAAAGCATCACCTATTGTATTGGCTGCAGATGCTCTAATTGCAGCTGTTGGGCTAATAAAACTACTAATGGTTATTATACCAGCATCGTTCATTAATTTATTTACTTCAGCTATTCTTCTAATATTTTCGGCTCTATCAGCTTCGCTAAAAGTTAAATTATTGCTTATGCCCGATCTAATATTATCACCATCTAAAACAATACATAAATAGCCCAAACTATGCAATTTATTTTCAACACCTTTGGCAATAGTTGTTTTACCACTACCACTTAAGCCAGTAAGCCAAAAACAATTAGCCCTTTGGTTTAACAATTTCTCTCTATCAAATCGTTTAAGTAATTGATCAAACGTTGTATGTATATTTTCTTGCAAAATTATTTTTTTACTGTGTAAAATTACAAATTACAATCGTTTTGTTATTTTTATTTTCAACTAATGTCAATTTCATAGCTGAATTCTTTTAAACATAAAATAGTATATAGAGTATTTTTTATACTAAAAGTTATCTGCCTGCTTAATTTGAGTAGTGTTTTTGTAGCTAATGCTCAAAGTAAAGAAAACGTTGATAATCACTTGGTAGAGACTATTAATGGAGAGTTGTTTTATGGAAATATGCTCATTGAATCCGACTCTATTATTGTACTAAAAACTTCTTTTGGTGAAATAAAATTTTTGAAAACTAAAGTACAAAAAATTACCACAAGTAATAATGGTTTTAAAGGTATTAAATTTAATAATCCAAATCCTACACATTATTTTTTTGGCCCTTCAGCAATATCTTTAAAAAGAAAAACAGGTTATTATCAAAATGTACTATTGTCTTCAAATTTTGCAAACTATGGTTTAACTGATAATATTTCTATTGGTGGCGGTTTTGAATTAATCTCTACTATAAATGGATCACCTTTATGGTTTTTCACTCCAAAAACTGGATATAAGCTAAGGGATAAAATGTACGTTGGTGGAGGAATTTTTTTAATTGGTGTTGGGTTTGATGACAATATTGCTTCTTTAGCTTATGGTCTTTTTACTTATGGCAACAAAAATAGTAATATAACAGTAGCTACTGGTTACGGGTTTATTGGAGGGGAAAAAACCACATTTGCACCAATAATGGTGAATTGTACCTATCGAATAAACAATGTAATATCTCTTCTATCTGAAAACTATATTTTTTCAGATTTGAATGCAAATATAAATTATTTAGGCATACAAGGCTTCAGAGTTTTATCAAAAGCAAATGTATTTGATATTGGTTTAGTTATTTCACCCTCCTTATTAAATGGTTTTGTGCCTGCCCTACCTTTTGTTGGTTATGCTAAACGTTTTTAGTAATACCACATTAATAAGCTCTATATTACGATCTTAAAATTAGGCATCGTATTTGTTCACATTTATAATAAAATAATAAAATGAAGATTTTTTTGATTGCTCTTTTTAACTTTTTATTTATTATAAATTTATTTGCCCAAAATAAACAAAACGAAACTATTGATAGATGCCAAACAATGCAAGCTTTGCAAAGCCAGCTAGATCTCAATAAAGTATATCGTTCTTATTATAATTCTGTATATAATTCTAATTACAACAGAACTGCAAAAAGAGCTCCTCTTAAACCTGTTGTTGTGCCAGTTGCCTTTCACTTTTCAGCAGATGTGATTAGTTGTGCACAGCAAAGTTGTTTGATAGATGAGGTAGAAGATCAGCTTAACTACTTAAATGAAGCTTTTGGTGATAACAGCACCAGTAATTTAATTCAAAATTGTACTGTTGCTTATGAAGACAGCAATGGCAATAGTGTTGTTTCTACAGGTACAAACATTAGTTTTTGTTATGCAACCCCGCCAGCCGGTAATGGTCAAGAGTTAGATCCCTATTGTGATCCGCCAATAACAATAGGTTCTTTCGACGGTGGTAAGTTTGCTAAAGGTGGAACCGGAGCACCAGGATGGGACAACATTTTAAATATTTTTATTATTAGCGATAACTGTTTAGGTGTTGCTGATGGCATACCTGGTAAAGCAATTGCAGATGGAGTTACCGTATGCGCAACTGCATTTGGTGGTATTGATGGTACTACCTGTAACTTAGGTACTGACCCCTATTTTGGTTTGGGGAAAACATTGGTACACGAAATTGGCCATTATTTTGGTCTCTTTCATACTTTTCAAGGAGCTTGTGACGACGAGCCAAATAGCCCCGGACCATATAATGTTGACGATACACCGCCTATAGCTGCCGAAACAAGTGGCTGCCCTATAGGCTGCAATACAAGTTGTGGCGATGTTGTTGCTTCTGCAAATTTTATGGATTATGCTGATGATGCTTGTATGGGTTTATTTAGTATAGACCAGGCTTTAGTAATGAATTATTGGGCAAACACTCTATTTGGAGCATCACAATTTAATTGTAATGATAAAAAAACATTAACTGCATTAAATAGTGTTTGTAATAATAATAATTGCACCATTATTTGTCCTTCAATAGTTAACAGCCAAATTGATATTGTTGAACAGTATTGTGGTGCTGTAAGCAACTTATCTTTCCCAAACCCTAAAGCATTTGGCCTCAGTTTAAATGCAGATAGTAACGGTGAAGTTTTCACCTGGTCTGTTAATAATTACCTTAGCCAAGGTGGTACAATTGTAAACACACCTTTTGATTTAAATACTACAGATTGTACAGTAACTGAGCAAACTTATTATTTAAATATTGAATGTTATAACAATGCTAATGCCGCAGTATTAAGCGGTGGAACTTTTAAAATAGAGGCTTATCCTGCACCTATTAATAATTTAAGTGCCTTAGTTAACATTACAAACGAAAATACTTGTGGCGAACCACAAATAAGCCCAATAACTGGCTGTGAAGACTATATATCAATTACGGCAGCTACTACCAACCCATCATTTCCAATAAACTCAATCAATAGTAGTGTAGCTAAATACACAATAAATTTTATTTCAAACCCCAATGGGCCTAATTGTTGTGATATACCTGACTTAGAGGGAGAGTTATTAGAAAATGGCGATTTTGAGCTTGGAGCTATAAATTGGATTGAAACAGAAGAAGCACCTCCTGGAACGCTCTCTTCTTCACTTTATGGTATTATTGGTACATCCTTTGGTACATCTTTTAACTTAAATGGATCAAGCGATGCTTGGTTTGGTGGTTTTGGTAACAACACATTATTATCTCTTGAACAAAATATTGATATTCCTCCATGCGGTGCTTTAAGCTTATTATTCGATTACAAAACAGATGGTTGTACAAGTACCAACGATATTATATTTTCTATTTTAATAAACAATGTAAACATAGCTACTTTAAATTGTGATGATGCTACCAATGGAAATATAGTAACCTACGGGCCAATTGATATACCTAATAACTATTTGGGAAATGTAACAATACGTTTGGAAGCCCTTGAAGAAGGAATTAACTCCTACACTAATTTTTTGTTGGATAATATATCTCTTATAGCAAAAGATTGCCCGGAAGCGCTTTCCTGCAATGAAGAGATAAGTACAAATTATAATTGCACAAATACGACCTGCGATTTTTCTTTAAACTTAACAGGCAGCACCAATACTACGGAGGTTTTTCGAGTTGAAAAAAATATAATTTCAACAGCAATTATAAATGCAAATGTAAGCTATTTAGCGGGTGAACTTATTACTTTAAATAGTGGTTTTAATGCAGGTAAAAACTTTGATTTTGTTGCCAAAATAGAAAATTGCAATTAACTTGAAGTGCTTAAATTGTAATTTTATTTGATAAATTGGAATAGTTATATCAACGGTTTTGAAGCCTATTTAAAATTAGAAAAAGGCTTAGCATTTAACTCTATTGCCGCTTATAAGCAAGATATTTTAAAACTGGTTGAATTTTTAAATGTACACAAAAATGAAAAAACACCACTGCAGTTAGAAGCAAAAGATGTAAGTAATTTTATTACATATTTAAATCAGTTGGGTATTCATCAACGGTCGCAAGCCAGAGCAATATCTGGTTTACGCACCTTTTTTAAGTATTTGTTGTTAGAATCACTTATAGAAATTAGTCCTTTAGAAACTATTGAAAACCCGAAAGTACCAAGCCATTTACCCAACTTTTTAAGTATAAAAGAAATTGAAGAAATTTTAGCTCTAATAGATATGAGTAAGGCCGACGGGCAGCGAAACCGAGCAATTTTTGAAACCTTGTATGGATGCGGATTAAGAGTTTCTGAATTGATTAATTTGAAAATAAGCAATTTATATCTTAAAGAAAATTTTATAAAAATTATTGGAAAAGGCAACAAAGAGCGTTTAGTACCAATAAATACTGAAGCCTTAAAATTTATTATTGACTATAAAAACTATATTAGAAACCATATTACTATTCAAAAAGGAGAAGAAGATCTGCTATTTTTAAGTCGGAGAGGTAAAAGACTTAGCCGCCAATATATTTTTATAACCTTACAAAAATTAGTGTTAAAAGCAGGTATTCAAAAAAAAATTAGCCCACATACTTTTAGGCACTCCTTTGCCACCCACCTTGTTGAACGTGGCGCAAGTTTAAGTGCAGTACAAGCAATGTTGGGCCACCAAAGTATAACCACCACCGAAATTTACACACACTTAGATAGAAAATTTTTAAAAAAAACTATTGAACAGTATCATCCAAGATATAAAAAACGCAACTAAATATTTATCGGTTTGCCAAAAGTAAAAAAGCAAATTTTACCCCAATTTATGCCGAAACCAAAAAATATGGATTCAGTAAATTTTCTTTATTGTATAAAAGTGGAGTCATTTCAGGATGTCGCAAAACTTTACCACCTGCCGCTTCTACAACTGCTTGTCCGGCGGCAGTATCCCACTCCATAGTTGGTGCAAAACGTGGATAGAAATGAGCTAAACCCTGCGCTACTTTACATAATTTTAAAGAACTTCCGGCTGCAATAAATTCTACGTTTTTAAACTTTTGTTTTTGTTCTTCAACAAACTGTTCTGTCTCTTCATTCATATGCGAACGACTGCCCATAATTACAACTGTATCTCCTTCTGGCTTTTGTGCACTTATACTGGTTGCTATATTGTCACCTCTTTTATACCATGCTTTACCATTAGGTTCAGCGTAATAAAACTCTTCAGTTACTGGTACATAAACTACTCCACCCTCTAATTTTCCATTATTTACTAAAGCAATATTTACAGTAAACTCATCATTTCTCTTCAAAAATTCTTTAGTACCGTCCAAAGGGTCTACAATCCAACAATAAGTCCAATCTTTACGGTCGGCATATTCAATAGTTTTATTTTCTTCCGAAATAATAGGAATATCTAAATCCAAATTTTTTAAGCCAGCAATAATTACATCATTAGCAGCTTTGTCGGCAGCAGTTAGCGGGCTTTTATCATCTTTGTACTCTACCTTAAAATCTGTACGGTAAATTTTCATTATAGCTTCACCAGCCTCTTCTGCAATTTCTAATACTTTACTAAAATCTAAATTTTCTATCATCAGTTACTTATTTTTTCTTTTTAAGATGCTTTAGCTAATTGGTCGTAATTTTTAAAACACTTTATTAAACTATGTTGCCAAAAAGGGATGCTTATACCGTATTGTTTCACAATTTTTTCTGTTGAAAGCACACTATAAGCAGGTCGTTTTGCAGGGGTTGGGTATTTTACCGTTGGTATTGGATTAATTGTGCAATTAAAATTTCCCAATTCCATTATTGATTTTGCAAAATTGAACCAACTTATTTTACCAGCATTAGCATAGTGCAGTATTTCTGTTTGGTTAAGTGTTTTTACTTGTGGTAATATTTGTAAAATAGCATAAGCCAAATCTTTTGCATAAGTTGGGTTGCCAATTTGATCGTTTACAACATTTAATGCTGCTTTCTCGTTTCCTAAACGGCACATTGTTTTAAAAAAATTATTACCGTATTCAGAATATACCCAGGCGGTTCTAATTATTACAGCTGGAATATTATTGTTTACCAAACTTTGTTCGCCAAACGCTTTCGATCGGCCATAAGCACCAATTGGTTCAACTTCATTGGTAGTGCGGTAAGGCTGAGTGGCTTGTCCATCAAAAACATAATCAGTAGAAATATGAATTAATTTTGTGCTGTTTTGTTGGCAAATAACCCCTAAGCTTGCAACCGCTAAATGATTAATTTTGTCAGCCAAATCCATTTCTTCTTCAGCTTTGTCAACCGCAGTATATGCAGCACAGTTTATGCAAAATTTAGGTTGATGTGCTTTAAAGAAATCCTTAATTACTGTACCATTTGTAATATCTAAATTTGCTTTTGTTGTAAAAATGAAATTATAATTAGGAAACAAAGGTGCTACATCTTTTATACATTGCCCTAATTGTCCATTTGCTCCTGTTATTAAAATATTATCTAACCTCATACACAAAGTTTTTTTTACAATTTTCAAAGCCTGGGCCTTCTTTGTCTTTTTGTGATAATTGCACCAAAGCTTGCGGTACTTTCCAATCAATATTTAAAGTTGAATCTAAAGGATGAATACCTCTTTCGTCGGCCTTACTATAAAAACCATCACACTTATATTGAAAATCTGCAATTTTACTAATTACCGAATAGCCGTGAGCAAAGCCTTTAGGCACCAAAAGTTGCAATTTATTTTCAGCACTTAATTCTATACTAAAAGATTGGCCATAAGTTGGAGAGCCTTTACGTAAATCGACCACCGCATCAATTACTTTGCCTTGCGTAACTCTAACCAGTTTTGCTTGTGCATTTGGATTTAGTTGATAATGTAGGCCACGCACCACGCCATATTGCGAACGTGCGTGATTATCTTGCACCCAATTATAATTTAATTGTTGGTTTTGATGTTTTTTCAAATTCCAACTTTCAAAAAAGAAACCTCTCTCATCTTCAAAAACAGAAGGTTTTAATATTAATAAGCCAGGAAATGCTGTAACTTCAAACTCCATTTATCTATTCATTTTTTAAAGCATCTTTTACAATTTTATTTAATACAACAACTATTACTGAAAAAAAGAATGTAAGTACTAATACTGCAAAAATAATTAAAGGATAGTTGGTTTTATTTTCTTTTAAAGGAAAAACTGGCCGATCAATTAACTGCAATATTGGAGTTTGGTTAATTAAATTAAATTTTGCCAATTCTAAGTTTTTAACCGATTCAATATAAGCTACATTTAAAGCTTCTAATTCATTGGTTTTTCGTAGCTGATTTAAGCGGCCTTCATTTTTTACTTTAAATACATTTTTATCACTCAAAATTGCCCACTCCGCTTCTGCTCGCCTAAGTGCATTTTGTAGCGAATCGTTATAATATTTTACAATGTCGAAAGTTTCACGTTGTTTTTGATTGCTTTTAGAAATGTAATATTCAGATAAAGTTTCGTATAAATTATCTAAATATATTTTTGCAAAGGGCTCTGAAATTGATTTGTAATTAACCTCTACAATACCATTATCTGATGTGCCGGCAGTTAAATGATGTTCGGTAATTTCTTTATAAATGTCTTGTATAATTTTATTTTCTTCAACAGTAAAATTTTCATCAGCTTTTGTTTTAAAAACAATGTTTTGCAATGCTGGTTTTCCATCGTACCAGGCTTTTGCATTAAATTCTTTTATAAAATGATTAACTAATAAATCAGTTTTTTTGTTGATAGTGTCAGTTTTAAACAAGGCGCTACTTATTATTAGTCTAGTAAAAAGCAGTTCAATAATTTTGTCTGCATCAACTCCTTCCGAACCGCCCGACATACCAAATTGCCCCATAATTTGCATTAATGGAGCGTAGCGATTACCTTTCTCTTGGTTGGTCATTAGGGTTAACTTTGCGGTGTAGGTATTTTTTCTAATAGAAATATACCAAGCAGCTAATGCACCAAATAAAATTAAAAAGAAAAAGAAAATGTACCACTTTCTAAAAAGCTCCTTTACATAATCCAAAATGGTAACGACTGAATTTTTCAGCTGTTCATTTTGCTCTGTCGCTATGCTTTTTTGTTTTTTGATAGACTCTATTTTTTATTAGTTACCGTTAGAAAGTGCCTGTTGTAATAATATAACCAAAGTTAAAACAGGTATTGCAGCTGCGGTTACGGCTTCAAAGTTAAATGGTTGGCGATTTTCTCTGCGTTTTCTATATTCTTGTTTTTTACGATCTTTTAAATCTACAAAAATGCTTCCGCCTTTTTCTACTGCCGGATATTGTTTAAACAACAAATAGTTTTGTGTTTTTAGCACCGCTCCATTAGCTTGTGTTACTAAAGTAGATGCTTTTTTAGCATCATCATCAAAACTTGCAGTATATTTATTAATATAATATTTTGCATTTTTACCACGTTCCCAAGGCACGTTAATTTGTTTTAGCGTATCAATTCCTGGAAAATTAATTGCACCTGAAATAGTTACAAAATCTTTTATTTTTGGAATATAGATAGAGTCGCCATTAGTTAAAATATAATCATACCTAAGTAAATCTGCTTCGTTTCTACTCGTACCAATTTTATGTAATTCTAAAATTACGCGGCCTAAACTGTCTTCACTTCTATATAAAGAAGCGCCATCTTCAAAAGCATATTGTGTTAAGCCACCTGCCCGGCGAATTAAAGCAGTAATTCGCTCATTTTTATTAACTAATGAATATTCGCCAGGATAAACTACTTCGCCATAAATTTTTACATTTTGTTGCAATTCAAAATTGGGTGAAGTGCGCACAAAAATATGATCGTAAGGTTTTAATACAAACTTTTCAGAGCCATCTGGTAAACTTAAATCGTGGCTAATTTCAATTTTACTTATTACAACACGCGATGCGTTAACACCATCTTTCAAAATAAACTGCCCAGGATCATCTTGAAAATTTAAAACTCTTGAAACTTCTATTCGGTTATTGGCTGCTTCTTCTTTTAAACCACCAGCATAAAAAAGTAAATCTTTTAAGGTTAAACCTTCTGCAAAAGCATACCTATCTGGCACGTGAACCGCACCAGAAATGTTGACATGAAAATTTTGCTTAAAGTTTTCTTTGTTTAAAATTTGAAGGGTATCTAAATCATTCAATAAAATATTTTGTTTTGATTTTGGGTTTTTAAGTACTTCTTTTACATTAAAAGTACTTACTTTATTTTTTAAATTTTCTCCACGGCTAAATACATAAGCACGTGCTACATACGCTTCTGGCAAAACACCATTGGCACGCATTAGCAAATCAGATACTCGTTCTCCTTTGCTCAATTGATAGCGACCTGGTATATTTACAGCTCCTTCTACTTGTACATAGTTGCGCAATATTTCGGGCAATTTGTAAATAAAAACGCTGTCACCATCTTCTACTTCAAACTTAGCTTCCTTATTTAAAAGTGCTTCATAGTTTACTGTTAATAAAACTTCTTCACTATTTTCTACTCGCTTAATAGCAATTGCTTTGGTATGTGCCAATGGTTTTAAACCCCCTGCATAATCCAATAAATCAAGTAAGGTCTCTCCTTCTAACATTTCGTAAGTAAAGGGTCGTTTTACTTGCCCTTCTACTGCTACCAAATTTTTTAACGTAGGCACAACCACATAATCATTTTCTTCTAAAAAGAAATCTTGCTTACTATCTGGCTTTGTAAGATATTTGTATAAATCGAATGTTTTTACGGTTTCTCCATTGCGCTTTATAAAAATGCTACGCAGCGAACCCATATTGTTAGGACCTTCAATTGCTACCAAGGCATTGTATACTGAGTTAATGCCTGGAAATGTGTAAGTACCTGGGTTAAATAACTCTCCCACTATATTTACATTTACCACTCTTGAATAGTTGAGTGTAATATTTAAACTGGATTTATTTAAATCGAAAGAACTACTGTATTTTTTCTTAATTAATTCCTTTGCTTCTTTAAAAGCTAAGCCTCTTAGGTTAATACGGCCAACTAATTTAGGGTCAATACCACCTAATTCGTCAATTACAAAACTTCTACTATAATCTACCTCACCCCAAATAGCAATGTTTAATTCATCGCCTGTGCTTAGTGTGTAATTTTCGGGTATTCTGGTTTTTACTTCGTCATCAAAAAGTTTTAGCATACTTTTTCTAAAAAAAGCCTGGCCATAAACCGATTCTTCAGGTAAGCTTAATGCTTTTTTTATGAGCATTTTTTGCTGCAAATCAATTAATTCTTCAACATCTTTTAACGAAACGCTGTCTTTTATACCAAGTTCTTTTTTCTTTAGCTTATCATACATTTGTTGAATTTGAACTAAGCTATCTTTCTGTAATTGCAGGCTGGTAATTTGCTTAATCACTTCATCGGGCACTCCAATTTTTTTTAATTGATCTGGACTTAGCAATAATTTTTGCTCTATGCCTAAGCTATCTTCTGACAGTTGCATTTGCTCTTCTAAAAAGCTATCATAATCATTGGTGTTGAATAATTGCTTTTTGTATTGATCTAATAACTTTTCTTTTTCACTTTTATCTGTACCAAAGCTATAATTATTTTGTGCAGAAATACTGTTATTTATTAGAAATAAAAAAGCTAATAATAAGCCATTAAACTTAATTGTATGTTGAATATGAAATCTATTTTTCACAGCAGACAAAAATACAGTTTAAATTGGGTATTTTTATGAATTAAACTTTATTAAAGCTTGAATTTAGTAGAAGAAATTTAATTGATAGGTAAAATTTAATGTACGTAATGAAGTTTAGCATCTTTCTTTATATTAATATGAATAAATATATATATATATCATTCAATGCCAAATTGACCTTAAAATGTAACACAAATTTAGTTTTAATGTTGGTAATATTTTCGTTCTGGTTATCGGCATCTTCATTTAAATAGTAAGTTTCATTTACTGTATCTTAGCCATCACAAGCCAAAGTTGAGTAAGGCACATTAAATATATCGTTATAAGAAACAAAAGCTCTGATAAGTAATTTAACCGTGACATTACCTTCTGTTAATACTTTATATCGGTATTAAACAAATTGAGTTGTTCGGTATTGTTAGCAGTTTCAACAAAGCGTTCTAATCTGTTGCCAAAAATCAGCTTTCTCATTTGTTCCAGCTGAAATTTGAGCTGTACATTTTCTGCTTTTAAAGCTTTATTTTCTGCAAATACGGTTGATGGCATTACAGCATAAATATAAGAAATTGATAATATACTACCAAAATTAAATTTGAGAAAATTGAGTAGTTGGTTAGGTGCTTACGAAAATTTATTTGTGGTTACGAGGGATGAGACTGGGCTAAATGATTGATGGAATAGGTTTTAAAAAAAATAGGGATGTCGTTTTTTAAAGCGAAACAGTAAAGCTTGTGAAGATTCAATTCTGCTTTTTAAGATAGCACCTTTATGCTAACTCAGCCCGCCACTTACCATAATGCGAAAATGTGTCAATCAGGGCTAATTCAAAAAATTCGTTCCATTTCGTTAATTGTTTTTTATGCACTTTTGTGCATTAAGTTAAAAAAAGCTATCTTTACAACAAGCTTTAGGGGTGCGCTTTATGCAGCTGAGATCATACCCTTAGTACCTGATACA
>ENA-ORXT01001205-ORXT01001205.1-marine-metagenome-genome-assembly--contig:-NODE-1205-length-35915-cov-30.565712_pt1 | contig 35915 bp, 26 predicted proteins | sample MGYA00237868_ERZ511482 | MGnify/ENA metagenome assembly ERZ511482 | reverse complement strand
ACGAGATCTTCTACGAAGTCCCAGAACTTACTGGTAAGCCTTTCAAAAAATATATATGGAAGCAAGTCGCCAGATGGTGTATTCCCAAAACTGATCTTTGCTACACCGTCAATAATTCTCTCAAGAAACATTACGAAAAGAATTATTCTACCATATTCTCAGTAATCAGAAATGTACCCGATGTCACCACTCAAAAAATAGTAGCAGTAAGCAATAATAAGACTATGGTCTACCTCGGTGCAGTCAACAAAGGCAGAGGTGTTGAGATTGCGATCCAATCATTACAACAATTAATAGATTATAAGTTAGTCATCATTGGAGAAGGTGATGAATATGAGCAGATGATCGCATTAGCGGACTCTCTTAATATTTCTGATAGGGTAGACTTCAGAGGTTATACAACTCCTAATAAGATATTCTCCATACTTTCAGAATGCAGTATAGGCCTCAATGTCCTTGTTGCAGAAAGCGAAAACTATCGGCTTTCATTAGCTAATAAATTCTTCGATTACATGCATGCAGGCTTACCTTCTGTTAATATGCGATATCCAGAGTATGAGAGTGTTTTGGAAGAGCATGAGGTGGGTGTGATGATTGATGAATATGAGGTGGATGGGCTAGTGGAGGCTATAGCTCGGCTTGAGGATGCTGTGTTATTTGAGGAACTTGCAGAAAATACTATTAAGTATCGAGGTTTTTATACATGGGGTAGGGAAAAAGTGGGGTTAGTGGGGGTGTATGTAAGGTTACTGACCCAATCCTAACTTAATGCCTATCCTCGCTTGAGTAAGTCGGGAGTTAAAGGAGAAAGAATAAGTCATAAATTAGAACTCATGAGTCGTTTATCAGATAATCAAATCTGTATAAGAGATATATATGGTAAAAGAATATATGTGATTTTCAATGTTATCAGTAAAAGCTTTATAAGAATTTCTGAAAGTTATCTATTAATCCAACTTATTGGAGATGATTTTATCTTAGCTCGTTCTATGGAATTTAAAAAGAGGGTTCTATTGAATAAACAATACAAAGTTTTAAAAAGTTTTGATCGATCAATGACAGAATATACGAATTATATGACAGCTTTTAATTTACCCATAGATATAGAGTGGAATAGAAATGCAAGCCCATCTGACTTTAAGGATTTCTTTATTCGGGCTTATGACTTATTGACTGATGATCTGATATGGGAGCATTCAATAGATGGTAGAGTATGCGAGAATACAAGTGTAGATGACTACTTCATCTTTGGCACAACATCTAATGAGCATATCCAGTCAGAAGTATCTCACTCTTTGTACTGTATTAATATTTCCAGTGGAGAGATACTCTGGGTAAAACAAAATTTTAATGTGTATAACCTACTGCTCGAAAATTCAGATACCATCATAGTACAATCTGAACACAAGACCTAAAGGATAAATATAGCAACTAGAGAGATACTATTGTCCAAAGAAATAATGATAGGAGAATACAACAGTAATATAAGTCCTCGCTATGTAGATGATGCTGGGATAGTATTCAGAGTGATGAGTAACAATATGGCTGACAATAGATTTGGTAGATTGAGCAAGGAGACTTTTGATATTGAGTGGATGTATTATTACGAGATAGAAGGCAATAAGAATTTGTTCTTACATGATATGATACTATTAGAAGATGGCCGATACTTTATAAAAAATGGTCTACAGGGACATGAAAGATTATTCATTTTTGATCCAGATGATCCAGAGAATATACCTTATAGAGGTATCAGTAACGGAGAGGTTACAGGCTACAGTAATTTAAATTAGCTTGGTAAGTACATATACCTTAGCATAAGCACCGATAATAAATTTAGTTTATCTTTAAAGTAACAACGTATTTATATTCTTCATTTTTAATAATTGTAATCGATTGATTAATAAAGACTTATTAGATAGAATTACAGTAGATCCCAATGTCTGTCATGGCAAACCGTGCATAAGAGGTCTGCGATATCCTGTGGAACATGTCTTAGGGTACTTAGCATCAGGTATGACTAATAATCAGATATTGAGTGATTTTGAAGACTTAGAATTGGAAGACCTCCAAGCCTGTTTGCTATTTGCTGCTGAGTTAAGCAAAGTCAAAACAATAAGTAAACTGGTAGCGTGAAATTCTTAGTCGATGCACAATTGTCCAGAAAGATTGCTTCTTTCCTTATAGAGAATGATCACGACGCAATCCATACCTTAGACTTGCCAAATAAAAATGCGACTTCAGATTTAGAAATTAATAAAATTTCAATTTCAGAGCAGAGAATAGTTATCTCGAAGGATGTAGATTTCTATAATCGTTATCTTACAAAATTAGAACCCTATAAATTGTTGTACGTAAATACTGGTAATTTAAGTACCAAGGCTTTGATAGATTTAATTGATAAAAATATTGAGAATATTATTGAACAGATAGAATACAACTCTGTAGTGGAAATTACAAAAGAATCATTGATTACAATTTTATAATCGTTGAAATTAATAAAGTTGTCGTTGTCGGCGGGGACGTCGACATACAAGGCATAACCCAATCCTGACCTTTTCCTCAAGAAGGAAAGGCAAATCACCAGTGTTCTTGCGAACACATAATACAATCACTAACGCCACGCAAGTGGCAAGAATTCATCCTTCCATTTTTAGGGAAGGAAAGAGGATGGGTAAGTACTCTCGTTATCTGAAGTTTGTTACTTCAGATTTATATTCTTAATACTTTGAATTTGCAAAACTTTTATGATCGAAGGAGTTTTTTAATGCGGTGTATGGTGAAATAATCCCATTAAGAAAGATTCTCTGATCCTGACGTTATTCGAAGAGCTTGCGGGGAATACTATTATGTATCGAGAGCTTTATGTATACGACAGGTAGAAGGTGATTTACCCAATCCTAACCTTTCCCTCAAGAAGGAAAGGCAAATCAACAGTGTTCTTACAAACACATAATACAATCACTAACGCCACGGAAGTGGCATACATTCATCCTTCCATTTTGAGGGAAGGAAAGAGGATGGGTAAGTACTGCTTTAAAACAAGAAAACTGAAACATCAGTTTCGGAGGAGTACGTCTACTTCAATAACTCCCTCTTCCCAGCTAAATCTAAAAAGAATGCATACTCCAATGCCGTCTCACGATACCGCTCAAATCTTCCAGATTTACCACCATGCCCAGTACTCATCTCAGTGTGTAAGAGTAATGGATTATCATCCGTCTTATATTCTCTCAGTTTTGCTACCCATTTGGCTGGCTCCCAGTATTGTACTTGACTGTCGTGGTATCCGGTAGTGACAAGTAGGGCAGGGTAATCCTGCTTTTTGATATTATCGTAAGGCGAATAAGACTTCATATAGTCGTAATATTCTTTATCATTCGGGTTACCCCATTCGTCATACTCTCCAGTTGTAAGAGGGATAGTCTCATCGAGCATAGTTGTAACGACATCTACGAACGGTACTGCTGCGATACCACCTTTCCAGATATCTGGCTTCATATTAATGACGGCGCCTATAAGGAGACCGCCAGCGCTACCGCCCATGCAGAATTGATTGTCGGCACTTGTGTAATTATTATCGATAAGGTATTGCCCACAATCTATGAAGTCATTGAAGGTATTCATTTTATTGAATTTCTTGCCATCTTCATACCAGAGTCTACCCATCTCCTGTCCTCCACGTATGTGTGCTATCGCGTAAGCGAATCCTCTATCCAGTAAGCTCAATCTTACTGAGCTGAAGTATGGATCCATGCTATATCCATATGAGCCATATGCGTAGAGTAGCAGCGGTTGCTTGCCATCTTTTTTAAAGCCATTTTTGTATACAATACTTACTGGTACTTCTACGCCATCTCTTGCAGGCACCATGATCCGTTCTGAAGTATAATTGTTAGGATTAAAGTCACCGACGACTTCGTTTCTTTTCTTCAGTTCTAATGTCTTAGTCGATATGTTGTAGTCATAGACAGTGCCGGGTGTCGTCATAGAAGTAAAATTTAATCTGACGATATCGGTATCCATTTCAGGATTAGTAGATGTCGAAGCTGTGTACGCATCCTCACCAAAATCTATGTAGTGCCCAGAAGTAATGTTATCCCACGGTATCACTTCTACTTTCGTCATACCCTCATTTCTCTTATTTACAACAAGATAATCTTTGAATACTTCAAGCCCTGTAATGAAGTTATCCTTAGAGTGAGGTATGAAGTCTTTCCAGTTTTCTTTTGTTGTTTTGTCTTCAGGTGTCACCATAACTTTGAAGTTGGTAGCCCCATCTTTATTGGTTACCATATACCATTTGCCATCGTGGTGATTGATATCGTGCTCTAAGTTTCTTTCTCTCGCTTGGAATAACTTGAATGTGCCGTTGGGATCATTGGCATCTAATATCCTGTACTCGTTAGATACCGTAGCATAAGAACCTATGACGATGTATTTCTGTGATTTCGTTTTATATACGTAGCATGAGAATGTCTCTTCACTTTCGTGAAAAACTTCGACATCTTGCTCACTTGGCGTACCCATGGTATGACGGAATATCTTGTAAGCTCTTAAGGCATCGTCCTTTCTTGTGTAGTAAAGTGTTTTGTTATCATTAGCCCATACACTGCCTCCAGTTGTATTTTCTATGACATCAGCGTAATACTTTCCAGTTTCAAGATTTTTGAACTTGATGTTGTACTTCCTTCTTGATAAAGTATCCTCGCCATAAGCCAATATCTTGTTGTCAGGAGTTATGTTAAGACCAGTAGCTTGATAATAGTCATATGGCTTAGCAAGAACATTAGCATCTATCATGAGCTCATCCTTTCCTTTCAGATTGCTCTTTCTTCTTGAGTAGATAGGGTATTCTTTACCTTCTTCAAATCTTGTAAGGTAGTAGTAACCGTTCTTCTTATAAGGTACGGATTCGTCATTTTGCTTGATTCTACCTGTTATCTCTTGGAATAGGTCCTCCTGGAGATCTTGCAGGTCTTCAGTCATCTTCGATGTGTAGTCATTTTCAGCATTGAGATAATCTAATACCTCCTGAGTCTGGGTATCTGGAATTTTTGCGGCCTTTTGCTCATCTGTGAGCTTCATCCAATAGTAATTATCTACTCTATCGTCGCCATGTTTTGATAATATCTTCTCTTCTACCTTAGGAGTAGGAGGGGTCACTTCTTCTATATTTTTCATTGTCGTATGTGTATTATCTTGATTTTCAGTGTTATTATTTACACACTGCGAAAATAGCAATACACTCATTAAAGTGCTTAAACAAAGTACTAACTGTTTCATAGACTGGATGTTGAAAATTAATTAATAACTATAGCGTTCATTAAATTTAGTCATATAAATAGAAAAATTATATTTGTCTCCTCGTGAAGTTAAAAAGCCTACATATAAAAGGATTCAAGAGTTTCGCTAACGATACTACAATCCATTTCCGTGAAGAGATAACTGGTGTCGTCGGACCTAATGGTTCTGGTAAGTCCAATATTATTGATGCCATTCGATGGGTTCTTGGAGAACAAAAGAGTAAAGGTCTCCGTCTCGATAAAATGATCGATGTTATTTTTAACGGAACTAAGAATAAGAAGAAAGCCAGCTTGGCTCAAGTGTCTCTTACATTTGAGAACTCTAACAAGCTCATACCTATAGAGTTCGAAGAAGTAAAGGTCACTCGTATGCTATACGATACCAATGAGAGCGAATATCGTATCAATGACGTACCATGCCGTCTTAAGGACATAACGAATCTATTCCTTAATACGGGGATAGGATCTAATAGTTATGCCATTATCGAATTAGGTATGGTTGATGATATCTTATTAGATAAAGATCATGCCCGTCGTAAGATGTTTGAGCAAGCGGCAGGGATCTCTAAGTATAAGATCAGAAAGCACGAGACACTTAATAAGCTTAAGAGTACGCAAGCTGACCTTGATAGGATAGAAGATATCTTATTTGAGTTAGAAGCTAATCTTAAGACACTTGAGCGACAAGCAAAGAGAACACAGAAGTACTATGACTTTAAGGCCGAGTACAAGGACTTAAGTATGAATAAGGCCTACATAGGCCAGAAAGAAGCCCTGGCTTCAGAAGCAGAATTAAAATCTCAGTTACTCGTATTCAATGAGAAGTATAATGAGACGACTAAGATCATACACGAATTAGAAGCCGACGTTGAAAAAAATAAGAAAGCTAATCTCGATAGCGAGCAAGCCCTTACAGCTAAGCAGAAAGAATACAATGAAGTCGTAGATGCACTCAGAACTAAAGAAAACGAATTAGAAATTAAGAAACAAAATCTTGATTTTATATTCCAGAATATCCAAAGATTTGAATCTAATAAGAAGCAGTTTATAGAAGCTTCAGCTGAGATAGCCGATGTAATCGTAGCTAAGAAAAAAGAGTTAGCAGAAAAGGAATCTCAGAAAGCCAAGCTCGATCTTGAACTAAAGGAATCCAAAGAAGACTTTGAACGTGTAGAAGTCGAAAGACAAAAAGTACAAGGAGAAAACAATACTGACGTTGACAGACTTAAAGAATTAGAGCAGCAGAAATTCGAGTTAGAAAAAGATATCATAGAACTCAAAAGTAAGTCTGATAACGCAGACCAGAATTCTATTGCGATTAACGATGACTTACTGAATTACCAATCACTGCAAAGTAATCTATCAACGCAGAGGGAAAGCATAGAAGTAGATCTAAAAGAAGCAACAGAAGAATACGACAAGCTAATAGATCAGTCTAATAATATAGAAAAAGAACGAGCTGAACTTACTGAGAAGTTAGCTGGTGAGAGCGATAAGCTTTCTAAATTAGAAAGACGTTATGATGCCTTATCAAGTGAGTATAACTTACTCAAAGATATGGTAGATAACTTCGAGGGATTTCCAGAATCAGCTAAGTTCTTAACCAAGGAATGGGACGAGCAAAGACCTATACTCTCTGATGTATTAGATTGTGATGCAGAGTACAGAGAAGCCATAGAATTATACTTAGAGCCCTACTTGGGTTACTTTTTATTAGATAATATCGATGAGGCTAAAGAGTCTATTAAGCTATTGCGTCAAGCGCAAAAAGGGAAGTCTCAGTTCTTTATACTATCAAGCTTCCAAGATACTAAGACACATGAGGTCAATCTAAGTCAACACGGCAGTGCTGCCATCAATGTGGTCAGAACGAAGCCTAAGTATGAGGCATTACTTCATCACTTGTTATATAATGTCGTATTAGTAGAAGATGATGGTGTCCTTGCTGAGATTATGCCAGATGATAATCTCACTTACTTATCTAAGAGCGGCCATGCTAATAGGTCTAAGTATACAGTAAGTGGTGGTTCTGTAGGCTTATTCGACGGTAAGAGAATCGGTCGTAAGAATGAGATAGAAAAACTAAAGACTCAAATCGAAACTATCGGTACAGACATAGAAGAACAGAAAGGGATTAATGCTGACATAAGCGATAAGTTATCTCGACTTAATCAGGAAGATATACAGTATGCAATTGTCCAAAAAAGAGATGTCAAAAATAATCTTGAGATCAAGAAGGCAGAGATCGGATCTAAGCATGGATCATTCTTATCTTCTATAACAGATCTTACAGCTCGATTGCAGATATTAGAATCAGGTAAAACTGAGGCTGCCACTGAGATAACAAATCTCACAGAAGAATTAAATATACTGACAACGGAGATAGATGCACAAAGTGCCATCGTCAATGATCAGACAGGACTATTGGATTCTATCACCAAGAACTATGGAGACATTAGTTCAAGATATAATGAAGCACAGCTTAACTCTGTCAAGTATCATAATGATATCGATAATATCAAAAAAGATATTCAGTTCAGAGAACAACAGATCACTGAGTATAATACCAAGATAGAAGAAGTAGAAAAAGAAGTTCTAAAAGCCAAAGAGGCAGATGTAGAATCCAATGCCTTAATAGAAGAGATTAATAAAGCGTTGTACGATCAGTACCAACTCAAAGAATCTAAGCAGTCAGAACTGACTACAACAGAGCAGAGTTTCTTTGCTAACAGAAATGAAATAAACGAAAAAGAAGAGCAACTTAAAAAACAAAATAAGGCTCTTCAGAATCAGCAGATAGAAATCAATCAGCATAAAGACAGACTCACAAGTGTAGAGTTCGAGTTACATTCTGTAAAAGAAAGATTGAAAATAGAATTCAATATCGATATCGTAGAGCTCACTGTAGATTTTGATACTGAAGACGAAGCTGCAGTGGAAGCACTCAATGAGCGTTATGCAAAAGTCAAAAAACGATTAGATAATTACGGTGAGATTAATCCGATGGCTGTCGAAGCTTACGATGAGATCAATGAGCGTTACATGTCTATGAAGACACAACGTGATGATATCCTCGAAGCAGAACAATCCCTCAAGCTGACTATCAAAGAAATAGATAACGATGCCACTGAGAAGTTCTTAGAAGCTTTCTACCTCGTTAAAGATAACTTCAAAGATGTATTCCGTAGCCTCTTCTCTGACGAGGATGATTGTGATCTTATCCTACTTAATGCCGAGACACCATTAGAGTCTCAAATAGAAATCGTCGCCAAGCCAAAAGGTAAAAAACCTAAGGTCTTATCTCAATTATCAGGAGGGGAAAAGACATTGACAGCGATAGCATTATTGTTCTCTTTATATCTACTTAAGCCTGCACCTTTCTGTATTTTTGATGAAGTCGATGCACCATTAGATGATGTCAATATTGTTAAGTTCTCAAATCTAATCAAGCGATTCTCAGGTAACTCACAGTTTATCGTCGTAACACACAATAAGTCTACGATGGCAGGGATGGATACACTCTATGGCGTATACATGCAAGAGCAAGGTGTATCAGGTATCTCACAAGTTGATTTCAGTGAGTATGACCACCAAGAGACTTATCAGACGGTTAATGTGTAAGAAGTAGAAATTCTTTTCATCCCGAGCAAGGAATGAGTCGAGGGATCTCCGTATTAAGTATATCAGAAAACTCCAATTGGAAAAGTAGGCTCATCGATATGAAGAGCTAATCCTATAATCCTTTCAATCCCTACGAAAGGCAGCAGGCTAATTCCGCCCTTTCCATAAGCTTGACATGAAATGTACCATATGAATAAAGCTGAAATTAGTAGCCACAAAAAAAAGAACCTAAGTTTTCACTTAAGTTCTTTATGTTGGTTTTAACAGTTGCTTATCTAACTTATAATTAAGCAATAGGTATATTTCAATAATGATGCCAGTCTTAGAGTAATCTTATTCCTACATTCATGAGGATACGACTTGGTCGAGAATCGAAGCTGTATCTTTCTCCAGAGATGGCGATGTGATCTCCAAATTTTGAGAAATTACTTTCATATTCTAAGCCGACATTAATTTTCCCCAAGTCGATTCCAGCACCTAATCTAGCACCAAATTTAGCTGTATCGAAGCGTTCATCATAGGAGTCGCTATCGTACAGATCTGAAGAACTGCTTAGATTCAGGTGGGCTACTGGTCCTGCATAGACATCTACTATGGCAATATTAACGCCTACTAAGACAGGAATATCAAGATTTAAAAATTTTTCATTGACGATATTATCTATAACGCCTCCATTATCACCATTGATGGTATAATCAACTGACGTGGAATTGAACATTAGTCGTGGTTCTAAGAATATGCCTCCTAAGTCAATTTTGGTATATATACCGCCTTGAAAACCTATATTTGCATCCTTGAACTTAACGCTCTGATTATCAGAGCTTATTATATCTTTAGGAGAATTTAAATCAAAGGTATGTATACCGAATTTTGCTCCAATTTGGATTTGAGCGTCAGCTTGGAACAATAGCAGAAAACAGGTTGATATAAGAATGACTAACTTTTTCATAGTTTAGATTTTAATGATTAAAATTGATTTAATTGGATCGATAAAGTAATATAACGATTTAAGCTATACAAAGTGTTTTACAAGAAAGCAATTATTTTAATATGATCATCAGGGATATAGAGTTTATAGGGAGTTTTGAGAGAGAAGAACAGTGTCCGACAACGGGATTGCCAGAATATGCATTTATTGGTAGATCTAATGTAGGTAAGTCTTCGCTTATAAACTTAATAACGGGAAGGAACGATTTAGCACGTATATCATCGACACCTGGTAAGACGCAGACATTTAATTATTTCCTTATCAATAATAGCTGGTATTTGGTAGATCTTCCTGGCTACGGTTATGCTAAGATTTCTAAGAAAGTAAGAGAGAAATGGCAGCGTAGTATGAACTACTTTTTGATGAAAAGGCAGCAAGTTTATTGTGTTTTCTCGCTTATAGATAGCCGGCACAGTCTTCAGAATGTAGATTTAAATTTTTTAAATTGGCTAGGCGAAAAAAACATTCCTTATTGCATAGTCTACACGAAAATAGATAAGGTTAAGGATAGCGAAATTGACAACCATATTGAAGTTATAGAGGCACAATTATTAAAACATTGGGAGTTTTTGCCTAAGACTTTCAGAACCAGTACAGTAAAACGGATAGGTGGTGAAGACATTTTAGATTTTATTGAAGAAATAAATAATAAATAGGCACTTTTACGATATGAGATTGGTCGATAGAGCCGAAAACTTGCCACATATTATCCCTGCATTAGAAGATTGGCCTATAGATCAATTTGCTAAGGATAGGGACGGATTTATATCAAGGCTTATAGGCTTTACATTAGATAGATTAAATAATTCTAATAATTCACCTTTAGAATTACTGACTAAGACTATATATCTGGAACAGAAGCGGTCCCGTAATAATCCATGGAAAGTAGATCCCTCTGATGAGAATGCCTATTGGAATTCATTATCCAAGGAGCTCGAAAAATCTAAAACTTCAGAGAACCCAGAAAGAGAACAGATTAAGATTCTTAAGAGAGTCGTACATAGATACTCAGAAGAGATTTTAGGTGATTTTAATCCTAAGACATTCAAGTTTGCAAGGAAGTTTTTGACCTCGCTATTTAAGCGTCTTTTAAATAATGGATGGGGTAGAAATCATAAGGGCATATGGGGCAATAAGAATGATGTAAGAAAGAAAATTAAGGTAGACGGTTGTGTTGATGAGATTAGAGAACTGTTCAATAAAGGGACAGTTGTAATTGTACCTACACACTACTCTAATCTTGATTCGCCACTCATAGGATATACCGTCGATATGAAGATAGGGATTCCAGCTTTTGCATACGGCGCTGGTCTTAATCTTTATGACTACGAATTGGTAGCTTACTTTATAAATAGATTAGGCGCTTATCGTGTAGATCGACGTAAGAAGAATCCTATATACTTAGAGACACTTAAGAGTATGGCGAGTCTCTCTCTCATAGAAGGGGTCAATCATATTTTTTTTCCAGGGGGGACGAGATCTCGTAGTGGAGCGATCGAGGATAAGCTCAAGTTGGGCTTATTGAATTCTGTCATCGATGCACAGCGATATTGTATTATTAATAATGTCTCGCAGAAAATATTTGTTGTACCTATGTCAGTGAGTTATCACTTTGTGTTAGAAGCGAAAGCGCTTGTAGATCAGCACTTAAGATCTGTCGGAAAAGAGAAGTATGCAAGATCCAAAAATAAAGGATCTAAAATTCGAGCATTTTTTAAGTTCTTCAGAGCACTACGCAAGAAAGATTCTGAGATATATGTATCTATAGGCAAGCCTATGGATGTGCTCGGTAATGAAGTCAATGTCGAAGGCGAGAGTTTTGACCACAGAGGACAACCTGTTGATGTTAAGAATTACTTTACTGCCGACGATGTCCTTAATGTCGACAATCAGAGAGAATCTATCTACACAAGAATTCTTGCGGAGAAGATATTAGAGTCATTTAAGAAAGAGAATGTTGTATTATCCAGTCATATTGTGGCATATGCTATGTTCTCTTGTATTGAGGATATGAATCCTGAGTCGGATTTATTTGAGATATTGAAGATACCGACTAAGGACATTAGAGTATCTATAGAAGATGTTAAGCGTAAGATACTATTCGCGATGTCTTATTTAGAGACCTTAGATAATAAGGCTAAATTTTCACCTATATTTGACAGTGGGGTAGATGCTATATTTGATGATGGACTTTCTCAAGTAGGCATATATCATAATAGCAAGCCAGTATACAAGATAGATAACAACAATCTATCAAGTGCTGACCTTAAGGTTCTGTATTATTATCATAATAAGTTAGAACACTACGAGATTACTAAGTAAGCATTCATAATAATAAGAGTCGGATTTATTAGATCTACATAAAAACATTTTGGCAGTAAACTACATAATATTTGATCTTGAAGCGACCTGTTGGTTAGGTAGACCACCTAAAGGGTATAACGAGATAATAGAGATAGGAGCGGTCAAGATTAATCAATATGGTGAGGAGACGGGACGATTTGAAAGATTCGTCAAGCCTACTGTTAATGTTAGATTATCAGGCTTCTGTAAGAAGCTTACATCTATAAGCCAAGAGCAAGTTAATTCGGCTCGTCCATTCCCACACGTATTTCAGGAGTTTATGGAATGGGCTGAAGCTTTCGAGACTGATTACTATCTCTGCTCATGGGGTAATAATGATATCAAAATATTCTTAAGTGATTGTGGCCTTCATAAACTGGACGAGAAACTATTAGACACCTACGACAATCTTAAGGCGCAGTACAACAGAATTAAAGGTCGCAATGTAAGTGGTACGCTTAAGAAAATAGTTATCAGGGAAGGATACGAATTTACAGGGAAGCAACATAGAGCCATCTCAGATGCTGAGAATCTGGCTAAGATATTCCTAAAGTACTTTGATGAGTGGATATTTATGTAGGCTCAGATTAGAGTCCTTAATAAATGCAAGATCAGAAATATTTATGAATTAACTTACTCTAATTAGAAATCAGAATAAGCTAATTCATAAAATTATTTTTTCTACTTCATCTACTTACTAACAACAAACTGCCAAGTAGATCTCTTATCCTCAGAACTGAGAATATAGACACCATTATCAAATCCTGAAATGTCAACTTTTTCATTTCCACTTTCCAGATTGACGTTCATCATTTCTTTTCCTAAGATATTGAATACTCTGTAGTTACCAGAAGTATTATCAGAATCTTTAACATTGATGGTGATGAAATCACTCGCTGGATTCGGCGATATAGATAAATTATTTTTGTCAATATTATCCGTAGATGACATTACTGAAGTTAAGTCGTACTTGTAAGCTTCAGATACACTGGTTGCAGGTCCGAAACCATATACTTCACCATTAAATAGATATACTTCATCATTAATCACAAATGATGCAGGTGCCCATCTTGATGTGCCAGGGTGTGGAGGTAGTTCGTTCCACTGATCTAATTCTGGATCATACTCCCAGAACTCTCCTTCTTCCATAGCCAAGTGATCCATACCTTCTCCACTTAGGACATAGCCTTTATCGTCCCATGCAAATTGTTGTCCAGCAACTCTTCCTTCTCCAGGTAATGAAGCTACTTCGTCCCATGTGTCAGTCGCTGGGTCATATCTAAACAATTCATTATATATACTTGCACCGTGACCTAAGCCAACATAAATAAAATCTCCCATACCAAACTGATATGGATGATGCCTCGGTGCACCGGGGAATCTTGCTCCTACCTCCCAAGTATCAGTAGCGATATCGTATATCCACCAGTCATCGAGATTACCGAACTGTCCACCTCCGAGGCCGACATATACTTTACCATTATGAGCAACTAAAGCTGGATGTGTTCTTTCATTACACGGACAACTTGCTAACTGATCCCAACCTGTCGCCGGATCGTATACCCATAAGTCATCATACGCAATATTACTCGCTCCAAATCCAAAATATGCCTTACCATCCCATGTATCACCTATAGCAAATCCTCTTGCAGCTCCAGGGAAATTATCAAGATCTGTAAATTCGTCAGTAACTGGATCATACTGCATAAATCTATTATTGAATTGTCCAGATATATTACCACCTGTTACCAAGTACCCTTTTCCATCTAATCCAAAACCATATGTGTGGTTAGTTATAAAGTTAGATGGTGGTGATGCCACTGGCACCCATTGTGCATTACTTGAATGTGTTATCATGCAAGACAGTAAAAGAATAGAAGAGAATAATTTTAGTAAATTTATTTTCATTAGAATACTTTTAAGTTTAGAATAATTTCCGTTCAAAGATTGAATATGGATATAATTATTGTTATTAATGGTAGCATAGGCTTAATAATCAACTGAAATGTCTGCAAAATATACATAGCCCTACATCTGATTTAATTTATAATGAGTACGACACACATTATATTAGTTCAGAATATTTGGACTATCTCAGTAATGTAATGGAGCCACTATCAGTGATTACCTTATCGTTCACTGTGTATTTTAGCCAATAGATGTATACGCCTTGAGATGCCTCTATGGAGTTATAGAAGCCATCCCACCTCATATTTGTATCTATAGTCTGATGTACTAAGTTACCCCATCTGTCATAGATTGATAGGTCATAATCACTTATTATACTCAGACATGGACTCATAATGCCAAGATCTAAATCATTAGGATTGTCACTATTGGGAGAGAAAGTATTGGGCATATATATCGGACAGCTATAATTGATCAGGATACTATCAGATTTAGTACAACCCTCTAAGTCGGTAAGTGTCAAGTATAGAGTATTGTTACTGGCATTTGGATATATTAATAGATCAGTGCAATCGATGCACGATACGAGGCTCTCAGGTGACCAAGCTACATTATAATCAGAATCGATATCAACGATTAGGTTGTAGTCTTCTACTAAGCTTATCTCAAGCGAGGATGGTATATCGTAATTATCTAAAGGTGGCTTAGTCATTACATCAATGATGAGTAGTGTATCGCATCCTGAAGAATTATTTAAGAAGAACGTATCCCTCTGGCTAGATGTATAGGTTTGTTGTGGAATTACTATAGTATCTCCGATACAAATCTCATACTCTTGTAGAATTTCTTCTGATGGTATTATATCGATCGTTACATTAATAGTAGAGTCACAATTATTGATATTCTGTAGTACGACTTCTCCAGTTTGATTGTTGATATCGAAGATCTCATTGCCTATCATTCTTTGATCTTCTCTGCATATACTTTCTGTATAATCTGTGACTACATTATCATAGAATATAAAGTCAATCGTTATGACTGAGTCACAGCCATTAGTGGCAGGTATCGTCTCTTCACCAGATGTATTATTCTCATCATAGATTATTCCATTAAGTTCAAGCGTATATCCATCACCTATGCATCCTACATGAGCTTGTAGAGAGCTGCTATTATTAAGCTCATCGATTATAGTTGTGATGATACTGTCACATAGATTAATCGTCAAGAGTGTATCAATGTAAACTCCTGATTCCATAACCATCTCACCATCTGGAAGAGTATGAACATCTCCAGGGCACAAGCTTATAACAACGGTGTTACTTTCTGATCCTGCTATAGCACAACCCAATGCAAATATATTAGCAATAAGCCTATCGTTATTATTACTTATGTTGTTGCCGGTAGTTACTTCTCCTGCACCTTCGCCACAGAATACACCGATGTCACCTATAATAATGTCATTAGTGGCATTGTCTAAGACAATAGTAGGTCTTCCGTTATTATCTATGCCTAAGGTTTCAAATTCTGTAGAAGGACCGTCTGTTATGACGCCTTGATAGCTTCCACCTTGATCAAAACGAGGGACAAATCCAAAGGGACCATTAAAGATAGATTCTCCAAGTGCATTACCATTAGAAGTATTAGGGTTTTCGTTGCGATTCTCAATCTGATAACCCCATACCGAAGCTTCTGCTTGGGTAGTAATGACTAAGTTAGTAGATTCCTTAAGTGACCAATTTCTAAGATTATTCAGAAGATTGTTAGATAGCGAAGTGATATCTCCACTAATATTATTAGAGTTAAGAGTATCTACTATAAAGTTGCCTGTAAATATAATGTCACATTGGCTATCTTCTAAGTATTGTACAGAAATATCCTCTGTCAATGCAAGTAGCTCAATAGGACACCTCACAACGCCTTGGTTTCCGAAATTATTAGCGTTCGTTAGTTTTAGAGCTAATCCATTTCTCATGAGCCTTCCATCTAGAGCATAACCGCAACCGTCAAAGCCTGCACAATATATTGCATCAGGAAGATAGCATATTGTAACAACAGTATCGTCACAATCCACCTGGCTGCTCAATGCAGTATGACCGAATAGAAAGATCAAAATCGCTAAAGTGGAAAAGTACTTTTTGTTCACTATTATATATTTCTTTAAGATGATAGGCTTTAGACAACAGCTGTCTTAAAGTCGGTATACAAAGATGATTATATTTATCTCTCTCAACGAGTTAATTGATTACGTAGGAAGACAATAACTAATAATTGATTGAATTTTAACATAATTTTAGCCTAATATGGCTTTCATATTATCTTCATTTCTATATCGAAGAATAGTAGATCTGATATGATATAAGTGCCGAACATTCTAAATAATTCTACTGTTCAACGATCAGATATGAAAGTACTACTCACAGGAGTCACAGGTTATATAGGTAAGCGATTACTGCCTGTACTTATTGATTATGGTTATGAGGTTGTCTGTTGTGTAAGAGACGTAGATAGATTTAATCCACCTAAATCTATAGAAAGTTTAATTGAGGTGATAGAAGTTGATCTATTAGATATGGCATCATTAGGTAAAATACCCAAAGATATTGATGGTGCATATTATCTCGTACACAGTATGAGTTCGAGTTTAGATTATATGAGCTTAGAGCAAAAGTGTGCAGAGAATTTCAGAACAGCACTAGCACAGACGGATGTCAGACATGTCATATATCTGAGTGGTATTATTAACGATGCTAATCTATCAGAACATCTTAATTCTCGACGTAATGTAGAAATAGAATTAGGCAAAGGCGCTTATAACTTCACAACATTAAGAGCTGGTATCATCATAGGGTCAGGGAGTGCCTCATTCGAGATAATAAGAGACTTGGTAGAGAAGTTACCCGTGATGATAGCTCCGAAGTGGCTTAAGACGAAGTGCCAGTCTATAGGTATAACCGATGTGTTGACTTTTTTATATCGATCATTATTTGAAGAAAAGACTTATAACAAGAGTTTTGACATCGGAGGTCCAGATATATTAACTTATAAAGAGATGCTATTAGAATTTGCAAGAGTGAGAAACCTTTCTCGTAAGATCTACATAGTCCCAGTTATGACGCCTAAGCTATCTTCATATTGGTTGTACTTTGTGACGTCTACATCCTATAAGTTAGCACAGTCGCTTGTAGATAGTATGAAGGTGGAAGTGGTATGTCGAGATAATACTATTAACACCATATTAGATGTAGAGCCTATCAGTTATCAAGAATCCTTACAGAAAGCTTTTCACAAGATAGAAAGTAATCAGATCGTATCAAGCTGGAAGGATGCCTATGTAAGTAGTGGTTTCTCCATGAATATCTCAGAGTACATTGAGGTGCCTTCTTACGGATGTTTTAAGGATAAGCAAGAACGAGCATATGAGAATAGAGCATCTTGTATCGATAAGATATGGAGTATAGGTGGTAAGACGGGATGGTACTATGGGACTTGGTTGTGGCAGATCAGAGGGTACATGGATAAGCTCGTAGGTGGGGTAGGACTTAGAAGAGGACGTACTAATATGAATACTATAAATGCTGGAGATACCTTAGACTTCTGGCGTGTTCTATACGCTAATAAAGAAGAAGGCCGATTACTCCTCTATGCAGAGATGAAGCTACCAGGAGAAGCTTGGTTAGAATTTAAGATTGTAGAAAATAAGTTATTACAGACTGCGACATTTAGGCCATTGGGTCTATTGGGTAGGTTATATTGGTTCTCAGTATTGCCATTTCATGGGTTTATATTTAAAGGTATGATTACTGCTTTAGTAACTGATAACTAAAGTCAATTGTCTGATTATCTCGACCAAGTAAGTGTTCTCATATTTAAATGGTCAAATCTTTGTTAAAGTAGTGTAGTATTGAAATCTATTTCTAATTATATACGTCAATACATTACTTCTAATCATAATAATTATATGAAAGTATTTACAACAGCTATTTTTTTTACCTTATTTCTTATTAGTCTATCAGCACAGACATTCCCTAATACTACAGCCGAATTAGACTCTGTCTACGCTCAGAATATTAAGATGAGCAAGCTGTACGGGATTTATATTCCTAAAGATGTAGACGATGCACATGAGAGATTGAGTCAGATGACACCGCCAGATGCAATCAAGAAATTTAAAAATGCTCCTGATGAAATCGAAGTAAGTCGTAAGCTCCATTTAGGCATAGGCAGATGGATGGTCATCAATTGGAACTTTGAAGAAGGCTCACGATTATCTCACTATCTCAAGAAGCAAGGTGTGCTTCATCCGGATGATATGGCGCAGTTCTTATTGAGAACTTATTATAGAAAATTAAACAATCAATCGGATAACTCTCAGAACATTATCGAAGAACTAGCAGTTGAAAGAAAGAAAACTGTGAAGAAGTAGATTTTTTTATCACCCTTACCATTGATCTAATTATTATACTATGCATTTTTCTTATTGAAATAAGAGTTTATGCCTATTGACATTTCATCTAAAAAGCTCCCTTTACAGATTTTTTCAATTTCATTGCAAATGATATTCTACATTTGTAGTCTTTTAGAATCGATAAGTACACGAGATACACAAGAAATATAAACTGGATGCCAAAGAAATTACTGATCGTAGAGTCCCCCGCTAAGGCAAAGACTATCAATAAATATTTAGGAGAAGACTTCATAGTAAAGTCAAGTTATGGTCATATCAGAGACCTCGATAAAGGTAATAAGGGCATTGATAAAGAAAATAGATTCCAGCCCAAGTACGTAGTCCAAGATAATAAGGTTAGAGTCGTCAATGAACTCAAGGAGACTCTTAAGAAATGTAATGAAGTGTGGCTTGCGACGGATGAGGATCGAGAGGGAGAAGCCATTTCTTGGCATTTATGTGAGGTGTTAGGTATAGATCCGAAGGTAACTAAGCGTATAGTCTTCAGAGAGATAACTAAGGATGCCATTCAGAAAGCAGTATTGGCACCGAGATTAGTAGATCAGGATATGGTCGATGCTCAGCAAGCCAGACGTATATTAGACAGGCTTGTAGGATTCGAATTATCAGAAATATTATGGCGTAAGGTCAAAGGCAAATTATCAGCAGGTAGGGTACAGTCAGTTACAGTTAAGCTGATAGTAGATAGAGAAAGACAGATACAAGCCTTCACAGCTTCAGGGTATTATAAAGTGGCGGCACTCTTCCAAGTCAAGAATGATAAAGGTCAGATGGTAGAGCTTAAAGCTGATCACAACAACAGATTAGATACTAAGGAAGAAGCAGAGAAGCTACTCGAAAGTCTTAAAGGATCTGATTATAAAATCAGTGATATAAAGGTTAAGCCAGCTAAGAGAAAGCCAGCGCCTCCATTCACAACTTCAACATTACAACAAGAAGCGAGTAGAAAATTATACTTTTCTGTTAATAGGACGATGGGTGCTGCACAGAAATTGTATGAGCAAGGTCTCATCACATATATGAGAACGGATTCTACGAGACTAAGCCAGACGGCATTAGACAGTATAAGTTCTCAGATTAAGAAAAATTATGGGGATAATTATTCTCAGTTTAGAGCATTCAAATCTAAAGATGCGAATGCTCAAGAGGCTCACGAAGCTGTAAGGCCTACTAATATAGAAATGGAGAATCCGCCTGTAGATGCAGATCTCCTCAAGCTCTACAATCTTATCTGGAAAAGAACGATAGCGAGTCAGATGTCTGACGCTCAGCTCGAGAAGACAACAGTTAATATCGTATCTGATAACAGTGTACTATTCCAAGCCCAAGGAGAAGTATTAAAGTTTGATGGTTTCTTGAAGGTTTATATGGAGTCCAAAGATGAAGACGAAGAAGATCAAGAAACTAAAGGTATACTCCCACCATTATCTGAAGGTCAATTATTGGATTTAGATAATGTACAAGCCATAGAGAGATTTACAAGGGCTCCAGCAAGATATACGGAAGCTTCCCTTGTCAAGAAACTTGAAGAATTAGGTATCGGAAGACCATCTACCTATGCACCGACAATTACTAAGATAATGGAGCCGGCAAGAGGTTATGTGACTAAAGAAAGTAGAGAGGGTGTAGAGAGAGCCTACAATGTATTGACACTCAAAAACGATGATATTAATACAGTCTTAGAAACTGAAATTACAGGATCGACAAGTAACAGATTGTATGCATCAGATCTGGGTATGTTAGTCGTAGACTTCTTAAGTAAGCACTTTGAGGAAGTAATGAACTACAGTTTTACCGCTGAAGTAGAAAATAAGTTAGATCATATCGCCAATGGGAAATCTAACTGGCAAGATATGATAGGTGACTTCTATGGACCATTCCACGATATTGTAGAGAAGACAATAGAGACTGCCGAAAGAGCAAAAGGCAGAAGAGACTTAGGTGTAGATCCAGCAAGTGGTCATACCGTTCTTGTACAGATGACAAGATTTGGCCCAGCGGTACAGATAGGTACCGTTGAGGAGGTGGGAGAAGAAGGTAAGCCAAGATTTGCAGGACTTAGAGTAGGCCAGTCCATGGAGACAATTAACTTCGAAGATGCAATGGAACTCTTTAAGTTACCGATGGATCTCGGAGAATATGAAGGAGAAGTTGTCTCAGTCAATACTGGAAGATATGGCCCTTATATAAAATTCCAAGACAAATATATTTCTCTTCCTAAGGGAGAAGATCCGATGACTTTTCCATTAGATAGAGCAATAGAATTAGTCAAAGAAAGATTAGAAGCTGATAAGCCATTAGGCACATATAAGAATATGGATATCCAGAAAGGTAAAGGCCGATTCGGTCCATACCTTAAGTGGAATGATTTTTTTATAAATATCCCTAAGCGTTATGATTCTGATAATTTGACTCAAGAAGAGATGTTTGAATTAATCGCAGCTAAGGAAGAAAAAGAAGCGAATAGATATATAGAACAATGGCCTGAAGATAAGATCGCATTAGAGAATGGAAGATGGGGCCCCTTCATCAGACATAAGAAGAAGTCTTATAAGCTTCCGCGAAAAGCAGATGGAGAACGCTATGATTCTGAAGAAGCTAAAGCAACATTTGACCTGGAGTCTATAAAAAAGATTCTTCTCGAAGAAGGTGCCAAAGGTGTCAAGCTGGCAGCAGACAAAAAGCCTAAAAAAACGAAAGCTAAAGCAAAACCTAAGGCTAAAGCAAAAGCAAAAGCAAAGCCAAAGGCTAAGCCTAAGAAATAAACATTAATTAAGTAGCTTCTGATATATATCAGAAGCTATTTTATTTGAAGTCATTCCATCTCCTAATTCTGCTCTGATTCTTCTATAGGATTGGTGCATACTCTTCAGTGCATCTGCTAGTATTAATTTATGGAAAGTCTCTTCTAATGCTAATATATTAAAGGCATCCTGCAACAGTTCTGTGACAACTTCATTCTGAGCGATAAGATTTACTAGCGATATATACTTAGTATTGACAAGCCTCTTACCGATGGCAAAGCTGATCTGGCTTGTCTTATACACAACAATCTGAGGTACACCATGCAAAGCTAATTCTAATGTCGTCGTACCACTTGAGGCTAAAGCAAGATCTATTTCTTTCATGACTTCATATGATGCATCGTAACGTATATCTATATGAGGTGCATAATTCTTAATCTGGCTTAGATAGAATTCATTTTCTATATGGCTCAGTCCCGCAATGATAAATGCATATTCAGAATGCTTCAATGCAAATTCCATCATTATAGGAAGATGCTTTTTTATTTCTTGTTTTCTGCTGCCGGGAAATAGGCCTATCGTTTTTATATCTTCAGTTGTTACGTTTTGCTTGCCGATTTCTTCTATAAGTGGATGTCCATGATAGATACATGGCGTATCAAGGTTCTTATAGAAATCTCGTTCAAAAGGAAGGATAACAAAAAATTGATCTGCATAATTTCTTAGAATCTTATGACGACCTTCTTTCCATGCCCACAACTGCGGAGATATATAGAATACTGTGTGATATCCTTCCTTCTTACACCACTCACACATACGTAAGTTGAATCCTGGGTAGTCTAAGAAAATGACTACGTCAGGCTCAAAATCTTTAATACTATATTTAGCAAATTTGAAAAGTGCTTTAATAGAAAATATATTAGCGGCCACTTCAAGGAATCCCATGAAGGCAGTTTCCTTTATAGACTTAAGTTGCCCTGAGCTTTGTGCCTCCATTCTTGGTCCTCCCCAAAATCTAAAATTAGCATCATTATCTATTGCCTTAAGTTGAGCCATTAATTGACCACCATAAAGGTCTCCTGAAGATTCTCCGGCGATAATGTAGTATTTCATTATTGCTGAGTTATATAGATTTGGTTAAGTTCAGATGCATGACAATGTTGTAAGAAGCTTGCAAGTATATTAAGGTTATCTACGTCGTCAGTTAGTAAGACCATGATATTTAATGTCTGACTTAAAGCAGCTCTCTGCCAAAATTAAATAGCCATAAGCCTGCATAAATAAATGTTGCTACGAGGACCCCCTTAAGAGTTTTGTTGTTATACCTGCTATTGAGAAACTGTATTGGAATGATATTACAGCAGATACCCATCAGGGCCAAGGTTCTTTGTCGCTTGCCCATACTTCCAGCAGTGACGCTATCCATTAGTCCTTTATCTGTTAGAAATTGAAAAATAATTTCTATAAAAAAATAACCAATAACAGGTACCGTAGCACCTATCAGAATGCCCATCAGTATATTGTCGTTTTCTTTTAATAGTCTCATGATGATGTTTTTTTTTTAAATCATTATTGTACTATAATTCGAGGTAAGAAAGATTTTTAATATTCTTATAGTCCGTCAGATCATGCTGAGAGGGTACAATGGAAATATATCCACTCTTCAAGGCGTCAAGATCAGTATTGTCATCATATTGACCCTTCTCAAAATTTCCATCAAGCCAATAATATACTCCTCCACGAGGATCTGTGCTTTCTTTATAATCTTCGACCCATCGACCTTCTCCTTGTGTGCATATTTTCATCCCTTTGATATCCGATACAGGCAGCTTTGGGATATTTACATTGAGAAGAATACCTTCCTTTTTTTCTTTTAAGAGTCTACTAATAAGAATCTCTCCATAATGCATAGCTGCACTAAAGTCTGCTTCAAAAGAAAAATCTAATAATGAAAATCCAATAGAATTAATACCTTCGATACTCGCTTCCATAGCTGCAGACATGGTGCCGCTATACAGTATATTAAGTGCTGCATTACTGCCATGATTGACCCCAGATACACACAAGTCTATTGTCTGATCTTTGAGTAATATATTCTTGGCAAGCTTTACACAATCTACAGGAGTGCCGGAGCAGGCGTAAGATTCTACACCCTCAAATTGTTCTACCTTCTTAAGTCTCAGAGGTGAAGTAATTGTAATCGCATGACCTTGACCAGACTGAGGTTTGTCTGGTGCCACTACAATAGGTGTCCCTATTTTCTTTACGACCTCTACTAAGGCTTTGATCCCTGGAGCAAATATGCCGTCATCATTAGTCACTAAAATTAGTGGTTTGTCCATCTACTATTTTATTGTTAGGTATTACAATTTATTTTCTAAAATCTTGCTATTATATCTATAGGTGATTTGACCATCTGATTAAGTTCTACTTCTATCTTAGCAGACAAGGGTAAGAATACGTCTACACGCGAACCGAACTTAATAAATCCCATCTCCTGTGATTGCTTAACGATATCTTCAGGCTTGAGATAGTTTACTATTCTTCTTGCAAGTGCACCTGCGATCTGCCTTATTAGTATAGGACCATGATCTGTATCATATACTGTTGTGTATCTTTCATTTTCTGTAGATGACTTAGGATGCCAAGCAACTAAATACTTGCCAGGATGATACTTAAGGTAAGCTACTTTTCCACTAATAGGATTTCTGTTTTTATGGACGTTAAGTGGTGACATAAATATCGATACCTGATAGCATTCTCCTTTTATATATTCTGGTTCATAAGTTTTTTCTATTACAACGACCTTACCATCTGCTGGAGTATATACAAGATTTTTATTGTCCTCTGATATAACCCTCTTAGGATCTCTAAAAAATTGTAGAACTACGATTAGTATGAATATTCCTAATGCAATAAATAAATAGTACAACCATACTGGCGCAAATGATTTGCAAATCAGAATTACTGTTCCAAAAAATACCAGTGTAAGAATAAGAGTAGGGTAACCTTCTTTGTGGAATTTCATATATTTATTTTGTGTAGTTCTATTTATGTTGGTGAAAAAGAATATTAATTATTGTCCGATTAGATTCTCTCAGGTTTTGATATCAATATATTTTATTTATATGATTTATATATAGCAATACGAACGGTATGCAGAAATAAAAACCATCAAATCTATCTAAAAAACCACCATGGCCTGGAAGTATAGTTCCAGAATCTTTGACTCCGATATATCTTTTCATCTTAGATTCTACTAAGTCTCCGATAGACCCAAATATCCAAACAATGGCAGCCATAATTGCCCATTGTTGTAATGTTAGATGTCCTAAGTACTTATAGAATATATAGGATGAAAGGATGCATATTACACCAGCCCCTAAGAATCCTTCCCAGCTTTTGCCAGGAGATACAGATGGCATGAGTTTGTTTTTGCCTATAGACTTGCCTACAGCATAAGCACCTATGTCACTTACCCATATCAAAAATAATGTACCCAATACTAGTAAGTGGAAAACAGGTGATGCTGATGTAAATATTAACGCTGATAACGGAATGGTTGTATACAGTATTCCTTTAGACCATGGGATCGATGACAAGAAGCTCTTCTTACCAAAGAATAGGTCTAATATAAGAACGCAATTAAAGGCAACTCCAACGAATAGAAATATTGATGCAAAGTCAAAACGATATAGACTTGCCACTAAAAATACGCCACTCACTAATAGTGAAGGGACAATAAAGACATATTTTTTATCGACAGCTTTATAATGGAGAGACAAGAATTCATAAGCACATAATATCAATATCAAGCTTAAAAAGATTATTCTTGTCAGATCACTAAACAGAACCATGAAAATCATAGGTATGCCTATAATAATTCCAGTGATAACTCTTTGCTTCAGTGATTCAGACATTCTTAGATTTTATACTATCCTTTTTGGTTGGTTATGCATGTAAACATACTTATTTTACGCCCGATAATAGTAAGATTATGACAAGACTTAGCGTCAATATTAACAAGGTAGCTCTGATTAGAAACTCGAGAGGGGAGGATAAGCCTAATCTTATCCAGTTTGCGATGGATTGCGAATCTTTTGGTGCTCAAGGTATAACTGTACATCCTAGACCAGATGAGCGACATATTAAATTTAGCGACTTATCACCATTAAAGGAAATTGTAAAAACTGAATTTAATGTAGAAGGCTATCCCTCTCAGAAATTTATAAAGCATGTATGTGCTGTAAAGCCTCATCAAGTAACATTGGTACCTGATCCTCCCGGTGTCTTGACTTCAAGTGAGGGATGGGATACTGTTAAGAGTAAGACAATGCTTATAGATGTCATTAATCAATTCCATGCAGATAACATTAGAGTATCATTGTTTTTAGAAGCAGATCCGCAAGCTGTCGCGAATGCTAAGGAGACAGGCACTGACAGGATAGAATTCTACACCGGTGGATATGCTAAGAATTACTATTCAGACAGAGAATCAGCAGTAAAGAATCACGTCATAGCCGCCAAAGAGGCCTCTAATTATGGCCTTGGTATGAATGCGGGGCATGATCTAAATTTGGACAATTTACACTACTATATTAGTCATTTACCCAACCTTTTGGAAGTTTCCATAGGTCATGCATTGATAGGAGATGCATTATATTTTGGTATAGAGAATACTATCAGAATGTATTTGCATCAAATCAATAGGAAAACATAGAAAACGAACTTTGTAACAACATTTATTAGATAATTGGACTTACGAAGCATTAATTTTCTCTACATTAGTCTAAAGAAACTATACTTTAACTTTTTATTAATCAACAATAAATACAAATCTTATGAAAAAACTTCTAGCACTGCTGGTGTTTTCAGTAATCTTTGCATTGGGCTTGAACGCTCAGAAAGATATCTCTGGAACACTTATTGATGAAGAAGGAATTCCACTTATCGGTGCCAATGTTATAGTGAAAGAAACCACTATAGGTACAGTTACTGATATAGATGGAAGCTATTCACTAACAGTTCCAGATGGCTCTCAGTATGTGGTTATCAGCTTTACAGGTTATACTACCATGGAAGTGGATATAAGCAACGGATCAGAATTTAATCTGACTATGTCACCCAATTCTAGATTGATCGATGAGGTCGTGGTTATGGGATATAGAGATCAGACTAAGCCAAAATCTAATGTGGCTGCACAGACTGTCTCCTCTCGTACCATAGAAGGAAGACCTAATGCCTCTATTGTACAGACATTACAGGGGCAAGTCGCAGGTCTTAATATCACGACAACATCTGGACAGCCAGGGGCAAATAGTGAGATTAATCTGCGTGGTGTTACATCTATCAATGGTAATACTGAGCCTCTATTTATAATGGATGGCACACCTGTGGATGAAGATAACTTCAGAAGTCTTAATCCTAATGAAATAGAATCTATATCAGTATTGAAAGACGCCGGAGCTACTGCCATATATGGTAATAGAGGTGCCAATGGTGTCATCGTTATAAAAACTAAGGCTGGTAGATTTAATAGTGGACTGAAGATTGGATATAATACTCTGGTAGGTCAAGCTTCAAGACAAACTATAGATTATGATCTTATGGGTGCCCAACAGCAACTTAGATTAGAAGCAAAATATGATAACGGTAGAGGCGCAGACATCACTGAAGATTCTATTAGTAGAGTTGTTGGAACTGATTGGTTAGATTTCTTTTTAAGAAATCCTATTACTCAAGTCCATAACCTTACAATAAGTACTGGTAGTGAAAATTTTAACACGTTTACGAATTTTGGATATACAGATCAGCAAGGTATACTTAAAGAAAGTGGCCTTAAAAGATATAACCTAAGAACTAACCTAAATGGTAAAAGCTCCAATGGTAAATTCAGATACGGTACTAAAACTTCATTGAATTTCTCAAATAACAATGAACCAAACAGTATAGGATCTAGTGCAATAAATAGAAACTTTCTTTTAGGAGCTTATCAGTCTGTTCCATATATTTCAATAGACGAGTATGTTGATGGTGCAGGACTGCTGTCTCCATTATCATTTGCGAATACACCGCTTTTCTTATATGATAGGACATTAACTTATACAAGATTCGAAAAGGAAATAAAAGCTTTAGGTAGTGTTAACGCATCTTATGACATTTTAGATAACCTTACTTTCAGGTCAATCATTGGAGCTGATTTCACTAATCAGAATCTTGTAAGAGCTGAAGGTCCTACTTCTTTCAATGCATTGTTATTTGCAGAGACAGGCAACACAACTCCAGGTTTTCAAGATCAGCAAAACACCCAAGTATTCTCATATAATTGGTTGAATTCATTGAACTATGATATTAATTTTGGTGCTGCTCATAGCATAAATGCAGGAATCTACACAGAATATTTTAGAGCAAATTATGAGACATTTGGTTTCAGAAACGCAGGCTTAGATCCAAGAACATTTTCTCCTGGTGATGGCAGTGGTTTTGTACCGGATAATGCAGCTAATGATTTCTTTGCAGGAAGTCAGAATGCGAATAAACTATTTGCAGGACTATTTTCGTATTTCGGTAACCTCGATTATGACTACAACAGTAGATATGGTGTAGGCTTAACCGTAAGAAGAGATGCATCTTCTAGATTCGCTGCATCTGAAAGGTGGGGAACTTTCTACTCTATATCTGGAAGATGGAATTTAGACCAAGAAGCATTTATGGCTAATACACCTTTTGATTTATTAAAAATAAGAGGTTCTTATGGAACGACAGGTAATCAAAGAATTGAAGATTTAGGAGGATACCTCAATTACTTTGGAGGGCAAGATCGTACTCAGAATTTCTTTGCTACAGGTGGTGGCTATGGAGGACAAAACTCTTTGATCCTATCACAAATAGGTAATACTACTCTAAAGTGGGAAACGGTTACACAATCAAACATAGGACTTGATTATGAATTATTCAGCAGTAAGTTAAGAGGTGCATTTGATTACTACATCAAGACAACAACTGATCTCTTCCAAGATAGACCTATCTCAGCAATTAACTCTGTGACTGAACTGAGAGCTAATACTGGTTCACTTAAGAACACTGGTTTTGACTTTAATTTAAGATATGACTTCCTAAGGTTGAATAATGGCTTTAACGCAGAGGCATTCTTTAATGTTAATTATAATAAACTAGAGGTAGTTGATCTACCTACAACAGACGGAACACTGCGTAATCCTGACAATGAAGATTTGATTTCAAGTGAAGGAGGGCTTCTTAATGAGTATTATGTATATCCTTATTTAGGGGTTAATCCAACTAATGGTAACTTGTTGTTTCAGAATTCAGAAGGCGGTGTTACTGAAAGTCCAAGTCCAGATACTGATAGAGTATACACAGGTAAGAATAGATATCCAGATTTCATAGGTAGTTTTGGGTTGAATCTAAGTTTCAAGGGATTTTCATTAGAAACACAATTTAACTATACTTCAGGTGTCTATAGATTTGATTATGATTATAGTTCTGTTATCGATCCTACTTCAATTGGACAGTTTAGACATTCACAAGATATACTAAGAGCATGGGAAAATCCAGGAGATATTACTGATATACCAGGATTATTCGCTAATAACTTAGCTTTAGGCTCAGCCTCTGACAGGTTCATATTTAATTCAGATTACATCAGATTAAGATTTGTTAGTTTTGGATATTCACTTCCTAAAAATATACTTAGCAGTCTAAACCTGAGCAGACTAAGAGTTTTTGCAAATGCAGAAAATTTAACAACGTGGACGCCATGGAGAGGTTATGATGCTGAAGGAACTGCCACAACCCAAAACGGTTATCCGACACCAAAAGTTATTTCTGCAGGGTTTGAAGTAGGATTTTAATAATTAAAACGAGAGACAATTATGAAACAAATAAATATATATATAGCAGGTTTATTCCTTATGCTTATATCGTATTCATGTAACGATGCGATTGAGATTACACAACCCGGCAGATTCTCTGCGGATAATGCTTTTCAGACAGTAGAAGATTTGAGACTGGGATTATTAGGAGCTTACAATCAAGTAGATATCTCTGATCAGATTTCATTTAACGCAACCTTCACTGATGAGATCTCTATTGGCTTTGATAATGGTGGTCAGGGTTTAGGTGATGGTCGTTTTGGTTATATTTTAAATTCAACAAGTATCATACCTGGAAGAACATGGATAGATCACTATGATGCTATCAATGCATCAACAAGATTAATCGAAGCTGCTCCGTTAATTACACCAAGCGCAGGAGAGCAAGATGAATATAACAATACGCTTGGACAAGCTTATGCTATAAGAGCGTGGTCTCATTTTGTTCTGTATTCGTATTTTACTACAGATTATACAGATGACAATGTGTTATCTGTTATAGCAGTCGACTTTGTGCCTGAAATAGATCAAGAATTAGGCAGAAATACTGCTGGAGAAGTGTTGGCGTTAATAAATTCTGATCTTGATAGAGCCCAGAACTTATTGGATGACGATACAAGTGACCCGACATTTATGAACAAAGATTTCGTTACCGCATTAAGGGCAAGATTGGCTACTTACAGGCAGGATTACGCCTCAGCTGCAAGCTTAGCAGCTTCGCTTACTTCAAAATATATGTTAGCGGATACAGCTCAATATTTTGATATGTATGATGATGCTGATAACACTGAAATTATATTTAAATTAGAAAGAACGATAAACGATGATTACGACTTTCAAAGACTCGAAGGTGGAGGATGGGCTGGCGCATGTTTTGCATTCGTCTCAGCTACGAAAGATGGTGGTCCATACTTTGAGATGGGAAGAGCACTATATAATTGTATGGAGGATGATGACATAAGGCTCTCACGTATGATTGATACAAGTTCGATAATAGACCCTGGATATGCTACCAATCCTGATTTTAAGAATAGTGATATTCTTGTAATTAGAAAGTATCCTGGCTCTGATGGACAACCATTAATGAATGATCTGAAAGTTTTTAGAGCTTCAGAGATGGTTCTTATTCAAGCAGAAGCAGCTGCAGCTACTGGAGATTTAGCAGGAGCGGCTGGCTTTATTAAGCAGATCAGAGATGCACGTTTAGGTAGCGATCAAACTTTACCAAATTATAGTTCAATGACTGAAGCTTTCAAGGACATTCTTAAAGAAAGAAGAATTGAATTGGCTTATGAAGCACATAGATATCTTGATCTTAAGAGATTAGGAGCAAGAGCAGGCGTAACTGTCGATAGAGATCCACTTGATTGTCAGATTAATAATTCATGTAGTTTCGATATTAATGACTATAGATGGACACTACCTATTCCTCAAGTTGAACTTAATGCAAATACTGTAATAAGAGATCAGCAGAATCCAGGATATTAATCAATTTTAGAATTATTAAAAAGTAAATAATGAAAAAAATAATATATAGTTTTTTAGTAGCAAGTTTAATTTTAGCATTAGCATCTTGCGAGAAAAACGAAAATAAAATATTCGGCGGTGAGTTTTTGCAATTTTCTGGTCCAACACAAGATTTTCCTTACGATAAGATCAATGATGGATCAGGGATACCAAGTGAATTTATAGTTAATTATGCTGGGCCAGCTAAAAGCAGTCCTATTAATTATTCATTCTCTATCGATCCAGAAAGTACAGCTATAGAGAACTTACACTATACAATAGATTCTGCTACCGGTACTATTCCTGCCGATGAGTTTTCTGCTCAGTTGCCAATAACAATCCTTGATGACAATATTAATCCAGGAGAGATATTAACTTTAATTATAACAATCATGAGTGATGATGTTGATGTTCTGCCAAGTGCAGCTACATCAACTTTCAATATTTCTGTACTGTGTGATTCTGACTTAAACACTACTTACTCATACGTAAACACTGACCTATGGAGGGAAGGACCATTCTCTGGTACAGGAGAATTATCAGGTACAGATGGTCAATATGACTTTTCTGATTTTTCTTTTGGTGCTTGGGCTGGCGTGTACATGATTGATCCTCCTTCTGGGAGTCTCAAGTTTGTTGAGAATTGCGGTATCATAGGATACACAGGATTAGATAATTATAATGGAACGTGGACAGTAGAAGAGGTAATTTCATCAGGAGGCCCGGAGTTTTCATTTAAATGGTCTAACACTTACGGAGAATTTGGTACAGTGACATTAACTAAGGATGATGGTACTGATTGGCCACTTTTACAGAATTAATGTAGTCGACTTAAGCTAATTATATAAATAGGACCACAAAAATGTGGTCCTATTTTTTTTATCATACCTCAAGAAGACATTACGTTTAATGATTAATATCTAACTTACTGCAAAGTAGATAAACATGATGAAGTACATAATTATTATTATTAGCATATTAATCTCCATAAATATATGCGCTCAGGATATTAATAGAGTTAACAAAGCTGCTCTCGAAGAATTGCTTGTTAGTATAAAGCAAAATCGTAAAGTATCTAATCAGAGGATACAACAATATCTAATCAATAAAAATATTGACATAGAACAGTTTAATGATCAAAATAATACATATAGAATAATTGATATTGTAGACGGTATTCCTAAATTTTACGCTACTCATAACAGTGGTGCCGTGGGGTCTGTAGGTGTTGATCAAATGAGAGAAGGAGGCAGTTTAGATATTGATATCACAGGTGTGAACGCCAGTATAGCTGTGTGGGATTCAAATCTTCCACGAGAGACTCATCAAGAATTTGGAGATAGAATTAATAACAGAAATAGTATGACCGCAATAAGTGACCATAGTACTCATGTTACTGGCACTATTATAGGAAATGGAACTAATCCTAATGCACGAGGATTCTGCTATAATGCCGATATTACTGCTTTTGATTGGATCAATGATACAGAAGAGATGGTTATAGAGGCATTAAGTAAAGAGCATCTTGTTTCTAATCATTCATACGGTGTACCTGGAGGATGGGTCGGTGATGTATGGAGAGGAGATGTTTCTATTTCTGATCAAGAGGATTATAGATTTGGCTTTTATGATAGCGATGCATCTACTTTTGATGCTATAGCTTATAGTGCACCGTACTATACAATTGTCACCTCCGCTGGCAATGATAGAAATAATGTCGGGGATGGATCATTTCCACCTGATGGACCATTTGATTGCATATCTGGTTTTGGTACTTCCAAGAACGTTATTACTGTAGGTGCTGTTAATAAATTAGGAGCACCGTACTCTGATCCATCTGATATAGGTATGAGTAATTTCAGTTCATGGGGACCTTTAGATGATGGACGCATTAAGCCTGATATCGTAGCTCCAGGCGTAGCTATATTGTCGAGTGTATCAGATAATGATTCCGCTTATGCATTACAGAATGGTACCTCGATGGCATCCCCATGTGTGACTGGAACAGTAGCTTTATTAAACGAACTTTACTTCTCTCTTAATAATAGATACTTGACATCAGCTTCGCTAAAAGCCTTACTCATACATACAGCTTATGAGTCGGGTATTTCTTCGGGTCCCGATTATAGCTTCGGCTACGGTATGATCAACGCAGAGAAAGCAAGTTCCTTGATTATTAATGAAGATGGAACTAATAACATCATTATTGAAAATACATTGCAATCTGGAGAAACTATTGATGTCGAATTGTCACCGATTCCGGATAAGAAGATGACTATCACGATTACTTGGACTGATCCAGCGGGTACGCCCACAACAAGAAGTCTTGACCCCACGGACTTAATGCTGGTTAATGATTTAGATATTCAACTTATTGATGAGCAAGGTGAGATTACTCTTCCTTGGATACTTAATCCTGCAGACCCAGATGACTCAGCAACAAGAGGAAACAACTTCAGAGATAATATAGAAAAAATAGAGTTAGAGAGCCCTAAGCAATTATTGTATACTTTAAGAATAAGTCATAAGGATGAATTACAATCTGGTCAACAGAATTTCAGTTTAATTATCGACTACGAGTCAGAAGAAGACTCTGCAGAAAGATTGTTTTGGGTTGGGGGAGATGGATCTTGGTCAGATGGTAACCATTGGTCACTAAACTCAGGTGGGTCTCCGATTAATAGAATTCCTACTGATAATAGTAAAGTGATTTTTGACGACAACTCATTTCCTAATGGCAATGGCATTGCTCTCATGGATAATGATTTTACTATCACAAGTCTATTGGGATTATCAGATTCTGATGTTTTTATTGATCTAAGTAATAACGATTTGACAATATCTGGGCCTGTGATTTTTAGTTCTCCGAATTATGTTATTTCTGATGGAGGAGTCGTTTTTGAGAACGAAGTGATTGATAAAGTTTCAGTTATTAATGTAAATAATACCCTCTTATCAAATGTCAGTTTTTCCGTTAGTGGCGCTAATATGGGAGATTGGAATCTAAGCTCTCAAGACCTTGAACTTAACAAGTTACAGTTAGAAGGTGGTGGACTGTCTGTTTCTGATTGCAATATAATTGCAAATGATATATCACTCAGCGGTAACTCCGCAGTATCATCTTTAAATATAAAGAACAGTTCTTTTACATTTTCAGAAAATCTGACCATAAGCTCGGGTTTGCAATTTATAGAATCGGGTTCTAATGCCTTTCAGTCTATGGCCAATTCAAATGCTAATATTACAATTGATGTTGATGTACAGTCCGAGATAATAATAGAAAAGTGTGATGCTGTAATCTTATCGTCGGGAGGGATTATTAATAAGCTTTCTTTAATTGAGTCTAATGTAGATTTCAATAGTGATATAAATATCAGTCAATTAGTAGTTGATGGTCCTTCATCAATTATGATAAATGAAGCGGCTGCAGTTTCGTTATCAAATCTTGAGTTTAATACAAGTCCTTCTATGGAAGTTACTATTTCGGGGACCAGTCCATCAGAAAGAGGGTCGATATTTATAGAAGGAAGAAGTAAATTCTGCTATGATTATCTAATAATAGAAAATGTTGATTTAAATGGTCAAAATTCTGTTAGCGTTGGTGAAAACTCTTCTATATCAAATGCTGATAATTGGGTGTTGGGAACTTGTAACTCATTGCTTTTTGCAGATTTTTCACAAGAATATTTGTGTGAGGAAGGATTATCATTTTTCGAAGATATAAGTGATGGAGATATTATTGACCGAGAGTGGTACGTTGATGGAGAAGTTGTTTTTGGTAAAGAGATACTCTATTATAATTTTACCGATATAGGTACTTTTGATATAACACTTGTTATTACAGATACAAATGGCAATCAGAGTGAATTTACAAATACTATAGAAATAACTCCTAATAATCTATCTCAGAATAATGTTATTCAAAATTCAACTCAACTTGCCAGTCAGCAATTAGCGACCAGTTACCAGTGGTTTAATTACGGCGAGCCTATTGTCGGAGAAGATCAGCGAACATATTTCTATAACGGCAATCCTGGAATATATTGGGTATTGACTTTTGATGGCACTTGTAATAGACTTTCTTCGATTTTAGATCTTGGTACTTCTACATATGATGCAATCGATGAAAGCATTATTGTAGCACCTAACCCATTTTCAGAGCTACTTCACATACAATCTAAGAATGATGAAAAATGGGAATCACTTCGCGTTTATAATACACATGGAGAACTAATAGATCATTATAATAATGTTAATAACATCAAAATCAATACATCTCACTGGTCATCGGGCATATATTTACTTAGTATAATAAGAGATTCTCGATTAGAAACGTATAAAATATCTAAGTATGAATAAGCTGCCATTGTTTTTTACTCTAATGATTTCATTATTTAAAATTGTTTGTATAGGACAAACTGACAATGCATTTAGGACTATATCAGGTGATCAAGTCCTTATTAAAGCTAATGATACAGTTAAGGGCAATCCTTACTTATTTAGTAACTGGAGTATGGCATCAATTATTGATAGAGATGGTAATACCCTGGAAGACAATCAACTTAACTATGATTGCATAAGAGAGACATTTTTAATTAAAGTTGCAGATAAGCATTTGGCACTTAACAAGTATAAGTACGTTGAAGTCCAAGTCGATACTGAAGACGGATTAAAAAACTTTATCAACGTTGCATATGACGGTGATGTTTTTTTTGCAGAATCCTTGTATAGAAGTGAGAATGTAGCATTACTTATAAGACATGAAGCAGAAAAGGTTATCACTGATCGCAATAGTTACAGTGATGTGACTTCAAGATATACGATAAAGAAAAAAGATAAGTACTTCATAAAAATTGGAAAAGAGATATACCCGACGTCAAAGAAAGAGAAAGAAGTTCTAAAAATATTAGCAGGCCATAATCTTAAGCCTTATATCAAAAAAAATAAACTGAAAGTCAGAAGAAATAAAGACCTCATAGAATTAGTCCAATATTTCGATTCTCTTCAATAGTCCTATGTAACTATCCTATGTCTGTGATAGAGAGATTTACTATTCAGCTATAGGGATATATAATAGCATAAGACAAAGTCTTTTATTATCGAGGATAACAGTTGATAACGTGGTGCTAAGAAAACTTAAAT
>ENA-ORXT01001204-ORXT01001204.1-marine-metagenome-genome-assembly--contig:-NODE-1204-length-35954-cov-6.050450_pt1 | contig 35954 bp, 28 predicted proteins | sample MGYA00237868_ERZ511482 | MGnify/ENA metagenome assembly ERZ511482 | reverse complement strand
GGAGGCGATCAGGTCGTCGAGGGGCAGGTCGCGGGCGATTTCGCTGAAGCCGGTCAGGTTGGCCATCAGCGCGGGCGCACCCTCGGCGGTTTCGCGGATGGCGGCGGCGGCGGTTCCGGCCTCGCGCAGGGCATCGGCCAGACCGGTCGCGGCATCCGCCTCGCGCAGGTCGGCCAGGATCACGCGGATATCGGCGACGGAGGCGGCCAGATCGGCGGGGATGCGCCTGGTGTCCTCGTCCGCGACCAGCGTATCGGCATTGGTCAGCAACCGCGTGGCGGCGAAGATCAGGTCGCCCAGCGGCAGGTCGGCGGCATTGCCGCTGAACCGGGTCAGGTTGGCGAGCAGGGGCGGCGTCTCGTCCATCGCGCGGCGGATCGAGTCGGCGGTTTCGGTCACGGTATCGAGCGTGGCTTGCAGGCTGACCGCGATATCCGCCTCGTTCGCCGATTCCGCGATGGCACGGGCGGCGGCGAGGATGGCGGCGAGATCCCCCGTCGCCCCGGCCAGTTCCGGATCGCCGACGAGGACGCGCGCCTCGCCCAGCAGACCGTTGATGCCGCCGGGGATGGCGCGGGTATCCTCGCTGGCGACGATGGTATTGACGTTGTCGAGCAGCAGGGTGGCCGATTCCAGCAGCGCCTCGATCGGCAGGGCGTTGATGCGGTTCAGCACCCCTTCGGCGGAGGCGGCCAGATCGTCGAAATCGGAGGGGACGCTGGGCAGGCGCGGATAGGGGCGGGCCGTCTCGTCGATCTCGCGCTGCTGTTCGCTGGGGCGGTCGACCAGTTCGACATAGAGCGACGAGGTGATGAGGCTGGCACTGGCCAGCTTGGCCCGCATGCCGTTGCGCACCAGCGTCTTCAGGAATTCCAGACTCTCCTCCGCCTCCCCCTTGGGCAGGCCCAGCCGCGAGGGTTGCAGCAGGATGGTCACGACCAGCGATACGGCGGGGACGCCCGCGCTGTTGTCGATCGCCGCGATCACGTCGATCACCTCGCCCACGCGATAGCCGCGCAATTCGACCGGCGCGCCGACATCCAGACCGCGAATCGATCCCTCGAACTCGATCGAGAGGCGGATCTGCGCGCCGTAATCGTCGTCGAAGATGCTGGCGCGGGCCTGCTGCTCGCCGCCGAACAGGCGGAACAGGTGGTATTCGTCCACCGGCGCGCCGCCCATCGCCACCGCGTCGAAGGTGATGCCCCCGCGCAGGAAGGACGAGAACGATTCGAGTTTCAGCTTCGCCCCCTGCGCGCCCAGTTCCACGCTGATGCCGGAGGTGTTCCAGAAACGGCTGCCCTCGGTCAGGCGGCGGTCGTGGGGGGCCTCGACGAACAGGTCGAAGACGACGGCCTCGCCGTCGGGGGTCAGGGTCTTGGCCTCGATCCGCCCCACCTCGATCCGCTTGTAGAAGACCGGCGCGCCGACCGACATCGACCCGCCATCCTCCGCGATCAGGCGCACGCGCTTTCCGGGGGTGTCGGGGGGGGTCAGCGGCGGGTTCTCCAGCGCGGTGAAGCTGTATTGCGGCTCGCCCGCCTCGCTGTCCCACGACGCCTCGATATACGAACCGGACAGCACCGTCTCCAGCCCGCTGATCCCCTCCAGCGTGACCTGGGGGCTGACGACCCAGAACTGCGCGCCCGAATCGATGAAGGGGGCGACCTTCCTGTCCAGCCGGACCGAGACGACGACCTGGGTGCCGTCGGCGGTGAAGCCCACATCCTCGACCACCCCGATCTCGACATCCCGGCGCTTTACCTTGGTCTTGCCCGCCTCGACCCCCGTGGCGCTGTCGAGCAGGATTTCGACGACCGGCCCCCGATCCGCACGGGTCTTCCACGCCACGCCGATGGTCAGCATCAGGGCGACGAGGGGCACGAGCCAGACCAGCGAGAAGCCGCGCCCGGCCGTCTCGGCATCATGGAAATCGCGGGGTTCAGCGTCGGACACGGGCGGCATGCTCCTCAAGGCTGTCCCAGATCATCCTGGGGTCGAAGCTTTGCGCCGAAAGCATCGTGAAGACAACCGACAGCGCGAAACACACTGCCGCAGGCCCCGGATTGATCGAGGCGACGAACCCCAACTGCACCAGTGCGGTCAGGATCGCGACGACGAACACGTCGATCATCGACCAGCGCCCGATGAACTCGGTCGCCTCGTACAACTGCATCCGCCGGTGCGCCGACAGGCGCGAGCCGTAGCGCACCCCCAGCATCAGCCCCGCGATCACCATGAACTTCGCGACCGGAATGACGACCGAGGCGACGATCACCACCACCGCCACGAACCACGCGCCGTACTCGAACAATTCGATGGCCCCGCCGATGATGGTGCCGGTGGAGACCTTGCCGAAGGTATTGGTCAGCAGCATCGGGTACAGGTTGGCGGGGATGTAGCAGATGATTCCGGCCAGCAGCCACGCCCAGACCCGCTGTCCCGCATTCGGGCTGCGGCTGTGCAGGGCGGCACGGCACCGCGCGCAGCGGGGCGTTCCCAGCGGGGCCAGGGTGCCGCAGTTCGTGCACGAAACCAGACCCGCATCCCGGGCCGTTATCGTCTCTTCGGGTCCAGCAGGCGCCATATGGTCCATTCGCACAGGGTCGTATTCTCGAACACCACGATCACGATCAGGGCCGAGAATGCCCAGAAAGATGGCCCCAGCGAGACGGTGGCCAGATCCGTCACCTTGATGAGGGCCACCGCGACGCCGACGATGAAGATCTCCGCCATGGACCACGGTTTCATCGCCATGGCCATACGAAAGCTACGCGCCGCATTGCGGGCGGGTTTCATCCCCAGGCGCAGGGGCAGCAGGGCGTAGATCAGTGCCACCGCCCGGGTGACGGGAATCACGACGATGAAGGCGGCGACCGCGATGGTCAGCGGCGCGCTCCACCCGTCGGAGAACGCGCCGACGGCATCCATCACCGACGCATCCCGGTGCAGCCCCGCCTCGTCCAGCGCGATGAATGGAAAGAAGATCGCCGCCACCATCAGGATCGCCGTCGAGATCGCCCCCGCCAGCGTATTGTCGATCACGTTGCGCTTGTTGGACAGCAGGACGTGGTGGCACCGGGGACAGCGCGCCACCTTGCCCGGCGGCGGAATCACCCGGTCGAGCAGCAGGTCGCAGGACCGGCACGCGATCAGCCGGTCGAGATTCTGGGATATGGGATGACGGGTACGCATCGGCGCAGGATACGGTATCGGAGGCGAAGCAGGAAGGGTCTTGCGCGTTCGGGGCCGGGCCGGGGCGCATAGGCATGCAGGGCGCGGGAAGTGCGTGCATCGGAAATACATGCAGCGTAAGGACGTTTCGCGCTTCTGTTTCCGGAATATCGTCCTATAATGAAACATATTCCGTGAACCGACCGACAGGACATCCGATGGGCCCTCTTGCTGCACAAACCGTCGACGCCATGCTGCGCGGCCCGGTCCAGGGCACCGCCTTTGCCGACATCGCCCCCAAGTTCAGCGACGAGAGCGCCGCCGAAGGCGGGGGCGGCAGTATCGGCGAACAGCGCGCGCAATCGCTGATGACCGTCTCGCGGAACAAGATCGACGCGCCGAAACAGGGCGGCCTGATGGCCAGACCCGAGCAGGGCGCGACCTCCATGGACGAGACCGACGGTGCCATGTCGCGCATCGCCGCCATGATGCAGAAATTCGCCGATGCCCAGGAAATGGCGCGCTAGAGCATCCTGAACGATATAAGGATCGTTCAGGATGCTCTATCTTTTTGTTTTGGCGCGTTTTCCGAGTCGGGCAATGAACCCATCGCCCTTGAAAACGCTCTAGCGTCTTCGGGCGCAACGGCTTCATTATCCTCGACATCGCTCCGGCGGCCTGGCGGAGCGAGGCGACCGGGCCGGGACCGGGGTGGCGCGTCCGCCGGCGGGCGGGTGCCGGGTGCCGGGACTGCCCCTACTCGCCCTCCAGCCGCTGCGTGATCCAGCGGTTGAGGAGCGCCAGACCCGCCAGCACCAGCCCCAGCGCGAGGAAGGACAGCGCGCGAATCAGGCCCTCCAGCCCCGCCGTATCCACCAGGAAGACCTTCGCGATGGTCAGCCCGATCACCGCCACCGCAGCCTTGCGCAACAGGGTCGAACGGCGGAAATAGGCGGCCAGCAGCAATCCGGACCCGCAGAGCAGCATGGCAATCGTGTAGCTGTAGAGTTCGCCGTCCTCGAAACCGTATCCGGTCAGGTCCGGACCCTGCCAGAGACGCCGGATTTCCAGCCCGGCATAGAGCACCGCCGATGCCGATGCCGCCGCGCCCAGACCGGTCCGTATCGCCCTGTCGAGATGGTCGAACCTCCACGCGACCGCGCCGATCAGCAGCGCGGGCAGGAGATACGCGACCATCAGGCTGTCGAAGACCGGCGGGCCGATCACCCGGTCCCGGAACAACGGATTGGCGTGGAGAGCCGCCACCGCCAGCATCCCCAGCCCCGCCACGCCGAATATCCAGCCCAGATCCCGGCGTATCCACCGCATCGGCCCGTCGATCCGCATCCGGTAGAGCTGCACCGCCGCATTGATCATCCAGATCATCCCGAACAGCGCCCAGGACCAGTGCGTCCACCGGCTGCCGTCATCCAGCGCGCGGTAGAGCACGAAGCACAGGAATATCCCGCCCAGCCCCCAGATCGCCGATTCCACCACGATCATCGCCATCCTCCGCCCCCGGGTGCGCAGCAGCCCCCACGCCCCCGCGAGCAGGACGATCACCCCCAGGAACCCGGTCGCCAACTCGCCGAAGCCCGTCGTCAAGGCCCAGGGAATGCCCGGATCGACGACCAGCCGGAAACCGCATGCCACCACTCCCAGTTGCACGAACCAGCCGACGGGGGGCAGGTCGAACCGCCGGTCCAGCCACGCCGCCGAGACCACGACCCCCGCAAGGCCCAGGGTCAGCGCCGTCTCCGTCAGGACGACGGACAGCGCGAAGGCCACCATGTTCAGCCCCGCCAGCGCGAACAGCGCCGTGCGCAGCCCGCCCGCGCCCTCGGATCGCCGGGTGCGCTCGGCCAGCAGGGTCATCAGGGCCGCGACGGCCAGCACGTGGATGGCCCAGTTCGGCGCCGTCCGCTCCGCAAGCGGCGTCCAGAACTGGGCGAGCAGCAGGATCGTGGCGGGGGCGAAGACCGCCGACCCCGCCGCCCAGGGCAGGGCGAAGGCCGTGGTGCGCAGACTCTTCCAGCCGGTCGCCGCCGTCACCGCGAGGGCGAAGCCCACGAGCGGGGTCAGCACGTCGCCCCCCGCGCTCCGGGTCGCGGCGGCGGGGGCGTCGAACAGGCCGTTCATCCCGATCGTCGCCAGCATCGCCAGCGCCACCGGCACCGCCAGATCGTCGAGCACCGCCCCGCGCTCCAACCAGAAGGCCAGCACGCCGAGGCAGGCCGCCAGCGCCCCCAGCCCGAGCCAGAACCCCGCCTCGCTGCCCAGCGAAACGGCCACGGCGAATCCGGTGAGGATCAGGATTCCGGCACCGATCAGCCGGACGGGAAATTCCGGCCATCCCGGCGCGCCCCTCCGGTGCAGCATGCGGAACACCATCGCGCCGCCCGGTGCCGGGCGCAGGGACAGGGTCGGGATGCAGGTCGCCGCCCCGGCGACCAGAACGGCGTATCCCAGCGCGTGTTCGGACTCCGACCCCAACCAGACCAGCACCGCCCCCAAGGTGGGTGCGGCGAGCGCCATGCTCGAAATCCACGCCGAACGCTTCATCGCGTCCACGCCCAGCCCCACGGCGGCGACCAGGGCGAAGTAGTAGAAGAGCGACGTCACGCTTTCCGATCCGCCCCCCACGAGGAAGGGGGCGGCCGTGGCCCCGAGAAGGCCGATGACGGTCAGGAACGGCCCGTAGACCCAGCCGAGCACCACCGCCAGCACGGCAATCGCCGCCAGGGCCGCGAAGGCGACCTCCGCCCCGATCAGGTCGTACAATCCGCGCGCCGCCAGAATGCCGGAGAACAGCGTCACGATCCCGGCACCGGCAAAGGCGGAAGGCAGGAACGCCGTCGCATCCCCTCGCGCATCCCCGCCCCACCGCCGGACCCGTTCGCCGAACGCGACCAGTCCCGCCCCGAAGGCCAGCGAACACGCCACGCGCAGGGGGGGCGAGAGGACGCCCTGCTCGATGCCGTACTGCACCAGAAACACCCCCGCCATCGCCAGGGACAGCGCCCCGACGACGATCAGCCAGTTCTCCTGTATCCACGCCTTCAGCCGACCGGCGTTTTCCTTCACGAAGACATAGGCGGCAGGGTCCGCCCTCGCGCCGGCAGGGGCGGGTGGTGCGGGGGCGGATGCGGATGCGGTGGTCCCGGACCACGGCCCCGGCGCGGGCGGCGGTCGCGGGGCGGCCTGCGGGACGGCCTGCGGGGATGGTACGGGGGTGGAGGCCGGGTCATCCGCCGTCCCGACGGCTCCGCCCGCCTTCAGCCGTCCGACCTCCGCCCGCAACTCCCGCACGGACCCGCGCAGCAGGACATGGCTGACGACCAGCCAGACCAGACCGGCGGGGATGGACAGCGCGACGACGACGAGCAGGGTTTCCATCCGGTACTCCTACTCCGATCCGCGACAAGCTCAAAGTACACCTATCCCGCGTCTTTCGCCAGCCGGCGGGTTCGACTTCGTCAAGTTGCTTCGAAAAACCGCGACTGTAAATAATAGATGCTTCATTCCTTCCGTACAATATGGCTACCGATCTCAATTTCTCATCAGAAAGCACCGATATGGGTATTGTTGGAAAATTCCTGTCCGATTGTCGAGGCAGTGTCGCCATACCGATGGCGGTCCTGCTGCCGGTCATCGCGGCGGCGGCGGGCGGGGCGATGGACCTGACCAACGCCATGTCGCGCGATACCGACCTCCAGCACGCGCTGGACGCCGCCACGCTGTCCGCCGCCCGCTCCACCGCCGACGATCCGTCCCGCAGGAAGCTGGCGCAGAACATCTTCGACAGGAATTTCAAGCACTGCGACCGCCCCCTCGACACGACGATCCACGAGGATTTCGTCGAGATCAGCGCGACCTGCGACAGCCCGACGACCCTGCTTCAGATCATCGGCATGACGGGGATCGAGATCGACGGATACGCCAAGGCCGGGTATGCCGAGCTGACGGGGGGCGCACCGGCCCCGCTCGGCGCCTGCGTGCTGGCACTGCACGAGGACAGACGATCGATCAACATCAACGGCCAGACCGATATCACCACCGATTGCGGCTGGCATTCCAATTCCGGTGCAGACGATGCGCTCCACTACAACGGAAGCGGCGATTTCGACCTGCCCTCCTTCAGCGCCTCGGGCAAGATCGGCGGCATCAGCCAGGGTCGGCTGCCCCGCGCGGTGATCGAGAATGCCGCGCGGATCGCGGACCCGCTCGCCGCGATGCCCGCTCCGCCCGAAGTGGAGGGCGAATGCACCGAGCAGAATTTCGTCGCCAACGGAACCGCCGACGTGGTGATGGACCCCGGTGTCTATTGCGGCGACGTGATCGTGAACGGGTCGGGAAGACTCACGCTCAACCCCGGCGTCTATGTCATCCGGGGCAGGAGTTTCACCGTCAACGGCATCCAGGAGGTCAATGGCGAAGGCGTTCTCCTCTATGGCGAGAAGCATACCGACTTCACGTTCAACGGCGTCGATCTGATCCGTCTCAGCGGCCTGAAAACGGGGTCGCATGCCGGTTTTCTGATCATGCAGGCCCGTGACGGCGCGCCGGAGAACCAGAGCGCGACTTTCAACATGGCCGGCCGCTCCTATCTCGAAGGGACGATCTACCTGCCGCGTCACGACTTCGTCATGAACGGCAACAGCACTTTCAACCATGACGCGGCCTATACCAAGTTCATCGTCGACAAGTACACCCTGAACGGCACCGGCAGCCTGACGATGGGGTCCGATTACGACCGCAGCGTCCCGCTTCCCGCCGCCCTGACGCAGGCACAGTCACGGCGCGTGGTGCGGCTGATGGAGTGATGACGGCGGGCCTGCGAACCCGGTCGATTCCCCTCCCGTCCCGCACATGACGAGGGGCCTGCCGATGCGGGGCATTCCGTGATGGCAGGCCCGGATCGCGGTCCGGGGCAGGGGGTGAAACCCGGAGCGGTCACGCCTCTTCGCCGGTGGTGCGATCGCAGGAAGCATCTCCAGGTTGTTCGAGCAGAATCACTTCCCCCGATTAACGATCCGATAAGTCGTTGCCGCGACAATGAAGGCGGCTTCGTTCGAGGATGGATCAATGCCTGCATTTCGCCCCCGCCGCATCGGCCCCCTCACGCGCGCCCTGCTGTCGGTCGCCTTGCTGGCGGGTGCGGCGGGGCAGGCCTCGGCGGCCACCTTCACCGTGACGACCACGAGCGACAGCGGCGCAGGGTCGCTGCGCCAGGCGATCGCGTCGGCGAATGCCTCGGCGGGGACGCATACCATCGACTTCGCCATCCCCGGCGGCGGACCCCATGTCATCGCCACGACCACCGAACTGACCGCCATCACCCGCAGCGGCGTGACCCTCGACGCATCGACCCAGACGGGGGCCTCCTGCGGCACCGTCAACCAGGGCGTCCCCCACCAGCTCAAGGTCGAGCTGCGCTCCGCTCACGCCAATCGCGGATTGATGATATCCGCCGACGATGTCACCGTCCGGGGCCTGTCGATCACGAATCACGCGGGGAGCGCCCTGATCGTGAATGCGGGGGCCGACCGCGTGACGGTCGAATGCAACAATATCGGCATCCGGCCCGACAATACCGTCATCGACGGGAATGCGAACGAGACGACGACCAATGTGGCCTTCTGGATTCTGGGGGCGGATGCCACGGTGGCGAACAACGTCATCTCGGGCAATGCCCCCGCCTTCCACAGCCTGTTGTTCGAGAACACGTCCGGCGGTACGGCCACGGGCAACCTGATCGGCCTCAAGCCCGACGGGACGACGGCGGCGGCCAATGGCAGCGTGGGCATCTATGTCCTCGAATCCCTCAACATGATCATCGGCGGAACGACCGTCGCCGCGCGGAACGTCATCGCCTCGAACGCCGATTTCGGGGTCGCGACCGTCGCTGCAAGCGGGGTCGCGATTCTCGGCAACTACATCGGCACGACGGTGGACGGCCTGACCCTGCGCCAGCACGGCCAGGCCGGCATCATCGCCCACGACACGGCGGGGGTGGAGATCGGGCGCGTCGGCGCGGGCAACGTGGTCGCGGGCGCCCCCACCGTGGCCGTGATCCTGCAGGCGGGCAGCGACGGCGTGGTGGTCGCCAATCTCATCGGCGTGGCCAGCGACGGCACGACGGATATCGGATCGTCGGGCGACGGCGTGCGGGTCGTCGGCACGGCGACCGCGCTCGTCGGCGACGGTACGGCGGCGGGGGCGAACACGATCGCCAATCACGCCGCGAACGGCGTGACGGCCGAGGATACGGCCCGTGCCGCCTTCCTGGCCAACGTGATCCACTCGAATGGCGGTCTGGGCATCGATCTGGGCATCGAACTGGGCTATGACGGCGTGACCGCCAACGATACGGGCGACGGGGACGGGGGACCGAACGACCTGCTCAACTTTCCGGTCCTCGATACCGTGACCGCCGACGGATCGACGACCCTCGCCTACGACCTGACCCTCGACGTTCCCGCCCACGGGCCGGGATACCGCATCGACTTCTATCGCAGCACCACGGCGGACCCGACCGGCCACGGCGAGGGCGAGACGCCGCTCGGCTTCGTGACCGTGGCCCATGGCGGCGGGGCGCTCGGCTTCAGCGGCACCTTTCCCAGCGCCGTCCCCGTCTCGCCGGGGGACAGGATCACCGCCACCGTCACCCGCCGCACGGGTGCGGGCAGCCACGACATCACGTCCGAATTCTCGCTCTCCTTCGAGGCCACCGCCTCCCTCGTCGCCGATCTGGTCGCGACCAAGGGCGTGACGGTGCTTGATGACGGGCTGATCGGCGGCGACGACACGGTCGCTATCCCCGGGGCCACGCTGCGCTACACCATCACCATCCGCAACGAGGGGGCGGGGACGGCGGATGCCGATACCACCGTCATCGTCGACGAACTGCCCGGCAACGGCGCGTTCAGGGTCGCCGACCTCGACGGCACGCCCGGTGCGGGGCCGGTCGGCTTCACCGACGGCACCCCGTCCTCCGGCCTGACCTACGGCTATGCGGGGCTGGCCAGCGCGGCGGACGACCTCGAATTCTCGGATGACGGGGGCGTCACCTGGACCTATGCCCCCGCCGATGGCGGCGACGGAACCGACCCCAACGTCTCCCACATCCGGGTCAGCCCCGGCGGCAGCTTCGACGCCGCACCCGCCACGCCCCCCTCCGTCGCCTTGCGCTACGACGTGATCCTCTTCTGAGAGATCGGGAGAGAGAAAAAAGGGGGGGGGACGGCATCCTTCGGGCCACGGGTATCGTCCCGACACTGCGAATCGGATACGGTCCCGGAAGGCGTCGGAACGGGTTGCAAGCGTCCCAAAACCGTACAGCCCCATCATAATACAACCCTGTCGATAGTCTTTAGAAATTAGGACTCTAAACACGATATAAATGTCTCTTAATGATACGTTTTCGCGAAAAAAAGTTGACTAAGGTACAATAACGATACTTATGTGAGAGGGGGTATTAACATTGTACAGGGAACCACGAACATGACGTACTTCAGTGGCGCAAGCAGCGCGCAATTCGGTGCACAGACGGGTGGCAGCAAATTCGGCGGCTTCTCGCAGGACGCCTTCGGTAGCGGCGGCGGTGCGAAATCCGGCGCGGCATCCCAGAACGGCGGCGGGTTCAGCGGCGGCGGGTTCACGGCTCAGCCCACCAATTCCAACCCTATCTCGGCCCCGGCGGCAAGCAACTCCATCGCCAAGCCGACCAATATCTCGATCGGCAGCAATGGCGGTAACGGCGGCAACGGCGGCTCGGTCACCGGCGCTTCGGGTCATCCGGGCGGCAACTTCACGGCAGGTGCCGGTGGTGCAGGCGGTGACGGTGGTGCCGTCACGATCAATGGCGGCCTGGGCAATCTGGGCGGCGGCGGCAACATCAATATCGGCAGCAGCGGCGGCAACGGCGGCAATGGCGGTTCCGTACAGGTCGCTTCGGCTGGCACCGGCGGCGGTGCCGCTCATCCCGGCGCAGGTGGCGGTGCCACGCCCGGCGGCATGACCGGCGGCGGTATGACCGGCGGCGGCATGACTGGCGGCGGTGCCGTGCATCCCGGTGCCGGTGGCGGTGCCACGCCCGGCGGCATGACCGATGGCGGCATGACTGGCGGCGGCATGACCGGCGGCGGTGCCGTGCATCCCGGTGCCGGTGGCGGTGCCACGCCCGGCGGCATGACCGATGGCGGTATGACTGGCGGCGGCATGACCGGTGGCGGCATGACTGATGGCGGTATGACTGGCGGCGGCATGACCGGCGGCGGTGCCGTGCATCCCGGCGGCACGGGCGGCAACGGTGGCGCAGGCGGTCCTGGCGGCGCAGGCGGCAACGGCGGTGCGGGCCTCTACGGCGGCACGGGCGGTGACGGCGGCGCAGGCGGTGTAGGCGGCGACGGCGGCGCGGGCAAGTTCGGCGGCGACGGCGGGGTCGGTGGTCCCGGCGGTGCAGGCGGCAACGGCGGCGCGAGCGTCACCGGCGGTGCCACTCAGCCGATCACTACCGGCGGCGCTACTCAGCCGACCACTACCGGCGGCGGCGTTTCCGATCATCCGGGCAGCGACATGAACGTCGATGTCACGAATGGCGGCGACGGCATGCCCGGCAATACGGCCGTCAATACCGGCGGCAAGGGTACCGCAACCGCAACCGCACCCACCGCACCCACCGTCACGGCGGGTGCCGGCGGTGCAGGCGGTGCCGGTGGTGCCGTCACCATCAACGGCAGCCTGTTCGGCTCGGGCGGCGGCGCAGCAGCACCAGCAGCGCAGTCCACGACGACCGGCGGATCGTTCGGCGGACAGCAGGCCGCGTCCGGCAACAGCGGTCATCCGTTGGGTGCCGTGTCGTTCGGTGGTTCCGGCCAGCCGAGCAGCTCGTTCAGCGGCTTCAGCCAGCCGAGCAGTTCGTTCAGCGGCTTCAGTCAGCCGAGCAGCTCGTCCACCAGCTTCAGCCAGCCGAGCAGCTCGTTCAGCTTCCAGCCGACCAGCTCGTCCAGCAGCTTCGGCCAGCCGAGCAGCTCGTTCGGTTCGGGCAGCAGCACCTTCGTCACCGGCCCGGGTGGATCGATCGACTCGTTCGGTGGTTCCAGCCATCCGGGCGGCTCGTTCGGCAGCTTCAGCCAGCCGAGCAGCTCGTTCGGCAGCTTCAGCCAGCCGAGCAGCTCGTCCATCAGCTTCGGCCAGCCGAGCAACTCGTTCGGTTCGGGCAGCAGCACCTTCGTCACCGGCCCGGGTGGATCGATCGACTCGTTCGGTGGTTCCAGTCATCCGGGCGGCTCGTTCGGCAGCTTCAGCCAGCCGAGCAGCTCGCTCAGCAGCTTCGGTGGCAGTTACTGGTAGGGTTCAGGCCCTGATCCACACGACATCGACGCAACCTGGCGCTGCCCCTTCGGGGGCAGCGTTCTTTTTTTCGGGGGGGTGCCGATGGGCCTGCCCCGTACGAACCGCACCTGCGGCTGCATCGCGTGACCCTTCGTTCGCGGTCATCCGAGCGGCCTCACGTCACCCCGAAGCATTCCTGAGGGCGGCATACAGCGCCGTCTTCCCGACCTTCACCCGCGCCGCCGCCTCGCGCACGTTCAGGCCCCCGGCCATCAGCGCCTTCGCGCGGGCCAGCTTGTCGGGGGTGACCACGGGCTTGCGTCCCCCCTTGCGCCCTCGGGCGGCGGCGGCGGTCAGGCCCGCGCGGGTACGCTCGCGGATCAGGTCGCGCTCGAACTGGGCCAGCGCACCGAACAGGTGGAAGACCAGCGTGCCGCCCGGGGTGGTCGTATCGACCCCTTCGGTCAGCGAGCGGAACCCCACGCCCTTCGCGTCGAGCGCGCGCACCGTCTCGATCAGATGCGCCATCGAGCGCCCCAGCCGGTCGAGTTTCCACACGACCAGCGTGTCGCCCTCGCGCAGGTAGGCGAGCGCCTCGTTCAGCCCGGGGCGTTCGGTCTTCGCGCCCGAGATCGTGTCGCGATACAGATGCGTGCATCCGGCGGCGCGCAGGGCATCCTCCTGCGGCGCGACCGTCTGGTCCCCGGTCGAGACGCGGGCATAGCCGACCAACGTTCCCAAACCGCCCCTCCCCCGTCGGATGCAAAGTACTGTAACGGTCGTCGGGAAGTATTGGCGGACAACCCGTCCGTTGTCCACCGGTGACCGGCCCGCGCGGACGGATGCGCGGCGGGCCTCAGCGGTGCCGTTCCGGGTCGCGGCGTTCGGCCCGCCCCCAGGAGACGCCGTCCAGCAGTTCGGGGCTGATATCCCCGCCGTGCAGCACGCTGATATCGCCCGTCGCCTCCAGCACCACGGCACGCACCTGCGCGATATCCAGCGCATTGGCCTCGCGCAGCTTGCTCATCAGGTCGGAGCGGGTGACGCGGGCGAGGGGCAGGTTCTCGTCCAGGACGCGCCCCTCGTGCATCAGGAACATCGGGCCGTTATCCACCGCCCTCTCGAACCCGTCGGACAGCACGCGCCCCTTGGAGATCGCGAACCGCACGACGAAGACGGCGACGAGGCCGACCACCCCCGGCCACGGGCTGTCCCCGCCGGAGATGATCCCCGCCAGCAGCGAGCCGATGGCGACCGTCAGGGCGAAATCGAAACTCGACATCTTCGAGAACGACCGCAACCCGTTCAGGCGCACCAGCAGGATGATGGCCAGAACCGCGAGGCCGGTCCGGGCGACAATTTCGACGATCATCATGACGTTGCTCCCTTGTGGGCCGCGCGGCCCCGCTTGCAGAACACCCCGCACAGCACCGTGACGATGGCGCAGGCGATGACGCCCAGGAACCGCTCGAACGCCCCGTCGATATCCGTGGGCATCATCAGGAAGGCCGGGGCCGCGACGCCCCAGGCGATGCCCAGACCGATCAGCAGCCACCGGGCCACCGGATGGTCGCGCCCGATCCCCGCCGCCATGCATAGCGGGGCCAGCAGGAAGAACAGCCCCAGCCCGTAGACGAGGTAGATATGGACCACGATGCCCTCGGAATCGCCGTCGCCGTACTCGTTGCGCGCACCGACCACGATTACCAGCGCGGCCAGCGCCGCCAGCGACACCACCCCGACCGACCAGCCGACCCCCCCCAGATGCGCATGGGCGGCGGCCAGCGCGGTCGCGAACAGTCCCGCCGCGAAGACGTAGAGCGCGACATCCATGATGATCTCCCACTTCCCCGCGCCCAGATCGCTGATGGTATCGGCCATCCAGTCGTGGTTCGGCACTGTGTTCTGCGCGATCATGGTGCCGATCAGCAGCGAGAGGCAGCCCAGAATGCCCAGCGCGCCGAGTGCGATCAGCAGATAGGGGCGTTCGGCATCGACCGGATGATCCGTCGCGTCTTTCATCGTCGTCTCCTGATATCGCCCCGGAGGGCGGTTCGCGCGCGCGGGGCGAGGGTGCGGGGCGAGGGTGCGGCGGTATCGCGGTATCCATGCCTCTGAGGACAGGCAACGCGGCGCGGGGGCAGTACGTTCCCTGCCCCGCCCCGCGATTCGGAGCGGTGGGCGACCGACCGGCACTCGACCTTTCGCCTCGGCCCGCTACGTTTCCGTGCCGACGATTCGGTCGGGATGGATATCGGGGGGAGCGGCGTGATGGGGCGTATGCAGGTCGTCTGGCTGAAACGCGATCTCCGGCTGTCGGACCACGAACCATTGGTCCGGGCGGCGCAGGCGGCCACGGCACGGGGCGGTGGCGTGCTGGTGCTGTACATCCTCGAACCGGATCTCTGGGCGCAGCCGGACATGAGCTACCGGCACTACCGATTCCTCGGCGACGCCCTCGTCGACCTGCGCGCGCAGCTCAAGGCCCGGGGCGGCGCGCTGGTCGTGCGGGTGGGGGAGGCGGTCGGGGTGCTGGATGCCCTGCGCGGCGAATCGGGCGATTTCGACCTGCATGCCCACGAGGAGACCGGCAACCTGTGGACCTTCCGCCGGGACGAGGCCGTGCGCGAATGGTGCCGGAGCAGCGGGACGCCCTTCGCCGAATACCGGCAATACGGCATCCTGCGCGGATCGGCCCTCGACCGGAACAAATGGGCGAAGCGGTGGGACGCGATGATGGCCGAACCGGTCCACGTGCTGCCCGACGCCCTCCCCCGGGCCACGGCCCGCTCGCAGCGCCTGCCCGCCGCCGCCGCGCTGGGGCTGGCCGATGACGGGATCGAGACGTTGCAGCAGGCCGGGCGCGGGGCCGCCGAGGAGATCCTGCGCAGCTTCCTGCACGAGCGGGGGCGCACATACCGCACCGACATGTCCTCGCCCGTCACCGGCGAATGGGGGTGTTCGCGGATGTCGGTGCATACCGTCTTCGGCACGATGTCGATGCGCGAGACGTACCAGGCCACCGTCGCGCGGCAGGCCGAACTGAAGGACGACCCCTCCGACGAGGCGAAGGCGTGGCGGCAGTCGCTGTCCTCCTTCGTCGGGCGGCTGCACTGGCATTGCCACTTCATGCAGAAGCTGGAGACGGAGCCGGATATCGAGACGACACCGATGGCGCGCTTCTATGCCGGATTGCGGGGCGAGAGGTCGGACCCCGTGCGCCTCGCCGCGTTCGAACGGGGGGAGACGGGGTATCCCTTCGTCGATGCGTGCATGGCCTACCTGCGCGCGACGGGGTGGATCAATTTCCGGATGCGGGCGATGCTGATGAGTTTCGCGTCGTACCACCTGTGGCTGCGCTGGCAGGATTCGGGCGACGTGCTGGCGCGGCTGTTCACCGATTACGAACCGGGCATCCACTGGCCGCAATCCCAGATGCAGTCCGGCGTGACCGGCATCAACGCCGTGCGCATCTACTCGCCCGTCAAGCAGGGCCACGACCAGGACCCGACCGGCGATTTCACCCGCCGCTGGGTGCCGGCCCTGCGCGCACTGGAGGGGAAAGCGGTGCACGAGCCGTGGAAATCGGAGGCCCCCGTGAACTATCCGCCCCGGATCGTCGATCATATGGAGGCGGTGCGCGAGGCGAAATCGCGTATCTGGGCCATCCGCGCGACCACGGAGGCCAAGGCCGAGGCGCAGGCGGTGTTCGAGAAGCACGGCAGCCGCAAGGGACCGCGCCGCCCCCTGCGCAAGACCCCGGCCAGGAGTGCCGCGAAGAGGAAGACCGCCGATGCCGGATGATCTCCCCGCTCCCCTGCGCGCCCGCACCCGTGCGCTGAACGATGCCGCCCCGCGCCCCGGCGCGCGTTACGTGCTGTGCTGGTTGCGGCAGGCCCTGCGCGCGACCGACAATCCCGCGCTGGATTCGGCGGTCAGCGCGGCCAATACGCTGGGCCTGCCCTGCCTCGTGCATGTCGGTATCCGCGAGGATCATCCCTATGCCTCGGACCGCCTGCACACCTTCCTCGCCGGGGCGACCGCCACGCTGGAGAAGGGGCTGGCGGCGCGCGGCATCGCCTGCGCGTCGCATCTGCAACGCCCCTCGCATGACGAGCCGGACCTGATCGCGCGGCTGGCCGGGGACGCGGCCCTCGTGGTCACCGACGACCCGCCGATGCCCGCCGGGCGCGCGCCCGTCGAGCGGCTGGCGGCGCAGGTCGATGCGCCGGTCCGGACGGTGGATGCGCATCGCATGGTGCCGCTGTCCCTGCTGCGGGACGGCATCCGCACGACGAAGGGGTTCCGCGCCGCGCACAAGCCCCTGCGCGACGACCCCGCCGCCCTGACGGACGATATCGCCCCCGACCATCCGCCCTATGACGGCCCGCTGTGCTTTGCCCCCGACCGCCTCGGCGCGCGGCGGGGGACCACGCTGGCGAAGTGGATCGCGGAATGCCGCATCGACCACAGCCTGCCCCCGGTCGCGCGGTTCGAGGCGTCGCAGGCGCGGCTGGACGCGCTGGTGGATCGCCTGATCGGCACGGTCCTGCCCGTCTACAAGTGGCGGCGCAACAACCCCGCCGACGACGCCTCGGCCTCGCTGCTGTCCCCCTACCTGCATTTCGGCATGATCGGCCCGCGCAGCATCGCGGCCCGGGTCGCGGCGGCGGAGGCCCCGGCGAACTGCAAGTGGAAGTTCCTCGACGAATTGCTGACCTGGCGCGAGTGGTTCGCCTATCTGGCCGCCACACGGGATGCCCCCGCATCCTACGGCACGTTGCCCAAATCGGCGCGCGAGACCCTCGCCGCCCATGCCGACGACCCGCGCGCGGTGGTCTATTCGCTGGACGACCTGCTCCATGGCCGCACCGATGACGAGACGTGGAACGCGGCGCAGCGGCAGTTCCTGGCCGACGGCTACATGCACAACAACCTGCGCATGTACTGGGGCAAGAAGATCATCGGCTGGACCCCCTCCCCCGAAGCCGCATGGTCGACCGCCTGCTACCTGAACGACCGGCTGTCCTATGACGGGCGCGACCCGGCGACCTACGGCAATATGGGCTGGGTGTTCGGGCAGGGGCGGCCCGCCTACAAGGAAAATCCCGTCTACGGCTGGATCGCCCCCAAATCCGACCGCGCCCTGCGCAAGCGCCCCGGGGCCGCCGAATGGCTGGCGCGCGAGGCGCAGCGCGAGGGGCCGACCGTCGCGGTGCCGGATACCGTTCCCGACTATACCGGCGGCACGCCCCCCTGTGCGACCACTTGGCACGAGGGCTGATCGGCGGGGAACGAAAGGCGTGCCGGGTCGCTTACCAACGCACCGATATGGCGAAACGCCCATATCCCAGTGACAGGAGCGGCCCGATGCCCCGCGATTTCGACCAGTCCGCCCACGACCTCTTCGGCCCCGTGCGCCCCCGGGCGGGGGATGCCGTGATCCATATCGAATACGGTCTCGGCCTTTTCGAGGGGATCGAGACGGTCGAGGTGGACGGGCAGGCCCACGAGGTCGCACGCCTCGCCTATGCGGGCGGCGACACGGTGATGGTGCCGCAGGCCGAGTTCGGCTCGCTCTGGCGCTACGGCCGGGCCATCGGCGTCACGCTCGACACGCTGAAGGGGTCGAACTGGGCCACCCGCCGCGATGCCGCGCTGGCGGAGGTGGAGAGCGTGGCGGGGGCCGTGGTCGAGGCCGCTACCGCGCGCCGCAACCGCACCGGCACACCCCTGACCCCCGATGCCGCGCGCTACGATGCCGTCTGCGAGGGCTTCGGCCATACCCCGACCCCGTCGCAGGCGGCGGCATTCTCGGCGGTGGCGGAGGATCTGTCGTCGGAGCGCGCGATGGACCGCATCCTGCTGGGCGATGTGGGGTTCGGCAAGACCGAGGTGATCCTGCGCGCCGCCGCCCATGCCGCACTGGCCGGGCAGCAGGTCGCCATCGCCGTCCCCACCACCGTCCTGTGCCGCCAGCATGTCGGGACGCTGGGGGCGCGGCTGGCGGAGGCGGGGCTGGTCCTGCGCGAATACTCGACCAACGTATCGACCGCCGAGCGCTGCGAAACCCGCAAGGGGCTGGCGGACGGCACCGTCGACATCGTCGTCGGCACCCACGGCCTGACGGCGAAGGGCGTGCGCTTCGACCGTCTCGGCCTCGTGGTCATCGACGAGGAGCACAAGTTCGGCGCGCGGCGCAAGGCGACCCTGATGCGACTGTGCGAGGGCCGCAACCGCCTCGTCACCACCGCCACGCCCATCCCGAAGATGCTGACCGCCGCCGAGGTCGGGCTGCTCGACCTCTCGGTCCTGTCCGACGCGCCCGAGGGCCGCAAGCCGGTCGAGACGCGCGTGATTCCCTTCGACACCGCCGATATCGTGCGGGCGTTGCAGACCGAGCGCGAGGCCGGGGGGCGCAGCTACGTCATCTGTCCCCGGATCAGGGATATCGACCGGGTGCGCGCCCTGCTGGCGGCGGATTGCCCCGACCTGACCGTCGCCGTCGCCCATGGCCGGATGAAGAACGCGGAAGTCGATGCGGCGATGACCGCCTTCGCCGGGGGCAAGGCCGATATCCTGCTCGCCACCGCGCTGGTCGAGAACGGTCTGGACATCGCGGCGGCGAACACGATGGTGGTGCTGGATGCCGACCGCTTCGGCCTGACGCAACTGCACCAGTTGCGCGGGCGCATCGGGCGGGGCGAGCGGCAGGCGCATATGCTGATCTGCCGGCCCGAGGGCGGCTCGAAAGGGCGCGAACCGGGCGATACCGCGATGGAGCGCCTCGCCGTGCTGGCGGACGTGTCGCATCCCGGGGCGGGCTTCGACATCGCGCTGGCCGACCGCAACAGGCGGGGCGGCGGCGACCTGCTGGGCGAGGACCAGTCGGGGCATCTCTCGGCGCTGGGACCGGGCTACTACCGCCACCTGCTGCGCACGGCGATCATGGAACGGCGCGTCGCGGATGTGGCGGGGCCGGTCGCCGGGGAAAGACGCCCCCGCGCCCGCGCGGCGTGATGTGCGCCGCCCCGTTCCGGGCGCGGACCCGGGCCGGGGCGGGCGCCGTCACACCCGCTTTTCCTCCTGCGCGATCCCCTGCCGCAATTCGTCCCGCTGGCGCGTCACGGTGTTCGTCAGGCGCGTGTCCTCCGCCAGTTCGCCGATCGTGTCGCCGTAGAGATCGAGGATCGTCTTCTCGCCCTTGAGGATCTCGTCCCGCGCGCTGGCGTCGAGGGTGCCGAACACGTCGCGCACCTTCATGATGGATTCGTGCACCACGGTCATCCACCCGCCATCGGTTTGCGGCTCGACCCCTTCGGCGGCCAGTTCCCGGGCCAGTTCGTCGATATGATGCTGCCGCAGGGCCGCGATGTCCTGCACGAAACCGCGCAGCACGGGGTCCTCGGTCCGGTCCAGTGCCTCGCGGTAGCCATTGGCCGTATCGACGAGCCGGGCGTGCAGCTTTTCGAGTGAATTGCGTGTATCCGAAGACATCATGGCCGTATCCTTTCGCTGTGATCCTGCCATGGATGGCAGTTCTGAAATAAAACCATAGATCCGAAACACATCAAATCAAGAATTCTGCTTCTAAACGATTAATGAAGAATATCGATAATAAAGTATTCACCCGATACCGGAACCACGATGTTCTTGGGCAGTTGTTCTTGTGAACGACTTTTTCAAGGAGATCATTATGGCGGATCGTACACAGATACCCCCCCGAATTCGGCCCATCGTCGCCGTCGTCGCCGGGGGATCGGCGGGAATCGGGCTGGCGACGGTCGAGGCGCTGGTCGCGCGCGGCCACCATGTCGGCATCCTGGCCCGGGGCGAGGACCGGTTGCAGGCGCTGGCCGCCCGCTTCGGCGACAAGGTCTGCACGATACCCTGCGACGTGTCGGATGCCGAGGCGGTCGACCGCGCGACGGCCACGGTGGTCGAGCAGTTGGGCGTGCCGGAAATCTGGGTCAACTGCGCGATGCTGACCGCCTTCTCTCCCTTCGTCGAGATGTCGGCGCGGGAGTTCGAGGCGATCACCGATACCACCTATCACGGGCAGGTCAACGGCACCCGCGCCGCCCTGTCGGTCATGAAGCGGGGCGCGATCGTCAATGTCGGGTCCGGGCTCGCCTATCGCCCCGTGCCGATGCAGAGCGCCTATTGCGGGGCGAAACACGCGATCAACGGCTTCACGGGGTCCGTGCGGTCCGAACTGCTGCGGGACGAGCGCGGCATCACCCTGTCGCTGGTGCAGTTGCCCGCCGTGAATACCACGCAGTTCGGCTGGGCGCGCAACCGTCTGGACGAGGCACCCCAGCCCGCCCCGCCGATCTATCAGCCCGAGGTCGCCGCAAAGGCCGTAATGCAGGCCGTCGATACCGGCGCACGGGAACTGCTGGTCGGCAAGTCCGTGCTGCAACTGGTGTTCGGCGACATGCTGCTGCCCGGCTTTCTGGACCGCAAGCTGGCGAAGGACGGCGTCGAGGCACAGAAGCGCGGCACGCCGCAGCCCGGCTTCCGCGAGGGCAATATCGACGGCCCCGCCGAGCACGCGGCCACATCGCACGGAACCTTCGACGAGCGGGCGAAGGAGGACGGGCTGATCGTCGATTCCGACCGCGCGCGCAAGCTGTTCGCCTTCGGCGGCGCGGCGGTGATCTTCGTGCTGGGGATGATCGTGGGGTAGGGGCGAGCGGGGCGGTGCGCACAGGCATCGCCCCGCCCCGCTTCCGGATCAGGGATCAGGCGCTCCAGAGCGCCCCCGACCGTGCGGGCAGGCCCCCGCGCCACGCATCGCGCAGGGTCGTCAGGCGCGGCGCATTCCCGCGCGTCTTCGCCTCCGCCTCGCCGAAGTTCAGCGCCAGCGTCAGCGGGTCGCCGCCCTTCGCGGTGAAATCGAAGGTGAGGACGTCGCCGTCCCGTGACCAGTCCTGAATGGTGATCTCGTTCATTCCCAGTTCCTTGCGCAGGGCAAAAGCGTTGCGGGCAAAAGCCAGCAGGGTATCGTCCCCGCCCTCCTGCGCCGCGACCGAGCATCCCGCAGGCCAGCGCATCGGCAGCCACGGATCGGCGGTGGTGAAACCGTAGGTCGGGCCGTCCCCGGTCCAGGGCAGGGGCACCCGCGCTCCTTCGCGCCCCGGGCCGTCGGGCCAGAAGGACAGGTCGTAGGGATCGGTCACCTCGTCCCGCTCCAGCCGGGGCTGCGGCAGGCCCAGCTCCTGCCCCTGATAGACCAGCGAGACGCCCGGCATGGTGGCCAGCAGAAAGATCTGGAAGCGGGCTTCGGGGTCGTCCGGTCCCTGTACCTGCCGCGCGCGGTCGTGGCTGGATGTCCACCATACATGGCGGCCCGGGTCCGCCGCCTCGCCCAGCATGCGGGCCAGCGTATCGGCCTTCAGCCCGTTCTGGGGGATATCGACCGTATAGGCCGCATCCAGCCGCCCCGGCTCGATCAGGGCATCCATCACCGTGATGGACTGGTTCCCCGTGCCGACCTCGCCCAGCAGGAACGCGCCCTCCCCGGCCCAGTCGCGCAGGTTTTCGGTATAGGCCGCGCCGTCCCCGGGCAGCATGTCGTGCAGGTGGTTCTGCCGCACGTAGGGCAGGAACTGCTCGCCGTCCATCCTCGCCCGCTCCTCGGGGGAGGCGGGGGGATTGTCGCGGAAATCCGGGTCGCACAGATACGACGTGACGGCATCGAGCCGGAAGCCGTCGGCCCCGCGCTCGCGCCACGTGCGGAACACCGCGCGCACCGCGTCCTGCACGACCGGATTGCGCAGGTTCAGGGCGGGCTGTTCGGGCATGTAGTTGTGCAGGTAGTACTGCTCGCGCTTGTGGTGCCACGACCATGTCGGCTTGCCGAAGCGGGTGATCCAGTTGGTGGGGGCCTCCCCGGCGGGCTTCGCGTCGCGCCAGACGTAGTAGTCCTCGTACTCCCCGTCCCGCGCGACGGATTTTTCGAACCACGGGTGCCGCTCGCTCGTATGGTTGAGCACCAGATCGATCATGATGCGGATGCCGCGCCCGTGGGCCTCGTCGACCAGCGCGTCGAAATCCTCCAGCGTGCCGAGGGCGGGGTGGATATCGGTGTAGGAGGACGGATCGTACCCGCCATCGACCCACGGGGACGCGGTGATCGGCGCGAGCCAGACCGCATCCACGCTCAGGCTCGCCAGATAGTCCAGCCGCCGGCGCACCCCGTCCAGATCGCCGATCCCGTCCCCGTCGCTGTCCTGGAACGAGCGGGGATAGATCTCGAAGATCAGCGGATTGCGCGGCCAGCGGCCTGCCAGCGGATCACGCCCCAACGATCATGCCCCCGTTCGGGTGCAGAGTCTGGCCGGTGTGATAGCTGCCGTCGGACGAGGCGAAGAACAGGTAGGCCGTCGCCACTTCCCACGGCTGGCCCGCGCGGCCCATGGGCGTGCCGGAGCCGAAACCCTCGACCTGTTCGGCGGGCATGGTGCCGGGGATGAAGGGGGTCCAGATCGGGCCGGGGGCCACGGTGTTCACGCGGATGCCCTTGTCCGCCAGATTCGCGGCCAGCGACCGGCTGAAGGCGAGCGAGGCCCCCCGCGTGGTGGAATACGAGATCAGCGACCCCATCCCGGCAAAGGCGTTGACCGACGAGGTATTGATGATCGACGCGCCTTCCTTCAGGTGCGGCAGGGCGGCCTGGGTGCAGAAGAAATAGGCCATGACGTTCGAATCGAAGGTCCGGCGCAGGGTTTCCTCGGACAGTTCCGTCAGATCCTCGTCCAGCCATTGCTGGGCGGCGTTGTTGATGAGGATATCCAGACCGCCGAATTCGGCGACCGTGCGCTCGATCGCGTCGGTCGCATGGGCCTTCCGGCCCAGATCGCCGGGGATCAGCAGGGCCTTGCCGCCCTCGGCCTCGACCAGACGCTTCGTCTCCTCGGCGTCCCTGTCCTCCTCCAGATAGGCGATGGCGACATCGGCCCCCTCGCGCGCGAACAGCACGGCGACCGCGCGGCCGATACCGCTGTCGCCGCCGGAGATGAACGCGGTCCTGCCCGTCAGCTTGCCCGCGCCGGGGTGGCGGGGGGCGTAGTCGGGGGCGGGGTCCATCCTGTGCTCGTCGGCGGGCATGGAATCCTGGGACTGGGCGGGAATGTCCACGGACATGGGAATATCCTTTCGGGGCAGCAAGCAAGTGAAGGGAGGGGGGAGGCGGTCAGGCGGGCTTTCCCGCGACCGTGTCGGCCTTTTCGGCTCCGCGCCGGCCCATGGGTTCGGGCGCGCCGGTGGTGGTGTCCTTGCGGGTCTGGGCTTCCATCTCGGCATCGAATTCCGCGCCGAGCAGCACGATGTAGCTGGACAACCACAGCCACATCAGCAGCACGATCACCCCGGCCAGCGCGCCGAACGTCTCGTTATAGCTGCCGAAGGTGCGCACGTAGAAGGCGAAACCCGCCGTGCCGACCAGCCACAACAGGCAGGCCAGAATCGCCCCGGGCGAGATCCACCGCCATTTCGCATCCGCCCGGTCGGGACCGTAGCGATAGACGACCGCCAGCCCGAAGACCGCGATCAGCAGCAGGGCGGGCCAGCGCAGGATCGTCGCGACCGTCTCGCCCATTCCGTCGCCGGGCAGGACGCCCAGCACGACCGGCAGCGCGACCATCAGGCCCAGCGCGACGACGAACAGCACCGCCGTCAGCAGGGTCAGCCCCAGCACGACGGCATAGCGGTGAAAGAACCCGCGCTCCTCCGTCTCGTCATAGGCGATGTTCACGCCGGTCATCAGGTTCGAGATGCCCTTCGACGCCGAGGAGATCGCCAGCACGATGCCGACGAGGGCGGCGATGCCGAGTCCCGTACTCCGGGTGCCGGTCATCTCCTGCACCTGTCCGGTCACGATGCCGGCGGCATCGCCGGGCAGCACGGCGGCGACGGTATCCATCTGCCCGGCGATGGTGGCGGGGTCGACGAACAGCGAGGCGATGGCGACGACCGCGCCGATGCCGGGGAACAGCGCGAGCAGGCCGTAGAAGGCGATGCCCGCCGCGACCAGCCCGACATTGTCCTTGCCGATCTCGTCCTTGGTGCGCATCAGGATGTCGAACCAGCCCCTGGCCGGGATCTCGGTCGGGGAGGTCGCGCTGCGGCCCCGGTCGTCGCCATTCGTCACGTCTTCAGCGGCCATCGCATTGCCTTCCGGGTCATTCGGCGAGTCGTGTCGCGGGGGGGGGAGGAGGGGAGTCGAAAACGGGCCTGCACGCGATGTGCAGGCCCGGGTCGTCGGTCGGTCGATTACGCCTTGCCGGCCTGGGAGGCCTTGGCCCGGGCTTCCTCGCCGTAGCTTTCGGCCTTGGCGGCCACGCGCTCGGCCTGGTCGGCGGCCATCCTGCTGGCCTCCATGGCTTTCTGCTCGGCGGCATCGGCCAGCTTTCCGCCCTGTTCGCGGGCCTTGTCGGCCAGACGCTCGCCGTGTTCGCGGGCCTGTTCGGCCAGGTTCACGCCGTGCTTCTCGGCTTCGCGGGCCAGCGGCTCCAGCGCGTCGCGCTCCTGCTGGCTCGTCGGCAGAACCGCACCGGCGAGGGCACCGGCGGCCATGGCGATGAAGCCGGAGACGAGGGGGTTTTCCTCGTGGAAGTCGCGGGCGTCATGCTTCAGTTGACCGGCCTTGTCGCGGCCTGCGGCATGCAGGGCATTGGCGCGGTCATAGGCCTGACGCTTCATGTCGCGGGCGCTGCGGCGGGCGTCGCGCGTCGCCTGCTGCACGCGGCTGCGCGCTTCCTCGGCACGCGCCCTGGCGGTTTCGACGCCGTCGCGGATGCGGTCGCGATAGGTGGTGTCGTCCTCGCCCGCCTCGCGGGTATAGCCCAGTTCCTCGCCATAGGCCGTGTCGAGGCGGCTGTAATACGTGCTCGGCGTCTCGTTCGCCTCGCGCACCACGCGGCTGCGGGCCGATTCGATCCGGTCGTAGGTCGACAGCGTCTGCGTGTCTTCCTCGTTGGCGAAGCGCGAATAGGTGTTGCCGCCGGGTCTGGCGCTCATGCCCTGGGTCGTGTCGTAGCCGGTCGGATAGCGGCGGCTGGTGCGGCGCGCATCGTCCCAGTCGTCATCATCGTCGTCGTCGTCATCGTCCCAGTCGTCGGACGAGTACGTGTCGCGCTTCATCAGGGCGGCACCGGGCTGTTCGCCCTTGCCCATCGACAGCCACGCCACACCGGCCCCGACCATCAGGGTCGCCAGCGGGTTGCGCTGGACCTGGGTGCCGAGGGTGTTGGCGAAGTCCTTGGGCGAGCCTTCGAAATAGGCCATCGCCTCGTCCAGCAGGTTGCCGGGGGACATGCGGTCGGTCAGGGCGTTGAGATTCTCGCCCAGACGTTCGCGGGTGCGTTCCAGATCGTGTTCGATTTCTTTCGGATCGTCAGACATCAGACGTTCTCCCGGATGGTCGCCGCATCGCGGCTCAGGTTCTTGGCGGTGCGCGACGGGGCGAGGGCGTCCGCGCTCAGGGCGGATTTCGCGCTGGCGATCATGATCGCACCGATGATGAGGCCGACGAGGGCGGCAAGGCCGAAGGCCAGCCAGTTCGCCAGACCGAACAGGTCGACCAGCGCGAAGCCCATGGCGATCAGCGCACAGACGACACCGGCCAGCAATACGGCGACGGCCCCGACCATTCCGGCCAGTCCGGCAACGGCGGTCTTGACGTTCTCGCGGATTTCGGCGCGGGCGAGTTCACCCTCGGCGCGGACCAGATGCGTCACGTCGTTCAGCACGTCGGTCGCAAGCTCGCCCGTGGTCTTGGTTTGCGGAATTGTCATCAGAGGTTCCCTCCGTTCGGAACGTTGCGCGCGGGCGCGATCGGGGTCGGCGTGGGGGTCGCGGAGGCGGGACGCGGGGCGACGGCGGGGCGATACGCTCCGGCAGCCTGCGTCGTCGCGGGGGTCGGTGCCGCAGGCTCGCCCATGGCCGCGCGGGCGATGCGGTCGGTATCGGCCCGCTCGACGGTGGCCTTGCCGGCGCGCGCCAGCACGAAGCCCAGAGCGGCGGCACCGCCCAGGAACGCGCCCGGATTGCGGCGGGCCAGCGACTGGGTATCGGCCACGACGCTGTTCATGTCCTGACCGGACAGATAGCGACCGGCCTGGTCGGCGGTATCGGCGGTCCGCTCCAGCAGCGCCCCGATCCACGCATCCTTGCCTTCCAGTTCCCCGGCGGCACTGCGCAGGCGCTCGGCGGTGGTGCCGAGACCCGATCCGGCCTGATCCAGACGCGCATCGGCCTCGGCCTTGCCCGCTTCCTTCAGGTGGGTCGCGGTCTTGTGCGCTTCGTCGCGGATACGCTCGGCGGAGTCTTCGATGCGACCTGCTGCCTTGTCCGACGGCATCGCGTTCTTGAGGGGATCATCGTTCATGGGGCCTCCAGTTCCGGCGGATGAGGATCGGGCGTGGTCCGGCCGATCCTCCGGACGTGACCGCCGGCGGTTTTGTTGTTCATATCCAACGTGATGAGCCTTCCGGCGTGTAAGGCCCGAAGACGCTCGCCTCATTCGTGAGGGACTGGTCTGACAACAGGGAAAAACGCAACAAGTTCCCAAAAAAGTGCAGAAAGCCGCCATAATGGTCGATTTCGCGGATCGAACGCTATTTACCGACCATGCCCATGGTCCCGCCCCTGAAGATCGCCATCCTCGCCCATGTCCGCTTTCCCATCCGCGCACCCTACAAGGGCGGGATGGAGGCGCATGCGGCGACGCTGACCCGGGCGCTGCTGGACCGGGGCCACGACGTGACCCTGTTCGCGAGCGGGGACAGCGACCCCGCCCTGCCCATCCATCCCATGACCCCCGTGCATTACGAGGCGGAGATGCCCTGGCACGACTTCCGCGCGTCGCTTCCGTTCCGGGTGCGCCTCGCCGCGATCTTCCGCGAGACGCTGGCGGCGGTGGAGGCGGGCGGGTTCGACGTGGTGCACAACAACTCGCTGCACCCGCGCCCCCATACCTGGGCCATGCACGCGCGCCAGCCGATGGTCACGTCGCTGCACATCCCCCCGTTCCATACCCTGAAGAAGGCCGTCACCCGGATGCCCGCCCCGTGGCTGCACCACACCGTCACCTCGCACCAGCAGATGCCGCTGTGGTGGGACAGCCCGCCGCCCGCCACCGCCTCGGTCGTCCATAACGGGATCGATCTGGACACGTGGCGCTTCTCGCCCCGGGGGAACGGCGAGGCGGTGTGGTTCGGGCGGATCGTGCGCAACAAGGGGGCGGGCCATGCGGTGCAGGCGGCGCGCCTGGCCGGGGTGCCGCTGACCCTGTTCGGGGTGATCGAGGAGCGCGACTACCACGAAGCCGAGATCGCGCCGTATCTGGGCGCGGATATCCGCTATGGCGGGCATGTGGGCCAGGCGGAGCTGGCCGCCGAGATCGGGAAGGCATCGGCGCTGCTGTTCACGCCCATGTGGTCCGAACCCTTCGGACTGGCGGCGGCGGAGGCGATGGCCTGCGGGTTGCCGGTCGCCGCCTTCGACAACGGGGCCGCGCGCGAGGTGATCGGCCCGGGCGGACATTTCGCGCGGCCGGGCGACGTGGCGGGGCTGGCGCAGGCACTGGTGCGCGCGCTGGAATCCCCGCGCCGGGCCGCCCGCGACTGGGTCGAGTCCCGCTATTCGATAAGCGGCATGGTCGACGGGTACGAGCGGGCGTATCGCGGGGCGATGGCGGGGGCGGAGTGATACCGACGGCCCCTGTCGCCGACCCCTCCGGAAGGATGCCCCCGCCCCGGATCGGGTCCGGGACAGGAAGACGGGCGCCCCCTCACTCCGCCGCCTGCACCGCGCTCGCCGCCTCGGCCTCCTCGCGGTGCTTCAGCGCCTGGGTCACCCGCCACGAACTGGCATAGGGTTCGTGCGAATGCTGGCGGGTCAGGGCGAAATCGGCCTCGACGGGTCGGCGCAGCACCCGGAACCGGTCGCCCTCGCGCTCGATCAGGCCCATGAGGCGAAAGGCGCGCAGCCAGTGCTCCATGGTGTGATGCCCCCATTTCTCGCGGAAGACCTGGGCATTGTGCAGCACGGAATCGAGGTGGTGGACGGGGGGCATGTGGTGCGGGTGGTACTGGTGATAGCATTTCGCGCCCCGCACCCACAGGATCGGCACTCCATGCGCATCGACCTCGCGCCCGAAATCCGTATCCTCGCCGCCATAGCCGGTGAACCGCTCGTCGAACCCCCCGATATCGAGGAACCGCGCCCGGCGAATGGCGAAGGTCAGCGACCAGAAGCAGCGATAGTCGTTGCACGGGGCCGTCGCCGTCTGCGGCGGGCCTTGCCGGTCGGAATGTCTGACGCCCAGCGGCTCCAGATCGGCGAATGTCCAGCCGGTCGCCACGGCCCCGGCGGGCAGATACGCGACCTCGCCCATCAGCAGGGCATCCTGCCGGGCCAGCACCCGGGCGTAATCGGCGGTGAAGTCGGGGGCCGGGATGCAGTCGATGTCGAGGAACAACAGCATCTCGCCCCGCGCCGCCCGCGCCGCGACGTTGCGGGCGGCGGCCAGCGGTGCGGCCTCGCCGGGGATCAGCACCTGCCGCACCGGAAAGGGCGCGGGGGGCAGGTCGGGATACTCCGCCTCCTGCATGACGCCGATGACCAGTTCGTCCGGCAGGCGGGTCTGGCGCGTCAGGCCGAGGATCAGGTTGTGCAGATGCGCCGCCCTGCCCCGCCCGAGGGTGATGATCGATATCGTCATTCTGCTGCCATCCTTGCTACGTCGTCCGCACCGCTCCACAGGGTCCGGGACAGGTCTTCCAGCCAGCGCGCCGCGTCGGCGGCGGCATCGGGCGCGACGAGCGCGCGCTGCGCCTCCAGGTCGCACGCCTCGGCATCGGCCATCGCCTGACGCCAGGCACCGGGGGATGCGGGCCACGTCTCGCGCATCGCGGCGGCGTCGATGCGCGCCAGCGCCAGCGCCTTGCACCGCTGTTCGTCGAAATACCGCCATTCGGGGATCACCAGCCACGGACGTCCCCGCGCGGCGATCTGGTGGACGGTGGTATTGCCCGCCGACCCGATCACCACGTCCGCCGCCGCCAGATAGGTCTCGATCTCCTCGACCCAGCCCAGCGGGCGCAGGTTCGGCACCTCCGTCTCGTGCCATTCGGACGCGGTCCTGCCCACCGTCAGGAACAGCGTGTCCGGCATCGCCCGGGCGGCCATGGTCAGCGGCGCGGTCGGCGTGCCGAGACCCCCGCCCCCCGCGATGACGAGGGCGATGCGCCCGGCCTGCGGCAACTCCAGACGGCGGCGCGCCCCTTCGCGGTCGGGGGCGGCATCGCCCGGGGGCGGGGTGCCGATGCCCGCGAAATAGCCGGTCTTGCGGCGGAAGACCGGCGCGCGATCCTCCCGCTCCAGCGCCTCGGCATAGGGGGCGAGGAGGGCGCTGCCGGATTCGTAGGCGGCGCGGTGGCCCGGATCGGTGCGGTCGCCATGCTGCACCACGGCCACCACGGGCACCGACGCGATGCGCAGCATCTGGCACAGCTCCGCCGAGACATCGACCACGAACAGCGCCGGGTCCGCCTCCGCCGCCCATCCCGTGATCGTCGCCACCGCCGCGCGTATGCTCGCCCAGCCCAGCGGCACGCAATGCATCGTCGCGGGGGTTTCGGCGGCGTCGAGGGCGGGGGGCGTCGGCCCCTGCCGCTCGAACAGCGAGGGGATGGCCTGCACGGTGACATTGGCGGGCAGGTCGGGCAGGATCTCGGGCCGCGCGCAGAACACCGTCGCGGGCCGGTCCGGCGACAGGGCGCGCAGGATCGCGGCGCACCGCTCCGCATGGCCGCGCCCCTGGTGATGGACGAAGTAGCCGATGGGCCGGGTCACGAGGCCACCTCCCGCACCAGTCCGAAGTGCCGCAACCCCTCCAGCACCCCCGCCGCATGGTGCGCCCGGGCGCGGTAGACGTTGGGCGCGGGGATCAGGGGGGTCAGATCGTCGTGGTGGTTGCCCACCATCACCGCCCGCGCCGACGCGGCCAGCATGTCGAAGTCGTTGCCCGAATCCCCCGCCGCGACGATGCGCGAGGCGGGAATGCCGAGGCGGGCGGCGACGTGGTGCGCCGCCTGTGCCTTGCCGACCCCGGCGGGCAGGATGTCGAGCAGGGTATCGTGCGAGGCGACGACCTGCGCCGCGATCCCGGCCTTCTCCAGCGCGCGGCGCGCCCGGTCGGCGGCCCCCGGCGCGGTCAGCGTATAGCTGCGCTTCCACGGCGTCCGCTCGGACCGGGGCTGGGCCACGACGCCGGGGACGGGGGCCAGGGCGCGCTCGACCGCACCGGCATCCCACGGCGCGCGGAGGGCGGGGCGATAGGCCGGTTCGGCATGGCCTGCGGGCCAGACGATCTCGGTGCCGACGGCCCCGATCAGCACGTCGGGACGGGGCAGGTGCCACGCATCCAGAACCGCCAGCGCATCCGCCGCCCGCCGCCCCGTCGCCATCGCCAGCACGACATCGGGATGGGCCGCGCGCCAGGCGCAGAACGCCGCCGCCGCCGCGCGGTCGCCCGTCAGCGTGTCGTCGATATCGCTGACGAGCAGGGTCTGCGCCTGTGCGGGGCGCGCTCGGGCGGGCCGCGTCCGGATGCCCTCGACGATCCCCGCGAACCGCTCCGCATAGGTCGCCCAGCTGTACCGCCCGACATTGGCCACCGCCCTGCGCGAGGCCGCGTTCCACGCCGCGCGGTCGTCGATCAGCCGCTCGATGGCCCCGGCGAAGGCCGCGCCGTCCGCCGGGTCGGCCACGCTGCCGTGGCCGATGGCGGCGACCGTCTCGGGCGGGCCGCCGCGATGGGTCACGACCACCGGCAGTCCCGCCTGCGCCGCCTCGATGATCGTCAGGCCGAACGGCTCGCTGCCGGCCGGATTGACGAAGACGCCCCCCGTGCGGGCCGCGATGCGGTACAATCCGTGGGCCTGGGCCGGGGTATGGGTATGGGGACAGGCGATCTGCCCGTGCAGGGCGTGCCGCTCGACCGCGCGGTCCATGTCGCGCCAGACCGCGCGCTGCTCGGACGGGCCGTCCCCGGCCTCCCCACGCCGCCCCGCCAGAATCGCGAGGTTGGCGCGGGCGCGCAGGCCGGGCGAGCGCCCGAACATCCCGATCAGCGGGGCCAGGTTCTTGCGCCGCACCGGCCGCGCGATGGCCAGCACGAGGGGGCGGTCCGGATCGCGCAGGTGCGGCGTCAGCAACCCCTGCGCCCCCTCGATATCCGCCGCCCCGGCATGGGCCTCGTATCCCGGGGGGATCACGTGGGTGCGGGCGGCGGCGGCGGGGCAGTAGGCGGCGATCTGCCGTTCCGCCTCGTCCCGCGACGAGACGACGATGGCATCCGCCTCGTGGATCACCCGGCGCTCCTGCGCGATGCGGGCCGCGATCTCGGCATCGACGGTCGAGCTGCTGCCCGCCTTTTCCAGACCCAGCGAATGGGGCGTGTAGATCAGCGGAACGGGGTGCGCGTCGCGGATGCGCAGGGCCACCATGCCCGCATCGGCGAAATGGGCGTGGATGGCGTCCGGGCGCGCATCCTGCCGCGCCAGATGCGCGGACAGGGCCGCCGCGAAGCTGTCGATCTCGGCCCGCAGACGATCCTTGCCCAGATAGCCGGGGGTCGCGGTGGGCAGGCGGACGATGCGGCAACCGGGGGCGAGGATATCGCTCTCCTGCCGATAGCGCCGGGTCGCGCCGGGGCCGTCGAACTGCCGGGTATAGATCGTGACCGCATGGCCCGCCCCCCGCGCCGCCATCGCCCGCGCCGCACCGAGGGCGTAGACCAGATGGCCGCCCGTATCCGGAGTGATGCCGATATCGAGCGTCGGGGCCTTGAGACACCCGCCGAGGACGATGTGAGCGATATGCACGGTCTCTTCTCCCCCTCGAAACAACGAACGGTCGATCTTAGACAAGGGCGGGATCGGTGCATTAAAGTGTGATAACGAAATTTCCGAAATCGGGCCGTATAAAATCGTTTTCCCGGAGTTGACTTTCCATGACGCGCTATATCTTCGTCGGCGGCCTCCATCGCAGCGGTACGTCTCTGGTCGCCCGTGCCGTTGCGGCACATCCGCAGGTCGGGTCCATCGCGGGATCCCCCGCGCCCGAGGACGAGGGCGTCTACCTGCAAGGCGCGATTCCCCATACCGCCCGCGACGGGCGGCCCGGTGCCTTCGCCCACGACCCCGCCCAGCACCTGACCGAGGCAAGCCGCTTCAACACGCTCGGCACCCTGCGCCATATCGAGGCGCAGTGGGACGCATGGTATCCCCGCGCCCTGCCCTGGCGGGTCGAGAAATCGCCCGTCAACCTGCTGCGCGGGCGGCTGTATCAGCAGATGTTCCCGTCCTCGGTCTGCGTCTTCGTGGTCCGGCACCCGGTCGCGGTCGGAATGGCCACGTCGAAATGGTCGGACGGGTCGCAGGCCGATCTGCTGGCCCACTGGCAGGCGGCGCATACCCTGCTGCTGGACGATCTGGCCTATCTGCACCGCTGGGTCGTCGTCCGGTACGAGGATTTCGTGCGCGACCCGGATGCGCAGTTGCGCCGCATCGCCGCCCTGGCCGAACTGCCCGATTTCGCGCCCTTCGCGGAGGCGGTGACGAACCGCAACGCCGCCTATCTGGCCGAAGCCCCGGCGCTGACCCTGCCCCCCGCCGCCGCCGCGTTCGGCTATTCCGACGGCCCGGCGGGGGCGGGCGATGCCCCGATGCCCGCCCCCGCCGGTCGCCACGTCTATCACGGCATCACGCGGCGCATCGCGTAGGTCTACCGCCGGTCGGGAAACCACGTCGTGTCGATCTCGTCGTACCGGTCGTGGAAATCGCACCGCTGCACCAGTTCCGCCTCCCGCGCGACCGTCACCTCGCGCCCCTGCCGGGTGATCAGGCCCAGCGTGTCCAGTTCCCTGAACGCCCGGTTGACCGATACGAAGGAGATGCCGAGCGTGTCGCCGATCATCGCCTGGCTCATCGGCAGGTCGAAGGCCGTCCGCTCCATCGAGGTGCCGATGCGCAGCCGTGCCAGCGTATCGAGCAGGAAGTACCCCAGCCGGTCCTCCGCCCCCATCCGCCCCAGCATGCGGATCGTGTCGCGCAGGGCCACCTTGTCCCGCATCGCGATGGCCATGAACAGCGCGCCGAGGCGGGGCGATTCCTCGAACAGGGTCGCGATCCGCTTCTTGGGAAAGGGGCAGACGGTCGTATCGGTCACCGCGTCGATATGGATCGTCTGATGGCCGTAGGCGATGCTGGACAGCGCCATAACGTCGCCGGGCAGGTGCACGCGGATGTTCTGGCGTCGCCCATCCGGAAACAGCGTGTAGCTGACCGCCCAGCCGTGCTTGACCACGAAGATGTTCTCGACCCTGCCCCCGGCATCGACGATCGCGGCACGGGCGGGAAAATACTTCTCGTCCTGCTCGAACACCGCCAGCATCCGCTGGTCGGCGTCGGACAGGTCGACGTAATGGCCCAGCTTGGCGAGAAAGCAGCTTTCGTATTTCCGGGTCATCGTCGCCCCCGCCGCCCCTGATCTGTTCCACCGCAGGGGTCCGTCGGTCGGATCGCGTCCGGCCTCGTGAAGACTGCCCTGCCCGGTTCGAAATAGCGGGCGCTCGCGGCGATGCCACCCGAAACGCCCGCTTTTCGGTCAGGTTCGTGCGAGGGCGGTCATTCCGGCCCGGCCTCGCGCCCGTACCGCTTCGCCGCCACCACCGCGCAGGGCTGCACCGTGCCGAGCAGGTCGAGGGACAGCTTCGTCCCCTCCGCCGCGCAACCCGGATCGACGAAGGCCATAGCGAGGTTCTCGCCCGTGCGGTGGCCGTAGGCTGCCGATGTGACGGTGCCGACGACCGTATCGCCATCCATCACCGAATCGCCGGGATGGGCGGGGAGGGTGGCGTCGTCCATCAGCAGGGTCACGAACCGGCGGCGCATGGGCCGGCCCTGTTTCGCCAGCAGCGCGGCGCGGCCCGGAAAGGCGGGCTTGTCGAGTTTCACGAACCGCTCCAGCGCGCTCTCGAAGGGGTCGAATTCGGTGATGAGGTCCGCCTTCCAGTGGCGATACCCCATCTCGATCCGCATCGATTCGACGGCATGGCCCCCGAAATGCACGATGCCATGCGCCCCCCCTGCCGCCATCAGCGCGCGATAGGCGGCCTCGGATTGCTCGATGGGAACATGCAGTTCGAACGCATCCTCGCCCGAGAAGCTGACCGACATCACCAGCGCCTCCGCCGGGCCGATTCTGGCCGTGGCGCAGGTGAGCCACTCGAACCCGGTCCAATCGGTATCCGGGGCCGCCTCGCCCAGCACCGCCCGCGCCTTCGGCCCCGCGACCAGAATGATCGTGCGGGTCGCGACCTTCGGCGTCAGCGTGATCGAGCCGTCCCCGGGCAGATGCGCCGTCAGCCAGTCGAAATCATGCACCTCGCCCGCCGCCGCCCCGCCCCACCAGACCGTGCGCTCGTCCAGCAGGGCCATCGTCGCCTCGCCCAGCACATTGCCCTGCCCGGTCAGGAAGTAGCCCAGACCCACCTTGCCGACCTTCTTCGGCACGCGCCCGCAGAGCAGCGTATCGAGCCAGTCCGTGACCCCCTCGCCCGCGATCTCGATGCGGTTGAAGCCGTTCACCTCGGTGAGCCCCACCGAGGACTGCACCGCGGCCACCTCGGCGGCGACGACGTCGAAGGTCTCGTCGAAGCGGTAGCCGAGCGTCTCGGTGAAGTCGGGCGAGGGCTTGAAGTAGTCGACCCGCTCCCAGCCGTTGACGACACCGAAGTGCGCGCCCTCGGCCGCCAGGATCGGCGTCAGCGGCGTGGTCTTCCCGGGCCTGCCCGCGGGGCGGTGCCATGTTGGGGAGCGCAGCGGCGTGCCGTGGGTGGGCGCTGGCGCTGGGTGGTGGTCGCGCGGCGCCACCCGTGGGAACGAAAACGGGCGTGTCCCCGTCGGGCGCGCGTTCAACGGACCGTAGGTGGCGAACAAAGAAAAATACACACGTTTCCAGGTCTCTGGGTCCACAACGCGCGGTCTGTGGGAGAGGCACAGGCAAGAATCACAGACGCCCCCCAAAAAAACACCTAGACCTAGCCCATAAACCGACAGCAGAACACGTCCTCTCCCCCATCCCCTCGGCCCCTACATCGCCCCCGTTTGGTCCTCCTCGCCCCTCCGCCCACTCCAGTGCCACCTCTTCCCCCACCAGGCTTACCGTCACACGCGGAAGATGCCGCTCTGCCGCGGGCTCGTCACCCCCTCCCGCCGGTGGTGCCGCCGGTGCCGCGCGTCGCCGCCGCCCTCCCCCCGCCGCTCCCGCCGCTCCGACCGCCCCCCGACGCGGCGGCCGCCGTCCCAGTGTCTCGACTGGCGGCCACCGTCGACTGTCGCGCCCTCCTCCGCCTCTGCGTGCCCGCCGCG
>ENA-ORXT01001203-ORXT01001203.1-marine-metagenome-genome-assembly--contig:-NODE-1203-length-35966-cov-10.408036_pt1 | contig 35966 bp, 24 predicted proteins | sample MGYA00237868_ERZ511482 | MGnify/ENA metagenome assembly ERZ511482 | reverse complement strand
GTTGCTGTCGGTTCTGGCGTTGCTGTCGGTTCTGGCGTTGCTGTCGGTTCTGGCGTTGCTGTCGGTTCTGGCGTTGCCGTCGGTTCTGGCGTTGCCGTCGGCTCTGACGTTGCCGTCGGCTCTGGCGTTGCTGTCAGTTCTGGCGTTGCTGTCAGTTCTGGCGTTGCTGTCGGCTCTGGCGTTGCTGTCAGTTCTGGCGTTGCTGTCAGTTCTGGCGTTGCCGTCGGTTCTGGCGTTGCCGTCGGTTCTGGCGTTGCTGTCGGCTCTAGCGTTGCTGTCGGTTCTAACGTTGGGACAACCGTCATAGTTGGTGTTGCGGGAATTGCAACTGTGACTGTTGGTGCGACAAGTGTCGGTTCTGGAACGGATACAAACATTGTAGATGTAAACCCTATCCACACCGCGGTCATCGTTTTATCATCTTTAGATGATGGTGCTTCGATCTGGAAACAGGCGTATGTATCGCCCACCGGAATAGTTAGGTTGACTTGTGCTATATCAAACTCGCTGCCTAAATTTCCCCCCAAGGGATTCTGTATCTTCACCACATTAGCAGAGTTGACTAGGTCAAGTGGATGATCACCTGAGCCTGTTAGATACCAAATATTATTTAGGCGGCTCTTATCAACAACACCCCCTACAATAAATTCTGTTTCTAACACACGCTCGTTATTTTCTGATCCAAATTCTCGACAGAAAACTTCTGTTTTTGGACCAAATTGAGGACCATCAGATTCGTCAGCATTACCATTGAGAGAATCTAGACCTGTTAAAATAGAAATATCGCTGACTGGACAGTCAGGATTTTCGTAGACAACTACAATGCCTACGCCATGGTTTTGGTATACGGATCCCGTGGTATCAACATCTGCGACAGAATATGTGTTCAGTCCACTTTCAACTAGCCACAGCGCATGATCAACGTAGCTATAGCTGTGCCATTGCCAAATACCACCAGATTCAAAAGACGAAAACTCCTCGGTTGCAGCAACGGTGTGCGTGCGAGGATCTGTATTATGCTGAATCTTTATTCTATTGTCGCTGCTGTATGGTGCTGTTCGACTCTGCCCACTCCAAAACCATTGTGCTGCAATGGGTGTACCTGGCACGTCGATGGTAAAAGTTTCGGTATGAGAAAAGTTACGGAGGCCAACGCCAGCGCTTACCACACATAAGTTTCCGCTTAGCGATGCGGTGCGACGATGCAAAGGCCCATTCTCGGCAAACGCATTTATTGGAACAATGTGCAAGAAGAAAAGAAGAGAACACAGTGCAATCAAACATTTCAAAGAAAACTTCATACTGACTCCTGAACGGAGTTGGTATTTACCCGTGAACTATCTCTAAAAGCATTTTTATTACTCGTAGAGTATTTTGAAAATGCTTTAGGGAAATCATAAAGTTCTAGCCTAAAAGTCTTTGCTAGAATACCAACAAACTATCTCTAATACAGTGTATTGTTCGATGTAGGCGGAAAGCCACTAGATTACACGACATCTTTGCGTATTTTGTATCGCTCCGCCAATTAATATTACTACAAACTGAGTTTTTGGAAGATCAAATATAAGCTAATTTTTGGTATATAAAGCTGATGTCAGCTATCAAACAGACGATTATCATAACATATGTTTTAATTTCGGTGTATAACAAAACTCAAGCATCAATGACTAGCGTTTTTATATATTTTTATACAAAATTACAATTTAGGGTCGCTCAAGTCACAATTAGTCAAAGCTGAGGAGATTGTAGGGCCGCCATAGGTATAAGCTTAAATATACACACTGTTAATTTAGCTACAGTGAGCACGTCTAGTCGTTTCATTAACTACTGTGGGTTCGTCGCCAAAGTTGTTATAGACGACTAAAAGTACTCATTATATGACTTAAGTTTAAATCGATGCACGGGCCACTATTACCATGAATTGAACCCTTAAAATTAGTCATTATCAGCAGTTCGCAATAAGTAACCAGTATAATATTGTGTATTCATTAGGCTGCTGAATACACAATATCGGGGATAACAGCGATGCGGATAGGCAAAATGCCCGTGGTTTCAGTGGCTGTTATCCTCGATATTGCTTAATATTAAAAGAAAAAGGCTTCTGTATAGAGCATATCTTTTAAGGATATGCTCTATACAGAAGCCTTTTTCGCTTGACAACCTCAGCGTAGATAATGTCGTGACATTATTTACGCTGAGGTATGTATGTGAATTCGATCTATACTGCTACAAATTAAAATTACACTTTAATACTTTTCTTAGTTTTAAAGACTGTACCACAGGGTGTGTAGATAACTTTGTTTGGCTAAGCGATCTAACGCCATTTACGCACAATTTGGAAGAGTCTCTAGTTCTGCATCAATGGTAAGAAAATCATATCAGTTAATAGCAGTGGTTCTACAATTACGTCAAGAGCTGTTGGAGTAAACACACCCTGATCGAGCGTGAGGTCAGTTTGACCAGCAGCTAGCGTAAATACATTGGTCTGTCCAGATGTAGGACTTGCATCGCTGTCTTGCTCAGAAGTAGTTGCATTTTGTGGACTGATTTGAAAATTGGCTGGCAAATCATAGCTAATGTAATAATCACCCGGTTGCAGATCTACAAACAGATAAAGTCCAGAAGAATCTGTAGTTGTTTGGAAAAGCACTTCGTCTGTAGATGGATCATGTAATTTTACAACAATGCCAGCAACGCCATCTACTTCGGACGGATCTTGAATACCATTTGCATTGAAGTCAAGCCAAACAAAGTTTCCAACCGAGGCAACCGCCGTTACAACAGGTGGTGGTACATAAGCAAAGTCCTGGTCTAAGTTATTCTCACCTTCGCCGAGTTCGACAGTCGATGAACTATCGTCGCCGCCATCAGGTTCGATGGAAGGATTATTACAATCAGTAGGTAACGAATTCGTATCGATCATCACCGTGTACGAACCACTTGTTAAATTCTCGAAAAGATAGATACCTTGGTCATCTGTTGTGGTTGTAACCGATACGTTTGCGTTATCCACAAGAATAACAGAAGCATTGACAATACCTTCACCTGTATCAAAGGCATTATTTGCATTCGCATCACACCAAAGTTGATTACCGATGCTGCCTAACGGCGGAGTTGGTGCGTCATATTCAAAGTCTTGATCCAAATTGTTTTGCCCTTCTTCTAGGGTTACGTTAGATGTGCTATCATCGCCACCATCTGGATCGCTACTTGAAACGTTGCAGGTTTCAGGTAGCGTTGTTGTATTTACTGCGACAGTATACTCACCAGCCGCTAACTCTAGGAATAGATATGCGCCGTCTGCATTTGTTTCTGTTGTTTGTATCATACCGGCAGCGTCTGTCAATGTAACTGTGACATTTTCGAGACCATCTCCTGTATCGGCACAAGTAATGGTGTCACCGATGCTACCAAGAGGTGCAACAGATGGCGCAGTATAAGCAAAGTCCTGATCTAAGTTATTCTCACCTTCGCCGAGTTCGACAGTCGATGAACTATTATCTCCACCGTCTGGATCAACAGAGATGATGTTACATGTAGCGGGGAGTGACATTATATCGACCGCAACCACGTAGTCACCCGCAGGTAATTCGCTAAAGATGTAGACACCATTGGCGTCAGTCATAGTAGAGATCGGGCCACCTGCTAAGCCAGTGAGCGTAACCGTCACACCCACAAGCCCAAGGCCTGTATCGGCACAGGTAATCGTATCACCAATGCTGCCCAAGATTGGCTCTACAACAGGTGCGCTATAGCCGAAATCTTGCTCGGCGTTATCTGGCTCGTCTTCAGTCAATGTGACTGTTGACATGTTATCCGGCGTACCGTCGGGATCCACCGCAGGCACTACACATGCCCCAGTAATTGTGGCTGGATCAACTGTGATTGTGTAGTCACCTAACGGTAAATCGGCAAACGAGTATGTTCCATCTGCTGCTGTTGTCGTTGTAATTGGGCCACTATCCAAGCCAGTGAGCGTGACTGTCACACCCGCTAGGCCTTCGCCCGTATCTACACAGGTAAGTGTATCACCGATGCTGCCCAAAATTGGCTCTACAACAGGCGAGCTATAGCCGAAATCTTGTTCGACGTTATCTGGCTCGTCTTCAGTCAACGTGACGAATGACAAGTTGTCCAGCGTATCATCTGGATCAACTGCAGGAACCGTACATGTGCCAGTAATCGTGGCTGGGTCAACCGTGATTGTGTAATCACCCAACGGGAGCGCATCAAATAGGTATGTCCCATCTGCCGCTGTCGTCGCTGTGATCGGACCACCATCTAAGCCAGTAAGCGTAACTGTCACACCCGCTAGGCCCTCGCCCGTATCTACACAGGTAATCATATCGCCGATGCTGCCTAAGGTTGGCTCCACCACAACGGGCTCGCTGTAAGCAAAGTCCTGGTCTAGATTATCTGGATCATCTTCGGTCAGCGTGACAGTTGAGGTATTGTCCAACGTGCCATCTGGATCAACCGCTGGAACCGTGCACGCCCCCGTAATTGTGGCTGGGTCAACCGTGATTGTGTAGTCGCCCAACGGAAGCGCATCAAATAGGTATGTCCCATCTGCCGCTGTCGTTGTCGTGATTGGACCACCATCTAAGCCAGTAAGCGTAACTGTCACACCCGCTAGGCCCTCACCTGTATCCACACAGGTAATCGTATCGCCGATACTGCCAAGAGTTGGCGCTGGCGGATCGAGAGGAATAACCATTGTGCCCCCAGCCCAAAGCGCACTCATTGTTGCGGTTGGGTTGGATGGATCGGTTGGCGATTCAATTTGAAGACAAACATATGTTTCACCAGCAGGAACCGTAATGGTCGTGCCGTCGGCTTCGGTTTCATAGATATCCCACTCGGGTCCTAAAAGCGAGCCAAGCGGATCGGGAATCACCGTAGCGTTTGCATCACCTATAATTGGATCAGTAGGGACCGCACCAGTACCAGTAGTATACCAAAGGTTATTCAATTTATTTTCATCGCCTACACCACCAACAATGACCGAAAAATCAATTTCTCGATTAATAGTAGATGTAGCAAACTCTTCACAAAGTAACTCTGAATCAGGACCAAATTCATCGCCATCCGCTGCACTAAAGTTACCTCGGAACGAATCTAAGCCCTTTCTCACACGTACTTCGCCATATGGACAATTGGCTGCATCTTCGTAGACGATGGTAATGGCAATACCGTGTGCCTCAAAATTTCCTGGTCCCGTAATTCCAGACACATCATACGTATTCGTACCAGTGACCACGTAATCAAGCGCACTATCCTGATAAAAATAAGAATGCCATTGCCACGTACCACCATTCTCTAACGAGGCAAAACTCTCACTTGCTGCAATAGTGGCGGTAGCACTGTTGTTGTGGCTAAGCGTAAAATCTGGATCACCAACGTATGGAGCAACGCGAGCACGCTCAGTCCAGTACCAGTATGATGCTATTGGCGTGCCGGGAATTTCTACTGTAAAAGTAGTGGGCACATTCGGATCAGCCTCTTCAAGGCCAACGCCAGCTGTCACGCTACAGTAATTACCAATCAGTGGCGTGCCGGGAGCAAGCCCTAACGGCTCATTTTGAGCCAATGCTGAAGCTGGTAATAGAATTAATGTCATAATTAATCCTAACACCATCAACGACAATTTATTATTTTTTTTCAATTTAACCTCCTACTCTAAGCAGCCATAGTTCAAAACATAGTTGAAGATGGCCTATACGCGTTACAATACGATAAAAGTAACATTTGCTATTAGTTAAAGCAATCAAATGTTACTTTTATCGTATAGCTTAGTATAAACATCTTTAACAGGCCTATGCTTTTTGATATAACTAGCTTATTTTTATATCAGGGGGGATGCTGATTTTGCTTGGTTCGGGTAAAAACACTTATTGCTTGGATTAAATAGAGTACGATCAGAATTAAATACAATAGATTGTGATCATCCATCAAACTCAATCCCTAGAAATGTTGACGTAATTTGATTTATTTAGTTACGTGGTATTTATTTTAGGGAGTCACTATTTCCGAACTAGTCGTGCTGGCAACACTTTACCTTACTTGATAATCCGTGCAGTAAGCACGCTCTGTGCGGATTGGTTGCCAGAAATATTAGCTTTGGCTCCGCATGGGGGCGTGCGTACTGCCTACTTCTGTTTATAAATAATTTAAATATCATCTCAACATTCTGGGGTGTCAATGGTCGTTTTACACTGAGCACTTCGCCGAAGTGGACGTCCCTACTTATTGAGAAGGTGCTAAGTTAGGTTTTATAAATGAAGTAGATTGAGTTTGATGACTAGTTGAACTATATCAATGTAAATCATTTCGTTGGAACAGTTGGTTCAACAGGCTTCAAAGATGAACCGTCATTACGCTTATTATTTTTGTTAACGTTAGGCTCTCCTACCGACTCTTTGTTATCCCCATTATTGCTAGTATGATCAGTAACTTCATAAACAGCATTGCCTTCATTTTCGGCAGAATTGCCCTCTTTGTTATCAACTGAGCCATTGTCACCTATTACAGTTGGGCTTTCATCTACCGAATCAGGAAGATCAGGTTGAGCAAATTTAGGTTTTTCTAAAGGAATATCTGAGTTGATCTCAACATCTGCCTCTTCGAATGGATTATCGCCGCTTGGTGTCTCTGTTACTTCTTCAGAAACCGGTTCCTCGTTTACTGGGGCAGGAGCAGGCGCAACAATGCGCCGTATCTCTCCTGGTTCATCAGTTAACTCACCATCTGACGGCTCTACAAGCGGTTCCTCGATTACCGTCTCTTCCGCTGGCGGAGGAAGAGGTGCACTTTCAACAGTAGGCAACTCCTCACCGCTCGTTCCCTGATCTGCCGATTCTGAATTAGGATTGTCGCTTTTATTTACCAAATCGTCAGAAGTCTCTGGTGTTTCGCTTGGCGAGCTGTTGTCATCAGGCGTTGGCAGCGGTGCTTTTTCAATAGGCGCATTTTGCAACCCAACTTCTGCATCAACAGGTCCCGCCGTTGCTTGAACAATTGGTGTCACTTCCGTATCAGTAGATTCATCAGCGGGCTCGGTATCATTTCCGTCGTAAACGCCTGTAGTTGATGTAACTTCTTCGGTTTCGACCATCACAACAGTCTCAACTTTCTCAGCTTCAACAACTTCCTGTAAATCAGAAAGTCTCTCTGATTCATTTTGCACCATAACAGGCATAATAAAAGAGCTGGTCTCATCCGTTGATGAATCTTTTTCAGATTGAGCCTCGTGCTGAATATTTGCTGATGGCGCAGGCGAAACCGCTGTCGGTTGTACTACAGGAGGAGCAATCGTTGGTTCAACATTTCGTTCTTCTTGATTTGAATCAGAATTACTGTCTGATGGCCCATTGTTAGATTCCTGACGCCGCGGCATGTTTGTATTAATTTCTACCGTTGGTGGTACCGCCGTTGGTGGTATCGCCGTTGGTAATATCGCCGTTGGTGGTATCGCCGTTGGTGGTATCGCCGTTGGTGGTATCGCCGTTGGTGGTATCGCCGTTGGTGGTATCGCTGTCGGTGCGTCAGATTCATGCTGAACAGGTAACTCTAGCACAGCATTATCAACTGCTTCATTCGAATTATTAGTTACTTCATTAACCAGAGAAGGCTGCGTTACGTTTTGATTTTGCTCGTTGCTATCGTTTGGTCCATTAAACTCAGGATCAACCCACACACCTGGATCTTGTATACTCGTCGCATCATCAGGTTCAATTTGTTCAGGAATAACAACGATAGCGGTACTGGTTGGCAATATAGGTTCAGGTGTACTCAGTGGTAAAGACGTGCTAGTAGGGAAAAGCGTAGCCGTAGGTACATTATTAATCACGTCATCAAATGTATCGTCTACCATCGATGATGTAGTTGCTACTGGAACAGTGCTTTGATCCAACGAGGGGAGCAAAGCAGGTCGATCCGAAACCTCGGGTAAATCCGTATGCTCGATTATGCCAGCATTATCAGACGAAATATCTCCTGGAGATAGTGTACTGGTAAGATCCGAGATGCGCCCCTGTAACATTAATACAAGCGCCCCCGTAAGAACGGCAAGCACAGTCGCCACCGCAACGCCAGCTAACGGTCGAAGTATAGTTGGCATTCCAAAAAGAAACTTTCTCTGCGGAATATCCACACGCTGCGGCATAGAAAGAGCTGTATAGCTCGCATTTTGATGAGATGTCACATCTATATGGCTACTATACGTACCGTTAGTCGACTGTACGTCAAAGGCAGAACGCGTTAATTCCTTCTGCTTTGCTGCCTCGGCAATAGCCAATCTTCCACTTTCGAATCCCGCAAGCGACATTTCTGGCACAGGCAAAGAGCGCAAAGAACCAACCATCGATAGAAGTGGTTCCAACTCTGGAGCGTAAGCAGGATAAAGTGCAAGACAAGTATCTACGGACTCGCCTTTTTCAATTGCTTCAATGCACTTATCTAATATTTCGTCAAAATTCATGAGTCGATTTTCGCTAATGTTCACAGTTCATAGAACGGCCTGTAGACTCCCGAAGAACTGTCGCAAGTTTTCCAGTGACCGGTGTTGAAGAGCCTTGATGGCACCTTCACTCTTTTGCATAATTTTTGCTGTTTCGGCAATGCTCATCCCTTCAATAAAACGTAAGAGAATTACCTGCCGCTGTTGTTCATTCAACAACTTTAATTTTTGCATGAGCATATCAAAGTCAAATCGATCTTCAACCTGAGCAACAAGATTCTCTTTAGATGCTAAAGTCTCTATATGATCAATATTAACGGCTCGTTTGCGCTTCTGTTTGCGCAGCACATCAACCATTTTGTTATACGTCATGCGGTACAGCCAAGCAGAAAAAATAGCGACATTATCCTTCGGCGCAACGCGATACATGCCAATTTTTTCGAGCAAGCGGATAAAGACCTGCGAGGTAATATCCTCTGCAAGATTCACATCATCGACCCGAGCCATCAAATATCGAAAAACACGATCAGCGTAGAGCAGATAAAGGCCATCAAAAGCACCATCATCCCCTCCAGCCTGAGCGCGCTGAATCAGGTCAACTAATATAGACTCTTCTAATGGAGCATCGCGCTGAACTTCTGCCATGAAATCATTCTCTACTAATCACAATACGACAACACTTACAACTAAGTTACGGTTATACAAAAATTATGCATAAGATAATAATTATCGGAGTTAGACCGCCACCAATCCACGCCAACGGACAAATATTAACTAAGCCGTTCTTTTAACGACTGCCAAACCGTTGGCTGCAATTCCTCTACCCCAATCTCTTCCTGCTGTTCAGGCAAATCGAAATAAATATTCAATCGATCATCCTCATACTTTGCGCCAGAAATATCCAACCGGGCCAACCCGATCGGCAATGAGACGTTACGCTTCCAGTTTCCGATCCGAATGACCAACTCATCAAAAACGCTGCGATGCAAATCAACCTCATCGCGCGCCACAAGCGGCAACGCCAAACTCAAAATATAGTGATCATCTCGCTTGAAAATATCTTGCGTTTTCCCTTCATAAAATATCTGCGTTGGGTCACCCACTCCGCCCTTAACAGATTCGGTACCAAAGACCGCATCAGAGACCTGCTTCAACATCTCAATCCCGGTCACCTCTTGCGCAAAGAATGGAACCTTAAAAATAGGCAGCGGCTGAAAACACTCTTTAACAAGCTCCAAATTATCCGCTTGCGATTTCTTCCACAAATCAAAATAGCTATCTGTAAGATGTTCTGGGAAAACCCGATTGCAGATCACCGCATCTACCGCATAACCATATAAATTGAGATAGGTATACGCGCGCTGCGCCTCTTTTACAACCATTTTCTCAGGGTTCAACACCACGCGCATACTGCTAATCGTTGGATCGCCCAATAATTTGGCCATTTCTTCTAGATATCCAACAAGCTCGGCAATGCTCTCAAAAACATCATCATCAGGGATAGGAATATCCGTAAAGCGCTTGGCAATCGGTCGAGCAATTTCTACCGTTCTTCGCTGGAAAGGAAAGATCTTTTCGATATACCAGCGAGCCATATCCGGAAAGCTCAAAAGCTGCAAGGTCGAACCAGTCGGTGCAGCATCAATCACAATCACATCATATTCGCCACTCTCAGCCAGATAATTGATCTGCATAAGGCTTGCCAGTTCTTCCATGCCTGGCAAAATTGCGGTTTCCTCAGCAACCAAACCATCCATACCTTGCCACGAAAAAAGTGCATTCAAATAGCCTTGTACCCGCCCCCAGTACTCATCCATCTGGTTCAAAAGATCAATCTCTTGCCCCATTAAATTAGGCGCTAGCTCAATTAACTCGCTACCGATTTTCGTATCAAAACTATCGCCCAAGCTATGGGCCGGATCCGTACTAAGTACCACCGTTCGATAGCCAAGCTCGGCACAACGCAACGCAGAAGCAGCACTGATACTAGTCTTGCCAACGCCACCTTTTCCCGTATATAAAAGAATTCGCATAAATTATTAGAGCCTCAGTTTATCTTTTTGAGTAAAATTATAAAATTTGCCCATTAACACCAAACTCTATTATTAATATTGCAGGACAAAATAACACCCAAACACGATACAGGCTCCACAACAAGTATACTATAATCTATATACCTATTGATGGGTAACTTATAACGCAAACCTATCAAATAACGAAGATATTTAAAGGAATTTGTAAGGGGTTTTAGGCTATTGCAGAAAAATCAACTGTACATAAGCCGTAGAGAATGCCTTTTCCACATACACTTATTGTTCTGGAACAACCCTGTTGTTTATAGACAGAAAGAAAGCACTTTTTCAGCTCACAGACGACTCTATTCCGCTCCCGATAACGAGTTGCCTGTACAAACAGATTGCGATTCTGATAATTACCTTGACAACAAGCAGCACACGCTTGACAAGTTGTGGGCGCGGCCAAAATCGGCACCCGTGAGAGATGGCAGGCGGGCAAAAAAAAGAGGTGTACCCGATAAGAATTACCAGATAAACCTCTTTTTTCAACTGTTTTTTAATGCCTTAAGCGCAGTCGGTGTACTTTTCTTAGGGCTAATCTTAGCTTGAATATCGACCAGCGCTCCCGCCTCATCAATCAAAAATTGGCTACGGATAATGCCCATGTACTTCTTACCGTACATAGACTTTTCACCCCAAGCTCCATAAAGCTCCGCAATAGAATGATCGGCATCCACCAGCAACATGAAAGGCAGCTCGTTCTCAGCCTTAAATTTCTGGTGAGACTCAACACCATCGGGGCTTATTCCAACCACAATAGCATTTTTAGCTTCAATTAGCGAATAGCTGTCACGCAGCTCAGTTGCTTGCGTGGTTCAGCCGCCTGTACCATCTTTCGGGTAGAAATAAAGGAGTACTTTTTTCCCCCGAAGATCACGCAAACTCACCGATTCGCCTTGATCATTTAGCGCCTCAAAATCTGGGGCCACATTCCCAATGGTTACTTCAGCCATCGTGCGCTCCTGCCATTATAGGTTCTATACTCTATTGAGCTCTATATATTCAACTCTATTCGTCATAATATGTAACATCTGCATCTTTGCGTCGATTCAAATTACCACCCGATTTCATTTGGATTTGACGCAACCGCCACCCTTGCATCACAAGCGTTCCGCCCGCAGCCAAAAGCCCAAACCCGATAGCATATCCAAAAAGCCGCGCCAACAAAAGCGGATTGAAAAGAGCAATTAAGGCAAAAAGTACTAGTATTACTCCCGGGATCATTGGAACCCACCATGGTCCGCCAGAAAATTGTTGACGATAGCCATTCGCTCGTATAAAAATTGGTCCAAAATTCCTCATAGATTCTCCATTAGGCCAGAGCAAAAAATAGATTTAACCACAGACCGCGGAGTGAGCATCCTATGGTGTGGATGAGTCAAACAGGCTCTGGCGTTAGAGAACGCCTCCTCCGGGACTTACTTTTTACTCCAACCTGCTCAAAATATCTTTCTCTTTTTCGAAAAGATCGCAGACAACAAAACAGACTAGTCGCGACGACCTAACAACATATAAGCGTAATAGGCCAACTGCGTTACTGCAGCTACCGCCGCTGCCATATAGGTTAGCGCAGCTGCATCTAAAACCTTATCTACTCCAACTACTTCTTGTTCTGATGTAACACCCTGTGCTACCAGCAATTGCTTAGCTCGCTTACTCGCATCAAATTCAACCGGTAACGTAACAAGCGTAAAGATGGTTGCAGCCGCCATAATAATTACGCCCACCCAGGCCAGATAGTAACCAATGCCTGTCCCCATAAACGCCATGAGCATAAAGCTAACCATAATAATACGTGGTCCCCAACTGCTGCCAAATTGAGCCGCAGGCACCAACGTAGACCGTAACCGCAGTGGGCCATAGCTCTCCTTATCTTGCAAAGCATGTCCAGCTTCGTGTGCAGCTACACCAACCGCAGCTAGGCTAGAGCTGCCATAAACATCATCACTCAAGCGTAATGTTTTTGATCGGGGATCATAATGATCGCTCAGAAAGCCTTGTGATCGCTCAACATTAACGTGTGATAGGCCAGAATTATCTAAAATCCGCCGCGCGGCGTCTGCACCAGTAATACCTTTCGCAGACATTACCTTCGAATATTTATTAAATGCAGACTTCACTTTGCTCTGTGCATAAAGACTGATAAGCATCGGCACTATCATGACAACCAAATAAAGAGGATTCAACATCCCCATTCCAAGACCACCCATTCCCATAAGATTTTTCTCCAAACAAATTACTATATTTATCGGTTACCTTGAGAAATATATTCTACTTCTAGCAAAAGTAACGCTTCTATTTATTTTATTAAGAAGTATTCTATAAACCAGCACCTGTGAATATCTACTCGTAAACATAAAGTCTATAGTCGAAATCATTTATGCGATATAGCTTATAGCATTTATAACATATACAGTATAACCCAAAAAACGCATAAAAAGCATTAGAAATTAGTTAGCGTTCTGTTTGCAATAGATTACGATTTTCTTGGCAGTTTGTTTCAACCAGAATACAGTATCAAAATTTATATTGCCTTTGGCGACGCAAAATCATTGCCAAAGCGGGCTTCATCTCTTCGCTCTTCAACAACAAGCTGAGCAGCAAATAGGTAACAATCGCAATCCCTATGCCGCCCAATGCAGCCAGCCAACGATAATCGCCACCCACTGTAAGTGCCCCAAACAAACCATCTTTCAGCAAAAAGAGCCATAGCCAAACAGTACCATACATGCCCCCTGCTGCCACTGCTGATCGAAGCACAGAGGCGATCAAAAGAGGCTCATCAATACCACCCAAACGACCACGCAAGAGCCACAGCAACAGCCCCACTTCAAGAATCGTTGCAATACTATTCGCTAATGCCAATCCACCGAAGCTCAACCACTCCATCAACAACAGAGAGAATAGAATGTTTAGGATCATTGCACCCACACCAACCAGAACAGGCGTCATGGTATCATACAGCGCATAAAACGCGCGCACAACAATCTCGAGCCCTGCATGGGCAATCAAGCCGACCGCATAAAATTGCAGCGCATATGCAACGAGTTGGGTGCTCTCTGCCGTAAATTTGCCACGTTGAAATAACATCTCGATTAGCGGAACCCGTACCACAAAAAGCCCAACAGCTGCTGGAATCGTCAAAAATAAGACCATACGCAGCATCTGATTAAATGTTTTGCGCATGATTCCGTACTCTCCGGCAGCAACTTGTGCTGCAAAAGTAGGAAAGGCCGCCGTTGCAACAGATTGAGCGAAGATCCCCTGCGGCAATAACATGAGCGCCCATGCATAGCTTAAGGCACCGATACTGCCAGCCCCAAGTCCACTCGCTAATATTGTATTGATCAAAAACTGCATCTGCACGAAGAAAAGCCCCAAAACACGTGGCCCCATTAGCCTTGCAACCTCGCGCACGCCACTATCCCGTATCGACAAGTTGAGGCTATAACGTGCTCGAAAAATCCGCAGCCCTGGCAGTTGGATCAGCAGATGTAGGCACGCACCAAGAACCACGCCCGCAACTAGCCCATAAATGCCCAAGAGAGGAGCCAGCAGCCACGCCCCAAGAATAATGGCCATGTTATACAGAACGGGTGCAATGGCAGGAAGCAGAAAATGTTGCATTGCATTCAGCGCGCCCATTATCAACCCGCTAGCACCAAAGACAACCGTGCTTAGCAACATCCAGCGCATAAGGTTGGCCGTTAGCTGCTGCTGTTCGAGGGTAAAGCCACGCGCAAAAAGTACCTGCACCAATGGGAGCGCAAAGATCGCAAGTATCGCCGCAAATACGAGCAGCACAACCGTTATCAAGTTCAGCACGCGACTAAAAAGCAACCAAGCCTCTTTGTGCCCAGCATCATTGTCATGCGCCCAATACCCTGCAAATGTGGGAATGAAAGCACTCCCTAATGCCCCCCCAGCCACCAGTTGAAAGAGAATATCTGGCAGACGAAATGCAGCAAGGTACGCATCATATTCGATCGAGGTGCCAAATTGAGCGCTAATTACCACGTCTCGCACAAGTCCAGCGACTCGGCTTAACACAAAGCAGACCATCACAATCAATGCCGCGTTAAAGAGCTGTTGCTGCGCGCGTTTAGGTTGTGATGATGACGCACCCGAAGAATGTGATATCCCTGATTCAGTAGACATTCAAAATGATAATTCCCTATTGCACAGAGATGAACATATGTGCTAAAATGTGGTTTACTTGCACTTGATCAGAATTTTCATAGTCTAATTCATAGAAGACAGTAGATGCTAATTACTGCTGTTTTATAAAAGTTCTGTCTTGAGTAGTTTATGTTGAGTTTTCACCAAATTTTCGCGCGATACTAACGCCGCTGTAATGATGTATGTGTAAATACAGCTTAGTGAAATATCGTTTTTTAACAGAGGATATTGATGTCTGGTACATATTTAGCTATTAGCGCTTGGCGAGAAGTTTTGGCGCGCAGCCTAGATGGATTTGAAGCACAGGATAATATTAGCCCCGAGTGGTTAATTAACCCGGCAACCAAACGGAAGCTTAAACTGGATCGCTACTATCCTGATGTTGGTCTTGCTATTCGCTTTGTAGGATTAACGGCAAATGGCCAAAAACGTCAAAGCGACTGGGAAGCTCTAGAAACAGAGCAACGTGACCAAACCCGTGTTGAGCTATGCAAAATTAATGGCGTTCAGCTGGCCATTATTGATCCAAATGAGGATCCGGTAAAGCAGTTGGATCGATTTTCGCGAGTGATTCATGCCGTGTATGAAATAGCAGCAAGTAGCCCCCGTCCAAAAAAGCGCGTTACGCAACTGAAGAAGGCCAAAAGTTTTTTGAGTGATCTACGCGGCCGTTTATCTAAAAACCCGGAACAAGTAATTTCTAGCCTAGCGGAAAGCTGGCGAGACCGTGAAACAAGCATGGCCGCAACGTTACAGGCATCCGGCGCAAAAACGCTTTCAAACAGCAATGGCTCGGCGAAAAAGATTAAAGCACTAAAAAATCTTTCTGTAAATCAGCGTGTGCAGCATAATCACTTCGGCGAAGGGGTTATTACCGCAATTAGTGGTAAAGAGGCAGAATCGACCATTTCGATTTTATTCGATGGTGCTGAACAAAAGACATTTTTAGCCTCTCTTGTGCTCGACAAACTTGGTATACTTAAAGAGCAATAATTATGTTGCGACTGTGACTAATATATAATGTTGTAAGCTTGTTCCTACACAGGAATATCGCGGCGGTTATTTGTTTATGTTTAACCATGAAACAGCTTGAGCGGTTATCAGTTTAATTGCATCGGGATGTACCATGTGAGAATAAAAAGGGGCGTTACGAAATAATTTCGTAACGCCCCTTTTTATTCTTATCTAACTTTGTGTCTTTTCAACAAGGCTACCTTGCATACGGTTCGCCGGTATATCCCGCTGCGTAATTAGCATCAGCTTCAACTTGGCTGTCTTGGTGCATACGAAGAAGAAGTGCTGCTGTCAAACGGGTGTTTTCTTCAACCGCTACGCGCAGCAAAAGATTTTCTCCTGCCGAGTAAAGCAAGAGCCAGGAGAGCAAACCGCTTAAAAAGAGAACAATTCCAACAACTAAGCCAGAGCCATCTGCTAACAGATCGGATAAGCCAGGAATAGGCAAGCTATCTATAAATGATACCAATGGTGGCACAGAGCTAAGGGCACCCGCAATAATACCAAGCACAATAGCTAGAACAAAAATAATCCAAGCTAGAACTTTTAATAGAGTTCCTACTAGACGAAGCACACCAAAACGCTTGGGTACGGCCATACTATTTCTCCTTAAAGTACCTATTGACACAATACAATAGGTAGGTTTATTTTCCCATCATGACAAGAACTTTCAACGCTGTCTCTTCTATCACGACATGGACTTATTTTCTAGGGTTGTTCCAAAACATGTATAAGTAAGCATTCAGTGGCATTAAGTTATCAACTTTGCCTCTAAAAAATCCAACGTCACTTATATCTAATTTGGGACAACCTCATTTTCTATAATTGTATGCTATATAATATGGCCAAACTGTGATTTATGCCAACTGAAAATAGAGGGTGCTAAAATATTAGTGCAGTTCTCTATAAGTAAAGCTGATCTATCATTTATCAGACTTCATGCTTTTTTGAGGATTTTTCGCTTTTTCTTTGCTGCTTGAATCACTGCTGCTTGAATCACTGCTGCTTTTAGTGGTGGATTCGCTTTTAGTATCAGTAGAAGCCTTTTCGGTTTTACTTTCGCTTTCACTATTACCATCACTCTTGGATTCTTTATCAGAGTTTTTATTATCTGACGCTTCTTCCTTGCCTCCACCTACAACAGTGTCTTTTGATTTTTTACTATCATTAATATACCACCCACTTCCTTTAAAGTGGATAGCGGGCAACCCCATTTTGCGTTGAACGTCATTTGCCTTACAGGTGGGGCAAGCAGGCAATTCAGTTGCAGAAAATGAAACAATCATTTCAAATTCGGAGTCGCAGCTCTGACAAACGAACTCATATAACGGCACAGTTTATACTCCTAATCATACATATACTGCACAACCTCGTAAATAGCATGGCGCTCATTTCACAAAGAAACTTAATTCCTTCGGTATATGACCGACAAAATCTTTTTATCTATGGCAGTGCTCAGTATAATTTAACACGATGGGTATCATGATGCTGCTAACAAAATACAAACATGATTTTATGGTAACAATATCTTAACTGGTGAATTTTAGGCTATTTTAGTTTACGTCGTAAACTGTTACCACGTTAAAGTATAATCAAGCAGACACATATTGTCGAATTTTATCTTAATACAGGGGCGTCTCACTTATAGATACTTGGAAGCTTGCTTGGTACCCCTTCGCAGGCAGCGAACTATATTGTTAGAAAAGTTCGTGTCAATATTACCGTCACTAACGAATAGATTCGAGCAAAACGGTTACTCAAAAAGATTAGGGGGTTAAATTGACTTTACAAGAATACGAACCGGAAGGAATATATCTTGGTCAACTAACAGAACCAAATGGAACGCTTGTACAACATTGGGGAGAACACGTAGAGTATTTTAGCGACTATAGCTACAATGGGATCGCATTAGAGGGTTATTTCGGATTGGGCTTTCAAGTGGACCCGGGAGCGAATATACTTGCCGCAGATATGGGAAAGGTAACAGAAATCAGCATTGATGAGGGTGGGCTTGGTAAATATATCAAAATTGAACATTGGTGGGGTGAATCGATTTACGCGTTGCTCAACAAAATTTATATTACGTCTGGTCAGACAGTCGAACGTGGGCTAAAAATTGCATCCAGTGGCAAAACCCTTATCGATTCAGAAAAAAAGAGTCGTTTTCATTTTAGTATTCGTTTCCACCCATATGACAGATTTGATGGCTGGGGTGGCTTTTCTGATCCATTACCTTTTATGGATCCAAAAAATGTTCTTTTTATGGCTGATAGTAAAAATCAATATAATTTATCTGATCAGTCTCAACCACTTAAATTAAATAATGAGTTACCCTATATGCGTCGTCCTTAATGCCCCTTTTCCTCTTATTGAATCATTTTCTTATAATAATAATAAATAGTAATCTTAGTAGTATCGGGGGATATGGTGATAACTTCACATGTCTCTTTATAATACTACTAGATGTAGATATTCCTATCTCTAAAATCCTCTATTTTGTAAAATAGCTAGACAACCCCATTGGCATAACCTTCAAACAATCTTTGAATAAATAGTACTCTGGTCCTATAGCAGATCTATGTATATCTGCTATACGGTATGAAGAGGTAAGTCGCTATACAAGAGTGTGAATAGATCAGGCATAATGGGGATAAAAAGTATTTGTATGCTATTAAAAGTTATCCCGCTTTCTCCCATATATATGCCGTAGTTTTCCTCAATATTTTTCCCAACCCATCCCATTGCAGCCTTAATTATTTCAATTCGTTTTTTTTCTTGCAACCGTAGAGAGCATTCTCTAATGCGGAAACTGCCTAAGGAGACGGCATTAGAGAATGCTCTCTCCCTGTATACTTATCTTTTCTTCCTGAAAGAACCTGAACCTAAAACTCTCCAAAAAGCAGAGTCTGCCTCATTATGGTAGTGATAGACCGATTGTATGTGTTCATGTAAATGTGCTGTTTTTGAACTTATTGATAAAAAAAGTGTAATAAACCAGCAATATTGCTTAGAAAAATTAGTTCATTTATCTGTTACAATGCATTCAAATACTGTAGAACAAGAAGAACAATATTCTGTAAATTAACAAATAAGGTTTCTTTTGAATCAAGTACATGGCGCTCACCGCCAAGCTGGTGGTCAAATATTAATCGAAAAATCAAAGCACTACGAATTCATTGTCAATACGTCAAAGGAATTGATGGCGCTTGTTAATCGTGATTATATTTACGAGGCGGTAAATGATGCTCACTGTCATGCACGAGCGCAGAAACGTGAGGATATTATTGGTCGCACGATTGGTGATTTATGGAGTTACAGTATTTTTACTACCACATTAAAACATCCACTGGACAGATGTTTTAATGGTGAAGAAGTTAATTATCAGGCCAATTATGAGCATAAAGCACTTGGCCTGCGTTATATGGATGTTACTTGTTATCCATACTTTGAAGAGGGCAGCGAAACTTCTAATAAAGTTACCCATGTTGTCATTGTTCAACGTGATATTACCGAGCGCGAACAGGCTGCACGTGCATTACAGCGTTATGCCAAACGGTTAGAAACTTTGCATCAAATCGACCGTGGCATTCTTGCTGCACAATCTTCTGAGGAGATTGCACAAGCTGCATTGAATCATCTTCAATTCTTGGTCCCATGCCAACGTGCAAAAATTACCATGTTTGATTCTGTTCAAAAAATATCTAAGCTTTCACATAGTGACCAAAATGTAGAAACTCGGTTGAGACAATCTTCGAATTCATATGTGTTGGCCGAATTTTTACACGCCGACTGGGAACAACAGAACCAAACGAATTTGTCGAGTGAGCTTCGCGTTCCTTTGGTTGCTCAAAATGAACTTCTAGGGGAGTTGAAGTTAACTTCCTTTACTACTGATGATTTCTCTGATGAGCATCGAGAAATTGTTAATGAGGTTGCCTCTCAAGTTGCATTGGCCGTGCAGCAAGCACAGCTTCGGCAGACGTTAAGCCGATATACCATTGAGCTGGAGGATATTGTCAGAGAAAGAACGCATGAAATTGAGCATCGCCGCCAGGTTGCCGAGGGAATGCGCGATATTTTGACGATTTTGAACTCTGTTCGACCGATTAATGAAGTGCTTGAATTTATTATGACTCAAGCGCGACTTTTGATGAGTACAGACCATATAGCCTTTTTTGCTGGAGATATGTTCGAACCTGACGTAAGAAACCCACTCATTCGCAGCCTTAGCATACGAAGTTTATCTGCTCGTGAAATTTTTCTATGTCAGAAATTGATCCCCGAAGCAAAGAGCAAGCTTGAGCCATATGTCGTTACTGGCAATCAGATTAACAGGCTGTTAAACAATTTTGCAAATGATGTAGAGAATGCAGATGCATCTGCAGAGCTTGAATATGTCGATAAAGATAATTTGCACTATAAAACATATGTTTGTGTACCGATCCGGCTCAACCCAGAGGTTTATGGATCCTTTCTGCTCTTTTATAAGGAGAAGATTGTATTGTCAATGGAGGAGCTTGAAACTATTGCCTCACTCTCTGATCAGGCTGCACTGGCAATTGAAAACGCACGGCTATATCAACGTGCCGAGCAATTAGGCATTATGGAAGAACGCGAACGATTAGCGCGCGATATGCATGATTCGGTAATGCAGTCGATTTATAGTCTCACGCTCTTCTCATCAGCCGGTCGCCGACAACTCCAAAAAGGGAATATTCCTCGTGTTCACGAATATTTTGAACAGTTGATCGAAACCGCTCAGCAAGCAATGCGTGAAATGCGGTTGCTACTGTATGAGTTGCGCCCTGTCGTACTTGAACAAGAAGGCTTAATCGGAGCCCTACGTCGTCGGCTTAATGCTGTCGAGGTACGTGCTGGCATTACGATTAATTTGGATGTTCCCGAACCAATTGTTCCACCTTTCTATGCAGAGGAGAGCCTGTATCGTATTGCTCAGGAAGCTTTGAACAACTCACTCAAGCATTCTGGTGCAGACCAAGTTCGAATCCGCATATTGCGAGATGACAACGCTTTTGTGATGCAGATTATAGATAATGGAAAAGGATTTTTAGTCGAGCAGACGGAAGAAGCATTAGGTGGAATGGGGTTGGGAAACATGCGTGAGCGAATGCAAAAATTACAGGGAGAAATTGATATTAAATCTGGTCCAGAGATAGGAACAACTATTACAGTTCGGGTCAAGGAAAATGAACCAACTTTATAAGTACGGGTCCGACGAGTAAACTTCACATAAATTTTTGGCTCATATCAGTATACGGCTTGCCCATATGAGCAAAACTTTTTGTTTGGGCTATTCTAAAAAATAAAATATACAGTATGGCCGGAAGCTAAACCAGAAAATCGCTAAAAATCCGTATAATTATTTTCTGGTTTAGCCTTAGACTATCAATAAACCTTTTCCGATTATTTATTTTACAGGCTCGTCATTTTTTACCGCATAAGCGTATAGATACACACGACTAAATATCGTACGACCAAATATACAGCCTAAGTCGGTAAAAAAATATGTAAAAAATTGGCTGAAAAGGACAAATAGAGGAAATTAGTTATGCAGCAACATACAGACATGTGGCGAAAGCCCAATGATAAGGCAATACGAGTTCTACTGGCAGATGACCATGATGTGGTGCGTAAAGGACTGCATGCTTTATTAGAAACTGAAGATAAAATTGAGATTGTAGGCGAGGCAGTTGATGGTGTGGAGGCTGTGCTTAAGGCGCGTGCGTTGCGCCCTGACGTAATTTTGCTCGATCTTCAGATGCCTCGCAAAAATGGTATTGAAGTAATTTCGGAGATTAAGCAGGAAAATCCTGATGCACGTATTTTAGTTTTGACCAGCTTCTCGGATGATGAAAAAGTTTTTGCTGCGATCAAGGCTGGTGCACTTGGATACCTTTTAAAAGAAACTTCCGAAGCAGAGTTGCTACAGGCTGTGCGAGATGTATATCTAGGAGAATCTTCGCTCCACCCAGCTATTGCACGCAAATTGATCCGTGAGCTAAATCGTCCATCAACTCTACCGCAATCAGATGAACCGCTCACTGAGAGAGAGGTAGAGGTTTTAGTCAACGTTGCTCAAGGATTATCAAATCAAGATATTGCAGATTTATTGGTAATTAGCGAACGAACGGTTCGTACGCATGTCAGCAACATCCTTAGCAAGCTACAGTTAGCAAACCGCACACAAGCTGCACTTTATGCGCTGAAAGAGGGACTAACAACCTTGGACAATGCTGGGGGAGATTGGTCATAAAGACAATCTAGTACAGTTCCTAAATAGAGCAAATTTTGACTGGCGTTTGTCGCTGTTCAGATATATTTTTAGCATCTTCTAAATATGGGATGCAAATAGCGCAGGTTGAGATTTGTACTGAGTACTTCGCCGAAGTAAAGCCAGGGCGATTATCCTCAGTTTATTGATAAGATACCATTTTTAACGTAAAAAAGTACTTTGTTTCAGTTTATATTTTATGCCCTTTTATCGAGAACATTATTTACTAATTTAGTAGAAATCGCTTCAATCTGCACCTAATACATTCAGCATAAAAAGAATACTTTATACAACAAAAAGGCCGCTATTAAGCGGCCTTTTTGTTGTATAAAGCTCGGCTCATTTGCTCAATGTGTATATGTATTAAGTAGTGAGATACTCAACCTAAGATAGATGTTTCAACAAACCAACCTATAGCCAATCACTATCTTGTTGACATGGAGCACTCTTTTGTGGTGATAAAGAAACCAAAAACTGAATATACTATACCGCTATTAGCCTACATTGTGGGTATCCTATGTGCCTTATTTTTCTTGACGAATCCATTCAATGCATCTGCATCTAATATACGCACATCGTCTCAAACTGCGTCTTTGACCAAAAAGTATGCTACAGATACAAAAACGATGCTTGTTCATTTCGCTCCAGACACATCTGAATTAGAACGTCAAAGCATACTCGCTGACGTAGATGGCACAATTGTCGATTGGATAGATTCAATTGATGTTGCTGTTGTTTTGCTGCGGTCAGATTCCCAACGCGATGTAAATGGGCAGAGTATTCTGGGTGAAAGTCATTTAGTCGAGTTTGTCGAGGTTGACGGATGGGTGCATGGGACGTACGAGTCTGATGATCCTGATCTGTATGACGAAGATCGTGTGTATACAGCCGAATTATTGAACCTTTTTGAGGCGTGGAACTATACCATTGGTGATCCTAATGTTGTGATTGCTGTATTAGATACAGGCATCGCATCGAATCATCCAGAATTCGCTAACAAAATTTTGCCAGGATACGATTTCTTTAATAAAGATGATGATCCAACTGATGACCATGGACATGGAACACATGTCGCAGGAACTTCTGTCGCACTTATAGATAATGGCATCGGTACGGCAGGCGTCTGTCCAAAATGTTCTGTGATGCCTGTCAAAGTGTTAAATGAGAATAACTCGGGCACATGGTCTGGTGTTGCTTCTGGCGTAATATATGCTGCGGATAATGGAGCGAATATTATTGTAATGAGCTTGGGCAGCGTTGCTGGTACAAGAACCATTGCAGAAGCAATTGAGTATGCAGTAGAAAAAGGTGTGCTGATTGTTGCTGCCGCAGGGAATATTAATAGTGATAAGGAATTTTTCCCCGCTGCCTACTCCGGCGTAATAGGTGTTTCGGCTACAGAAAAATCTAACTTGCGCTGGTCGTTAAGCAATTATGGAGACTATGTTGACATCAGTGCCCCCGGACATCTTATCTACGGGACACATAAAGACTTAGACAATCTCTATGATGGTCACCTATTTATGAGTGGAACGAGTATGGCTACACCCCACGTTGCTGGACTAGCCGGACTGCTGTGGAGCCAAGACCCAACACGATCACGAGAAGAGGTTGAAAATTTGCTTCTAGGTACAGCTTTTGATCTTGGTGACCCTGGCAGGGACAAATATTTTGGGGTTGGTCGTATCGACCCGTTGACAGCATTGTCTATTGGTGCCTCGTCGCAAAGTACAGCTCAGATAAGTGGTGTTGTATGGCGGGATACGGATGCTGATGGTTTTGAAGATGCCGGCGAGTCTGCTGGTGTTCCAAATGCGTTGGTTGAACTCAAAGATCTGATTGCAAACAATATTGTTGTCGAGCGGGCCAACAGCCAAGGGTTTTGGCGAGCGAATCAATTGCCTGCCGGAAACTATCAGATTCGCGTGATCGGGACGCAGCTTATTCCGACAACCAAAAAAGCTATTGTTACTTTGGTCGAGGGAGACGCTATTGCTCAAGTTGATTTTGGTCTTGTTTCAAAGCTACCGGACACTGTTATCGGGAATATAAAAGCGAAACGACTTGATTCGACTATTACGCTCACGTGGGAGATTAAAAGTGAGTTAATCAGTTCGGTGTCTGTTGAGCGCTCGGTTAACAACGGTCAATATGAGGTTGTAGGCCAAGAAGTTGTAGGCACAGCACAGCTCGCAAATAGTACTCATAATGAATTTGTGGACACATTGCCACCGATTGCAACAGATGCACCAATCTCTTATCGGTTTCTGATCGAACCCGGTGGCAGTTACATAGCGGGAGGCATTGTTGGACCTGGAAATACAACATATGCATCATTTATTCCATTTTTGGCAAAATAATCCCATTATTTACGCCAGAAACTTACAGCTATATGCCGTAGTTGAGCATAGTTGTTTAGAGTATAGTTATCTAGGAGACTGTCGGAGAGAAGTTTCTATATTTAAATTGGCTCATACGCTGTGCCTGTGTGATATAAATGCAGATTGAGCACAGAACCAGCTTTTTAAACTCTTTCCGATAAGCCGCTCGAGTGTAATTATGGACAGTTAGGTAAAACAGTTAGGTAAATAGATAAAATTCAGTAACTCACGAAAGCATTCAAAAGTGAGGTGTGGCATTATCAAATGCTCTATCCCCCCCAGATCGTGAAATATTGAAGTTGAGAAGATTTAGTTTACAAAATATTACTAGGGAGTTAGGTATGAACAGAGATTATAAGCCAAATTATTCAGTGCCAGATGGTAGTCCTCATCGAAACAATGTATCAACTGGTGCAGCAATGGTTGAAGATAAATTAAACGTTTTGGTTGTTGATGATGAAAAATTGATGTGTGACATCTTAACCATGTCGCTGCAAAGATTGGGATATGCCGTAGTAACAGCATCAAATGGAGTCGATGCGATTGATCTCTTTGATTCGCAACATTTCGACCTTTTGCTGCTCGATGTGATGATGCCAAATATGGATGGTTTCGAGGTCTGTACAGAGATTCGTAAACGCTCAGATGTGCCTATTATTATGCTAACAGCTTTGAGCAGACCGGACGATATTGTGCGTGGTTTAGAGGCTGGCGCAGACAACTATATTACGAAGCCATTCACTTTTAAAGAGGTCGAAGCACGAATTAAAGCGATTTTGCGCCGCACGGTACAAACAGCAGAGCAGACATCATTCGTGATTACAGAGTTGGGTGATCTAAAAATGAATGATGAGATTCATGAGGTTACTGTAGAGGATGAATATGTTGAGCTTACTCGAACTGAATATCGTCTACTGCAATATTTGATGCATCACCCTAATCAAACGCTTTCGAAAGAAGATCTATTGAACAATGTTTGGGGGTATGAAATTGCAGACAGTCCAAACCTTGTGGAATTAGCGGTTCGTCGTTTGCGTAAAAAAATCGAGGAAGATGCTTCAAATCCAAAGCGGCTGGTGACAGTACGTGGGTTTGGCTATAAGCTGACTGATGGGATTCAGAAGAAACGAAATCGGGATAGAACCGCAGAAGAAACTTCTGTCGGTGCAACCACTTAGGTCAGAACAAAAAATAGATATACCACAGACCGCGGAGTGAGCATTCTTTAATGTAGATGAGGGCAGTCTCTGCGGATGCGTCGGATAGGCTTCGGCGTTCTCTAGCGCCTACTCCGCGGGGACTTACTTTTGATCCGATACTAAAGAGTGTGTCTCAGCGGAATAGGTATGCCCACTGAACCCAAATTAACGGTGTGTACGCTTATATCTACACTTATGCTGTATGGGACTATTCTCTGGTTTTGCCTATTAGAATTAGAATGCGGCATGATTCAAAACGAGACAAAAGTGGTTGACAATTGTTGGTAAGGTATGGGATTGTTTTGCGGTTGGCAACGTTTCAACCCCACTTCATCCTCCCCAGCTTAGGAAGCAGATTATTGACGGGTGCTCGAATCTACTTGAAATGCAAGTAAGATCTAGCGCCCCGTGACGGTTCCTTCCCATGCTAAGGAAAGGCTAGGAAAGGGTTACCAAAATGGGCAGCACCAGATGATTTGTAATCCTAATTCTGCCTTTTGCGAACCATGCCAAGAATACCTATTCCGCAGTTATCGTAAGCTGCTGAATTTAAAATACATCCTACCAGTCAACAAGGTCACGCTCGTTGATTATTTCCTGGTAATTGTTAAGCGTTTGTGTGGCGATATCTCGCCAACTGTAGAGGTTTTGGGCCTGTTGTGTAGCATACTGTCGCTGTCGTTTTGCCTCGTTAGGATGAGAAAAAAGGTTGTCTACAGCCCAAGCAATGCTGCTTGGGTCGTTTGGGTAGATAGTTAATCCATTCTGCTTATGTTGGATCACTTCTTTTAGCCCACCTATGCTGCTCGCAATAACGTTACAGCCTAACGCCATCGCTTCTAATGCGACAATCCCAAAAGGTTCATACAAGCTGGGAAATACCGCCGCATCAACGCTTTGATAGAGGTAATCACGTTTTTGATCGCTAATGTACCCTAAGATTGTCACGGCATGACCAAGCCGCATCTCCTGCGCCATTGCCCACATTTGCTCGCTATTTTTCCCCGCAACCAAAAGACGTGTCTTCGGATATTTACTTAGAATAATCGGCATTGCATTAATCAACACTTGAAGCCCCTTTTCGTAAGTAATTCGCCCCACAAAAAAAAGTAATTTTTCACCATCATTTGAATAGCGTCTGCGATACGCGTGTGCTGTCTCGGCATGGCAGCGGTGAAGTAAGCTAAAATTTATGCCATTAGGGATGACGCTAATCTTGTCGTAAGGAACATCAAAAAATGTATGTAGTTCGTGACGCATAAAATCGCTGCATGCAATGATTCGCCAAGATTCATAACAGGCTTGGCCCTCTAATTCGTTGATCCGATGGCTCATTTCGCTTCTTAAATGCCCTTGTTGACGGCCACGTTCCGTTGCATGAATTGTAGTAAGCAACGGGACCTTCCACTCATGTTTGAGCGTAATGCTCGCGGATGCGGTGAGCCAGTCGTGGCCGTGGATCAGGTCGTACTTGCGCTGCCGCTGAAGGATACGCGCGCGGTTGACCAGCGAGGAGTTTGTTGCTAGCACATCATTGTATTGGCTAGATGTGGCTGAGGGTGGCGAGTCGACGCGATAAATTGTAATTTGAGGGCTTACTACTTCTTTGGCGGGTCCACCTGCGTTACGCGTAGACAGGACATCGACTTTAAAATTAGCATCGATATTATCTTTATCTAACAGTTCTTGATAGGCGTCGATGAGCTCTGTAACATGCTTACCTAAGCCACCAATTACGTTTGGTGGGTATTCCCAACTAATTAGTAAAATACGCATAAGAATTAGATCCAGTAGATCGCGATTTTACAGAGAAGGCGTTCTCTAACGCCGATTCGCCTATATAGATACTGCATTTAGAGAATGATCATTTCGCGGTTATCGTGAACTACCAAAATCGTTGTTTACTACTCAATGTCATTAAAATAAGCTAAATCAGAAAGATAATTATACGGAATTTTAGCGGTTTTCTGGAGTAGCTTGCGGCCATACTGTGTATTTTTTAGAATGGCCTTACGAGGCAGTGTCGCTTTGCGACCGTAACCGTTTGTGAAACGGGAATATAGTGCAACTGCCTTGCGACACCCGACGGGGCCGCCCCTGATTGTTCCGATGAAGCTTATGGGAGGGGCAAGCTGTCCAACAATCCTCAAGAGAAGTTAGCGGAATTTTTAATGTCCACCACCCTAAAGGGTCGGCCTACAGTAAGCCACTCTAGACCATCATACCTTGCAATACGCTGTACTATTATCTCGTATTAGTATCTCATCGTGCGATACGACCGGTGTCAATATTTACCGGCCGGCTGAGCACATCGCTAAGCGAGTCTCCTTCTTTGACGATGTAATAGGAGATGCCAGACGTTGCTAGTTTTTCTGCAAGATCCACATAGTCTGCTGGGGTATTTAACGTAAGGTCTTGTTCAGCATTGCGGTCGTCATCGCTGCCGAAGGTGCTGCCATCAATGACGACCGCAATGCTGTTAACTCCACGGCGCTGACTTTCGTAGAGAGCAGTAGCCCAGTCGGGGTTTGGATCGGCGCTGATGGCGATAATGGTATCGTTACGGTTGAGCCGGACGCTGTCGTTGGCTATTACTTGCGCAAAGGGCAGCTTCCCCTCGGCCTGAATAACGGCCAATGTTTCGAGCACTTTATTCATTTGGCGCTCGCCGCGGTCTGTCTGCAAAAATTCGCGCGAGGTGCTATACGCGCTTAATCCAACAGAGCGATCTCGCATCAAGAAATAGCGAGCAAGGCTTGCCGCTATGCTTATACAATATTCGGTTGTGACCGGCGGCAGCGAGACACGGTTGGTTCCATTTGCCCCGCGACTGGCACGATTTTTATATGCGAAAAGCCCGACTTCGGGTCTCGTTTCTACCCCAACTTTGCCAAACTGCGCGCGACTATAAAGGTCCATATAGATCCAAATATCAGCAGTTGGATCAAGTTCAAATTCTTTGGTCATTAAGCGACCGGTACGGGCCGTTGTTGGCCAGTGGATGCGATTCAGACTGTCGCCGGGAGCATAGTCGCGAATCGAGGCGACGTTGGTGGTTAGCTGATAAGTACGTTGACGACGGGCTTCACCACCAGAAAGGTCGGAGACTGATGGCTCGAACGAGGTGAGATCGACCACAAGTGGAAAAACAACCATAGACCCAGTGGCATCGAGTGGTGATTCGACATCGAAAACACCGAGCGGATCGCCGCTGCGTAAGTTCATTGGTCCAAGCCGAAACCAGCCCCGCTGCGTGCAGAGCGTGCGTACCTGCCAACGCTCGCGGCTATGATGGCCGAGGCTGCTGATAACGCGGCTGGCGTCGTGCCAAGGCATGGTCGAGTAATCCTCTACTTCAAGCCACAGTTTGGGCAGGCCGCTATTATTTAAGACTTCGAAAGTCTCTTCGACATATTGACCAACTTGACCTCGTTCGGTACGGGTGTAGCGGCGCAGGCTAACATCGCGCGTGCTGAGCCACGCCAGCAAATAGCTAATGACGAGAACGCCCGTCAGCAAATAGGAAATACCGAAGACAAGTGTCGATCCACTGCTGAAGGCCATGATCCAAGCGGCGATGAATGAACTAATTAGGAAGAGAAGACGCGAGGACATAAGTTCCTTAGTACGAAAAACTCTAATCCGTCTGCTGCGGGGCAAGGATGGAAAAGACTATTTCGGGGAGTATGAAATAGACAGATCATTACGCTGCTCTGGTGCGTGCGCCGGGCACATTCGTGTTGCGCAGAGCATCTTCGACTACCTGCTCCGATGTCACATTTTTGATACGCGCTGAGGGGCTAACGAGCAAACGGTGGGCCAGGGCCGGAGAAGCGAGTAGTTTAACATCGTCGGGCAGCACATAGTCCCGCCCCTGCAATGCGGCCCAAGCCCGCGAAACAGAGAAGAGCGCAAGGCTACCGCGCGGGCTGGAACCAAGGTAAAGGTCAGGATGATCGCGCGTGGTTTGGACGATGCTGACTATATATTCCTTAATCAGCTCATCCACATAAACGGTACGCACTGCGTCTTGCACCTGAATTAGCTCTTCGGCTGTGACTACTTGGCCGATGCGGTTAATGGGATGTGCTTCGGATTGGCGACCAAGCACTTCCATTTCTTGTGCTCTATTTGGGTAGCCGAGTTGAATCCGCAGCATGAAGCGATCAACCTGCGCTTCGGGTAGCGGAAAGGTGCCTTCGTATTCGATTGGGTTTTGAGTTGCCAACACCAAGAATGGGCGCGTCATGGGGTAGGTGAAACCATCCACGGTTATCTGGCGCTCTTCCATCGATTCGAGTAGCGCAGATTGTGTTTTTGGCGTTGCGCGATTGATCTCATCGGCGAGAACAAGCTGAGCCATAATCGGGCCGGGACGAAACTCGAATTCCATTGTTTTCTGGTTGAAGATGTTGACACCAGTAACGTCGGTGGGCAACATGTCGGGCGTAAATTGAATGCGGCTAAATTTACAGCCAATGCTGCGCGAGACGGCACGTGCAAGCATTGTTTTTCCTACGCCGGGTACATCTTCGATTAGCAGATGGCCTTCACAAAATAGAGCGAGCAGCGCTAGTCGAATTTCTGGGTCTTTACCAACAATGACTTGGTTTACATTTTGCAGCAGCCGATCACCTATACTTTGCACAATTTGCATTAACTTCTACTCCTATATTTACTCAGAGATTTGCTACATCTCACCACAAGTAAAGTCCTGGTGGAATTTTCCGCCTATGCTCGGTGCAAAGGTAGGGCAACCTGCTCTGGTATTTGTTATATAAATCGAGGATATTCAAGAGCCATTGAGGTGCTGTACTTGCAATGGCCACTCGTTTTTATTAACCATGGCTCTATTGAGCATCAATTTAGGGATGAGACTCGATTGAGCCATCTTTAATTGTATGATTATACACTGGATTTGTACTTATTCTAGAATCAGTTTCGCAGCGCGATAGATGCGTGCTATACTTCGATTATATGTAACAATTTACCTTGTCCGATTACCCACTATACATTTTAAAGATATCTTTGCTGTTCAGGTAAACTGTTACGAGTATATACGTTTGAATACTTCAAAGTAGCATGAAATCCCATCTGTTCAGCCAATAAAAGTAATGAACCAGCCCAAACCCTTAGAACTTATCTCGTTAATCGAAAAGAAGAGTATACCGAAGCGTATTCGTTCGGTTCTGTTTGCGCTCCTACTAAGTAGCGGCTTTTGTACAATCTTGCTCTTTGCCGCAGGGTGCATGAATCCGTCTGAACCGATTGACCCATACGAGCGTTTTCGACCAGCCATGAAGCAGGAGTTTTCGACTCATTTAGATAGCTTGGATCCGCTGGCGATTTATGATATCGATGTGACGCTTGATGCTTCGGGGTTGATGACAGGGTTTGCCGAGATTGTTGTGCCCAATAATAGCGCTGATATTTGGGATCATCTCGTTTTTCGTCTGTACCCGATGATGAAGCAGTATGGTGGATTTATGGCGCTACAGGGTGCATCAGTCAATGGTGAACCGACGAGCTTTGTCTACCAGCCGCGTACGGATAAGTCTGCTGTGCGGGTGATCCTGCCGACGGTTTTGCGACCATCTGAACGCACAAAAGTTCAGTTGAGTTGGACATTGGAGGTCCCTACTTGGCAGAGTTATTCGGATGCGTATCATCTTTTTGGCACAACACAAGAGATGACCAGCTTGCCGCTTTTTTATCCGTCGCTAGCTATTTATGATTCGGAGGATAATGCAGGTCTTGGCGGCTGGTGGCTAGAAATGGGGACGGTTCGCGGCGATGCAGCGCATAACCAAGCAGCGCTCTTTGATGTAACAGCTACATTACCGTCGGATCAGGTTCCGGTGACGAGCGGGACGCTCATCACATCGACATTGGTGATGAGCAACACCATGGCGCGCCATCAGTGGGTCACGGGTCCGTCGCGCGAGTTCTTACTGCACAGCAGCGCGCTCTTTGAGTCGGCGGTGGGCGAGGCAGCGGGCACGCGTGTGACGAGTTACTGGCTACCCGGGAACGAGGAGAGCGGACGTATGGCGCTGCAATACGGAGTGGCTTCGTTGCGAATTTTCAGCGAGAAGTTTGGGCCATATCCCTACAAAGAGATGCGTATTGCCCCCGCACCGCTGAGCTTTCGCGGTATGGAATATCCACAGGTTAATTTGATTGGTGTCGAGACCTATAGCCGATTTACCAGTTCGCTAGAAACGTTGGTGGCGCACGAGGTTGCCCATCAGTGGTGGTATCAGGTTGTGCATAATGATCCGGTTGTCTTCCCGTGGCTAGATGAGTCGATTGCCGAATATTCGATCAAGCTTTACATGGAGAGTATCTATGGTGATGAAACTGCGCGGGAGTTAAAGGCCGAACGCTGGCAGAAACGGGTCAATACGTTGGCGGATCCAACCATTGCGCTTGATCAGCCTGTGATGGCGTATGAAACTGCTGGAATTTATGAGGCAATTGTATACAGTAAGGGCGCGCTTTTTTACGACATGCTCCGAACCGAGCTCGGGCCGCTACAATTTGAGCGTTTTTTGAAGCAATATTATGAGCGCTATCGCTATCAAATTGTGGATACGGATGATTGGCGCAATGAGTTGGGTTTGCTAAAGAATGAACGCTTGTTGGATCTCTATGAGGAATGGGTGAAGGATGAATGACAAGGTGAGGTGCAATTATTACATTAAATAATGTTACTTTGTCGCCTTGTCACCCCTTCATATTTTTGGCTGTACAATATTTTGAAGAACGAACCAAGTGAGGTCGCAGAAGATAGACTGATGACTTCACCCCGTCATGCAGTTCGTAGTTCCTTAATCTCCGCCACACTCTCTACCCCCACATTGTGCATATCTGCTACCAACTCGGCTATCAAAATCTCGGCCACATGATCGCCGCCATCCTTGCCAAACGCACCCACACCAAACATAAACGCCCGACCCAGCAGTACAAAATCGGCCCCCAGCGCCAGCGCCCGAATAATGTCCAATCCAGAGCGAATGCCGCTATCAAAGAGAACCGCCGCGCGTCCGTTAACCTGTTGGGCAATTGCAGGCAACGTCTCAATCGCTGCAGGCGATCCGTTAAATTGACGCGCGCCATGATTTGACACTTGAATACCGTCAACGCCCACGCCAATCGCCGTCTCGGCATCCTCTGGGTGCAGGATCCCCTTTAGAATAAGTGGACCATCCCATAAATCTCGTACCTCTTTCAGGTACTGCCACGAGAGCGTACCGCCAACACTCTTACGTAAATAATTCATCTGCGTTGCCACTTGGGTCGAGTCGGTATATTTTTCTAACGTGCGTAAATTGGGCAACCCCGCGCGTACCGTTTCGAGCGACCAGTGTGGGCGCATGATCCCCTGAGCGATGAACTTTGCGGTCAACTTCGGCGGCATCTGCAACCCCGCGCGGCTGGCGCGCTCGCGACGGCTTGGGGCTGGCACGTCGGCTGTCACCACCAGCGTCTGGAACCCCGAATCTTTCGCCCGCTGCAAAATGTCGGCGCGCAGATCCATGTCATTTGGCGGATAAAGTTGGAACCACCCCATATCGCCCACCAACCCACCAATCGTTTCAGGCGTATGGGTGGCAACCGTGCTCAGCGTATACGGAAATTGATAGTTGTTTGCCGTAGTTGCCAAAATTTTCTCCACCCCGGGCCAAATAATTCCCCCCAAACCAATGGGTGCAACGCCAAAAGGTACGCGATAGGTGCGCCCAAAGATCGATGTTTCCAAGTTGGGCATCAATTTACCGCGCATAAGCCGAGGCAAAATTGCGATATTGTCCAGCCCGTCACGGTTGCGCGACACACCGCGGTCATCACCCGTTCCCATGCTGAGGTATTCCCATCCTACGTGGACCACGCGCTTAGATGCCCTTTTTTCTAGATCGCTAATTGAGGGGTACTGTTGCAGACGTTGTTGGCGTTTTTTAGTTGTCATGAGGATCTCTTTTCGTTAAGAGTGTTTTTTCTTTACCGTTAAGCACCAGAAAAGGCTTCGGCTCTAAAACCCTTAAAGGAAACAAGAATGCGATATGGCGATTATTGAATTGGACCGGTAAGGCGGGAATCCAGGACGCTTTTTACTTCTCGTCTTCCCGCCTTACCGGTCCAAATTTAGTTTCAGCTTATTTTACATTATGGCTAAATTGTAAGATTTATCCATTCCTTATTTTCAGGCTTTTGTGGTCTTGACATTGGGGACCACTTTAAAAACACCTGATGGTACACGCAGTAGCATGGATATACACCGTGTGCGCCGCACTGGTTTGCTGCTCAAGAGACGTTCACTTTTACGGAAACCAGTGCGACGCACACTTTTATACGGGATAGACGGGACTAGCGTGCGCGCAGATGAGACTTGCGTGCGCGCAGATGAGACTTGCGTGCGTCGCATTGACCAAGTAGTAAGCCGAATGCCCAAGATTGTTTAGTCAAAGCGTCGCACGCGGGTCCACCAAACAAATGTGTGTAACCTCAGATGCGGGTTGTCTCATATAAGCCTGCAATCTGAGAATGCTCGGTCCTCTTATTTGAGACTTATGGGGTTTCACCGAGCCCCTACGTGTTGCACACCAACACGCTTTTGAGCAGCTCAACCCGAATTGAGCAGACAATTTAGGTAAATTTTGGCCGCATCGACCACTTGATCGAGCGCAACGAATTCGTTGGTGGTGTGGGCTTGTTCGAGGTTGCCGGGGCCGCAGATGATGGTAGGGAAACCCATGTTGGGCGCGTCGGTTGCTGCGGGGCAGGCTTTAAAAACAGCTTTGCCATCCGCAGGCGAAAGTCTTATTCGATTTGCTAATCTTTGCGTCACGGGTGAAGAATCATCTAGTTCGTAGGCGGGCAGGTGCCACGTGGGGCCGATTAACTCGTATTTAGATCCGGCGTGCTCCGCTTCGAGAATGGCTAGGCGCTCGGTCAACTCGGCTTTGACCGTATCGACAGCAAGGCCCGGCAGTTGACGAATGTCGATCTCGAGTTCGCAACGGCCCGGCACAATCGGGATCACGGTGCCGCCGCGGATAACGTTTGGGCTGACGCCAGTGTGCCCACAAAGTGGGTGAGACGGCAAGCCATTATGGTATTGTTGATATTCATCGAGCATGGCAAGAACGGGCATCATGCTGACAATGGCGTTATGGCCCTTTTCTTTCTGACTCGAATGGATCGACTTGCCGATGGATGCGATAGTAAAGCCATATTGTCCGCGGTGCGCTGTACAGATTTCGAGACCCGTAGGTTCGCCGATGATGCCGAAGTCGGCCAGTGGCCCGTGGGATGGGTAGGCACGCGAGCCGATCATGTCGTGCTCTTCGTCGACGAGTCCGATGATGTAGAGATCGCCGGGTAGGTCGACACCCTGTTCGCTGATGACGCGCAGCACTTCGAGATAGGCTGCCAGCGCAGCCTTCATATCGCACGAACCGCGACCATGTAAACACCCATCATTGTCGATCCGGCCACTGAACGGCTCGTCGTACCCCTCGACACCGACTGTGTCCATATGCGCAATCAACGCAATGCTGGGCGCGTGCCCTTTCCCCGGCCAACGAGCCCAGACGTTGCGGCGGTTTGGGGCAACTTCGCAACTCTCCACCGAAAGGCCAAGCGCTTCAAGCTGACATTGCAGGTAGTTGACCATCTTCGCCTCGCCCTGATCCGGCGTGGCGGGCTGACCAAATGGGTTTACGCTGGGAATGCGCACCATTTCGGCCAGTTGATCTGCAATGCGGTTGGGGGTTATGTGTTGGTTTAGTATATTGTCTGACATTGTCGTAAAATTTTGTGCTATACTTGAGTATGGGTTTTGATTTTCGTACAATTTTATGGGGGAAATAAAATATCTTATCCTTTTCCAGAAATGAACCCGTGGCTAGAGCAACGCGGTTTGTGGAAAAGTGTGCATTCGCGACTCATTACCGCAATTGCCGATACGCTTGCACCAGCTTTAGAGCCGCGCTATTTTGTTGATGTAGAGCTACATACATATATTTCGACGTTTCCCGCTTCGCCGCCTTCTTCGCGCTATTCGGATGTAACGATTTTGGATAGAGGGGAACGGCTGTGGCTGTTAAGCCTTCTGCGGATGCCGCGATGCCAATGGTTATTGATTTACCATTAGGTGATACGGTTGAAGAGCCATTCTTAGAGGTGCGCCTACTGCCTTCGGGTGAAGTGGTTACTGTAATAGAGTTTCTTTCGCACACAAATAAGCAGGGTGGCCGCGACCGAACAAACTATGAGGGTTCTATGAGGAAATTGTGGGGTGGCCCGCAGAATGAATTCTGCGTCTGCTATGGGAAACCTGTTAAAACAGGTTAAATGCCGTAACTT
>ENA-ORXT01001202-ORXT01001202.1-marine-metagenome-genome-assembly--contig:-NODE-1202-length-36014-cov-9.888694_pt1 | contig 36014 bp, 24 predicted proteins | sample MGYA00237868_ERZ511482 | MGnify/ENA metagenome assembly ERZ511482 | reverse complement strand
TTATGAGATAAATGACTCTTTCATAAAATTTTGTTTTTTTTGTAAAACCTTTAATCCACAACTTTTGGCGAAGAACCATATTTTTATACCTATGAAATTTATCTGAAAGAATTTTTCAAGAGTATGTTTAAAAATAATTCTCAGTTATTTATTGATTTTGTTTAGAATCATTTGACAATTTTGCCATAATATCCAAGATTCTTGATATTCTGCTGTTTTTTTGTAGTCTTTGTCTAGCCTGCCAAAGAAATTAAAGATCCCAAATGTTCTTTTAGTTACCTATGTCCGCTTTAGAGGAATAAAGCCTTTGGAGGAAGGAGATGCTGATGAAATCTTTACTTCCAGCCCAGCTATATTTTTTTCTAACCATTTCATAAATGTTGTTTTGTAAGCATGATATGCTAGGATTTTTTCATGCGATCTAAATATCTTAACAGTGGTTCTGTTACCTTACTAGCAACTACACCATAGCCTTATAGCCGCATAGCCGCTCCTACAACTACTCCCAAAATCAATCCTGAGGTATCTGTAATAACATGTCGTTTTCTACCGTTAATTTTTTATTCCCGTCTACTCCTTTGTCATGATATATAAAAGGACCTGATTTTATAGATTGACTATCAATAGAGAATAGACTTGGAGTCACTTCTTTTCCTTGTCGAATTCGTTCCATCATATTCAACTTAATATTAAGCATTTCCAAGGCGCCATTGCTTTTCCACTTTCGGAAATAATAATAAACACTACCCTATTTGGGAAAATTATCAGGCAGATTGTGCCACTGAGCACCGATGCGAAGTTGCCATAAGATCGCATCGACAATATCTCGTAACTTATATTTGCCTTTTTGTTTCATAGGGAGTATTTTTCCTATAATTTCCCACTGTTGGGTAGTAAGTCGGGTGTAACTCGATTGCTTTAACTTTGTTTTTTTTGTTGATTACAAAGTAAAGGATATCCAAGTTTTTTACCCAAAATTTAGCATATTTTTATTTTTAAACATGCTCTAAAATAGAAATAATATAACACTTTGTTCTTGCCGTATGTAATAAGGTTATGAAATATATTTGTAATTACTCAAAATAATTTATTTACCAACCTCAATTGAGTTAATAAAGTTTGATTTTATGGTATACACGATAGTCTTTTCAATCCTTTAATGATCACCTTCAACAGGTCATATTGTAAATAAAGAGTAGGAATAAAAAAACAAAGGCTACTCTTAAGAGTAGCCTTTGTTTTTATTCTAAATACTTAATTCTTAATGTTGATTCATTCTAAAATCAGGGTATGCATCCATACCATGCTCATGAATATCAAGTCCTTCAATTTCTTCTTCTTCAGAAACGCGAATTCCCATAGTTTTCTTTAAAATAAAAATAATAATAAAAGAAGTTACGATACAGAAAATAGCGTAAGCACCTACACCAATTAATTGAGATATAAATTGATCAAATCCAGCTAAATTCCCAAAGATCCCTACGGCCAAAGTTCCCCAAACACCACAAACAAGGTGTACTGCAACAGCTCCAACAGGATCATCTAATTTTAATTTATCGACCAAAGCAACACCACCAACGATTAATGCACCTGCAATTGAACCAATTAAGATTGCATCAGTAGGTCCCATTTGGTCTGCACCTGCAGTAATACCTACTAAGCCTCCTAAAATTCCGTTTAAAAACATGGTTAAATCAAAATTTTTGTAAGCTAATGTCGAAATAATAAAACATACAACACCGCCTGCAGCTGCAGCTAAAGAAGTTGTTACTAAAGTTAAAGAAGTCAATTCTGGATCAGCAGAAAGTACAGAGCCACCATTAAATCCAAACCATCCCAACCAAAGAATTAAAACTCCAGCGGTTGCTAAAGGAATGTTATGCCCTGGAATAGCATTTGGTTTTCCATCTTTTTCAAATTTTCCAATACGTGCCCCTAGTAAAATAATGGCTACTAATGCAGCCCATCCACCTACAGAGTGTACTAATGTAGAACCGGCAAAATCATAAAAACCTATAGCATCTGGAGCATTTTCCGCTCCAGCTCTAATCAAATCAGCTTCCGCTTGTGTGTTTCCTAAAACGTGTAGCCATCCAGCACCCCATTTCCACGAACCAGCAATAGGATATACTAAACCTACATAAATTAGTACAAAAACCATGAAAGCTCCAAGTTTAATACGCTCGGCAACGGCTCCTGAAACAATAGTTGCAGCAGTAGCTGCAAACATTCCTTGAAACAAGAAATCAGTCCAGTATGTATATCCTTCGTTGTATGCTAAATCTAATGTACCAGCGGCATTTAATGGGGCTTCTAATCCAAAACCTGCAAATCCAAAAAAGCCAGCGGCTCCTTCTTCAAATCCAGGGTACATTAAATTAAATCCTACTAAGCAGTATAGTAAAAGACCCACACAGATAATAAAAACGTTTTTAAATAAAATATTGATTGTATTTTTTTGACGTGTTAATCCTATTTCTAAGAAAGAAAACCCCAAGTGCATGAAGAACACGAGTGCTGTACATAGCATCATCCATACGTTATTTGTAATATCGACCATTTTGTATTTTTGTAATGATTATTAAATTAACTTAGTGTTTCGTCACCTCTTTCTCCAGTACGAATACGGTAGGCATCTTGAATATCAGACACAAATATTTTACCATCTCCAACCTCACCAGTTTGAGCATACTTTAAAATAGTGTCTATAGTAACTTGTTCAAAATCGTCATTAACAACAATAGAAATATAGCGACGTTGAATATCACTGGTACTATAACTTACACCACGATATACCTGACCCGTTTTTTCATTTCCAATACCAGTAACATCCCAGTAAGAAAAAAAGTTTATTCCTTTAATGTGAAGTGCATCACGCAATGCACGATACTTAGATCGGCGTACAATTGCCTCAATTTTTTTCATAAAAACAGTAATTAGTTAGTAATCTTCTCAGAGCAAATGTAATTAAAATTAAATATTACTTAAAATAAAGTAATATTTACGCAGTTTTAAAGTAACTAGGCAGGTGTTAGTAACTAGGCAGGTGTTAGTAACTAGGCAGGTGTTAGTAACTAGGCAGGTGTTAGTAACTAAAAAGACCGCATAAAGCGGTCTTTTTATATTGTAATAAAATGGTTACTTAGTTATTCCATATTGTATGCAGATATACCGTGTTCATGGATATCCAAACCTTCAATCTCTTCTTTTTCAGAAACTCTAAGTCCTATAGTTTTCTTTAAAATGAAAAGAACAATAAATGTTGTTAAAGCAGCCCAACCAATATAAGATAAAGATCCTAATGCCTGAATACCTAATAATTTAAAGCCTCCGCCAGAAAGTAAACCTCCGTCTAAAGCAAAAACACCTACTAATACAGTTCCTAAGAAACCACATACCCCATGTACTGAAATTGCACCAACTGGATCATCTATTTTTAATGTTTTATCAATAAATTCAATAGAAAGTACTACAACAATCCCGCAAATTGATCCAATAAATAAAGCTCCGAATGCATTTACAGCTCCACATCCTGCAGTTATTCCTACTAAACCAGCTAAAGCTCCATTCAATGTCATGGAAATATCTGGTTTACCATATTTAATCCAAGTGAAAAATAAAGCTACGATTGCTCCTATGGCTGCAGCAATATTAGTATTGATAATTACGCTACCAGTAGCAATAGTATCACCACCACCCCAAGCTAATTGTGAACCACCATTAAATCCAAACCATCCTAACCAAAGGATTAATACCCCTAATGCACCAAACATCATGTTATGACCAGGAATAACATTTATTTTACCATCTACATATTTACCAATACGTGGTCCTACTAATTTAGCAGCAACTAAAGCAGCAGCTCCACCCACAGCGTGGACAACTGAAGATCCTGCAAAATCAATAAAACCTAAAGTATTCAGCCATGCATCATCATCAAATGGCCAATACCAGCTACCAGAAATAGGGTAGATAATTGTTGTTAAAATTGCAGAGAAAATTAAATAGGTTGTAAATTTTGTTCGTCCAGCTACAGCGCCAGATACAATAGTTGCAGCAGTTGCACAGAAAACAGTTTGAAAAAATAAGTTGTACCAGTCAGTTGCACTAAAAAAAACATATCCCTGACCTCCTGAACTCCATCTCATAAATCCTCCTAATAATACTTGATCTCCATACATTATAGCATAACCTACTGCCCAAAACATAAGTGAACCAATTGCAAGGTCCATAATATTTTTCATAATAATGTTACCCGCATTTTTAGCGCGTGTAAATCCTACTTCTACAAGGGTAAATCCAGCTTGCATAAAAAATACTAATATCGCAGATATAGTAATCCATAATGCTCCCATATCGCTATTGATTGCTCCAATAGCTTTGTCTAGTGCTTCTTGTTGTATTTGCATAATAATTTTGTTTAATAAATCTTAGTTTAATGAATTAGTTAAGTGTTTCACCACCTTTTTCTCCTGTACGAATACGGTAAGCTTCAGTAATATCTGAAACAAAAATTTTACCATCTCCAACTTCGCCAGTTTTGGCGGTTGAAGTAATTGCATCGATTGCAGTTTGCTCAAATTCGTCATTAACTACGATTGAAATATATCTACGTTGAATATCACTAGTGCTATAACTTATTCCACGGTAAACTTGACCCGTAGACTCATTCCCAATACCAGTAACATCCCAGTATGAAAAAAAGTTAATTCCTTTAGTGTGTAAAGCTTCCTTCACAGCTCTAAATTTGGATCTTCTAATGATTGCTTCTACTTTCTTCATAAGAATTTAATTTTGTTAGTATTATTTGCAACAAATCTATGTTAACTAAGTATTCTTCCAAAATTTTTCAATCAATAACTAGTTATTTTTATCATTTTATAAGTAATTAATCCTTTAAAATTTGATATTGTCATTATTTCAAGATTAAATCAATTTATTAATTATAACCTTTTGGTTAGTATAAATACTTAACTTGATAATTATAATAACTGTTCTTACAATTTAAAGGGAAATACTTAAAGTGTTATGTATTTGATCGTATCAATAATTGAGTTTTGTCGAACTGTCTCAATGTAATGGATACAATAGGTTAATTATTTTTCTGTCACGATTTATATTATTTTAGGGTTAATTAGAATGTTGTGTTATTTTAATAAAATATTCCGTTTTGTACTCTTATCAGAATACACAATAGTTTTATAGTTATTTTAAAACTGCTATTTAGTCAGCGTATAAAACATTTTTTTTCAATTAAATAACTGAAAATTAAATACTCCGAAAGTAACAGCTAGGTGTGTAGCTCTGAGTATTGGGTAGTATTAATTTTTAGACGATAGCTCATTAACTAAGCATTACGTTAATCCTCAAACAGAAACATATCTTATTCTGATGATTTTGGCATTTGTTCTTGTTAATTACGAAGTAGTAATCGTAATTTAGTAGATATAATCGGTCATTAATAACCACTTATTTAGCTACTATGCTTTTCGTAGTAATTATATTTTTTTTTAAGAATTTGGTATAATAGACTGATGTTTTTTAATTAAATGATAAAATACTAATAATAAGCTGATAAATTTTCGGAATCCTTTACGATTTCGTAATTTTGCGCTTCGGAAAAACTTAAGAGAAAAGAATATGCAAAAACAAGGACTGTACTTACCTGAATTTGAGCATGAAAACTGTGGTGCTGGTTTCATATGCAACTTGAAAGGGGAGAAAACCAATCAGATTATTCATGATGCATTGGAGATTTTAGTGAGGTTAGAGCATCGAGGTGGTGTTAGTGCTGATGGTAGAACTGGAGATGGCGCTGGACTATTAATTGATATTCCTCATGATTATTTTAATAGAGTATGTAATTTTGATTTACCACAGCAACGGCAATATGCTGTAGGTATGGTTTTTTTACCAAAAAACGAGAATCAATATGTTTTTTGTAAAAATGAATTTGAGAAAGAAATTAAAGCTCAAGGTCTAGATATTTTAGGTTGGAGGGAAGTACCTGTAGATCCTACTCAATTAGGAGAAATTGCTTTAGCATCAGAGCCTAATATCGAACAAGTATTTATAGCTCAAGGAGATTTAGAAGAAGTAATATTTAGAGCGAAGCTATATGCAGCTCGAAAAATAACAGAACATACGATTAGTAATTCTAAAACGTCGCAGTCTGATTATTTTTATATCCCAAGTTTATCAAATACAACACTTATATATAAAGGTATTATAATGCCTGAAGATATAGGCCCTTATTATACGGATTTACAACAACCAGATTTAGTAACACGTTTGGCGTTAGTACACCAGCGTTTTTCTACAAATACAATGCCTGCTTGGGAATTGGCACAGCCATTTAGGTTTTTATGTCAAAATGGAGAAATTAACACACTAAGAGGTAATGTATCTAGAATGCGTGTGCGTGAGGAGATTATGAAATCTGATATATTTGGAGATCAGATCGAAAAATTATTTCCGATTATCTTGCCAGGGAAATCAGATTCAGCTTCTATGGATATGTCTGTTGAGTTATTGACACTCACAGGACGTTCATTACCAGAAGTAATGATGATGACTATTCCTGAAGCATGGGAAAAGCATGCAACAATGTCTGAGGAAAGAAAAGCATTTTACGAATATAACTCTTGTATCATGGAGCCTTGGGATGGACCAGCTTCTGTTCCTTTTACTGATGGGGATTATGTGGGAGCATTATTGGATCGTAATGGTTTAAGACCTTCTCGTTACACAGTTACAAAAAGTGGAAAATTAATTATGTCCTCCGAAGTAGGAGTCGTTGATATTGAGCCATCCGACATTGAAAGTCATGGTCGTCTGGAACCTGGAAAAATGTTCTTAGTTGATATGAACGAGGGGCGTATTATTGATGATGAAGAAATTAAAAACAAAATTGTTTCAGAAAGACCATATAAAAAATGGTTGAAGGCAAATAATTTACAATTAAAAAAAGTTCCAAATACTAACGCAGTTTGTCCAATTGAAACTTTAGATCTTAAAACTAGACAGCGTTTATATAATTACACCATCGAAGATATACAAGAGGTAATTGTACCGATGGCACAAGAGGGAAAAGAAGCTTTAGGCTCTATGGGAATTGATACTCCTTTAGCAGTATTATCTGACAAACCTCAATTAATATCTAATTATTTCAAACAATTATTTGCTCAAGTTACAAATCCACCATTAGATGGTATTCGTGAAGAAGTAGTAACTGATATTAGCTTAGCTCTAGGTCATGATAAAAATATTTTTGATATAACACCAGAACAGTGTAAAAAATTAAGAATTCAAAATCCTGTAATATCTAATAATGATTTAGAAAAAATTAGAAACATTAATGTAGAAGGCTTTAAGGCTGAAACTATTGAAATGTTGTATGATAAGAATAAAGGAATGAATGGTTTGGAAGATGGTCTAATGGAGATCATTAACAAAATTTCTAAAGCAGTTGATAGGGGTGTAAATATTATTATTCTTTCAGACAGAGGAGCCAAAAAAGGATTAGCTCCAATACCAGCTCTTCTAGCTTGTTCGTTCGTACACCACCAAATGAACCGTTTACGTAAGCGTTCTTATTTTGATATTGTAATAGAGTCCGCAGAACCACGTGAGCCACATCATTTTGCAACTTTATTTGGATATGGAGCCTCAGCTGTAAATCCTTATATGGTTAACGAAATTATACGTTTACAAGTAAAAGAGGGTTTTATTGAGTTAGACGAGCAAAAAGCTGTAGATAACTTTAACAAGGCTATTGGTAAAGGAATACTGAAGGTGATGAATAAAATTGGAATTTCAACTTTACACTCGTATAGAGGTTCCCAGATTTTTGAGATTGTAGGTTTCAATTCCGAATTTGTTAATAAATATTTTCCATACACAGCTTCAAGGATTGAGGGTATTGGTTTATATGAAATAGAAAAAGAAATTAACCAAAGATATAAATATGCTTATCCAGATACGGAAATCGATAAGCGTTTGGGCTTAAATATAGGAGGAGACTATAGATGGAGGCGTAATGGTGAACGCCATTTATTTAATCCTCTTACAGTTGCAAAATTACAGCAAGCAGTACGATTAAGTGATCAAGCATCTTATGATATTTATAAAAATGATATTAATGAGCAATCTAAAAAGCATTTAACTATTAGAGGGTTGTTTGAGTTTAATAATTTAGATCCAATCCCAATTGACGAAGTAGAACCCTGGACAGAAATCGTAAAGCGATTTAAAACAGGAGCTATGTCTTATGGATCTATTTCAAGAGAAGCACACGAAAATTTAGCAATAGCGATGAACCGTCTAGGTGGTAAATCAAACTCAGGTGAAGGAGGGGAAGATAGAAAACGTTTCCAACCAGATGCCAATGGGGACAACAGAAATTCAGCAATAAAACAAGTAGCTTCAGGTAGATTTGGAGTAACTTCTCATTATTTAAGTTCTGCCAAGGAAATTCAGATAAAAATGGCTCAAGGTGCTAAGCCAGGAGAAGGTGGGCAACTACCAGGACATAAAGTATTACCTTGGATTGCAGAAGCACGTAATTCTACACCATTCGTAGGTTTAGTTTCTCCACCCCCACATCATGATATATACTCAATAGAAGATTTAGCGCAGTTAATCTACGATTTGAAGAATGCAAATAGAGAAGCTCGCATTAATGTAAAATTAGTTTCAGAGGTAGGAGTAGGAACAATTGCAGCAGGTGTAGCAAAAGCAAAAGCCGACGTTGTATTAATTTCTGGTTACGATGGAGGTACAGGAGCTTCTCCATTAACATCATTAAAGCACGCTGGTTTACCTTGGGAACTTGGTTTAGCAGAAGCACAACAAACACTAGTACTAAACAATTTAAGATCAAGAATTACTGTAGAATGTGATGGACAATTAAAAACAGGTCGGGATGTTGCAATTGCAGCATTATTGGGTGCAGAAGAATTTGGTTTTGCGACAGCGCCTTTAGTAGCTTCAGGATGTATTATGATGCGTAAATGTCACTTAAATACATGTCCTGTAGGGATCGCAACTCAAGATAAAGAGTTGAGAAGAAACTTTAAAGGTACCCCAGAACATGTTATTAATTTTTTCTATTACGTAGCTAACGAATTGAGAGCTATTATGGCTCAGTTAGGTTTTCGAACTATGTCAGAAATGACAGGCCAAACGCAAAAGATTAATTCTAGTAAAGCAATTGAACATTATAAAGCAAGAGGGTTAGATTTGTCGGCAATATTATATCAACCAGCTGGATATAGTGAAATGCCTGTTAGAAACACAGAGAAACAAGATCATAATCTAGAGGGTGTTATTGATTTTAAAATTTTAAAGGATGCACACGCAGCAATTTTTAGAAAAAAAGTAACAAATTTAGAATATTCAATATCCAATACAGATCGTTCCGTGGGAGCAATAATCTCAAATGAGATTTCTAAAATTTATGGTCACTTAGGTTTGCCAGAAAACACATTGAACTTAAATTTTAAAGGGTCTGCAGGTCAAAGTTTAGGAGTATTTGGTGCAAGTGGAATTACATTTACAGTAGAAGGTAATACTAATGATTATTTAGGTAAAGGACTATCTGGAGCAAAGCTTATTGTTAAGAAGCCAGTAGAAGCTGATTTTGTAGCAGAAGATAATATCATAGTAGGTAATGTATGTTTATTTGGAGCAGTAAAAGGTGAGGCTTACATTAATGGTATAGCAGGAGAGCGCTTTGCAGTTCGTAATTCTGGAGCAACAGCAGTAGTTGAAGGTTTGGGAGATCATGGTTGTGAATATATGACTGGTGGTAGAATTGTTGTTTTAGGTGATACAGGTCGTAACTTTGCAGCAGGTATGAGTGGTGGTTATGCTTACGTATTAAACACCACAGGTAAATTTACCAATGGTTTATGTAACGAGGAAACAGTAGATTTTGATCCAATTACATCAGAAGATGAAGCTGAATTAAAAGGATTAATACAAAGTCATGTGCTTTATACCGATAGTAATAAAGGAAAAGAAGTACTGGCAGATTGGGAAACAAGTTTATCCAAATTTGTTAAAGTAATGCCTAGAGAATATAAAGTGGCATTGGAGAGAATTGCTAACGAAGAACCTATGGTTGAAGAATTAACAGAAGCGTAATTATGGGAAAAGTAACTGGATTTAAAGAATTCGAAAGAAAAGACGAAACATACGAATCTGTAAAAGAGCGTTTAAAGGACTATGACGAATTTACTGTTCCTTTAAGTGAAAAAGATATTACAACTCAAGGTTCGAGATGTATGGATTGTGGAATCCCTTTTTGTCATAGTGGTTGTCCGTTAGGAAATTTGATTCCTGATTTTAATCATATGGTGCATCAGGGAGAGTGGCAAAAAGCCTCAATGATATTGCATTCTACTAATAATTTTCCTGAATTTACAGGTCGTTTATGTCCAGCACCATGTGAGCAAGCATGTGTATTAGGAATTATAGAAGACCCTGTTTCAATTGAAAATATAGAAAAAAATATAGTAGAAAGAGCTTTTAAAGAAGGTTGGATTAAGCCACAAATACCAAAAACAAGAACAGGAAAATCTGTTGCTGTTGTAGGTTCTGGGCCAGCAGGTTTGGCGACAGCACAACAATTAAATAGAGCAGGGCACTTAGTTACTGTTTTTGAAAGAGATGATGAAGTTGGTGGATTACTACGGTATGGTATTCCTAATTTTAAAATGGAGAAAGGGATTATCGATCGCCGTGTAGCTATTTTAAAAGAGGAAGGCATTACTTTTAAAGTAAATGCCAATGTGGGAGAAAATGTTTCTGTTGAAGAGTTGAAAGCTTTTGATGCTTTAGTGTTAACAGGAGGAGCAACAGAAAGACGCTCCTTACCTACACCAGGTATTGATGCTGATGGAGTTGTACAGGCGATGCATTTTTTAACCCAACAAACAAAAACAGTTTTTGGAAAAGAAGTAAAGGATCAGATATTAGCTACAGGGAAAGATGTGATTGTAATTGGTGGTGGTGACACAGGATCTGATTGTATCGGTACATCAAATAGACAAGGAGCTAAATCGGTTACTAACTTTGAAATTATGCCAAAACCTCCAGGAGAAAGAGCGGCAAGTACACCTTGGCCTTATTGGCCCTTAAAGTTGAAAACGTCTTCTTCTCATAAAGAAGGGTCTGAACGTAACTGGTTAATAAATACAAAAGAGTTTGTTAAAGATAAAAAAGGGAAATTAGTAGCTTTAAAAACGGTTAATGTAGAATGGAAAATAATTCCAGGACAACGTCCACAATTAATTGAAGTTGAAGGCACTGAAAAAACTTGGCCTTGTGATTTAGCATTATTAGCTTTAGGTTTTACAGGTCCAGAAAATTATTTAGCTAAGCAGTTGGGTATCGAAACAGATACACGTTCCAACTATAAAGCAGAATATGGTATATACCAAACTAATATGCCAAATATTTTTACTGCTGGAGATATGCGTAGAGGTCAATCCTTAATTGTTTGGGCAATTTCAGAAGGAAGAGAAGCTGCGAGACAAGTAGATATATTTTTAATGGGTAAATCAGATTTGCCTTCTAAAGATGTCGAAGGAGATTTGCCTAGTTTGTAAGAAAAATTTAAAAATAAAAAACTACTATAATTTAAATTATAGTAGTTTTTTTATTAGCTACTGTTCCATCCTGAAATAGCGATATACTAAAATTGGATTTATTATATTAGACTGGAGATTAGATTAAGGTACATTTCGCTACATAATTTGACTTTGAATTATGTAAATAATAAAAAAATATTCAGCTTCTTTTAAAGAAAAAGCTTGTTAAACTTAGTCACATTCGATAAGTAATTACTGATAGTGATCTTAATTATCCAGTAACTTAGACTACCTAGCTTTTGTCGGACATTTTTTTAAAGACAGATTAAGCAACTATTTTAAGTTTGTTATAAAATTCCATTTCCATTTGATATGGTGTTTTGTATTTTAAGGATGAATGTAGTCTTTTACGATTATATCAAACTTCAATATATTCAAATATAGCTGTTTTAGCTTCTTGTTGATTTTTAAATTTGTTGTGATAAATCATTTCGGTTTTTAGTATTTTAAAGAAGCTGGAATGCCTAGTTTAGTTGGCGCACTTAGTTAAGAGAATTTCTTTAATACGATTTACGGATTTCAACTTCGCTTAAAAGCTTCTAAATAATGATGATTGCTTACTATTGATTTAATGAGATGATTATCCATATTTTTTCACAAGGAATTTGTTATGGACTGTATGGAGGTATCAGTAGTTTAATATTATCAGAAATTTCAATGTTTTTTGTAGAATGAAATCTAGCATTATCGGTCACTACAATTTTGTATTGATAGGGTTTGTGTTTAGATAGTTCTTGTAAATAAGCTTTAAAGGCTTTGCTAGTAACACTACTTATTTCACAAACAATCGAGTCTCCATCAATTGGAGAATAGCTGCCTTATAAATAAGTATTTTTGAATTCTTGCTTAAAATTGACCAGAGGAGCAATTCCTTTAGCTGTGATCATACTTCCTAAATGTGTCATTAAACCAAACCTAGCTTCATCCTGAACATAGAGGTTGATATCAGCATATTTATCTTTATTAAGATTTGATTTAATTAAGCTCAAACAATCAGGTAAGTTTTAAAAAATCAGCTACTGCTTCTTTTGATTTTATTAAAGCCAATCAAAGAGGTGTAGTTGATACTAAGTTTTTTTGTTCAGAATGGAAAAACTTTTTACCTAATCCCCTCAAAATTTATGTGAGCCATGATTTTTTAAAGTATAACCAAATCTAGTTATACTTTCCTTTTGACTCTAGCCTCAATTCGATATGCGCTAAATGATGATTACAATGCCAAGCATAATTACCTATTGTTTCTTGAAGCGTAAATTTAGTACCGTGTTCGGGATGGCTAAATTGTAATCTTAATTCTTGATCGGTTAGTTGTTTTAGAAGATGTACCCATTTAGCATGCAATCCTTTTAATAGTAATAAAGAGTCTAATATTTCATCTGAAATTGAATCGTTTAGTTCTGCCCATTTATCTTCAAAATAAGGACGAATAGTCGGTGTATCTTCTGTCAGCGCTAACTTAAAACGAATAAAACTATTCATATGGCTATCTGCACAATGATGTGTATAACTTGCTTTATTTTCCATCCATTGGGTCTATATTTCCAGTTCAATTGTTTGTTGGAAAGCTTTAAAGTTAAGTCTGATATTCGCTGTGGAAATAGTTCAATATTGAAAATCCATTTTTTTATACATTCTTGGGAATAGTCAACTGGTGGAATAAATAATCCAATCGGAAATTTCAATTCTTCTAAGTCCATAACTGAATATTACTTCTGCCCTTCCTTAAACTGATCAAACTTACTTGCTTTTTTTTCTTTGGGCCAGGTATTGTTGGATGTATTAATATCAGCTGTTACTTCATTTGGATCCACTTCTATTTTTACTATTTTCTTAGTTGCAGGAATTACTTTTTCAATTTTTTTATCGTTTTTCCTCCATACGCGTGCTGGATATTTAATTAATTCCGAAGTGCCATCGGCATAAGTATATTTCACTATTAAAGGCATTACCAACCCTCCTTTATTTTCAAAACTCACTTGGCAGAAAAATTTAGGATCTTTTAATTTAGTGCGTTCTTCTGGAGTAAAATTATCAAATAAATAGTCTTGTAAGTTTTGAGAATTACCCGTTACTGTTTTTGTAGTATCAACATCCTTAAAATCTTCACTATCTTCTGCAACAGCAAAAACTAAAGGAATCAATTCACTTTCTGTCATTCCTCTTTTTTCAAGGACCTTTTTAATAAAGCTATTCGGTTTGTTAGAAACATAGTAGTTTTTCACATCCGCAACAGCAACATCCACAACATCTGTAGTATAAAACCATCCACGCCAAAACCAATCTAAATCCATTGCCGAAGCCTCTTCCATGGTTCTAAAAAAGTCTTCGGGAGTAGGATGTTTAAATTTCCAACGATTAGAATATACTTTAAATGAATAGTCAAAAAGCTCACGCCCCATAACAATTTCTCTCAAAATATTTAAAGCTGAAGCTGGTTTTCCATAGGCATTATTCCCTAACTGAACTACATTGTCGGCTTGAGTCATAATAGGAGAAATTTTACTTTGATCTCCACTCATATACTCAATAATATTTTTTGCTGGTCCTCTCCTACTTGGAAAATTTTCTTCAAATTCTTGCTCAGTAAGGTATTGTAAAAAAGTATTTAATCCTTCGTCCATCCAACCCCACTGGCGCTCATCGCTATTAACAATCATCGGAAAAAAATTGTGTCCTACCTCATGGATAATTACCCCAATAGTAGAATTACGCTCACTTTCCGTATATTTTCCTTCTTTAGGACGCCCCCAGTTCCAACAAATCATAGGATATTCCATTCCTATCTGTCTAAAATTTACGGACACGGCTTTGTGATACGGATACTTAAACGTCATATTACTATACGTTTGCAAAGTTTGCTTAACTGCTTTAGTTGAATATTCTCCCCACAAAGGATTTCCTTCCTTAGGATACATAGATACTGCCATTACCGTTTTACCTTGAACATCTACAGCCATCATTTCATTGATGTATTTACGAGAAGTAGCAAAACCAAAATCACGTACTTTTTCTGCTTCAAACTTCCATGTTTTAGTTTCGGTAGCTTTCGTTTTTTCTTTTTCTTCGGCTTCAGCCTGAGTAATTAAAAGTATAGGCTTTGTAAAACTTTCTTTAGCTTGTTCATAGCGCTCTAACATTGTTTTTGTATATACTTCTTTTCTGTTTTGAAGTACTCCTGTAGCTTCCATCATATGATCTTTAGGCACAGTTATTTCTACTTCGTAATTCCCAAAATTTAAAGCAAACTCACCATCTCCCCAAAATTGAGTATTCTGCCAACCTTCTACATCATTATACACACACATTCTTGGGTAAAACTGAGCAATTACAAAAGCACGGTTTCCATCTTGTTTAAAAAACTCATAACCCGACCGATCCTCACTGGGAATATGTTCGTTTACCATATACCACCAATTAATATTTAAATCAATTTTTTTTCCAGGTAATAATGGCGAAGCTAAATCAACTCGCATCATCGTTTGATTTATAAAATACTTCATTGGTTTTCCTGAACCATTTGTTATTTTTTCAATATTAAAACCACCATCAAAACGCTCTTTTAAAAACTGACCTGTAAAACCTGACGGGCTGTAGTATGGACTCATAACATCACTTTCTATTAAAGGTGTTTTTGAATTTTTAGCACGCTTATTTTGATCTAGCTGCAACCATAAAAACTCTAATTTATCTGGCGAGTTATTAGTATAAGTTATAGTCTCCTGACCCGTCAACTTTGGTTCACTCCCATCTATGGGGTCAGTTAATTGAACTTTTATTTTATAATCTGCTTGCTGTTGATAATATTCGTGTCCTGGTGCTCCCGATGCATTTCTATATACATTTGGTGTAGCAAACTCTTCGTATAACTGACGGAATTTATTTTGATTTGTATGGCCTTGGTGGGGAATACTATCTTGTGCTTGTATTGAAATACAAACAAAGCTTGCAAATGCGAGAATAGATAGTGTAAATTGATGTAAACTGCTCTTATGTAATTTCATATGTTCTTTTAAAAGAATATGGTTTTTTGACTATTTTGTTGTGTTAAATGTACACTTTTCACTTCACTCTCAAAAGTGACATTAACGGCATTCTGTTGATTTACGAATAAATCCATTAATAATGTATTTTGAATATCTAAACGCTGCACTTTCTCAAAAAAAGGTGCTTGATAATACAAATACAATAATTGATTTTCTAATTCGCAGCCTAGAAACTCAATTTTTATTGGGGCTCTATTTACAGCTAATTTTATTTTACTTACTAAATATTCTTCTATTTGATTTTTTTGATCTATAGAAATTTCAGAAAAATCTGCTATTTCCATAGCATATCTTTCTTTTAATAATTTTTCAAAATCGTTAACAAAAACATGCGTATACATCTTTAATAATTGTGCTTCCGAATCTACTTCGACTTTAGTAATACTTGTGTAATATTTATGTAATGAAAACGAACTTATACTTAATACGATTGCAAAAAAAACAATTGTTCTTGATATGAGTTTGAATTGTTTATTTTTATAATAAAATTTCATAAATGCTTAGTAAAATACCATTTGGCTTATTTCTTGTTTTATTAACGACAATATTTTTTAGTTGTGCCACCAAAAAAAAAATTAAACACCATAAAAATACAATTAATCTCAGCTATCGTCCAAAAAATGTTAAAATTTACGAGCAGACTTCTAAGGAAACTTTAGGACCTTGCGAACCTAGTATTTTTATTAGTCCTAAAAACCCTAACAATATTGTTGCAGGTAGTGTTTTAGATTACGTACACACTTCTAATGATGGTGGTACGACTTGGGAAACTAAAAAACTAAGATCAAAATATGGTATTTGGGGCGATCCCACTGTTTTAGGTGACTCTAAAGGAAATTTCTATTATTTTCACTTAAGTGATCCCGAAGGTACAAATTGGAAAAGTGATCAAATTTTAGACCGTATAGTAGTTCAAAAAAGCACTGATAATGGTAACACATGGAGCGAGGGTATTGGTATTGGTCTTAATACTCCTAAACAACAAGACAAACAATGGGCACTGATCCATCCCAAAAAAGAAAATCAACTATATACCGCTTGGACGGAATTTGACGCGTACAATAGTGCTAACGAGAATGATAAATCTCGAATTTTATTTTCAAAATCTAATGATTCTGGAACAAACTGGTTACCCCCTGTTAAAATTGGGAATCAAGAAGGAGGTTGTTTAGATAATGACCTTACCCCTGAAGGAACGACATTAACTAGCGACAAAAAGAATTTATATATTTCCTGGGCTTATGATTCAAAAATTTGGTTTTCGAAAAGTATTAACAATGGATCAACTTGGTCTAAAGAAACAGCTATAGCAGATCAACCCAATGGCTGGAAATATGAAATTAAAAATGTAACACGTTGTAATGGATTTCCTGTAATGGCTTCCGATTTATCTACATCAAAATACAAAGGAACAATTTATGTAAACTGGAGCAGTCAAATAAATGAAAATCAAACGGATATTTTTATTTCTAAATCAATAGACGAGGGAAAAACTTGGTCTACTGCTAAAACAATATATTCTGACCCTAATAAATCGCATCACTTTTTTAACTGGATGAGTATCGATCCTAAAACAGGTTATATTTATATTGTTTATTACAAAGAAACTACTCCAAATTCTTATCTAATTGAAGTGCATTTAGCGGTATCTAGAAATGGATCTCGATCTTTTTCTGACTATATTATTTCCAAAAATCCTTTTAGCCCCAAAGGAACTAATTTTTTTGGCGACTATAATAATATTAATGTATATAATGATATGGTAAGACCTATTTGGACGCAGGTTCAAAATGGCTTTGTGAGTGTTTGGACTGCTTTAATTAATGAGCAGGATTTAAAATAGACTATTTAATTGCCCTTTTATTAAAAAAATGAAACACCTCGTAGACAATTATTATTACTACAAAATAACCAAATACGGAATTGTAAGTTGTACCCTTACCTGAAAAAACAACAATAGAAGTTGCAGAAAGGGGCATCGAAACTATAAGTAGCTTTAACCAATGCCATTTTTTTTGTCCTATTAAATAATATAGTAACGGAAGCATAATAAACCCTAAATAAGAATAAGGTAATGTAAGTGATAAAACTCTAATTGTCCGCTTCCAAATAATCTCAAGATACCATAAGGGATCGCTTTTTATATCAGAAAGAACCTTTTCTTTCATTACTATTTCGTAATATTTTAATTCCTCTGGTTTTACATAGTATTTTCGAGCTTTGTCATAATATTCATCTAAATGATATTGCCCAAAACTATATTTTAATTTCATATTATATTTCTCATTCAATTTGGGGATCGCATATTTATAAGCCGCCAAATCATTCCATTCGTATCCGTACTTTGTATCAAAATCTCCTAATCCACAGTATAGCGGGTGCCAAAAATTATGACCACTAATTTTTGCGCCATTATATACATGTCCACCATGTAGACCGACTAATTCTAATGTTTTTTCAAATTTTGTATTAAAATAATTTCTAAATACTTTTTTGGTAGAATTAAATGAAAAAATTAACACAATAATTAACCCTATCTTATATAAAATCTTAAATGTATTTGCAAGAAAGTAAATTAAAATAACTGATAATAAAACTATAGAAACTTCATTTCTAAATTCACTAAAAAAACCGATAACTATACCTGTAAATACACTTACTATTAAGCCCCAAAAAAAAAGTGTTTTTTTAGTGTGAAAAAAATATAAATTAACCCCTAGAGCTATAAAAAAAGTAGCTCCTAACAATCCAAAAATATTTTGATTTACGAAAACTTCAAATAAGTAAAATGGAGTAGTATTTACTAAAAAAACTAGCAAAAAGCCAAATGATGCTTTTTTCGAATACCAAAAACCAGAGTATAAAATTAGTAGAGCAATAATAAAAATTAAACAATTAAAGAAACGTATTGACGGCTTAAGAGGGCTTCCACTGATCCAAATATTAGGTAAAAAAGCTAATATTCTAGCATGTTCACCTAATCGAGACCAATGGTAATATTCCATTATTAAATCATTACCATTAACCTTTATTTCGTCTAAAGCTGCTTTTTTTGAATACTTTAAACTTGTATTCGTTGTCGCTAATGGAAAATCTCCTGTATAGTAATAGAAGTATATAAACTTCTTAGCAAAACCAAAAGTAAAACCTGAAGCATCATTACGTGCTTGACTGCTTGAGAATTTAATTTGCGACGAAAAAGAATACAGCCCAATGTTTATAGTTATAATAGATAATAAAACTACAATTAAGGCTTTTACTGTTTTTAACCAGTTACTAAATTGAGATAAAATTTTTAATATGAAATTTATATTCACAATACCTTTTCTTTTATAATGTAAATTGGACGTGTACGAACTTCTTTAATTAATTTTTCAAAATATAAAGAAATTATTGCTAATGATATAAATAGAACAGAAAAAGAAACTGATAAAAAAATTATAATCGTTGTATATCCAGTAGGCGCAGTGTTATCATAATAAAATTTATAAAGCGTATACCCTCCTAAAATTAATGTAAAAAAGAAAAACAGAAATGATAATCCAACACTGATTCTTAAAGGTTTATTTGAAAAAGAAAAAATAGCATTTATAGCTAATTTAAACAATCCCCAATAAGAATAATTACTATCACCGTACAAACGAGGAGGTGCTTTGAATTTTAAAATAGTTTTTCTAAAACCTACAGATTGTACAAACCCTCTTATAAAACGTGTTTGATCTCTGAAACTCTCTCTTAAAACGATAGCTACTTGTTTAGATATTAAAAAAAAGTCTGTTGAATTTTCCTGAAAATAAATACTCGATAAAGAGTTTATAAGCTTGTAAAATAGTTTTGAAAATAACTTTTTTATAATACTACTATCTCCTCTTTCAATACGCTCTGTTAATACAATATCATTTCCTTTAAAAAAACTTTCTATTAAATATTTTATAGATTCAGGGGGGTGTTGTCCATCTGAATCCATACAAATTACGACATCTCCTGTAGCATTATCTATACCGGCAATCATTGCTGATTCGTGCCCAAAATTCCTTGAGAATTGAATTCTTTTATGTACAATATTTTTTATCTGTGAACTTTCTACAAAATCATCAATTAGCTCCTGAGTGTTATCTGAACTACCATCATTTACCCAAAGCAATTCAAATAAAAAAAGTGGCGTTTTTTGAAGTTCATTTACCAATAAATTACAAAAATAGCTCACTCCTTTTGCCTCATTGTAAAGCGATAAAACAATTGATATCTTTGCCTTAAAAACATTTTTCATAAATTATGAATTTTGTTTTTCTTGTTCCATATCTGCAATAAAAACTAAGTCTCCATGGATTTTTTCACAAATGTAAAATTTCATTTTCATTTCTTGTTCTAACAACCATTTGTATGGAAAAAAACGTACATGCTCATCTAAAGTATAATAATAAGCCCTTTGACAAGGTACCACTACACATAATTTTTTTTTCGTAACTCGTTTTAACTCTTTAACCGCTTTATCAAAGTTGACTACATGTTCTAATGTATGAGAACAAACAACTATATCAAATTCATTATCTCTAAAATCTAAATTTTCAACACTTGAAACTTTATACTTACTATGAGAAAATTGTTTTTCTGGTATAATGTCACAACCTGTAGTTACAAAACCTCTTTTTGAAGCCTCTTCAACAAAAAAACCATTACCACAGCCAACATCAAGTAACGTAGTTTTATTACTTTTAATTTTCTCAAAAAGATATCGAACACTTTGTTTGGAAAGATCTGTTACTCTTTTATTGGAAAAGCGAGTATCTCTTTGTGAATAAAAGTCTGAAATTTCTTTGTCCGACCATTTAAAAAAATCTCTTTTTAAATTTATTACCCTATTTAAATTTTTACCCTTATATGCGTAATAATACAATGGATACATAAAAAATTTAGAATCACGAATAGCAGGAGGCAACCATTCATCCATAAAATATCTGATTGTATTTGTAAAACTTCTACTATTCATAATTGTAAAATCATTAATTATCAAATATAATGCATTTCAATAATCTGATTCTAATTTTAAAAACATCTTGATTTTACTTCCAAAAGCTATAGTAAAATCCTCATGAAAAAATCATATTTTAGCGCTTGTAAGTATAAAATGCATATGATTAAAAAAATGATATCTAAAAAGTCGGAGTTAATTGCATTAGTAAGTATCCTATTATTTACAACTATTATTTACCTAAATCATTTCGACAATCCTTTTTTCTTCGATGATTCTCACACAATAAATAACAATGCATCTATAAAGTCTTTAGACAATTGGACTTCTTTTTTTACGGATGCAAAAACCTTCAGTTCATTACCTGCCAATAGAGCTTATCGACCATGGGTAACCTTAATGAATGCAATTGATTACAAACTTGGTGGTGGATTAAATTCAATAGCTTTTCACATACATATTTTTTTATGGTTTTTAACTTTAATTGTTTTGGTTAATTTTCTGTCTAAAAATTTATATAAAAAAGCTCAACCAAAAAATCGATGGATTTCTTTAGGTGCCCTTTTTAGTGCTGGGTGGTTTGCTTTACATACAACAAATGCTGAAACTATAAATTATATTTGTGCGCGTTCAGACTCTTATTCTACCCTAGCAATTGTAGCTTCATTACTCCTATATATTTCTCCAATTGGTAAAAAATATTACTTATATTTAATTACAATGGTAATTGGAATTTGGACTAAACAAACGGGAGTTATGTTTTTTCCTATTCTGTTTGTGTATATAATTTTATTTGAAGAAGATGACTTTTTTAAAAATTTCAAAAAAAATATAAAGAAAAATAGCATCGCTACACTAAGAAAAATTACTCCTGCAGGTATTCTAGCTACTACTCTATTTATTTTTAATCAATATTACTTAACACCAAATTCCACTAATTCTACAAATCAATCAGTAACTCGATTTGAATATATAAGTACTCAGTTTTTTGTAATTAAACATTATTTAAGCAATTTTATTTTGCCAATAAACTTAAGTGCAGATCCTGATATTTCAATAATTAAACCATGGTATAGTTTAAAAATACTTGCTGGACTTCTCATAGTTGGAATTCTAATTTGGATTATGATAAAAACAGCGCTTAAAAAAGAGCTACGTCCAATAGCTTTTGGAATTGCATGGTTTTTTATTGCTCTAATTCCTACAACATTAAATCCTTTATATCAAATAGCTAACGATCATCGAATGTTTTTCCCATTCATTGGTCTCTTTGTAGCTTTCCCATGGGGTATAATTTATTTAATAAAAAAATACGATTTAGAAAAAAACACTAAAAATTTCTCTTTTAAATTAATTGCTTTGACAAGCATTTTGCTAATAGGATATTCTTACGGTACTTATCAACGTAATAAGGTTTGGGATAATTCTACTATTTTATGGAGAGATGTTACAATAAAAAGTCCTAAGAATGGTAGAGGTCTAATGAATTATGGGTTAGCATTAATGGCCAAAGGGAATTATAATGCTGCTTTAGTGTATTTTGAAAGAGCACTGAAATTAACACCCAATTGGGGCACACTATATACTAACATCGCAATACTCAATGGTGCTCTAGGTAATCACTCTAAAGCGGGTCTATATTTCAACGCAGGAGCTAGTTTGGATCCTAATTCTCCCGACTCGTATTATTATCACGCAAGGTATTTAGTAGAACAAAAAAAGTATACTCCCGCAGGTAAGCTTTTAAGAAAATCATTATCAATTAGCCCCAATCACTATCAATCACAGGTATTGTTAAATAACATCAAAGATAAAATTATTGCACCTGAGCAACAGTTAAATAAAATAATCCTTAAAATAAAAAATAATCCTACAGTAAAAAATTATCTTGAGCTAAGTATAAAATATTACGAATTAAGTGAACATGAGAAATCTATTGAAGCATGTTTTAAAATACTTGACTTAGATCCAAATAATGCAGATGCCTACAATAATTTATGCGTGAACTATAATCGTTTAAAAAAATGGAAATTGGGAGTAAAAGCATGTCAAAAGGCAATTATAATAAATCCTGACTTTCAATTAGCTAAAAATAATTTAAATTGGGCAAATAGTAATCTCCCTAAATAATAAGATCATGCTAAATAATAAAACCGTCGCAGTCGTTATTCCTTGTTATAACGAAGGTCTTCAAATTAAGATGGTACTAGATAGTATGCCCAACTATGTCGATAGAATTATTGTAGTTGATGATGCTTCAAAAGACAATACCATCGAGGTGGCTTCAAATTATTTAAACAATAATACTTCTGATATACAATTATCTTCCAACCTTAAAAAAGAAATAACACCTACTATATACAATAGAGCAGATATTGAAGTTCAAAAAAAAAGTCTTGAAGAAGTTTCAAAATTTACACCTCATGTTATCCACAATAAAAACATAGAAAGCGAAAGAATTATTGTTATTCAACATACTGAGAATGGTGGAGTTGGCGCAGCTATAGCTACGGGTTATAAGTGGTGTAAAGATCATAATATTGATTGCATAGCAGTTATGGCTGGTGACGGTCAAATGGATCCAGGTGAATTAGAGTCAATTTGCGCTCCAGTAGTTTTTGAAAATATTGATTATGTCAAAGGAAATCGATTGATTCATAAAAGTGCTTGGGTTATAATACCCAGAATTAGATTTTTTGGAAATTCTATTTTAAGTATGCTTACTAAAATAGCCTCAGGTTATTGGGGGGTTTCTGATACTCAAAGTGGCTACACAGCAATGTCTAATAACGCATTAAATTCTATTCCTCTTTATGATATTTACAAAAGATACGGTATGCCTAACGATATGCTCGTAAAATTGAATATTGCTTTCTGCACCATACGAGAAGTAAAAATTAAACCCATATATGGTGTCGGTGAAAAATCCAAACTCAACATTCTAAAAGTTTCTTTACCTATTTTATTACTATTAATTAGGTGTTTTTTTAAAAGACTCAAATTAAAATATTTATATAGAAGTTTTCATCCTTTATTTCTTCTCTATTGGGCTTCCATTTTAATTGGAATAATAAATAGCTATTTTTTATTTCAATTGATCTTTAATTTTTTTGATCCTAATAGTAAAACCCCTACAGATTATTTAATTATTTTTATTTTCTTATTTATTTCTGGTTTTCAATCATTTCTTTTCGCAATGTGGATGGATATTCAGGATAATGAAAGATTAGCAAGATAAACTATCCTAAACCTCCAAAAAATTAAAGTTTGAAGATTATTTTAATTAAACAATTGATCATTTCCTAACTTTTAACGTATAAATTCGCCTTTAATCGAATTTAATTAACATTTAATGGTATATTTGTTTGAATTTATTTGATTTTTGCGTTATTAGCGTATCGAAAGACTTAATATTGTCTATGAGAATAAGATTACTATCTATAATACTTTTTATATATTTTTTCTCTACATCAACTGTGGGGCAAGTTAAAATTGGCGACAACCCCAATCAAATAGACGACTCTTCATTATTAGAACTTCAAAGCACAACAAAAACTTTAGTTTTAACCCGCGTTACCGATATCCAAATGCAGGCTATTGTAACTCCATTACTCGGTTCTTTAGTTTATAACACCACTGAAAATTGTGTGTTTCAATACAATGGATCATGGAAAACACTATGTAATGATTCCACAGGCGGGGGTACAGATATGGTTGGAATTACCAACCTAAGACTAAATGTGGCTCGTACAGTACTTAATTTTACAGATCAAACTGGATCTCCACAGAGTATTGATTTACAATCTGTAGTTACAGAAAATGAAACATTAACTAGTATTCGAATTGGAATCAACCCTGGCGAAATTATTTATACTGATGAGAATGGAGTCGAAAATATAATAACAGTTACTGGTATTACAGGCCCTGCAGGGCCAACAGGTATTGATGGTCCACGAGGATTGCAAGGTAGAAGAGGTCCTGCTGGACCAAGAGGTCTTACAGGAGTAACTGGAGGCGCTGGGACTATTGGAATTACAGGTAGAACTGGGTTTACAGGGCGTATGGGGAGAACTGGATTCACAGGGCGCACTGGATTAACGGGTAGAACTGGATTTACAGGACGTACAGGGTTAACAGGTAGAACTGGATTCACAGGACGTACAGGATTGACTGGTAGAACTGGATTGACAGGACGCACAGGGTTAACGGGAAGAACTGGTCTAACGGGACGCACAGGATTAACGGGTAGAACTGGATTTACAGGACGCACAGGGTTAACGGGTAGAACTGGATTCACAGGACGTACAGGGTTAACAGGTAGAACTGGATTCACAGGGCGCACTGGATTAACGGGTAGAACAGGATTTACAGGACGCACAGGGTTAACAGGTAGAACTGGATTTACAGGACGCACAGGGTTAACGGGTAGAACTGGATTCACAGGACGTACAGGATTAACGGGTAGAACTGGATTCACAGGTGCTTCGCCTATAATTACTATTAACCCTATTAACCCTCCTTTAACTGGCCGTACAATTGCTACAGTTACAGGTGCTACTGGAGTAACTGGCCTACAAGAAACAGTTACTACTTTAACTCAAGCGAATGCTACTGGAACAATTACTTACCGTAATGAAGCTAATGTTACACAAACAGCTAATGTAGTTAGTGGAGATGGAACTGATACAACTAATGCAATTCAAGTAGGTATTGATGGAGGGGCGTATTTACCTATTCTTCCGACTATTTACACTGCAGGAAAAGTAAATGGAGATGGTAGTGTAGATACTGGTGCTATATTTAATGCTACGATAACAAAAATTGCCACTAATAATAATGCTATTGGAAATGCTGATGGGGATTATCAAATAACATTTAATACTGCTTTAGCTAACACTAATTATATAATACAACTTAGTATTCTTGATTGTGGAGGAAATTGTCCTCCGACAGGTGGAACTAATTATGATGATCCTGGCATTACTTATTACGATCAACAAACTAATGGCTTTAAAGTAAATATTAGAGATAATGACAACGGATCTAATCCAGGAATTGATATAAATTTAGAATTTATGTTTACTGTTATTAGATTACCATAAAACCCTGAAATAACTATGAGGTATGTAATCACAATTATACTATCTTTCTCATTCTCGTTTGTTTTTTCTCAACTTGATGTAAATTCTACCTTAGGTCTTCCAAGAGTATCCGATACTAATACAAACGGAACAATTAATGATGAAATTGATAATGAAACCGCTGCCAATATTGGTAATTTAGTTTATAATATTGATGATAATCTTATTTATCGATTTGATGGGACTAACTGGTTGGCAATTGAAGCTAGTGATGACCAATTTGATAATGAAGTATCCCTAAGAGCTCCTCTTGATGTAAATAATGTTATAGGTGACCCTAATGCAGGAAATGAAACTACTGTACAGCAGGCAATACAAGCCATTACTCCTATCACTTCTAAAAATGGTCGTGTATTTTATCCCCCTTCAATACCAATAGATGCTTCAGTAAATGGGACTTTCACACTGAATTTATATGATGAATATATTTCTCAACATACTTTACCAAGTATTATTCGCTCCCAAGAAAATGGGGGACCTACATTAGGTGGTACTTTTGCTCCTAATATTCCTACATATGCGGTAGACGAACTCTATTATTACGTAACCTTTGCTGATTCAGACGTATTTGGTACTATAACTATAGATGGAGACACTGGCTTAATGACGTACACTATAGTTGGGCAACCCAGGGATTTCAACTCTTTAATTAATGTTGTTTTTGTTGTTAAATAAATTTAAACAATGAAATATGAAATATAAAATTTTAATATTTTTTTCAATTTTATTTTATTCATCTATCTTTTCTCAGATATCAGAAAATTTTGAATCAACCACAGGTGCACCAAATACCATTGGCTGGAGTACTGCTGGAAGTTCTGCTACAACAGGCAACTTTATAATAGGAAACCCCAATCAGGTAAATAATAATGGTGTAAATACCCAGCCTGAAAATGACAATACTCCTGGGTCTGGTATAAATGCAATGTATACTGCCCCTAATAGTAGCCCTGGATTTGATGATGTTGATGGTGGTGTAGCGGTTGTAACCTCCCCCCTTTACAGTATAACTGTTCAATCTAGTTTAAATCTATTCTATTTTCATGGTCAAAGGGATACAAATGATAATCCAGGAGATGATTTTTTTGTTATTGAAACTTCTTTTAACAATGGGGCAACCTATACTCCTTTAATTCAAATCGGAGATGTTAGAACACAAGCAACTTGGCGACAAGCAACTCTCAATAATATCCCTGCAGGCTCTCAATTAAGGATCAGAGTACGTGTTTCTGATGGTGTCGGTGCAGGCGATTTAATAGAAGGAGGTATTGACGATATTACCATAACTCAAGATATACCTGAAATCAGTATAAATGATGTCACTGTAAATGAAGGTGATGGCACTGCTACTTTTACTGTTTCTCATACAGGTATTGATGTACTTGGGGGTTTCTCTGTAACATACAACACTAGTAACGGTTCTGCTGTTTCCCCTGATGATTATACTGGAACATTAACTCCGGGAACAATTACATTTTCAGGGGTCAGTGGAGAAACTCAAACTATCTCAATACCTATTATTAACGATGCTCCTGTAGAATTGGATGAAAACTTCTTTGTCAATCTATTATCGACTAACAACCCTAATGTAAGTATCGATGATAATCAAGGAACAGGAACAATTGTAGACGATATACCACCAATAATTATTATAAATGGAAATATAAATATTTGTGATGGTTTTTTTACTGATTCTGGTGGAATTCCTAATAATTACTCTAATAATGAAAATTTTGTTTTTACGATTTGTCCTGATACTGCAGGAACTTCATTAATTACTGATTTTTTAGAATTTGCTACTGAAATAAATTTTGATGAATTAAACATCTACGATGGAAATAGTACTAGTTCTCCACTGATTGGATCATTTGATTCTTCTAACCCTCCTGGAAGAATTAGATCTACAGATTTAACTGGCTGTTTGACTTTTGAATTTGATTCTGATTTTTCTGTTAATTTTTCAGGTTGGTTGGCCTCATTAGAATGTTCTCGAGCTTCTCTGGATGTAACTGATTTAACTATAAATGAAAATGCAGGAACTGCTACACTAACTGTAACACTTTCTGAAGATATTTCTGGAGGTTTTAGTGTTGACTTTATAACTCTAGATGGTAGTGCTTTTGAGTTTTCTGATTACACTCCACAATCAGGTACTCTAAATTTTGTGGGTACTGCTGGTGAAAATTTTGATATTACAGTTCCAATCGTAGATAATAATTTTAGCGAACCTAATGAAGATTTTTCTTTAGATTTTAATAATTATAGTATTCCGTATATTACATCTACTGGAGGCATAGTAACTATAATAGATGACGCTACAGACACTCCTATTCCCTTTAATGTTCCTTTAACTATTTTTGAAGAGTTTAATGGTTATTTTGATTATGCCCTTACAGGAGATTCTTTCAGAAATGATACCGTAAATGTTTGTTCTATTAGTTCAACAAAACCTCCAGTACCACTTACTACACCAATAATTACTGGAGCAACAATAGAAAAGGCTTTTCTTTATTGGACTCATTCTGGTCCCTCTCCTGATAATGTAGTAACTTTTGAAGGGCAACAAGTTACTGCGGATATTATCAACGGAGCTAGTTTTGGTGTAGATCCATATTATAATATGATTAGTGATGTTACTTCTATAATTTTAGGTATTCCAAACCCATCTACAAACTTGTATGATTTAGAAGATTTAACTATTGATAACGGACCTATTTATTGTGGTGGTACAACTGTTTTAGGTGGATGGAATTTAATCATTCTTTACAGTGAACCAACTACATTACCCGCTGTAAGTATTAACATATATAATGGCTTCGATGGACAGCAAAATCAACAAACAAATTATAATTTAACTGGCTTTTTTGCAATTGGTTCTGCTAGAGCAAAAACTACAATACTTTCGTGGGAGGGAGATGTTGATTTAAATAATAACGAACAACTTTCAATAGAAGTTGGTTTAACTCCTGGTCGACAGAAGCTTGTAGGTGACGGTGATAATGACGGAATAACTAGTGATAATCCTTTTAACTCTTCACTATTTGATAATACTGCAGGAACAAATGTTAATAGACCTACCTTAGGTCTTGACTTTGACACTTACGATATCTCTCCTTTTATAAATACTGGAGAAAGCAGTGTTAATGTTCAAGTTAATGTTGGTCAAGATTTTGTGATTTTAAATGGAGTATTAATCAAAGTTCCTAGTAATCTTGTTATAGGAAATGTCTTCGAAGATATTAATTATTCAGGAGGTGCTGGACGTGATAAGGTTAGTACTGGAAATATTGGAGTTTTCAATACTACAGTGGAGCTTTATAGAGAAAACCCAGCTGGCTCAGGAACTTTTACAATTGAAGAATCCACGACTACTGACAATAATGGTCAATATATTTTTGGAGGGATGGCCAATGGTAATTATCGTATTCGTGTTGTAAATAATACTGTTCGCTCATCAAGGGTTGGTGGAGCTGGCTGTATGACTTGTATTCCTATACAAACATTTAAAACAAATTTTATAACTGCAACAGATACATATGTTCCTATTATAAATGAAGTTGGTGGCACAAATCCTAATGGAGTAGATAGCGCTGCTAGTGTTTTATCTGGTGCACAATCTGTAGCCTCTATAGAAATTGATAGTGAGGGTATTGTTGGTATTGATTTTGGCTTTAATTTTAATACTATCGTAAATACAAATAGCAGCGGACAAGGTTCCATCGCACAATTTATTACCAATTCTAATAATTTAGAAAACACCACTTTAGACATAGAACCTAATAGTATTTTTGATCCAGCTCTTGGAGAAGACACCTCTATTTTCATGATCCCTCCTACTTCGGATGCTTTAGGCAGAACTGCTGATGTTAATTACGATAATTCCACAGGTATTTTTGATATTACCATTTTAGATATAGAGGATTTACCAATCGTAATAGGGGATAATACAATTATTGATGGAAGAACTCAAACAGCTTATTCTACCAATACAAATCCTGGAGTAATTGGAGCAGGTACAAATTCAGTAGGAGCTAGTGGCACTACCCTACCCACTTATAGTCTTCCTGAAATACAGGTACACCAAAACAATGGTGATGTTTTTCGACTAAATTCTATACGAACCACTTTAAGAAATATTGCTGTTTTTTCTAATGAGAATGCAGGTGTATCGATACAAGGTGGTAATGTTACGGTTGCAAATAATTTAATTGGTACTAATGCAGACGGAAATAATTCTGGAAATATAGCTAATGGTATTGAAATTGAAGGAGCCACAGCTAATTCTACAATAACAAGTAACTATATTGCAACAAATAGTGATGCTGGTATATTTATTAATGGCGGAGCTTCTTCATCAATAATAGGAAATCACCTAAATGGCAATGGTACCGATACTTGTTCTGACAATATTTTAATACGAAATAATAGTCTTAATGTTTCTATCAATAATAATTTAATTGAAGGTGCTAGTGGATATGGTATTGATGCTAACGAATTAACTTCAGGAAACTTGGTGCTTTCTGAAAACACAATTCGTGAATCTGGACAAAATGGAGGAGGTTGCTTTGGAACCATTGAAAATGCTGGTGTTATTTTAGCTGGTAGCAATTCTAATATTTCAAATAATATAATAAATAATAACAATGGTGCCGGTATAATTCTTACTAGAGGAAACTCTACTGGAAATTTAATCTCTCAAAACTCTATTTTTGCTAATGGTACAGCTACTATTAAAACTCTTGGAATAGATCTTAATCCTGACCCAAGTCTTGTAAATCCTGCTCCAAGAATTAGTGATGGTATCACATTAAATGAAACTAATGACTTAGATAATGGGCCTAATGAATTGATTAATTTTCCAATAATTGAAACTTCTACTTTAAGTGGAAATATTATAACTGTAACAGGTTGGACAAGACCTAATACAAAACTGGAATTCTTTTTAAGTGATATTAGTTTAGGAACTTCTAGTTTAGGAGATAATCAACTTACTGGTAGAATGACCGATTACGGGGAAGGACAACTTTTTATTGGTGATGTAATAGAAGGAAGTATTGATGATCTAGATACAACCACCTCCACCTACAATTTTGATGGTAATACTGATAATACCAATCGATTTAGATTTAAAATTACTATAAGTAATCAAGTACCTATAATTAGAAATTTTATAACTGCAACAGCAACAAATTCGGATAATAGTACTTCTGAATTTAGTCCTATTTCTGAATTAACCGTTGCTAGTGTTATAACTAATAGAAGAATAACTTATAGGGTTGGGTTAACTGAACCTGATAATGGTATTACAGGTAGCTTAACAAAAAACATTAGTTTACTTAATTTTCAGGATGGAAATAATTCTAGTCAGTTTAATCTCACCTTTAAAAATAATACAGCCGCTATAATTGCAGATTATCAAATTTTAATTCAAAAAACACCTTATAACACAATCCCTGGATTAGTATTAGGTACTCATACACTAAATACAACCACTAACATGGACGGTACATTTAATCATGTTTTTACAAGTACAGCAGCCTTAAATCCCAATGAAACAAAATCAATTACAGGATCAGCACCTACTCCATTTGGCATTGGTATTAGCTGTGGATGTATAACTTTTTACCAGTAGCTCTATTACAAAATGAATACTTTTTCTAATAATATTGTATGAAAGTATTTTGGCTACCTTTAAAAGTCTAATCTATTCTAATAGTACTAAAATTTAGAATCTTTTAAGCCTCATTCTGGAGAAAATTAAAAGTGTATTAAAGCTAAAAAAACAACATCTTGAAGAGAGATATTAACAAAAATAATGTTTTAACTCGAAATTATTAACATTCCCACATAATTTTTTGACAACATCATTAATTTATAATCAATTTAAATAAAAAAACTTTATTAATAAATTGAAAATCACTTCAATCTATTGATTAACATAGTGATAACTAACCTTTAGGTAAGAAGAATTTCATACAAAAATTTATTGAAAAATACAAAAAAACGCATTTAAACGGGTTTAAATAGCGCTTAAACGATAAAAATAATGTGGTTTTTTGGATGTATTCATTTAAAAACAAGATGTTTACATATATTTGCAATATAGAAATTCACAAATACAGCCTTATGAATTTATCATTTAAAAATAATTTCACTTTTATACTTATAGGTATATTTACTATTTTTTTAGTTAATGCGCAAAAATGTAATATTGTTGTAAAAGAAAATGGAATTATTGAAATTCATAGTGAGGCCAATATTACTTTTTTCGGAGACCTAACTAACAAAGGACAATTTGAAACAAGAAATAATAGCAACACTAAATTAAATAGAAATTTAATTAATGACGGAAAATTCAAAATCGACATTAACAATCCTGGAGGGCAAGTTACATTTGAAAATCCTAATGAAGAATTGTCCATAACAGGTTCCAAAACACCTGAGTTTTCTGATTTAGTAGTAAATGTTAATAATGGATTACAAACCAAAGTTCCTGTAGATATTAAAGTAGGACTACTTTTTGAAAATGGAATAATCACTACACCTCGTAATTCTGTAGATTTTCCAATAAACTTATTAGATAATGCAATATATGTTGGATCTGAAAATACTAGAAATATTGATGGTTATGCGACTTATAGTGGAGATTTAGAGTATACTTTTCCGATAGGAGATGATACTAGATTAAGAACTTTATCAATCGAAAGTGGTGCCTCAAAAAACACAACTAAAGCAGGTTATTTTTACGAAAGCCCAGACTCCTCTGTCGATTTTCCTTTTAGCTTAGATAGAGATATACGTGAAGATGGTATATATAATATATCTAGTTTTGAATTTTGGGATCTTGATGGCAATATTCCTACCAAAGCTACCTTAACATGGGATATCTTTAGTAATATTTCTCAGATTTTGGATAGCCAACCTTTAGTGGAACTTACTGTAGTTGGCTGGAGTAAAAGCAAACAAGAGTGGGTAAACTTAGGAAATACAGATATAACGGGAAATTTATCTGTAGGTACGATTACATCAAACTCCTTTACTCCTAATGACTATGAGGCTATTACATTTGCAGTATTGGGTGACGTTTTAGTAGAAAATTTAACTGACTTAATCATTTATAATGGATTATCCATAGGTGACGATAATAATAAAAATGATTATTTTACAATTGAAAATATTAAAAAGTTTCCTAATAATACTTTAAAAATATTTAATCGATGGGGAGTTAAAGTTTACGATGTAGATGGTTATGATGCTGATAACTCTAAGAATCATCCAAATCCGAAAAATGCCTTTCGAGGACGTTCAAACGGTAGAATTACTATAAAAGCAGATGATCTACTACCAGTAGGCACCTACTATTATATCTTAAATTATGAAGTAGATACACAAGGAGGGCAAAAAACCAAAGCTGGTTATCTCTATATAAATCGCTAATGAAAAAACTATTCTTTATTTTTTATTGTTTTATTGCTTCATACTCCTTCTCTCAAAATGAAGAGTTTCCTTTAAATGTATTAATTGGTCGAAAATATTGCTCCAAATGTTATTCTGAAAATAATTTTCTTCACATTGAAGTTTACAATGCTTTTAAAAAAATGAAAATGGAAGCATTAAAATTTGGAATTGAAATTCAAATCGTATCAGGCAATAGAAATTTTGATAGACAGAAAACTATTTTTAATAAAAAATACTTAAAGTATAAATCAGAAGGGCTTTCAGAAAAGAAAATTTTAGAAAAAATTATTGAGTATTCTACTATTCCAGGAACCTCTAGACATCATTGGGGTACTGATATAGATATAATTCAAAAAGTAAAAAACCCTCCAAAAAATCTACTAACCCCTACAAATTATGCTCTAAAAGGTCCTTTTGAAAATCTTAAAAAATGGATGGATCAAAATGCTAATAAATTTGGCTTTTATTTAGTTTATACTAATGAAATAAGCCGAACTGGCTTTAAGTATGAACCTTGGCATTACAGCTATGCCCCTATTTCTAAAAAACTACTTTTAAAGTTTTTGGAACATAATAATAGAGATGAAATATATCCTATTTTAATTAAAAACTTTAATATTGATAACTATTTCTACAATAGATACCTGATTAACAACATTTTAGGAGTTAATCCTTTATTAAGAAAAAAATAATTCACTACATTTAAGTTGCTTTAAATCAACTTATTATGTATAATCTATTTAATATATACTTTTGTGTCCATATTATTGCATTGTTTTTATTTACATCGTGTGAAGTAAATTCTGATTTATCAGTCATCGAAGATTGTTCGACTAGATTAAAAGAAACACAGATAAATGATCAATTAGCATCCGATCGCAAAATAATGAGCCATAAAATTCTTGGACTAATTAACGCTCACCGTCAATCGATAGGTTTAATTAAATTAAAATCTAGTATAACTGCAAAATATTTAGCATCAAAACATAATGATTTTCAAATAAACAATGGAGAAATTAGTCATGAAAATTTTCAATTCCGCACTTGTTATTTATCTAATTTTACTAATGTAACCTCTACTGGTGAAAATGTAGCATCTGGTTTTAAATTGTGTCAATCAGTCATGAACCGTTGGCTAAATAGTGATAGACATAAAAAAAATATAGAAGGTGATTTTGTTAGTATTGGAATAGCTGTGGATAGTGATTATAATAATAAATTATATTACTCAACTTTATTTTTTAAATAGTTCTGATTAGAATATTTGAATTGTAAATTAAGTGTTTTATAAAACCACCTTACCTAAATTTATTAGTGCTAAATCAAATAAACTCCTAGCACTTGCTCTCTATAATTTTGTAACTTTAAATATTCAGAACTTAATAATGATGAAAAATACTTTTAAAAAAATTAGCCTAATATCAATTTTCTTTTCTTTTATTATTGGCTTAATAGCTTGTGATGACGAGGATAATAATAAAGTTGATCCTGCTTTTGAAATTCCTGGAATTGACATTCCTAGTCGGCTCAAAAATTCTCCTGAGATTATTGAATTAAAAAATACTAAATGTGAATCCCTTAATGACCAAATAAAACCAATTACTCAAGAGGAACAAGACAAGCTATTTGCTAAAAATAATGTTGATATTAGTAATCAAATATTAATCGAGTTGAACCTATATAGGAAATCCAAAGGACTTTCTGAACTTATAAACAATGATACAGCTAAGTTTTGGCATTAGAACACAACGACTACCAAATAGAAACAAATAATATTAATCATGACAATTCACAGTTTCGTTCTTGTTCGATTTTTAAATTAGAGCAAGTAAGATCTACAGGAGAAAACGTTGCTTCAGGTTTTAAAACAGCCAAAGGAGTAGTCCAAGGTTGGTTAAATAGCCCAAGCCATTTGGCTAATATTGAAGGGGATTTTACTAATGTAGGAATTGGAACTACTAAAAATGCGAAAGGAACTCTATATTACACTAATCTATTTTTTAAACAATCGAAATAAGAAAAGGTGGATTAAAGTTTAAACTATTAATTGGTATTACTATCGTTGCCTTTGCATTGGTAAGAAAATGAGGTAATAAGACTGTTAATCCTTGTACCAATAGAATACAGAACATAAACATTTATCCTACAACAAGAAATTGCTATTAGATTGTAAAGAGTGCTCCCAAAATAGCGGGACAATATGGAGGTTTACATCCTGATACCCAATCACAAAGGCTTATAGATGATATTGTTTCAAAATCAGTTAATAACAGTATGACCCGTAAAACACCCTATAAATATAATTTTCATTTACTGGTAGGTGACAAAACTATAAATGCTTTTGCATTACCTGATGGACAAATTTTTATAACCTATGCCCTACTCCCAAATTAAAAAATAAAGATCCAGTAGCTGGAGTTTTTAGGTCATGAAATAGGACATATACTTGGACGGCATTCTGCGGAATGTGATGCTGAGAGTAAATTTTGGAAAACAAGTTCGCAGATGCCTCTGTTAGTACAAACGCTGGAGGAGTAGTTTAATCAATTTGGTAATAATGCACTACTAAAAAATGGAAGAGAAGATGAGCTAGAAAGTGATGAATTAGGCGTTTTACTTATTATTAACTCACCTTACGCAATAACAATTGGAATTTAAGGTATTTATAAATTATATTGTTGATAACTCTGAGACTAAAAAAGATGGATAATTTTGTTGATTTATATACGGATTACTTGATAAGTTC
>ENA-ORXT01001200-ORXT01001200.1-marine-metagenome-genome-assembly--contig:-NODE-1200-length-36098-cov-7.419006_pt1 | contig 36098 bp, 33 predicted proteins | sample MGYA00237868_ERZ511482 | MGnify/ENA metagenome assembly ERZ511482 | reverse complement strand
AACTCCTCCTTCAGCTTGGTGCCCTCCCAGTCGAAGCTGAAGAACGCGTGCCGGACCTGAGCCTTGAGGCGCGGGTCGAGATTGTAGACGGTGCCGAAGCCGGTGGTCGGGAAGGTCTGCGACTTGTAGATCGAGACGACCTGCCCCTCTTCCACCACGCCCCGGCTGAGCATGCGGCTCAGGACCGAGTTGGCGATGGAGGCCGCCGGATAGTCCTTGTTCGCCACCCCGAGGATCGAATTGTCGTGCTTGCCCGAATAGGCCGGCTCGAAATCGCGCTCGGGGATCATGTCGTAATCGGCCTTCAGGATCGCGGACGGCGCCTTGAAGCCGGAATTGGAGGTCGGCGAGGTGAAGGCCATCGACTTGCCCTTGATATCCTCGACCTTCTCGATCCCGGACCCCGGATAGGTGATGATCTCCATCTCGTAGCCGAAGCCCCCGTCGAGCGAGGCCATGATGGTGAACGGCTCGAACCCGGCGCAGTTGACGGCCAGCGGGTTGGACCCGGTATTGAAGCCCGAGATGTGCAGGCGGCCCGAGCGCATCGCCTCGATCTGCGCGGCATTGGACTGGACGGGGAAGAACTGCACCTTCTTGCCGGTGATTTCGGCCAGATGGTCGAGGAATTCGGACCACACTTCCTTGTAGACCGCCGGATCCTCGACGGGCGTATAGGCGAAGACCAGCGTATTGGGGTCGAGCCATTCGTCGGGGTCGGCGGGCGTGTCGGCCACGAGGTCGCGGTCCCAATCGCAATAGCGCGCGTCGAGCGTGCCGCGCGGGCATTCCTTCGCATGCGATTCGGCACTGGCCTTCTCGGCGCCCGCACCCATCAGCAGTGAGAGCGCGAAGGCGCTCAGGATCTTCGTTCCGGTGAATTTCTTGGTGGTCATGTCTTCTCTCCCCCTTCGGATTTTTCCGATACTCAATCGCGAACGCCGGGGGGAGTCACGCGTTTTCTGTACGCTGCCGGAAGGGGTACCCCGCCGCCCTGCCCTCGCCGCACAACTGATGTTCTTGTTTTGATCCTACGCCCTTTCCTGCGGCGTCCGCAGGCTCGGCGCCAGAATCACGGCAAGGACCGCGAGCAGGGCCAGCACTCCGAAGGATGTTCGCAAGCTCGTCGCCTGTGCAATGAAGCCGATCACCGGCGGCCCCAGCAGCATCCCGCCATAGCCCAGCGTCGCCACGCTCGCGATGGCAGGACCGGGGCGCAGCACGGGGTCGCTCGCCGCGCGGGAGAAGACGAGCGGCATCACCACCGCGTAGCCGATGCCGACCAGCGCGAACCCGGCCAGCGCCACGCCCAGCACGTCGGTCGTCAGGGCGACGACCAGCCCGGCGAAGGCGATCCCCCCGCTCGCCCGCGTCGTGGCCACCGGGCCGAGCCGGTCGACCACCCATCCCCCGGACAGGCGCATCAGCACCATCGTCGCGCTGAACGCGGCATAGCCGAGCGCCGCCTGCGCCTCCGTCGCCCCGACCGCGCCGCGCAGGAAGAGGGCGCTCCAGTCCGTGATCGCGCCCTCTCCCATCGATACGGCGAAGGCGACGAGGCCGACCAGCAGCAGCGGCCCGGATGGCAGCGCGAGGAGGGGGCGCGGGCCGCCCTGCCCTTCCGGTTCTGCGCCCGCCTCACGCACGCCGACCATCATGGCCAGCGCCCCGGCCCCGCCGAGCACCGCCACCCCCGCGAAATGCCAGAGCGGCTCCAGCCCCCAGCGTAGCGCCAGATACCCGCTCGCCGCCCCGATCCCGGCGCCAAGGCTGAACAGCGCGTGATAGACCGACATCGTCGTGCGCCCCGTCCGTGCCTCCACCCGCGCGCCCCAGCCGTTCATCGCCACGTCCATCGCGCCGTGCACCGCGCCGAACGCGAACAGCGCCACCCCGAGCGCCGGGGCCGTCGGCGCCAGCGCCAGCATCACCAGCGCCGGGCCGTAGACCGCCGCGCACCACACCGTCAGCCGGTCCGCTCCCCACCGCTCGAACGCCATCCCCGCCAAGGGGAACGACACGATCGCACCCCCCGCCAGCGCGAGCAGCAGCAACCCGAGCGCCCCGGGCGCCAGATCGAACGCATCCTTGAACGCCGGCACGCGCGAGGCCCAGACCCCGAGCAGCAGACCGTTGAACGCGAAGGCCGCGACCACCGCGCGCCATCCGGCATCCTTGCGCAAGATCGTACGCGCGGCATCGGGCATCGGGTTCTCCTCATCGGCTACGTCATGCAATCGGACCGTCATGCGGCCAATCTTGCAGACCTGCAAGCCCTCCTGTAGATCGGAAGACATGCGGGGCAGGCGAGACGACGAGGCAGGAATGACGGCCGGTTTGCCCATCGACCGAACGGCGGATTTCGGCGCCGATATCCTGGCGAATGGAACCGACACACCCGCGCGCCTGCGCCTGACCCGGAACGGAGCCGCGTTCGGTTCGGTGCTGAACGGCGCCGAACTCGTCGCCGTCTATGCCCTGGCGGGCGGCGACTTGCTGGTCTTCACGCATGAAGGGGTGGTGTTCGAGGAATCCGCTCATATTCATTGGCTCGATGGGACGGGCGTCGAACAGGGCCGCGCGCATGTCGGCATGATCTACGCGACCGGACACCTGCACGACCTCGCACCCGCCGGACCGCGCACCATGACCTTCCGCTTCTTCGCCAAGGAGCGATGGCGTGTCGAGGCGAGGCCCGCGCGTGGATGGCGCCGGTTATGGAGCCTGATCGGCGGACCGCCATCGCTCCACTTAACCGTCATATCGAAGTAGGAAATGATGACGCTTGCAACCCTGCAAGAAATTTCTGGCGGGATCGAATTTACGTCTTCGTAACCCCGAACCCGCTCCGAAATCGTATCGCTACAAGGGTTATTGCCAAGAACCATCGAAACCCGCATACTCGCTCTCAAAACGAGGCAGAATCGACGCGGCCTGAGTCGCGCGGAGTAGAAACGGGCAGGGCGGCATCATGGCCGAAGGGGCGCTTGAAAGCTATCTGAGACGGTTGGACCGGGGGCTTGACAGGGCCTTGCCCGCCATCAACCGACGCGCGACGATGGCCAGCCGCGTGCGACGGTCCTTCTCCATGCGCCGCTGCGCCGACATGATCGGCGTATCCTACGCCTATCTCACCAAGGCCGCCGCGCAGATGCCCGGCTTCCCCGAGGGCAAGCATGTGGGGCGCGAACGGGTCTTCACCCTCGACGAACTCATGCGCATCCGCGCCCTTCTCGCGGCCAGCGCCAAGAAACCGCACGAGATGCTGGCATGGCGCAAGCCGGGCGACCCCCTGCCCGTCATCTCCTTCGCTAGCCAGAAGGGCGGCACGGGCAAGTCGCTCTCCGCCGCCCATTTCGCGCAGTATCTCAGCTTGCGCTACGGCATGCGCGTCGGCCTGATCGACGCGGATCCGCAGCATACGCTCACGCTCTACTTCCTGCGCGACAGCGGCACGGGAGAGGGCGGCGGGGCCGTCTCCGCCGAGACGCCGACGCTGGTCGATTTCGCCGGCCTCTATGCGAACGGTGAAATCCCCTATACGGAACACGATGCCGCCACGCTCGATTCGTTCTTCATCGGGACGCCGTGGCCCGGCATCCGCATCCTGCCCGCATCCGGCGAGACCTCCGAAGGCGAGTTGCAGATCGCGCGCCTCATCCGCGCGGCCCCCCGGGGCAAGCGGTTCTATCGCTACGTCGGCGATGCATTGGACCGCTGGAAGGACGCGCACCCTGCCGTCACGGACCCCGCGAGCCTGACCGACGGCGCGGGCACCATCGACGAGGCGGCCTACGGCGCGGCCCTGACCGAGACCTTCGACGCCATCGTCATCGACTACCAGCCCGCGCTGACGATCTTTCAGCTCAACAACCTGCTCGCCACCACCCATCTGGTGATCCCCCAGACGATGAAGGGCTTCGACCTCGCCACCCTCTCCACCTTCGTCAAAGGCATGCTCGGCATGATCGAGGAGATCCTCGCCCGCGATCCGCTGGAGATCGGGCCGGGGACGCATATGCTGCTCCCGACCATCGTGCAGCGGGCCAACGATCAGGATCTCGCCCAGATCGGCAGCCTCATGGAGGAGGCACCGGGGCTGGTCCTGCCCGTCTTCTACATGCGCTCCGACGCGGTGGCCAACGCCGCCGACATGTATCAGAGCGCCTACGAATTCGACCCCACGCCCGGCCAGCGCCGGGGGCTGGCCCGCTTCGTCGAGAATGCCGACGCGGTGAACGACGCCATCGTCTCGCGCATCTGGCCCGGGATGGAGCGCGGAATGGCGCAGGCGTGGATCGACAAGATGTATGCCGAGGAGGAGGATAGCTGATGGCCCGCAAGCCCCTCTCGAAATCCCTCATCTCCCGTGCCGAAGCCGCCGCCGGGGACGAAACGGAGACCCGCAGGCCCGAGGCGCGCGAAGAGGGCCGCCCTCTCGCCGGAGCATGGCGCGCGGGGGCCACGGCCCAGCTGCGCGCCGACCTCGACGCGAGCGAAGGGGATGCGCGGGCGCGGGTGATGGAGGGGCGGGCCGAACTGTCGCTCGATGCCGCGCAGATCGACGATCCTCTCGGCTCCGACCGCCGCCCGGACTGGCGCGCGCAGGAAGATTTTCTGGCCCTGCGCGCCTCGATCGAGGCGAACGGGCAGGACGTGCCGGTGCAGGTCACGCCGCTCGATCCCGCATGGCGCCCCGACCCCCGCGCGCCCTTCGAGACCGGCGACACGCGCTTCGCCCTCTTGGCCGGACGACGGCGACTTGCAGCCCTGCAAGAACTCGGATTACCCGTCCGCGCCGTCATCGTGCCGGTGGAGGGGGAGGGCGATGCGCGCCACGCAACCATGCTCACCCGCCGCTGGCGCGAGAATGCCGAACGCGCGGACCTCTCCCCCTTCGAGCGGCTGCTCGCCATCGGCGAGATGTTCGAGGTGACCAAGCGCGCGGACCCCAAGGCGACGGCGGCACAGTTCGGGGAGCGCATCGGCGTTTCCGAAAGCGTGGTCAGCCGGGCGCGGGCCGTCTCCGCGCGGCGCGAGGCGATCCTCGCCGCCGTGCCGGACCCCTACGCGCTCTCCAACTCCGCGCTCTACACCCTCCTCCCGCGCCTCGAAGCGCCGAAGCGCCCGGCCCCGAAGCCCGCCGCGCCGGACCCGATCAAGCGGTCGCGCAAGGCGGGTGCCATGCGCGTCGAGGCGCGGATGAAGGGCACGACCCTGACCCTGACGGCCAGGGGCGTGAAGCAGGATTTCGATCCGGCGGCGCTCGACGCGCTGCTAGACGAAGTGATTCGACACATGGAAGGGGAGGGCGACGACACCGGCTAGAACCCGGACCAACCATCGAGCAATAAAAAAACCGGACCGATCCGGCAAGCAACGACCGGGCGCACCCGGGGCAACTCACAAGACCGATCCGGCCAGACTGAACACCTGCCGTTTTACGCCCCCCCGCCCGTCGCCGCAATCGAAAAGCGCCCTTGAGAGCGCCACGGCGAAGCTTTGCCCCGAATTTCGGTCCTCGATTCGAGGATATATCGACATGACCACGACGAACCCTTCGTCGGCGGAGGGCCGTGCCGTGCCCGACGCCACCCTGCCGGAAGGTTGCAAGACGCCTTTCGACCTGCTGCGCGCCGCCAAGCGCGCCGGGCGGCGCTACGGCCTCGGGCCGCAGGATCTCCAGTTACTGGAGCTTTACCTGTGCTTCACGAAACGCGCGGACTGGGCCGAAGGCCGCCGCCCGCTCTACACCCGCACGGTCATCCGCACCGCCACCTCGCTCGGCGTCTCCCCGCGCAGCGTCAACACCGCCGAGCGGCGGCTGGAGCGTCTCGGGCTGATCCGCCGCGCGACCCGGGCCGACGGCATGCGCGGCGGGTGGGACCGGGAGGAGGGCGGCGCGCTCTACGGCATCGATCTCACCCCCCTGATCGCCGCGCAGCCCTCGCTGATCGCCTGCGCCGACGCCGCCCGGGCCGAGGCCGACACGGTCGAGCGCCTGCGCGCCGCCATCTCGCGCGCCCTGGGCGAGGCGCGAAGGTTGATTGCAAGGTCCACCCTTCCCGCCGCCGCAACCCTGTTCGAGCGATTGCCCACCCGCACGCCGCAAGGACGCGACCCCGGTCCCCTGCGCGCCGTGCTTGGCCGGATCGAACCGCTGGTCGAGGCGATGCGCGCTCTCCGCCAGCCTGTGGATAACTCGGCTCGCCTTGTGAATTCTTCCGACGCGCCGGAAGAAAACCGGGTACCCTTATACATTCCTCCCATGACTCCTGAAGATCTTGGTAAGGGAGCGCGGGCGCGCGATGCCGAGAAAGAAACGGCGCGGGGTGGCAACGCCGCGCATGGCCTCGAATACCTGAAGGGCCGGGACATATCGGCGGCGATGCCCGACACGTGGCATGACGGGGCGGGGACGGTGCCGGGGCAGTTCCTGTGGCACCGTTACGTGATGGCCGCGCAGCAGCGCCTCGCCCCGCTGGGCGTGCCCGAAGCGGCATGGCGCGAGGCGGTGGCGGTGATGGGGCAGGAGGCGGCGGCGGTGTCGCTGATGATCCTCGACGCGAACCGGTTCCGCCCCCGGACCCCCGTGCGCAACGTGGCCGGGGCCTTGCGCGCGATGACGCGGCGGGCCGAGACGGGGGCACTGCGGCTGCATGCGTCGGTCTACGGGCTGGTCGCGCGGGGGAGGGCGGTGGAAGCTTTCGCGCCGTGATGCGCGAAATCGTTGGACAGGAACGGGCAGGGCCGTCACCTGTGGGCGATGACACTGACCCGCCTTCCCTTCCGCTCGCACCTGACGCAGACGCTCGTGCTGGGCCTGCCCCTCGTGGGCAGCCTGCTGGCGCGCATCCTGATCGGCGTGACCGACACGCTGATGCTGGGCCGCTACTCGACGGAGGCGCTGGCGGCGGGGGCGCTGGGGTCCTCGGCGTTCTTCACGATGTTCATCCTCGCCGCCGGGTTCGCCATCGCCGCGATGGGGGCCGCTGCCGATGCCGTAGGCCGGGGCGACGAGCGCACGGTGCGGCGGACGGCGCGGATGGGGCTGTGGCTCTCGCTCGGGGCGGGGCTGGCGGCGATGCCGGTGCTGTGGTTCTCCGAGCCGATCCTCCTCATGGCCAGACAGGTGCCGCGCACGGCGAGCGATGCGCAGGATTATCTGCGCATCGCGATGCTCGGGATGGTCCCGGCCCTGCTCGGGACGATGCTGCAATCGCATCTCTCGGCGCTGGAGCGCACGCGGATCGTGCTCCTCGCCACCGTCCTGTCGGCGCTGCTGAACATCGCGCTGAACTGGCTGCTGATCTTCGGCAATGCGGGCGCGCCGGAACTGGGCGTCGAGGGGGCGGCCTGGGCGAGCGTGGTGTCGCATGCGGCGGGGGCGGGGATCCTGGCGCTCTACGCCGCGCGCGGGCCGGGGATGGCGCGGTGGGAGCTGTTCCGCAACCTCTGGCGCCCGGATCGCGAAATCCTCGGGCGGCTCTTCCGGCTCGGCTGGCCCGTGGGGCTGACGCTGGTGTCGGAATCGGCGCTCTTCACCGGAACGGCGCTGATGATGGGAGCCATCGGGCCGGTGCCGCTGGCGGCGCATGGCATCGTGATCCAGGTCGCGGCGGCGACCTTCATGCTGCATCTGGGCATCAGCCAGGCCTCGACGGTGCGGGTCGGGCGCTTCGCCGGGCAGGGCAGCGCGGGAGAGGCGCGGCGGGCGGCAATCGCGGCGCTGACGCTCTCGGGCGTGGCGGTCGCAGTGTCCGTGGTCGTCTATCTGAGTGCGGGGCGGTGGATCGTGTCGCTGTTCCTCGGCGCCGACAACCCGCAGGCCCCCGCGATCCTCGCTCTCGGGGTGGTGCTGATGGGGCTGGCGGGCCTGTTCCAGCTGGTGGATGCCGCGCAGGTGATGGCGCTGGGGTTCCTGCGCGGGGTGCAGGACACGCGCCGCCCCATGGTCCTCGCCGCGATCTCCTATTGGGGCGTCGGGATACCGGCGAGCCTCGGGTTGGGCTTCGGACTGGGGATGGGACCGGTGGGCATCTGGCTGGGGCTGGTCGTGGGGCTGGCGGTGGCATCGGTGCTGCTGATGGTGCGGTTCTTCCGGCTGGTGCCGAGCGCGGGCGGGTGATGGTTTCAGTCCCCTATCGCTGTCATACCCCGCGCAGGCGGAGTATCCATCTGTCGTCTCGCCCCGAAAGTCGGGAAACCATGCTTTGGGGCCGTGCCTCATTGCATGCACAGCATGGCCACTGGGGTAACAACACCTTCACCGCCGGATTGTGGCACGACCGGATCGTGGCCCCCATGCTCATCCCCGGTGCAATGAACGGAAAGACTTTCGCCGCATGGGTAGAACAGGCCCTCGCGCCGACCTTGGGCAAGGGCGACATTGTCATCTGGCGTCGAGAGTGTAGAGCTTCAGCGTCCGGCGCACCTGCCGCGCCCCTTCGGATCGAACTACCGAGGATTCCTCGGTAGTTGCTCCGTTATCCGTTGAGGATCGACATGGGAATAATCCACGCGCATCGCCCGGCCCCGCGACCGTGCAGGGCGCCCTGTGCAGCAATGGATGGATGTTCGCGCCGGAGACCCCCGAAACCGTCCGGTTCGTCCTGTCCGCCCCCGACGGGGATCGGTATTCGAACGGGCCGTGATGCCTCTCGTATCGGCGCGGGAACGTCCTAAAGTGAGACGTGATCAAGTCGGGCCAAGAATTGTGCCAAGCGCTACGCATTTCCCGACACTCTTCGGCTCGACCTGATAGCGTCTCACTTTAGTAGGGCAGTTGCCAGTGATCCTTGCGGACCGTGTGGAAGGGGTTCTCCGTGACTTCCCACTTCATGTCGCGCACCGTGATCCCGGCGGCCTTCGCCGCTTCCAGCACCTCTTCGTCGTGGCGTGCCTCCAGAGCGCGCTTGACCCCGTATTCGCGCGATTTCAGGGCCGTGACGAACCGCTCCAGATGAGCGCCCGGCGCGGCGAAGCTGGCGAAGAGGACGACGCGCTGCGCCTTCGGCTTGTCGCGCAGCATCGGAAAACGCCACAGCACCTTTCCGACGAGGGATTCGGGATCGATGGGCCGTCCGCGCACCGTGATCCCGAAGCCGCTATGCGTCGTGCGACCGTTCCAGAACACGACGTCGCCCGGTTCGGTATCGGCCTGCAGATGCTCGCCCTCCTGAAGCGAGGTCAACTCGTGCGACCCGCGCCGCAGGTCCAGTCCGTTCGGCTGGCCCTTGTGCGACTGCGTGTAGATACCGCAGCGGACGAGGGGGTAATCCCCTTTCCAGTCCGGCCCGTTCGGGTCGTTGCGGTCGGGGTTGTCCTTGTGGAAACCGTGGGCGAGCGAGTCGATCGAGACGCTGGAATCGCCGTAATAGACCAGATCGTCGCCGATGAGCGACCGGAAGACTTCCAGCAGCCGCTCGTTCAGCAACACGCCCCGCAGGGTGGGCAGGGACAACAGATCGAGAAACCTCTCGTCCTCGGGCAGCGCCTGCGCACGCTTGCGCATGTCCGCCACCTCTTCGGGCGTGAACAACTGCCGGACGATGACGTAGCCATCCTGGCGAAACTGTGCGGCATGGTCCATATGCGTCATACTCCACCCAAAGAAACCCTGATCTCGTGCGCGCAAATTATCGTACGGAAGCGGGACGCGCAACCCCGCAACAGGGCCGTCAGCCGTCCCGATCCGGCGAAACCGGCGCATCGTCCGAAAACCGTTCGAGCGGGGTCGACGAAAAGAGCCTGCCGCCCAGATAAGCGGCACCGGCCGCCGTCAGGTGCCCCCCGTCATAGGAGATCAGGTCGCCCTGCGGCGTGAATACCGGACACGCCCCGTCTTCGCAGAAGGCTTCGGTAAGACTGATGAAGACGTCCTTCCCCAGGCCCTTTTCGAGGATGGCGTTCGTCCGGGAAATCCTGTCCGAAACCGGATAGACGGCCGCGACGCCCTCCTTCTCGAAGGCGGCGACGGCGCTCAGCCGGTTGTCCTGGAAGTTCTTGCTCCCCACGGCGAAGACGCGGGTGTCGTCGCCGAGGTTCATGGCGGGAAGCGAGTCCACGAACAGTCGGGCCGACCAGTCGTGCCAGGCCGGCGCGAAGATCACGATATCGGCCCGTCTCATCGTATCGAGTTTCTCGTCGGTCAGGACGCTCGACGCGCATTCCTCGCGCCTGAGCGGATCGACGCCGTCGGCTATCTCGCCGAACGGGGGACCGTAGAGGAACTGGCACCCCGTGGGGACGTAGATCGTCGAGATCGCGAACCCCGCGAACCCGTCATTCTCGTCGATCATGTTGGAGAGGTCCCAGCTGTAGCTGTCGCCGACCAGGACGAGGTTCGGGCGGTCGTCGGCCAGGGATACCCCCTTCATCCGCGTATGCGCCTCGTTCACGTAGGCGGAGTAGTCGAGCAGCGTGGTCGAGACGAGGGGCCTGATATGCTCCGGATAGCGCTGCGGAAGCCCCCCCGACACGACCGCGATCGCCCCGATCCCGGAAAGGGCCGCCCCGCCGAGGCCCGACAAGGCGAAGATGCTCTTCCTGCCGAACGCGTCCCGCCGCCGGAAAGGCTGCTCCACGAAGCGCCAGGTCAGCCAGGCGAGGACGAGTGTCACCCCGATCAGGGCGAGTTTCACCTCCGCCGCATAGTGCTTGTCCGCGTCGAGCAGCCGGGCGAAGGCCAGAAGCGGCTGGTGCCAGAGATAGGCGGAATAGCTGATCAGTCCGATCCCCACGAAGGGCCTGGACCCGAGGATCTTTCCGGCCAGCGTGGCGGGACTCGCCGCCAGGATCACGGCGACGGCGCCCAGCACCGGAACCAGCGCCCAGGCCGAGGGAAACGGCATGTAGGCGTCGTAGGCCACGATGGAGACCAGGATGGCCCCCAGCCCCGCAAGCCCCACGATCTCGGCCAGCCAGCCCCGCAGGACCGGGCGGTCCATGAGATAGACGGCGGCGAGCGACCCGGCCAGAATCTCCCACGCGCGGGTCGGCAGGAGGTAGAAATTGGCCGAGGGCGACCGGATCGACAGGTATTCGGCCAGCACGAGCGACCCGACCGCGATCAGGATCAGAAGCGGGACCAGACCGCGCCGAAACCAGCGCCAGCACGCCCACAGGAACGGCGGGAAGAGTATGTAGTACTGCTCCTCGACGGCCAGGCTCCACGTATGCAGCAGCGGATTCAGCTCGGCGGCCGGGGCGAAATATCCGTTCTCCCACGAGAAGACGATATTCGAGACGAAGAAGACCACGGCGACGATATGGCGCCCGAACGTGGCGAACTCGTACGGCAGCATGATGAACGCGCCCGCCACGAAGGAGGCGAACAGGACGAGGAACAGCGCGGGCAGGATGCGCCGCGCCCGCCTTTCGTAGAACCCCAGAAGCGAGAATTTCCCGGCGCGCAGTTCGCGCATGAGGATGTCGGTGATCAGGAAGCCGGATATCACGAAGAAGATATCGACCCCGACGAAGCCGCCCGGCATCTGGGACGCGCCCGCGTGAAAGAAGATCACCGGCATGACGGCCACGGCCCGGAGTCCGTCCACTTCAGCGCGGTATTGCATGACTGTTTCTCGTTTTGAGTGCAGGGGAGCCTTCGGGCATTCGGAAACTGTCGCGAAGACCCGCGGCACCGGGAAAGGGAAGGGCGGGGCAGGGCGGGCCGGGACCCGTCATGCCGGTCCGGGACCCCGTCCACCGCCGGGGAAAGGCTCCGGACCGGAGCGTGGCCGCGTCGGCGGGCGCAGTGTCATCTCCATCCCCGTCCAAGGCATCGATCTACCGGATGCTATATGCTGCAAGTAACGGCAGGACCGCAAGGACGGATAGGGGCAAAAGAACCGGTTCCCGAAAGGTTCCGGACGGCGGTCGCTTCGATGACCCGGGCGCCCCGTCGGGTCGATCGGGACAGTCCCGCGAGATTTCGGTATGCTACGGAACAGGCTCCTTCCTCATTTGCGCTGAATCGATTATATGTCGTGTCCATGACCCTTTCGCCCGATCCCCGAAAAACCGCCGCCGTTCGCGAGGATCTGCGGGCGCGCCTGCACCGGTCCCTGGAGCACCTGCTTTTCGAGGCCGCCGCCGGGGTCGTCCCTCCGGCGGTGTCGCGCGATGCCCTGGGCGCGATCGTCGCCGCCGGAGGGGGCTACCCCTCGGCGCTGGTCTTCGCCCTGCACGGGGCGCTGCTGGCCGCGGCACGGGAAGAACAGGTGGACCGGTTCGCCGACCATGGCCGGGCATTGGCCGACTTGCCGCCCGCGCTGGCCATCGCGTCCCCGGAGGTGACGGTGGGCGCGCTGTGCACCGAAGATCCGGGCCTCGCCGGACAGGGGATAATGGCCGCCGCCTTTCAGGACGATCTGGGGCTGACGGCGATCCTGTGTCCGCCCGAAGCCGAGGCGGCGGCCACGGCGCGCGCGGCGCTGGCCGAGGCGCTCGCGGCCCTGAAGGCGTGCGTCCCGGCCTGGTATTCGGAACTGGCGCTGCTTTCCGGGCAGGTTCTCCTCGCCTCGCCGTCCCCGGACGCGAAGCGGGGCTTCGGCGGCGCCACCACGTTCGACGCCTTCGGCGCGATGGTGCTGAATCCGGCCGGCGTCCCGGACCCGGCCGCCGCCCTGATGGGTCTGATCCACGAAAGCGCTCACCAGCGCTTGTTTCTCCATCATCTGGACGATCCGGTGCTGCTGAACGACGCCGAAGCGCGCCACGTCTCGCCCCTGCGGCGGGAACCTCGACCGATGGAGGGCGTGTTCCATGCGGCCTGGGTCTCGGCCCGGATGGCCCTGGCCGCCCGCGAGATCGCCCGGACGGCGAACGCTCCGGCCTGGGCGGAAGATCTGGAGCGTCTGGGCGGTGTGTCCCTGCGCAACTTCGAGGACTGCATCCCCGTCATCGAGGCAGAGGCCAGGTTCACGCCGCTCGGCCAGCGTCTCCTTGCCGATGCGCGGGAGGCGATGCGTGCGCCCTGAGCCGACCTGTTTCGGGAGCGCCTTCGCGGCCCGGGTCCGGGCCGATCCCGACGCGCCTTTCGCCGAACATGCGGGCCATGCGGTCAGTCGCGGAGAGGTCATGGCCACGGCGGCGACCCTGGCACGCGCGTTCCGGGCCGCCGAGACCGGACCCGACGACTGCGTTGCCCTTGTATGCGAGGATCACCTGCGCGCCGTGGAGGCGATGATCGCGCTCTGGTCCCTGGGCGCGGCCCCGATGTTCCTCGATATCCGGCAGCCGCTCGGGGAGATCCTCGGCGCGGCGGAGCGGGCCGGGGCGAAGCGGGTCTGGTCCGATCTGCGCCGGTTGCACGCGGCCCCCGAGATCGACGCCCTGCCGCCGCGCGAGGCTCCGGTGCCTGGGGCCGCGCCGCTGGCGTTTCCCGATGGGCGGGAGCGGCCGGTCTGCTTCGCGGCATCCTCCGGCACCACCAGCGTTCCCGTCCACACGCCGCGGCTTCACGGCCCTTTCCTGAAGCGGACGGAAGCGGCGAGCGTGCTGGCGGGGCGCGCCGCGTCGACGACGCTGTGCTGCGGCGGCCCGGCCTTCGGCGCGATCCTGGGCATGTGGTTGCGGTGCATCGTCGCGGGATCGCTGGTGATCAGCCTGCCGCTCTTCTTCCGCATCGAGGAGCTGGACGCGTCCCTGCGCGATCCCCGGGTGAAATGGGCGGGCCTGCCCCCCGTGCTCGTCCGCGACCTGCTGAGGCTGCACCGCCACCGCGACACGGCCCGCGACGGGCCGGCCTATCCGGGCCTCGAAACGCTGAACAATCTGGGCGGACCCATCTCCCCGGCGGATCTGGAGGCCGCTTGCGAACGCCTGTGCCCCCGGATGCGCAATACCTATTCCATGACCGGCGTGGGGATGGTCTCCTACGTGCGGGGCGAGGAGATCGCACGGCGCCCCGGCTCCGTCGGCAAGCCGCCGCCCGAGGTCCGCGTGCGCATCCTGGACGACGCGGGGCGGGAGCGACCGGCGGGGGAGACCGGCGAGATCCATGCCACCGGCGCCGGATCGACCCGTGAGGTCGCCACCGGCGATATCGGTCATCTGGATGACGACGAATACCTCTACGTGACGGGGCGGGGGGCGCAGATGGCCTGCCGTCGCGGGGTCTCGATCAACCTGCTGGCGCTGGAGCGCGATATCCTCGCCCATCCGGCAGTGCGCGACTGCGCCGCCTTCGCCATTCCGGACGATGACGGGGCCGGCGACGCCATCGCCGTGGCGATCGAGAGCGAGACGGAGCGATCCGCGCTTGTCGGGTGGCTGCGATCCACCCTTGCCGCCACCCGCCGCCCGGATCTGGTCTGGACCGGACCCTCGGCGCCCCGGACGCCCTCCGGCAAGCTCGCCCTGCGGATATTGAAGGATCGGGCGAACCGAGGAGAGGAGGCGGGCTTTGCGCGACTCTGATAGGCTGCGCCTGATCACCGACGCCTTCGCCGCCGTCTTCCCGGACGCGGCCCTGACGCCCGAGAGCGATTTCTTCGCCCTGGGCGGCGATTCGATACGGGCGGTCGAGCTGGCGCTGGCGCTGGAGCGGGCATTGGGCAAGCCGGTGCATCCCGCGATCCTCATTCACGATTCCAGGATCGTCGACCTCGCTGTGGCCCTGGGGTCCGGTGGCAGCGCCGCCCAGAACTCCTGAAGCAGGTCGGCCAGGATGGCCACGTTGGCTTCGTCGGAATATTCCCGATGCGCCATGTCCACCACCGCGCGCCGGAACGAGCGGAAACAGTGGCGGGCCATGATCCCGGCGCCAACGGGGTCCTGCCGGAAGGGATCGTGATCCGGGTCCCGCGATCCATGGATCAGCAGGGCGGGCAGGTCCGTCCTGATCCTCGGCCGGGCCGCGATCAGCGATACGCTCGACACCCCGCGCCCCATCGTCATCAGGGCGCGCGCCGCGCGCAGCGCCACCCCGCTCCCCTGACAGGTGGCGCCCACCCTGAGACCCGACCACCCGGGAAGCGCCGCCAGCGCTCCGGCATAATAGGCCGCCATCTCCGCGATCATGCGCTCGCGATCCGGATCGCCCGGTGCGATCAGAATATGCAGCGACCGACCGAAGAGAACCGGCTGATCCGGCCCCAGCGCTTCGGCGAGCCGCGAAGGTTCGTCCGCGACGTTGAAGATCCAGAACACCGGCGGCTGCCTTCCACCGCAATTGAGACGGCGCAGAACGCCGTGCGCATCCAGCGGCACGCCCGCCCAGGATGCCATCAGCTTCGACTGAGCCGTGAGAATCCGCTGAAAGTCCATTGACCGATCTTGCGTAATGACTTGGAAACTGAGAGACTGGCGCTCTCGATTGTAGAGCAATATTTCAGACTTTGAAGGGAATACACGATGAAGATCGACACCGACAAGATTCTCGCTCTCAAAGGCTCCACCGCAGCGACGACACCCAAGGTCGGCGCCGAACTGGGCGGCGACGGGGTAGCGGCCGCCAAGTAACGTCGGGCACGGGTTCCCGAAGCGGCGGCACTTCACGCCGCTTCGATCGGCTCCCCCGAAAAACGATCCGGCCCGTTCCGAATGGTGCTGCATGAGCGGGAAGCCCCACGGGATCCGTTTGCGCGAAGGGGCTGAATGAGACGATTTCCATGCGCGGACGACATCGGGGCACCTGATCCCGCGCTGGCACGTCCGTCGAGGTCGCGGAGGCGATCCTGTTTACGATCCGGAACGACCGTGGACGTGGATGGCTCGCCGTGCCTTGTCGTTCAAGCGGCGGATGTATCTTCGAGAAAGCCCGCCCTGTTGCCGCAGGCCTGCCGCGTACGACCGATGTGATCCGCAAGCAGGGCGCGAATGGTGTCCATCCTGCCCTCGCGATCTTCTGGTGCTCTCCGAAAGACAGATCGGTATGATGGGTCAGCGACCGCGTCGGGCTTGCCGCGTTTCAGGTATTCCATGGTCATGGCGTGTCTCCTTGTCTCGTAGTGGATATCTGTGCATCGACGATTCAGGTTTCCGGTCCGGAGGTCAGGACAGGGACAGCATCCAGAACACCGCCATCAGGGCGACCCCCGTGATGGTCGCGAGCCATTATGCCCTGAGCGTACTGAAATTGGGAACAGACCAATCTAGCCCGGCCAGCTTCAAGAGACTTGTGACGAACCCCGTCGTCTGCCGCAGCGCCATTCCGAACACCACCCCGGATCAAGTCCGGGGCAGGCTCTTGAGCGTAAGGCACGTCTGAATGGCGACATCGCTATAGATCTGCCGACCATCGCGTTTGCCCGATGGAGCAGCTTCCCATACCATCTCGGGATCAAACCAGATCGTCAACGACCCACGCCGCTTCAGCGCCGTGTTGTAGGAGGCCCAGTTCATCGTCTTGTAGCGTGGCGGGATTGGTTTGCTCATCCCCCTTAGCTACCACACTGGATTCTCAACGGGAATCCTAGACGATCCGTGCAACAACGCCCCTCAGACAGTCTAAGCGCGAGATGTAACTTTTTTTACCAGGCCATGTATTTCACTGCAAAAATGCTCTTCATCCAGTACCTTTTGGAGGGTATCTGTGAGATTACTGGACTTACTTTGAATCATCTCAAGAAGTTTGTTTGAAGCGCCAGTCTTCTCGAACATAACCAAGAGTGATCGAAACAGATCCTGAATGTCGGTCCCAAACCGCCACTCGGCTACAGGCTCCACTTGCATAATCTCGTACATTTTGCGGATCGATTCTTCCGTGAACAAATGTGTATGCGCACCTGACAACTGTCGCGGGTATATTTGAGGAAGCGCATGTTCTAAAGCTGATGACAACGAGAACATTGGCACAGAAAAATAGAGATACTGTGCATGGCTTTTCTGAAATGCTTCAAAAAGCCGATGCGGCTGACGAAGATGCTCGATCACACCGATGACAGAAATGATGTCAGCCCGAGTCTCTACTACGGCTTGAAAAAAATCTGACTCAGAAGCAACTTTCAGATTATTCCTTGATCCATTTAAATTAAGAATTTGATTGTTCCCAAAATCAATCATGGATTGACTTACATCTAATCCTTCTGCATCAATCTCATAAGTTTGACAGGCAGCAACAAAATAACCAGCACCGCATCCAACATCCAATACTGAAAATTGATTGCCTGGCATATTATCTACTAAGAATTCTGCTTTCGGCAGATAGATATCCCGCATACGTTTCTCAAAACTCTTGTCAATATAATTGTTTGCATAAGTGACACCATCATCATCAATATAAATATTCGAGATGAAATCTTCAGTGTCCTCATATATCCCATTTAAGTGACCACAGGCAGTACAAAAAACATAGTCGACACCATGGGAACAAAAATCAAACTTCAAGGCCAATTCTGCACAACAAAGTTTGCAATTCACTCTTTTAGGCTGGGTAGAATAAGCATTGTTAATTTCTTTAGCACGATTCAAATGCACATCGTTTTCTGAGAAGAAATCATTTTTTGCTTCAAAATAGAAAGCACTGCTTTTCGAGTATTTTTTAACGTTCACACGTTGTCCTTTTTTACTGGTCGTAGTGAATTGCTGATTGCAGGTATCTTGAAATCATCGAGTTGTTGAACTGCAGCAAACATTATTTCGGCTTTTTGCCAATCTTCGAGCGTATCGATATCCTGTACACGGTGTCGGGGTAGTCGATATCCATATGCTTTCTCATCAAACAGGCGGTCTTTGATCTGCCAAGTCTTGCGACTTCCCCAATAGAATTGGCCAGCATCGTGATATATTTCTTCCAAATCCTGCGAACGGGTCAGATAGTGTTCTGATTGAACCATTGACACGCAACCATCGGCACTAAGTTTAAGGGCACGTTGTGGCGGAAAGGGGTAGCTTGTTATTGACAAAACAAAGCTGTTTTGCCGCTCCTCGAGCTTATGTTGCCCTCCGAGTAGATCGCTAGAACGGATCATTGGAGCTGTTGGCAAAATGCAACAAATATCATCCATGGTCCCGAGTATAATATCCAGCTCGGCAATTGCTTGGCGCACCACCGGAATTAATGGAGTAACGTCATCTGCCAAATTTTTAGGGCGTAGGAATGGTGTTGATGCACCAATTTGACGCGCTGTTTCCGCGATCTGCTCACAGTCGGTCGATACAACCACATGCTCAAAGCAGTTGCTCTTGAGTGCAGCCTCTATTGCCCAAGCCATCATAGGCCTGCCGTGGAACGGTCGGATATTCTTCTGCGGTATTCTTTTGCTTCCGCTGCGTGCAGGAATAATCGCAACTCTCATGAATTTCGACTTTGTATTCGAGACGCTATGATGCGGTGGATAAATTTTTGTCGTATTATTTCTATCAGCCCTATGCAGGTAGCGCGCAATAGCTTTAATTCTGACCATAAGCGCCCGCCGAAGCGAGGGACACCATCGCGGGCACGCACTTCAATTGGCACGTTCTCAGCCCGCCCGCCCGCCAGAATAAGGCGAAGCATTATGTCTGTTCCAACCGACCTGTATCGGTCAAAATTCTCAAACTTCGAACAAGCGGAAAGACGATAAGCCTTCATGCCGCAAAACGGATCATTGACTGCAAGAAAGGCTCTACTAAAGACAGCGAACACGTACTCTGTCAATCGAGGAAAGCTTGGTCGTTGGCCAACCACCAGATCAACGTCATCGGAAAATTCTGAGATAAACACAGGAATTTTATTTACCGGAAGCTGACCATCGGCATCAAGTGTTATCATAAAAACATAATCTTTTTGAACAGCGTGAAGGAAACCCGAATTAAGCGCAAGATCGTATCCATTTGGGGAGGTGTGACTGAGGACGTAAGCACCGGCTTTTTGCGCGATATCTCTCGTCCCGTCTTTCGAGCCGTCATCTACAACAATGACGTCGCCAAACGCAGTTGCCGATGACACTACAGCGCCAATAGTTTGCGCTTCGTTCAAGGCAGGAATTACAATTGCAATGGAAGCTATATTCAATCAACTAAATCCCAACTGAAATAATCTCCTTTGGATAGTGTTGTACGAAGCGTTCGACCGATCAAATGTTCCAATTCTCGCGGCTCTAATGCGTTAACTGGGCAAGGTCTCAATATCTCGATATCATCTTTTGTTATCGTATGGCCAGACTCAAGGATTTTAGCAGCGCGAATGCTACGGCGTTGTATGGTGACAGTATCTTTTTCGTTCTCTTCGACTCGCTTGATGCCATGCCCCAAAGCGCGTTCTAGTTCCCGAGTGGCATCAACCATTGCGCACCAAGCCTTTGCATCCATCGCAAACTTGTGGTCTGGCCCCGTACGATCGTTATCATCGGTGAAGTGCTTTTCAATAATACGTCCTCCAAGGGTCACAGCCCCTAAAGCCGTAGCATGACCCGGTGTATGATCCGACAGCCCAAGCACGGCACCAGGATACATCTCGGCGAACGTCTTGATGACATTCAAGTTAATATAGTCAAAGTTCTCTCTACTCGCCGTGTAGTTGGTGTTACATTGCAGGATAGCGACTTCAGCGTTACAGGCTAACACGGTATCAACAGCGCGAACCATCTCGTCGAGCGTAGAAGCACCGCAAGCCAGTATGACGGGCTTTCCCTTATTTGCGATGTATTCAATATGGTCGAGCCACGTGATATCTCCGGATCCGATTTTGTAAGCCGGGACAAACACGTCGACGTGATCAACAAGATCGGAAGAATAGGGTGTTGTCATGAAAGCAACGCCAGCCTGATCGCAAGCGTCTTTGATTGCATGCGTCCATTTCAAATCAATCGATGCTTCCTGATACACCTCGAAGACTGACTTTTTCCAGCCAGCTTGATGCGACATTATAGCCGGATCAAGTGTCTTAAACCCTTGATCGCTGACAATCGTTTCAGCCTTGAAATGCTGAAACTTGGCAGCATCAGCCCCTGCTTCAGCGCACATAAAGATCAGCTCTTTCGCGCGCCCTAAATCACCGTCATGGTTGGCCCCGATATCTGCAATAAAATAGGCAGGGCTGTCTTGTCCGATGGTTTTTCCACCGATGGTGAATGAACTCTTCGGTTTAACAAGCTGATTATTATCACATACCATTCAGTATAATCCCTTTGCCATAATCGAATAATGGACTTTAGTGCACAGCATAATCTTTTTTGCTGAATATGCTTTTCTCCATCAACTGGTCGATGGTTTCGATCATATTAGGCAGGCTGTGTCCTAGCAGTCGTTCAGTTTTGGAGACGTCCAATCCCAAGCAATGAGGGCGGTTCGGCAGTATCTTCTTGATAGACGCCGAGACCAAATTCGATTGAGGCACATCTAGGCGGTTTGCAAGCTCCCGGATCAGAGCTTCTTTTGAGTAGACCTCGCTCGACGCCAAATTCAGAAGCCCCCTGACGCATTGATCGAAAAAGAGCGTACACGCGCTGTTCGCGAAAGAGTGAACCTCAAGACTTGATGTCCAGGAATCGCAGAAAACGGTCAGTTCCTTACCCTCAAGTAGTGCGCCTGTTGCCCATTGCACCAGACCCTTGCCTCCGGGTCCCTGTTGACCTAGGATACTAGTCCTCAGTACAAGTGCATTGGATGACGCCAGTGCCAAAGCCTCCGCCGCGTATTTTTGTCGGGCGTATCCGTTAAGGAAGAAAACAGGGTCTTCTTCGCTGTGCGCGCTATCATCTCCGTAAGGATAATAGTGATCTGTCGAGATATGTAAAAGTGGTATATCGAACTCCTGGCTCCAATTCGCGAGTGTGGCGAGTGGTGCGGTATTTATCATCCAACCCGCGAGAGGATCCTCGTTGCAGGCAGCTATGTCAACCAACGCAGCGGCGTTGATAATCGCGTCGAACGAACCTGACGAAAGCACTGACAATAAAGAGCTTTCGTCAGAAATATCAGCATCGATATCAGAACCGGTCCTAGCCACACCAGTGACCTGATATGCTTTGGAGTCTAGGCTTCTGCAAAACGCACGGCCAGCCATACCGGTTGCACCTAAAACGAGCACTGACACGTCAATTCCTCCGTCCGCCGATCTCTATCTTCTTATATCTTCGCTTTGAGCGGCGTTGTCCAGCGTGGTCTGAACCGCGCCGTGAGAGGTGGTCCTGGCATCGGAATGCACCCCTTGGGGTGGACACCCGAGGTCTGAGTATTTCCCCCCATGCGGAGCCTTCTGCAAGGAGGTCCCATGACCAAGAGAAGCCTCCGGCAAACCAGACGCGGTTCAGATGTCTGATTCAGGGGACTAGAGCGCCTTGGCGATCTGCGCGGCGAGTCTCGCGTTGTTCTTCACCAGCGCGATATTGGCCTTCAGGCTCCGCCCCTCGGTCAGGTCGAACATTCGGCCCAGCAGGAACGGTGTCACGGCCTTGCCGGTGATCCCTTGCACGTCGGCATCCGCCAGCGCCTGCACGATGAAGCCGTCGATCTCCTCGGCGGGGATCTCGGCGAGCAGGGGGACGGGGTTGGCGATCAGCGTGCCGCCCGTCAGCCAGCAGGCCCGCCGCATCCGAGCATGGTTGGCGATGGCCAGCGGCGTGTCGAGGCGCAGGGGCGCGGCGATCCCGCTGTCCCGCGACCAGAAGGCGGGCAGGCGGTCGGTGCCGTAGGCGATGACGGGCACGCCGTTCGTCTCCAGCACTTCGAGCGTCTTCGGCAGATCGAGGATGGCTTTCGCCCCCGCGCAGACGACGGTCACGTCGGTCTGGGCCAGCTCCGTCAGGTCGGCGGAGATGTCGAACGACGCTTCGGCCCCGCGATGGACCCCGCCGATGCCGCCCGTCGCGAAGACCTCGATCCCCGCCATGCGCGCCGCGATCATGGTGGCGGCGACGGTGGTCGACCCGGTGCGACCCGCGGCCATGGCATAGGCGAGATCGGCGCGCGACAGCTTCATCACGTCGGACGCCTGTCCCAGCCGGTCGAGCGCCTCAGGCTCCAGCCCGATATGGAGCGCACCGCCCAGCACGGCGACGGTCGCCGGTTCCGCGCCTTCGGCCCGCACGACGTCCTCGACCGCGCGGGCTGTCTCGACGTTCTGGGGAAAGGGCATCCCGTGGGTGATGATGGTGGATTCCAGCGCGACGAGGGGGCGCCCTTCCTCGCGGGCCGCCTGCACGGCGGTGGAAAGGATCATGTCCAAGGCCGGTCTCCTTCGATATCGGCCCGCCACGGGCCATGCACCGCCAGCACGGCCCGCGCCGCGCGGATGCCGCCGTCGATGGCTTCGTGCAACGGGCGGTCCGCCATAAGCGCCATGAGCGTGCCCGCCGTCAAGGCATCGCCCGCCCCGGTCGCGTCGACGATATCGGGTACGGGCGGGACGGGATGACGCCGCGTCTCGCCCTGCGCAACCGTCCAGACATCGCCCGCCCCATCGCTGACCACCGCCCCCCGCCCGCCGAGCGCGGCGAAGGCGTGGAGGAGGTCGGGCATCGGTGCATCGACGGGTTGCTCGCACAGGGCGGCGAGTTCGGCGCGGTTAGTGAAGAGGGTGTCGATGCGGGCCAGCACGGGGCGCAGCCGCCCGGCCTTGGCGGCGGAAACGGTCATCGCCGCCACCGTGCCGCGCGCCCGGTCCAGCAGGGCGGCGACGGCACGGGCGGACAGGTTCGCCTCGACCAGCAGCCGGGGCGCATCCTCCACCCCCGCCACCGCCGCCGGGTCGAGCGCGTCGTAGATGGCCATATCCGCCAGCGCGAGGGCCAGCGTGCCATCCGGCCCGACGATGGCGGTGTAGGTGGCCGTCGGATGCTCCCGCGATACCTGCGCCTCCAGCGTCACCCCGCGTGCCATGGCCGCCGCGCGCAAAGCCCGGCCCCCCGCATCGTCGCCGAGGATCGAGCACAGCCGCACGTCGGCCCCCCATGCGGCGAGGGAGGAGGCGACGTTGAACGCCGCCCCGCCCGACATGTCGGTAAAGCGCCCCGGGTTCGACCCGCCCGGCACCGGCACGCCGTCGCAGCGGCCATGGCGGTCGAGATGCGCGGCGCCGACGAGGAGGATGCTGTCCGGTCGTGCCATGGTGCGTTCCATCGAGGGAGGCATCGAGCGTAGGACGACCGGGGCGCGATGGCGAGGGGGATAATCCAGTTTATTCCTGCGGTCCCGTCCCTGTCCGACACCCGGGCCGGACCTACCTCACCCCCGATCGCATCAGCAAAGGCGCCGTTCCATGACAGCTCTCCTCTTCGGGTCCATCGGGACCATCGTCGAAACCTCCGAACTCCAGCACCGCGCGTTCAACCTCGCCTTCGAGAAGCACGGGCTGGACTGGCACTGGGACCGCGAGAACTACGAGGAGATGCTCAAGGTGTCGGGCGGTGTGAAGCGGATCGAGGGCTATGCCGCGCGCAAGGGTGCGGAAGTGGACGCCAAAGCGATCCACGCGACCAAGACGGAAATCTTCCTCGACCTGCTGAAGGGCGGCGATGTTCCCATTCGCCCCGGTGTCGTCGACCTGCTGACCCATGCCCGTGACAAGGGGATGAAGACCGGCTTCGTCACGGGCACCGAGGAAGCGACGGTCGAGATCGTCCTGGGGTTGCTGAAGGACGCGGGCGCCCCGGATTTCGACGTCGTGACCAGCCGCTCGCTCGGCCTCGCCGAGAAGCCGGACCCCGCCATCTACCGCGCCGCGCTCTCGCGTCTGGTGGTCGACGGCAAGCGCGTGGTCGTGGTGGAGGACAATGTCGACGGCGTGGCGGCGGCGAAGGCGGCGGGCCTCCACGTCATCGGGTCGCCGGGTGCCTATGCCGGGCCGGACGATCTGGCCGGTGCCGATATCGTGGCCGAGGACCTGCATGCGGCGGGGGTCGACGCGGTGGACCGGATCGCGGACAGCGCGGCATGAGCCGGAGCATCGCCTCGCTGACGGATGCCCTCCGGATGGACGTTCCCCGGTCGGGCGCCCCCATCGAGATGGTCCCCATGGAAACGGCGGTCGTGCGCGAGCGGGTCGAGGCCGAGGGCGTCGTGCGGCTGGATGCGCCGGGCCTGAGCGCGGAGGATTTCGCGGCGTTCATGGCGACGCTGGGCGAGCCGATGTTCACCAGGGGCGAGACGCCGCACGACACCCTGCCGGATCTCAACGTCGTGACCAATGTGGGCCGCACGACGAAACCCAAGAGCGTCTTCCATTCCGACACCACCTATGTCGCGCGCCCGCCCTCCTATTCGGGACTTTATGCGGCGGAGGTGCCGGAAGAGGGCGGAGCGACGCTGTTCGTCGACCAGTACCGCGCCTACGAGACGCTGCCCGCGCGGATGCGGGCGGCGCTGGACGGGGCGACGATGTTGCACTCGGTCACGGGGGTGGAACTCGGCCCCGAGGACGAGCGCGAGGCGCGCCATCCGGTCGTGCGCCGCCATCCCGGCACGGGCCGCCGCGCGCTCTACCTGACGACGCCCGCGCGGTGCAGCGCGCTGCGGCTGGCGAATGGCGAGGATCGCAGCGACCTGATCGCCACGCTCTACGACCATTCGCTGGAGACGCAGCCGCGCCGTCACCGGTGGTCGGTCGGCGACGTGCTGGTGTGGGACAATCGTTGCACGCTGCACGCGGCGGATCATTCGGGCGTGGTCGGCAACCGCACCCTCTACCGCGCGCTGACGCTGGGCGAAGTGCCCGCGCATTAGAGTGAAACGCGATCAAGTCGGGTCAGGAATTGCGCCAAGAGTGCACATTTCCTGACGCTCTTTGGCTCAATCCGATCGAGTTTCACATTAGATGGAGACGCCCCCGATGACGATGCCCGACCGCTTCCCCGCCGTTCCCGCCTTCCTGCTCGGCTTCGCGCTCAGCGGCTTCTTCGACGGCATCCTGCTGCACCAGATCCTCGAATGGCATCACCTTCTGAGCGCGTTCGACACCGACCTGCGGTTTCAGGTGGTGGCCGACGGGTGGTTCCATCTGGCGATGTACGCGGTGGCGCTCGCGGGGCTGTGGGGGTTGTGGCGCGGGCGGCGCGGAGCGATGGAGGCGGGGCGGATGCTCGGGGCCTGGACGCTGATCGGGTTCGGGTCGTGGCATGTCGTCGATGCGGTGCTGTCGCACTGGCTTCTCGGCATCCACCGCATCCGCATGGACAGCGACGTTCCGCTGGCGTGGGATATCGGCTGGCTGGCGATCTTCGGCCTCGCCCCCCTCTTCGCCGGGTTGCGGATGCGCTCGGGCGGGGGAGGCGGCGGGATGCGCGGCATCGCGGCGACGCTGGCCCTCGCGACGGTCGGGGCGGGGGGATGGACGGCGCTGTCGACCCTCGACCGCCCCTTCGCGACCGTCGCCTTCGCGAGCGGCATCGCCCCGGCCCATGCGCGCACCCTGACAGCGGAAGCGGGCGCGCGGGTCGCTTGGGCCGACGAGGGGGCGGGGGTGTTCGTGCTGACCGGCCTGCGACCCGTTGCCGCGCTTCGTCTCTACCGGCAGGGCGCGCTGTTCGTCGGCGGGGCGGGGATGCCCGAAGGGTGCTTCGGGCAGACGCGCCTCTAGCGCCAGATCGCCCCCTGATACGGTGTCCCCCAGACCCAGACGACCGCGATGGCCAGCGCCAGCGCCGGGCCGAAGGGAACGCGCGCGGCGGCGTCCCGATGCCCCATCCCCAGCGCGAGGCACAGCCCCGCCAACGCCGCGATCAGCACCACGAAGGGCAGCGCGGCCCAGCCGAGCCACGCCCCGGCGGCCCCCAGCAGCTTGGCATCGCCCAGGCCCAGCCCGTCGCGCCCCCGCACCCTGAAATACACCTCCCCGAACAGCGCCGGAAAGCCGAAACCCACCGCCGCGCCGACCCCGTGATCCGCGAACGGCAGGCCCGAGAACACGGTGGCGAAGGCCAGACCGGCGGCGAGCAGCGGAAGGCTCAGGGCGTCGGGAATGCGATAGCTGCGCCAGTCCACGACCGTGACGGCCAGCAGGGCGGGGCCGAGGAGGAGGAAGCCGAGGACGGCAGGAAGGGTCATCGCCGGTGGCTCCGAAGGGGTCGTAATGATTTTGAAACTTTGCCAGATCGGGCGCCGTATGACAAAAGACGTACGCCATCTAACCGGACGGATATCGCTTGTCGATTCCCGGTTCTGCGGCGTACTCGTGACCGTCCTGCACTAACGCAGGTCGGCGAATCTGGGAGAATACGATGCGTATATCGTGCAACGGCTGGCTGGCCGGATGCGTCTCTGTCGCGGCGATCCTGACGGGGGGGCTGGCTTCTGCATCCAGTCACCGCGAAGCGCCCGGCATCACCGAAACCCCCAAGGTCGACGGAACGGACTTCTACATGTTCCGCAGCTACGAACCGGGCCGGTCCGAATACGTGACCTTCATCGCCAACTATCAGCCTATCCAAGCGCCCTATGGCGGTCCGAACTACTTCACGATGGACCCCGATGCGATCTACGAGATCCATATCGACAATACCGGCGACGCGGTCGAGAACATCACCTACCAGTTCAAGTTCGACAACAACCTGACCAATGGCGGGCGTGGTGTCACGCTCGACATCGGCGGCGTGACGCAGTCCATTCCGCTGCGCATCGCCGGCCCGATCAACGTGGGCGACGCGTCCGCGCAGGGCGAGACCGAAGCCTATTCCCTGACCCAGATCACGGGTGACCGGCGCAGCGGCGCGCGCTCGGCCATCGTGAACGTCGATGACGGCTCCGCGTCCTTCCCCAAGCCGCTCGACTACATCGGCACCAAGTCGATCCCCAATTACGGCTCCTACGCCGCCCAGTTCGTCCACGGCATCACGATCCCCGGCTGTCCCGCTGTCGGCCGTGTCTTCGTCGGCCAGCGCGCCGAGGCGTTCGCGGTCAATCTGGGCGAGGTGTTCGACCTCGTGAACTTCGCGCCGATCGACGGCGACGACCCGCGCGGCTCCGGCAACGGCAACGGCTTCCCCGGCGGCATCACTCAGGATCGCGCGAACGACGACCTGATCGGCAAGGCCAACGTCACGACGCTGGCGCTCGAAGTGCCGATCGCCTGCGTCACCGGCGCCGGTAACGGCACCATCGGCGCGTGGACGACCGCGAGCCTGCCGCAGGCATCGCTCGAAGATCCCTCGCCCACCTACGAGCAGACGGCCGTCTTCGGCGGCGCCTACGTCCAGCAGTCGCGTCTCTCCGCTCCCCTCGTCAACGAGCTGGTGATCGGTCTGGACAGCAAGGACCTCTTCAACGCGGCGGAGCCGACGCAGGATGGCGCCCTTGCCTCCTTCGTGACCAACCCGACGCTGCCGGCCCTGCTCGACGTGCTGTTCCGCGACGCGGTCGGCGCGACCAGCAACATCGCGCCGTCCAACTTCCCGCGCGAAGACCTCGTCGCGGCGTTCCTGACCGGTTTCCCGGGCCTGAACCAGCAGGCGACGGTGACGGGTTCCGAGATGATGCGTCTCAACACCAACATCCCCGCCACTCCTGCGGCCTCGCAAAGCCCGTTCGGCGTGGTCGGCGAAGACCTCGCCGGTTTCCCGAACGGTCGCCGTCCCGGTGACGACGTGGTCGACATCGCCCTGCGCGTCGTGATGGGCGCGCTGTGCCATCCCGTGCCGCTCGGCGCGGAACTCGGCGTCGCGGGCGCGGTCGAGGACACGCCCTCGGACAACGTCAACCTCGGCCTCTGCGCGCCGGGCGACGCACCGGTCGGAACGGCTGCCTTCACCGACGGGGCGCCGCTCAGCGCCGCGGACGTGAGCACGACGTTCCCGTACCTGAACACGCCGCTGGCCGGATCGCCCAATTGATCCGCGCCGTACACGCAACGCCTGAAAACGGAAGGACGACACCATGAAAACCATCATGCATGGCGCCATGGCCTTCGGGCTGGCCCTGACCCTCGCGGCATGCGGCGGCGGGGACGGCGACGACGATACCGACAACGGTCAGGTCGGCTCCGTGCCGTTCCAGAACAACTTCGGGGCGGGCTTCCAGTCCGCCTTCAACAACGGGGCCGGGGCGGATGACGCCCTCTCCGGCGGCGTCGCGGGCGCGGTGGACGTGACCGCCGAAGCCATCGACCCCCAGGCGAGCGACCTGACCGCGCTCAGCCTGACCACCGATCCGGTGGCCATTCCCTGACGGGATGACGGTCGGTTCATGAAAACGGAAGAGGCGGGGTCAGGTCGGCCCCGCCTTTTCCACGAGTCGCCCCGTGACGATGACCTCCGGCCCGCGCGGCCCGGTCCGCCGGTGCAGCAGCACGACGCGCCGATGCGGCGTGCGCCCGACGGTCACGTCGATCACGGCGCGGAAATTGTCGGACGCGAATCCCACGCCGGGCGGCATCAGCACCTGTACCCGTCCGAGATCGTCGGGACCGAGGAACCCCTGCCGCTCGCGCACCCGGATCAGGCGACCGACGGTGATCTCGTTGTTCAGCAGCGCCATCAGCACCACCGGCCCCGCGCTGTTGAGGTTCACGTCCGTGCGCCCGGGCAGGGCGGTCACGTGCGGCGCCAGCAGTTCCAGCGCCCCCGGCTCCAGCGACAGCGAGAGCAGCGCGCCGAGCCGCGTGGCCGGCCCGGTCGCGCGCAGTTCCGCCGCCGCCGCATCCGCCAGCTCCACGGGCAGGTCGAGCAAGGAGAGCAGCCGCCCGAACGCGCCCCGCGCCAGCAACCCGCCCTGTTCCAGTTCGTTGATGTTGAAGCGCCCCTGCATGTCCTCGACCGTCATGGCGAAGCGCCCGTCCCGGATCGCGCGGTCCTCCGCGCCGATCCGCGCCCATGCCTCGCCCGCGTGGTCCTCCTCCGGTGCCTCCCGCGCATCGCGGCGCAGGGCGATGACCGCCGACGCCTCGGCCCCCCGGGCGACGGCCATGGCCTGCGCCATCTCGGAAAACCGCGTCCCGCGCTGGATCGCCACGTCCTGCGCGGCCATCAGCGCGACCAGCGCCCCGCTGGCGATGGCCACCACCACCAGCACGTTGACCAGCACCACGCCCCTGTCCTTGCCGCGTCTCATGGTCGCACCGATTCGGGAAGCACCGCCACCCGGCGCAGGTCGCCGCCCCCGCCGGGTGTCGCGGGGCTGAGTTGCAGCACCGCCTCGATCGCGGCGGGTACGGCCTCCTCGTCCCCCTCGGGCGGCCACGCCTCGACCCATCCCCCCGCGCGCGTGAAGAAGCGCCACGACACCGCCCCCACATCCTCCAGCAGCCGCTGATCGGCCCCCGGCGTGCCGAACGGGTCGATCACCCGGCGCGTGAAGGCGTCGTCGGCCACACCGTAGCGCACCGTCACGTCATCGGCCCCCGCGACCCGGCGGCGGAGGGCGAGGCCCTCCTCGTCCCATGCCAGCGCGCCATCGGCCACCTGCTCGATATCGAGGGTCAGGAGCACCATCGCCCGCTGCATCGCCGCCAATGCATCGAGCCGCGTCTCGGTCCGCGACTGCACGCGCAGCACGCCGTCGACGACCCCGAACCCGGCCAGCCCGATCAGCGCGAAGAGCGCCATCGCCACCAGCGTCTCGACCAGCGTGACGCCCGCCTCGCCATGGCGGCGGGGGGTCCGTTCAGCCGACATCGCCATCGTCGACGCCCGAGGACGTGACGCCCAGGATCGCCAGATCCCGCGTGACCAGACCGTTGGCGAGGATGCGGAAATCCCCCGCGACCCCCGGGAACCCGGCGGGCCTCGCGAGGGTGGCCCGCGTCGCCGCCCCGGCCTCCAGCACCGTCTGCGCCATCCGCACCGCGTCGAAGGCCAGCGCCGACAGCACCCCCGGCGATTCGCCGTAGGATTTGGCATAGGCGGCGGTGAACGGCGCGAGGCGGCTGGGCGAGGGCGCGGTGAAGGCCGCCCCGCGCAGGGCCGCGACCACATCCGGCGGGCGCAAGGCCCATTGCGTCGTCCCCAGCAGGGCGACCCCGCTCCCGACCAGCGCCCCGGCGAACGCCTCCAGCGCCCCCTCGCCATCGGGCAGCAGCACCGCATCGGGCGCCACGCCCCCCGCGCGCAGGGCCTCGACCAGCCCCGGCGCGGCGGGGTCGCGGGTCAGGACCTGCACGATCTCCACCCCGAAACCGGGGGCGAGCCGGGTGGCGGCGGCGGCGGCGCGCTCGCCGAGCGGGCCGGGGGCCGAGACGACCGCGATGCGGCGCAATCCTTCGGACCGGGCATGGCGCAGGATGGCGAAGACCGACTGTTCCGGCGTGATGCCGAACACTACCGCGCCCCGCTCCGCCAACGACGCGTCGTTCGAGAAGCTGACGACCGGTACGCCCCCCGCGACGGCCAGCGCGGCTTCGGTTTCTTCCGCCGTCACCGGCCCGAGCAGCAAATCGGCCCCGGCGGCGATGGCGCGTTGCGCGGCGTCGCCGGAGGTCGTATCAAAGGTCTCGATCCGCACCGTCCCCGCCCCGGCGGACCCCGCGAGCGTCGCGGCCCGCTGCATCCCGAGGCCGATGGCGGCGAGCGGACCCGAGAGGGGCACCATCAGGCCGACCGTCCCGCCCGCCGGGGCCGACGCGGCATCCGCGAGGGGACCGGCCATCCCGGCGCATCCCCCCAGAAAGGGCACCGATGAGAGAACGAGGGCCGTCCGCCGCGTCATGGGCGCTCCGCCTGCTCGGGGTGGCGATCTTCGGTGCATCGGCCTACGTCCTCTTTCTGGTCATGACGGCCCCTGCCGCCCTCGTCGCGCGCGTGGCCCCCGATCTGCCGGAGGACGCCGCCCTGTCGGGCACCATCTGGCACGGCGCGGCCCTGTTCCGCAACGGGACACGGCTGGCATGGGATTTCGACGCCGCCGCATCGGTGGCGAGTTTCGCGCCGGTCTTCGCCGTGGAGGCGAGCGGGGACGACACGCAGTTGACCGGCACGGCGCAGGCCGACCCGCTGGCCCGCCCTATGGCGGTGACGTTGCGCGGCGTGACCGGGCGGGCCGGGTGGTCGCTGGTCGAGGCGGTCGCGCCCGATGTGGCGATCCGCTGCACGCCGCTGGCCACGGTCGATATCGCCGCTGTCACATTGCGGCGCGACCGTTCGGTATATGCCGACGGAACCTTGCGAAGCCGCGAGGGCACCTGCACGGCGCCCGGCGTGCAAGCCCCGGTCCCCGTCCCCCCCCTCCTCGCGCGCATCGCCACCGACCCGGCGGGCAATGTACGCGCAGTGCTGACGACGCAGGACGCGCCCGATACCACGCTGGCCGAAGCGCGGCTCGACGCGGACGCCCTCCTGACCCTCACCGTCCAGCCCGAGGGTGCGCGGCGGGTGCCGGGCCTGCCGACCGGCTTCCCGATCGTGCTGGAAATGTCTTTGCGTTGAGGGCGCGTCATATCCCGGCCAGATCGTTGAGGCCCACGATGGGCAGCAGGATCGACATGACCATCATCAGCACCAGCCCGCCGAGCACCAGAAGCACCGCCGGCTCGATCAGCGCCACCAGCGTCGTCACCCACGCGTCCAGCTCCCGCTGCTGATCCGCCGCCGCCCGGGCGAGGGTGGGGCCGAGGTCGCTCCCCATCTCCCCGCTCGCCACCATGGCGACCAGCATGGGCGGAAAGACCCCCGCATCCGCCACCGCCACGCGCAGGCTGGTGCCCTCGCGCACTTTCTCCGTCAGCGCGACGATCTTGGCGCGGATGTGCAGGTTGGGCGTCACTGCCGCCGATGTTTTCAGCGCATCGAGCAGCGGCACCCCGCTCTGCACCAGCGTCGCCAGTGTCCCCGCAAACTGCGCCGCGTTGCTCTGGGTCGAGACGCGGCGGGTTATCGGGTTGGACAGGAGCGCGCGGTGGAACGCCTCGCGGTTGCGCGGGATGCGCATCCACACGCGCAGGGCCGCGATGCCCCCCACGATCCCCAGCGCGATCCCCCATCCCCAGCGGTTCAGCCCGTCGCTCACCGCGATGAGGCCCCGCGTCAGCCCCGGCAGGTCGGCCCCGCGCGAGGCGAAGACGCGGGTGATGTCGGGCACCACGTAGGTCAGCAGCAGGACGATGATCCCGATGGAGACGACCGCCAGCAGCGACGGATAGAGGAGCGCGAGGTTGACCTTCTGCCGGTTGCGCTGGCGCATCTCGACGAACTCGGCCAGATGCGCGACCACGTCGGCGAGGCGCCCCGATTTCTCCCCCGCCGCGATGGAGGCGCGGAAGAATTCGGGGAAGGAGGCCGGATATTCCGCCATCGCCTCGGCCAGCGCCTTGCCGTCCAGCACCCCCGCGCGGACGTTGAGGAGGAGGGTCGATGCCTTGGGCGAGGCCGCCTGACGCGCGACGATGGAGAGCGCCTCCTCGATCCGCACGCCCGCGCCGAGCAGGGTCGATAATTGCCGCGAGGCGAGGGTCAGGCCGCGCGCATTGAGGGCCGGGCGCATCCCGGCGAAGGGACCGGGGGCGGCGGCGGTCGCGGCCCCCGGCGCAGGCTTGCCGGTCGCCTCGATGGACACCGGCAACAGCGCCCGCTCGCGCAGGATCGTCCGCGCCCCGGCCTCGCTCGCCGCCTCGACCACCCCCTTGCGAGAGCGCCCCTCGGCATCGACCGCGCGATAGAGGAACCCGGCCATTCAGCGGGTGCCCGTGGCGGGGAGGGAAGCACCATCATTGCCCCCGCCTCCCGTCATACCCCGCGCAGGCGGGGTATCCACCCCGCCGCACTCCCCGGCGGTCGCCATCTCTCCAACTGGCCCCACAAGGCGCGCGGCACCATGGATACCTTGCCTTCGCAGGGTATGACGGCGCGCGCGCCTATTCCTCCTGCACCACACGGCTCACCTCCTCGACCGATGTGACCCCGGCCAGCACCTTGCCCGCACCATCGGCCAGCAAACTCGGCCCCGCGCGCCGCGCCACCGCTTCCAGCTCTGCCTCAGACGCCCCGTCATGGATCATCGCCTGCATCGCGGCATCAATGGCCACGATCTCGTAGATGGATGTTCGCCCGCGATAGCCCTGCCCGAAGCACTCGTCGCAGCCCGCCGCGCGCCACACCGGCGCCCCCGCCGTCACGTGCCCGCGCATCGTCGCCGCCTCCGCCTCGCTCGCCTCCCCCGCCGTCTTGCACGCCGGACACAGCACCCGCACCAGCCGTTGCGCCACCAGCCCCGTCAGCATCGGCGCGAGCAGGAACCGCTGCGCCCCCAGATCCAGCAGCCGCGTCACCGATCCCACGGCGGTATTCGTGTGCAGCGTCGAGAGGACCAGATGCCCCGTCATCGCCGACTGGATGGCGATCTGCGCCGTCTCCGCCTCGCGGATTTCTCCGACCATGATGACATCCGGATCCTGCCGCAGGATCGCGCGCAGGCCGGAGGCGAAGGTCATGTTCGTGGCCGCGTCAACTTGGGTCTGCGCGATGCCGTCTAGGGCGTATTCGATGGGGTCCTCGACCGTCATGATATTGCGCACCCGGTCGTTGAGGTGGCTGATCGCGGCGTAGAGCGTGGTGGTCTTGCCCGACCCCGTCGGCCCGGTCACGAGGATGATCCCCTCGGTCCGGCGCAGCAACCGCTCGAACGTCTCGCGGTCGCGGTCGGTCATGCCGAGCGAGGGCAGGTGCAGCTTGGTCCCCTCCCGGTCGAGCAGGCGCATCACCACCCGCTCGCCGTAATGGGACGGGATGGTCGAGACGCGCACGTCCACCTCGCGCCCGCCGACGCGCAGCGAGACGCGCCCGTCCTGCGGCAGGCGCTTTTCGGCGATGTCGAGCCGGGCCATCACCTTGATGCGGCTGATGAGGAGGGGGGCGAGCGCGCGTTTCGGTTCGAGCATCTCGCGCAGCATGCCGTCGATGCGGAAGCGCACGGCCACGCGCTTTTCCGACGTCTCGATATGGATATCCGACGCGCCTTCCTTCACCGCCTCCAGCAGCAATGCGTTGATGAGGCGGATCACCGGCGAATCGTCGTTCTGGTCCAGCAGGTCGTCGATCTGCGCCGCCGTGTCGGCCAGCGTGGCCAGATCGAGGTCGCCCGCCGCCTCCGACGCCTGCGACGCGCTGTCGCGATAGGCGAGGCCGAGCGCCGCGTCGAACTCGGCGGCATCGAGCGATACCGGCACGGGCGAGGCCCCGGCCAGGCGCTGTGCCTCCAGATACGCATCGGCTTGCAGCGGCGCGCGATAGGCGCATTCGAGCGTCTCCCCCTCGCCGCGCCGCAGGATGATGCCGTGGCGGCGGGCATAGGCGTAGGGCAGGCGGGGGGCGGTCGTTTCCATCAGGGGGACTCCAGCGCGATGCGGGCGGCGACGGTGCCCGGTTCCGGGCGGCGGTCGATCTCGATCGACGAGACGAGCAGGGCGTGGTCGCGCTCCAGCAGGGCGAGCCAGTCGACCAGTGCGGCGAACTCCGCATCGGCCAGCACCAGCCGCGTCAGATCGCCATCCGTCTCGATCCGGCGCAGGGTCAGCCCGGCCCCGCGCGCCGATTCGGTCACGCGGCGGGCGGGGGGAGGGCGGTCCACCACCGTCTCCGCCACGACCGGCGCGTCGAAGGGGGCGGCGGCGGCGAGCGCGCGGTCGGACAGGGCGATAGCCCGCCGCATCTCGCCGCGCGTCTCCTGCATGAGCGTCCAGACGAACTGGTAATATCCGCCCCCGACCCCGACGAGGACCAGCGCGCCGATCAGCAGACGCTCGCGCGCCGAGAGGCGGGTCCAGAAGCCGGTCACGATCCGTCCCCCGCGCGGATTTCGATCCGCGCCGTCGCGCTGCCCGCCGCCGTGGTGGTGGGGCCGGTGGTGGCGGACAATCCGGCGGCGAGGAGGGCCGTCTCGACCGCCTGAAGCGTCGCGATATCGTCCGCGCGCACGCCGAGGGCGAGGATATCGGCATCCTTGCTGAAGACCAGCGTATCGAAGGAAATCCGCGCCCCCATCGGCGCGAGGGCGGCGGATGCCTGCGCCAGCAACGGCAGGAACACCCCCCGCCGCACCGGTCCCGACGGCTGCGACAACCGCGCGAGGGCCACGGCGGGGTCGGCGCCCGGCGGCGTACCGGGCGAGAGTTCGGCGAGCCGTGCCTGCACCTGCCCGGCCCGCTCCGCCGCGATGCCTTGCAGCGCATGGGTGTCGTAGGCCGCGATCCCCGCATGCAGCGCCAGCCCCGACGCCGCGACGAGGGCCGCTGCCCGCACCCGCTTGCCGCCGCTGTCATCGGGCGCGAAGGCGCCTTGCCGCAGGTCGAACCCGCGCGGCACGGCGCGCAAGGCGCCCTTGGGCATCGGACCCGAGGGCGCGGCCAGCGGCCATCCGGGCGGGGCCTTTCCATGGACATGCAGCGGCGGCTTGCCCGCGCCGTCCCACAGGGCGGGAAGCACCGTATCGGGCACCGCGAACCCCGTCCCGTCCCCCCGCCGGACCATCGCGCGACCGTTCCGCAGCAGGACGCGCCATGCGCCACCTTCCGGCACCGGCACGAACAACGGACCGGATCCGGGAGGCGCGTCTTGGCCCGGCCGCCGAGCGGGCACGGGTGCAGGAGGGAGCGCTCCGCTTTTGGCGGCGTCCAGACGTTCGTGCCAATGTTTGATGTCCCGGTCCATCTTTCCAAAACGGAAAAAGGGCCAGTAGATGAACGAGGCCTTGCCGACCACATCGTCCTCGTGGATACCCCCGAAGGCGCGTCCGTCGAGACTGTTGTCGGTGTTGTCGCCCATCGGCAGATACTCTTCGTCGGAGAGCTGGATGAAACCGTCGGTACCGGCCACCTTCCAGCGCGGCGAATAACCGCTGGTCAGGGACTGGAACTGGCCGGGCTTCTTTGAGTCGAGCGTCTTGCCGTACAGGCGGTCGCTGCCGTTGTACTTGCGTAAATAGTTGCGCAGGATCACGTCGGGTTCGGTGACCACTACGCCATCGGCAACCAAACGACGGTCGCGGTTGACTTGGATTTTTTCTCCCGGCAACCCGACCAAACGCTTGATATAGTGGTCGGCCGGGTTGACGCCGGTGTAGTCGATGTTGCGCATCGAAAACACGAAGATGTCACCGCGTTTGGGGTTACCGAAGTTATAGGCCATCTTGTTGACCAAAATATGATCGCCGGAAACCTTCGTGCCGGCGGAGATGATGTCGCCCTTCTCGTAGGACTGTCCGGGCAGGCAGTTGAACGCCGGCCCCAGCATTTTTCCGTGGATGAACATCGGCTTGCTGACCCCTCCGCCCGCGCCTTGAATGACAAATGGCACATTGCCCATGCGGTCGGCGGC